>Ga0155495_1022_pt1 | contig 36933 bp, 32 predicted proteins | sample RifCSPhighO2_12_FD_107153 | JGI IMG/M metagenome (GOLD analysis project Ga0155495, IMG submission 107153) | Burkholderiales bacterium RIFCSPHIGHO2_12_FULL_69_20
GTTCGTCGTATTTGCTGAGCATGGTTGCGGTCCGGTTTCCAATGACGCTCAGTTCGCTGCCGCGAAGCCCCTGAACTGGCCCAGGTCGATGGGGCCCGGCGCCGGTGGCTTGAGGTAGTAGCGCACCCACAATCGCCCGGCATCGAAACGGTAGGTCTCGATGCTCTCGATGACCAGATCGGTGCCGACGACGCAGTTGCGGTGGTGCACCGCCACCTCGTTGCCGTTGACGATGGTGGTCACCACCTCGAGCCGGAACTGGGCGTTGTGCTTGTCGTACATCTCTTCGATGACGAACCAGCCGTCGGCTTGGGTCGCGCGGCCCACGTAGTCGATGTCCAGCCCGTTGGGTGCCACGGCGCGGTAGTGGGCCAGCAGGCCGGCCTTGTCGTGCGCGTTCCAGCATTGCACCTGGCCGTGCATGAAGCGCGCGATGGCTTCGGGGGTGAGCGTGCCCATCAGGTCGTCCTTGGCGTGGGAAGGGTCAGGGCTGGCGCACGAAGTAGCGCACGCTCAGCTGGCCGTCGTCGAAGCGGTACAACTCGATGGTTTCGATGGCCATGGCGGTGCCGCGCACCTTGTTGCGGTTGTGGCAGGCGGCCTCGTTGCCGTTGATCACCAGCGCCACCTCCTCGATCTCGATCTTTGCGCTCTGCTGCGCCCACATGCCTTCGAGCACCGGCCAGCCGTCGGCCGCTGGCCCTCGGCCCACGTACTCGATCAGCAGGCCCTTGGGCGCCACCTTGCGGTACGCGGCCAGGAAGCCGGCCTTGTCGCCGGCGTTCCAGGCCCTGACCTGGGCATGGGCGAAATCTTCGATGATCTGCTTGTCCATGGTCTCGTCCTCATTCGGTGCCGCGCACGTTGCGCGAAGTGCCGTTGCGCTTGTCGCTCTCGCCCCAGGCCATCCAGCGGTCGGGCTCGCGCGTGTCGCCCACGCGGCGCCAGCGGCCTTCCTGCTGCGCCGTCACCACGAAGCCGCCGACGAAGTCGACCATGTGACCCTTGGGGTCGGGCAGGAATTCCCACTCCTCCTGGCCCTCGAGCACGATGCGGGCCTCTTCGGCAAACCAGCCGTCGCGTTGGTGGCGCACCGTGCCTTCGATGTCGGTGGTGCAGCGCACCTCGCCCTTCTCGTTCTGGAAGATCGCGTAGCCGAGCTTGTCGTGGCCGACCAGGAATGAGCCAAGGTCCCAGCTGCCGTCTTTGTAGAGCGTCGCGAAGTTCCACCAGATCACGTGCATCTTGTGGTTGACGATCAGATCCTTCTGCATGTGGATCGCGCCGCCTTCGGCCATCCAGCACTGGTCCAGCGAGATCACGCCCTTGACAGGGCGTCCCTCGCAGGTTCCGGCCACGTCGTAGAGCTGCGCCACGTAGAACGTGCCCCAGTCCACGCCCGGCAGGTACCACTGCATGCCGTTGCCGATCAGGCGGCCGGTCAGGTCGAACAAGCCCTGTTCTTTCCAGCTGAAGTCGGTACCCGAGGCGCTCAGGCGCCAGGGCGCGCCGGTGTCGTCGGGCAGGCTGGACCACCAGGCGGTGTCTCCGTCCAGGCCGCGCGCCGGAAACATCGTCAGCGCGCGCGGCGCGATGTTGGCCTTGTCGATGCGGATGTTCTGCCCGTCCAGGCGGGTGCTCTGGTAGATGAACTTGGTCGGGTTGGGCGTGCTGCCGGGTGCGTTGAGGGCCCGCACCATCGAGTAGATGTGGCCTTCCTCGTCGCGCACGCTGCCGAAGGGCATGTGCTTGGTCAGCTTGAGGCCGAAGTGGTCGCGCAGGTCGGCGAGCTTGGCGCCGCTGACCTTCTGCGGGCCGACCAGGCACTGGTAGGCGAAGTCAGCGCGTTCGGGGATGGTGTTGAAGCTGCGCATGGTGTGGCTCAATCCCAGATGACGGGCACGGACGAGGCGCCGCGCAGCATGCTGCCGGCGATGACGGGGGCCGGGCGGTCCGGATCGAGCCGGATGTTGGGGAACAGGTCGAGCACGGCGTTGATCGCGATCGACAGTTCCATCTTCGCCAGGTATTGGCCGATGCACATGTGCGGGCCAAAGCCAAAGGTGAACGAAGGCTTTTGCCGGCGGTCGATGTCGAAGCTGTCGCTGTTCTCGAACGCCTCTTCGTCGCGGTTGGCCGAGGCCACCACGCATTGCACCATCGCGCCCTTGGGGATCAGCACGCCGCGGATCTCGACATCACGCGCGGCCTGGCGCACCTTGACGGTGGACACCGGCTCGAAGCGCACGCTCTCGTCGATCAGCTTGGCCACCAGGCTGCGGTCGTTGCGCACCCGCTCGACCAGCGCCGGTCGTTGCAGCAGCAGGGTCATGATCGAGCTGAAGGTGCGGGTGGTGGTTTCGCCGCCGGCGGCCACCATCGAGCGCGCGAAGGTGGTGATCTCATGGTCGTCGAGCTTGCGGCCCTCGAACTCGGCGCGCAGGAGTCGGCAAACCAGATCGTCGCCGGGTGCGCCCTCGGCACGGCGGCGCTTGACCAGGGCCAGCACGGCTTCGTACAAGGTGTTGGTGGCCTTCATCGCGCGCTCGCGCGATTCGGCCTCCTTGGTCGGATCGAGCTGCGGGCCGGCCAGGATCGACAGGCCCATTGCCGCGTACTCGTAGAAGTTGCCCAGCTCGTCGTCCGGGAAGCCGATCAGCCCGTAGATGACGCGGATCGGGAAGTACAGGCCAAAGTCCAGCAGGTCGGCGCGTTTGTCGGGCACCAGCGGCAGGATGAACTCGTCGCGGATCTGGTGTTCGATCGCGGTGCGCCAGGGCAGTACGGCGTTGGGCGCAAACACCGGTTGCAGCAGGCCGCGGGCGGCGCGGTGCGGGTCACCGTCCATCGCCAGGATGATCAGCCCGTCGGCGCTGAAGAAGCTGCCGAAACCCTTGGCGATGAAGCCGCTGGTGTAGGTGGCGGCGTCTTGCAGCACGGCTTTCACGTCGTTGTACTTGAACAGCGTGAAGGTCGGGTTGCCGTGGCTGGCGCCGGCATGCGTGGGCACGCCGATGCTGTTCATGAAGTCGCCTGTGAACACCGGCGAATTGGCACGCCGGTCGCGGCATACCGCGTACAGGTCGATGTCGGTGCCGCGGTAGTTGGCCGACAGGGCCATGAAGGCTTGTTCGAGTTTCTCGGAACGGTGGGATGTTCGCATGGTGGACTCGCTTTCAGTGGGGCAGGAGACGGAGAGTCGGGTGGACTGAAGAAATCGCGCGTGCCTCAATCCCAGATCACGTGCACATGCTTGGCGCCACGCAGGTGGGCGCCTTCAATCTTGGGCGCCGGGTGCGTGGGGTCTAGCCGCACATTGGGGAACAGGTCGAGGATGCCGTTGATCGCACACAGCAGTTCGAGCTTGGCCACGAACTGGCCGATGCACATGTGCGGGCCGAAGCCGAAGCCGAACGAGGGCTTCTGGCGCCGGTCGATGTCGAAGACGTCGGGGTTCTCGAACACGGTCTCATCGCGGTTGGCCGAAGCCACCATGCACTGCACGAACGAGCCCTTGGGGATCTTCACGCCGCCGATCTCGACGTCGGCCGCGGTCTCGCGCACCTTGAAGGTGGACGAGGGCTCGAAGCGAACCGCCTCGTCGATCAGTTTGGGCACCAGCGTGCGGTCGTTGCGCACGCGGTCGAGCAGGCCGGGCATCGTCAGCAGGAAGGTCATCGCGGCGCTGAAGGTTCGGGTGGTGGTCTCGCCCGCAGCGGGCAGCAGCGAGCGGGCAAAGGTGGCGACCTCGTGGTCGTTGAGCTTGTGGCCCTCGTACTCGGCCCGCATCAGCCGGCTGATCAGGTCGTCGCCGCTGACCCCTTCGGCATGGCGCTTCTGCACCTGCACCATCAGCGCGTCGTACAGGCTCTTGACCGCCGCGGCCGCGATCTTGCGGCCTTCCTCGGCCTTGGTCTTGTCGAGTTGGTTGGCCGCCAGCATCGACAGCGCCCAGGCTGCGTACTGGTTGTACTCGTCGGGCTTGTCCTCGGGGAAGCCGACCAGCGCGTACATCACCCGGACCGGGAAGTGCAGGCCCATCTCCATCAGATCGGCGTGCTTCTTGCCGACCATCGGCAGCAGGAAGTCCTCGCGGACCACGCGGTCGATCTTGGGTCGCCACTTGTTGACGTTCTCGGGCATGAAGGACGGCTGCAGCAGCGCACGCACCTTGCGATGGGCCTCGCCGTCCATGCCCAGGATCATCAATCCGTCCCAGACCTTGCCCATGCCTTCGAGGATGAAGCCGCTGGTGTAGTTGGTGGCATCCTTCAGCACGTTCAGCACGTCCTGGTACTGGAACATCGCAAACGTCGGGCGAGTGCCTGCCTGTTGGCCGGCGTTGGTGGGCACGCCCAGGAACTTGGCAATGAAGTCGCCTTCGTACACGCGCGTGGTCTTGCGCATGTCACGGCAGGCGCCGTACAAGTCATCGGTCTTGCCGCGGTAGGTGTCTGAGACGCTGGCGTAGGCCTGCTCCAGCTTCTCGGCGTTGGTGGTGTTGGCGTTGTTGCTCATGTCGGGATCCTTTCAAAGGGGTCAGAGGTGGTCGTCGATGCCGGGAATCGGCGCCATCGTGGCGCCGCCGTCCACCAGCAGCGAGCTGCCGGTGATGTAGAGCGCATCGGGCGAGGCCAGGAACAGCACGGCCGCGGCGATCTCGGCCGGCTGGCCCGGTCGCGGCACGGCGAAGTTCTTGCAAAGGCGCGCGCTGACCGCGTCGTCCAGATGCTCGCGCAGCCGGTCCGACAGGATCAGCCCGGGCTCGACCACGTTGACCAGCACACCCTGCGGGCCGACTTCACGCGCCAGCGTGCGGGCGAAGGCATTCATGTAGGCCTTGCTGGCGCCGTAGGGCACCAGGCCGGGGGTGTGGCTGCGGTTGCCTTCACCCGACGATATGAAGATCAGCCGGCCCTTGTCAGCGCCGTTCAGGCCGGTTCGGGCCAGCGACGGCACCGCGTCCTTGGCCAGCCAGAAGAGCGAGTGGATGTTGGCGTGGACCTGGCAGTCGAACTCGTCCTCGGCCATCTGCGCCACCTTGGCCGTGGCGGCGTCGGCGGCGCAGTGCACCAGCACGTCCAGGGCCCCGAAGGCCTCGGTGGCCGCGGCGACCATTGTGCGCACGTCTTCGCGCCGGCCCACGTCGCCGACGGTGAGCACCGATTGGCCGCCGCGCTGGCCGATGCCATCGACCACCGCCTGGCCATGAGCCGGCGTGCGCGCGGAGACCACCACCTTGGCGCCCTCGGCGGCAAAGGCCTCGGCGATGGCCTTGCCGATGCCACGGCCAGCGCCGGTGACGAGCACGACCTTGTCGGTGAATCGTTGGGTCTGCATCGGTGCGCCTTCAGTGCATGAAGCGCGCAGGCAGCACGCCGTTGCCAGGTGGCTGGAACAGGCCATCGCGTGGCAGCGGGCCCTTTGTCGATGTGATGTCGGTACGCATGTCGGTGGTGCTGCGGCCGCTCACTTGCCCAGGAAGCGCTTGACGCGCCCCGCCGCGATGCGCCCCGGCAGGCCGTTGATGCCGCCGCCGGGGTGGATGCCGGCGCCGCCGAAGAACAGGCCTGCCACCGGCAACGTGTCGCCGCCCAGGCCGTAGGCCGGCCGCATCGTCGACGAGCGTGTGGCGCCGGTGTCGACATGCACCACGCAGCCGTTGGGCACGTTCAGGCGCGCCGCGAAGTCGGGTGCAGCCTCCATGCGGCGGCCAATCTCCAGTGACTTGAGACCCGGCAGGTAGTCGTCGGTCTGGTCGATCACCTGCTGGGCGACGCTGGCGCGGATGGCATTCCACCCTTCGCGCGGGTCAACCGGCATCGCCACCGGGTACAAGTAGGCGATGTCCTGGCCTTCGGGCGCCTGGGTGGGGTCGACCGCACTGGGAGCGGTGGCCCAGAGGTAGGGCAACTTCGAGACTTCGCCTCGGGCCGCGCACTTGAAGTTGTCGAGCACCGCCTCGGTGGTGCCGATCAGCAGTACGCTCTGGCGCAAGCTCAGCTTGTCGGGGCGCTGGGCCTCGTGGCGCGTGGCGCGGACCTGTCCGCGCAGTGCGACATCGACCTTGACCGGCGCGCCGCCGTGGCCGTTGGCCGGCGCCAGCGCGACGCGGGTGAGCAGGCGGCGCTCAATCGCGCCCGGGGTCACCATCTCCAGCGCCACCTTGGGGTGCACAGCGGCGATCACGGCGCGGGCCTGGACGGTGCTGCCATCGCCCAGGCGCAGGCCTTGCACACGTCCGTCGCGGGCCAGGATCTCGGCGACTGGGGCATTGACGCGAATCTCGCCACCCAACTCGGTCAGGCGCGCGGCCAGCGCGTTCGGCAACGTCTGCATGCCGCCCACCGCGCGGCCCAGGCCGAAGCGCTGGATGAAGCCCAGCAGCGCGAAGTAGATGCCGGTGGCTTCGGCGTTGATAGGGCCCGCGGCGCCGAGCAGGCAGCACAGCGCCGACTGGGTGACCGGATGCTCGAAGCGTTCCATGATCGATGTGTAGGCCGGGCTGCCGATCAAGCCCATGATGTCGGGCTTGAGCCGCCGGTTCTTCAGCAGCACCTTCAGCGCGTTCCACTTGGCGCCCAGGTTTTTCTGTGCGGGGTCGACCCGCATCATCGGGATCGCCATGTCGATGAAGGCGTTGACCAGCTTCATCAGGTCGATGAACTCGGCGGCGTCGCGCTCGCTGAAGCGACGGATCTCGGCGGCCGTCTGCTCGGCGCTGCGGCCGAACACCAGCGAGTTGCCATCCGGGTGCAGGTAGACGTAGCCTGGGTTCATCTCGGTCTGGCGGAAGCCGTGACGCTCTAGCTGCAGCTCCTGCGGCATCATCGGATGCACCCGCAGCGACATCAGGTCGAGTGCGCAGGGGTGCACCAGGTGCTGCGGCGCCTCGGGGATCAGGTAGCCGGACGAGGCCATGCCGCCGACCTTGGCCAGCGCCTCGACGACGATGACTTTGCTGCCCTCGGCGGCCAGATAGCAGGCCGCCGCGAGGCCGTTGTGGCCGCCGCCGATGACGGCGACGTCGTAGTTCGTGGATGACGACAAGGGCAATCCTAGGGTGTAGGGGTTCGGGTTCAGGCGGGGCCAACAGGCCGCCACCAGTGCAGGGAAGCCGCTTCGTCTACCAGTCGCTGCCACGCCAGGGCCACGGCACGATCGGCGTCGGGCGGGGGCACTCCCAGGCCGCGCAGCACCATCGCAGCGAGCTCGCGGATGTAAGCGCCGTCCAGCGTGCGAGTGCGCAGGATTCGGCGAGCGCCTTCCAGGCTGAGGCCGACCACCAGGTCGACGGCGGCGTCCACTGATTCGAAGTGCAGCTCACCTCGGGCGCGACCGTCCTGCAGGCGCAGCGCGACGAGGTTGCCGCGGGACTGGTTGCTGGCGAGAAAGTCGATGAAGTCCACGCGCGAGATGAAGGCGCCGTGGCGAGGCTCCATCGCCGATCGAGCCAGCGCCATCAGCGGCCCGAGGGCAATACGTGCAGCACCGTCGGTCAGTGGCGCAGCCAGATGCACATAACTGGACAGCATCTCCTGCGCCATGCGCCGGCCGATCTCGGCGAAGACGCTGTCGATGGCGTCGAAGTGCTTGTAGAAACTGCCGCGCGACACGTCGGCGATGCGGATGACATCTTCGACCACAGGATGGCGATCAGGCTCGCAGCCCAGGTAGGCGGCCATCGTGGCGTCGATAAGGCGCTCGCGCATGCGCTCCCGCTTCTGCTCTGCCACCCGCACGCGGTGGTCACCGACCGGCAGCGCGGAGCAATCGCCCGACTCGGCCAACGCTGCGGCGGGAACACTCATGTCCATCGGGACGTGCGGCCAGCCAACTCGAGGCTGCCCAAGGCTGGCCGGGCGGTGACTCGCCCCGAGCCCTGTGGCACGACCAGCGGGTTGTTAGGCGCGTCGGCGGAAATGGGGGGTAGGGCGTTCAATGTGGAGTCCATAAATGAACATACAACTGAAGTATGTTCAATTAATGATGGAGTGACACTGGTGTTTACTCTGAGTTCTCGCCTGCGAATCAGCGCGACGGTGGGTTGGCGTGCGTCACGCCGTCAAGCAAGAGTGCGGCAACCGATCAGAGCGAGGACGGTGCATTTCTCGTGCGGCGTCAAACAACCCGGCTGTTCCTACCGCCCGCCATGGCGAGGCCAGGCAGGGTGCAGAGTGGTTCACAAACAATTAAACAGAAGTTATGCTTATGTTCCTTTCACGAAAGAAGCTGGGACCATGGCAAACATCGGAGATTTCGCCTACACAGGCAAGCGAGTCCTGGTCGTCGGCGGCGCTTCCGGCATGGGCGCGGCGACCGCCGAGACGGTGGCGACGCTGGGTGCCGAGGTCGTGGTGATGGACGTGGCGGATGTCACCTATGCCGCCGGACAGGTCATCAAGGTCGATCTGCGCGACCGGGTCAGCGTCGACACTGCGATCGACCAGATCAAGCAACCGGTGGATGTGCTGTTTCTTTGCGCCGGCGTGGCCGACGGCACGAAGGGGCTGATGCTGATCAACTTCATCAGTCAGCGCCTCATCGTGCACCGATTGATCGCTTTGGGGCTGCTCCGGCGCGGTGGCGCGGTCGTGATGATCTCGTCGGTCGCAGGCCTGAGTTGGCAGCGCAACCTGGCGCTCACCCAGGAATTCCTGAAGACGCCCGACTGGGACAGCGCGGCGGCGTGGGTGGCTTCGCATGAAGGCGCCGACAGCTACGCGTTCAGCAAGCTGGCCATGAACACCTACATCGCCCAGGAAGCGTTTCCATTGCTGAAGCAGGGGTTCCGTATCTATGCGATTCTCCCTGGCCCCACCGATACACCTTTGGCGCGTGCCAACGCCGACCTCTGGTTGGGCTTCGGCGCGGGCTACCGGGCCGCAGCGGGCGTGCCGACCTTGATGCCACAGCAGATGGCCAATGCAATGGCGTTTCTCGGCAGTGGCGCGGCCAGCGGCATCAGCGGCATCACGCTGATGGTCGACCAAGGCCATGTCAGCTCCGGGATCACCGGATCGTATGAAGACGCGGGTGTCAAGATGGCCCTGGGCCTGGGTTGAGACTGGGGTCTGCGCGTCGCCTAGTTCGGCGGCGCCGGCTCCGCGGCGGCCCACTATGGTGAGGGGTAGAGCAGTCGCGCAAAGACTTCGATCGCCCGTTGAATTGGCAGGCTGATGAAGCCAGCGCCGAGTCCGCACGGGCTCCCGGTACCGCGCCAAGTCGCGGGGCGCCCCCTGGCACACAGCACCGGCTTGCTATCGTCAGCAGTCCGGCGTCGTCTGCTGCGAACTGTGCTTCCAGCGGAAACTGTTCGATCGTCGGTTGAGCCTGGCGCCACCTTGCTGGATTGCTCCGCGGCGACACTGTCGCGCAGGTCTGCCATCCAGTGAAGGCTGGGGCCGAACGAAGGCAGGACGCCGGGCTGTGCGGCGCACACATGGGGAATGGCCTGCAGGCACGGCACCAGCGTCGCCACGTAGGACGGCTCGACCGCCATGTTGCCGAGCTTGAAGACACGGTCGTTGCTCTTGTGCGAGACCTTCAGGTCCAGCGCCATGCGGATCGATGGCCTGCCTTCTATCGTGCCGACGTAGTACTGCCCGGGCGCTACGCCTTCGGGCAGCATGCCGTTGCCTATGAGCCAGTTGACTTCAATGGTGAAGAACGGGTCCGGCCCGATGGCATCCACCCATCCCTGCATGCGGTGTGTGATGCGGCCGACCGTGCCGGCCGGGATGAGGAAGGGGGCCTCGATGTCTACCGGCGTCGGCACGTAGTCGTGGCCATCGGCCACGCGGTCGTACTTGACGCCGAGCACGCGCTCGGCGGTGCGGACGATGGCCGTGTTGAAGTTGTTGGCGATGGTCTTCGTCACCTCGATCTTCGCGGCATCCGCCGGCGACATCCCAAATCCCGCGTGAGGCAGCGGCACTTCCTCAGCAAAGCTGCAGTCCCAGCACTCCTGAAGCCGGACTGACTTGACGTCGGCGCAAGCGCCCGTCAATCCCAGCAGGATGCGGTCGCTCATCAGATCAGGATCGATGCCGCCGGCATGGAAGACCGAGCGGCCGGTGCGGCAGGCCTCGTCCAGACGTGCGACGAAGTCAGCGTCACGGCAAAGTCTGGCCTCCTGGTAGGGCAGCGGCGTGACGACGCTCTTGCCTGCCGCGAGCAGCATCAGGATCTCGTCATCGTGGGGGTAGGTGCCGTCGTCGCGCGAGCAGAAGACGATGCAGTCGCAGTCGATCATCAGCAGCGAGGCGACGTCGGTGGAGACGGTCACGCCCAATGGCTCCACGCCGATCAGCGCGCCGGCATCGACGCCGTTCTTCGAGTCGCTGTAGGCGCGTACGCCCACCAGTTCGAAGGCCTTGGACTAGGTGATCTCCCAGATGCACATCCTGCCCATGCGGCCGGGGCCTCAGACCATCAGGCGATATGGTTTCCTCATGTCCTGTCTCCTCTTGGAATGGCGTGTTTCGACGGCAAGCACATGCCTTCGATCGCCGCTGGTTGTACGCCGGTGCCAGACCACCACGATGCTGGTCCGATCTTGACGGGACGTGACCCGGCCGCCCTGAGGGCGCTTATATCAGCGCTGCGATCTCAGGGCAACGTTCTCCTAGACAGGATGCGTTCACAAGCGACGGTCCCGGCCGCGTGACGCCAGCCTCGCTGGCGGTCATGCCGCCGCTGATCTGAGTTAGCAACAGTGCCCCGACTCCGCGCACCGATTGCCGAACTGCGCACTGGCTCAAGGGAGCCGGGCACGCCTGCTTCGGTAGAAGATTGGCCGATTCGGATTCGCAGCGGGCGACAGGTTCTTGAGGTAAACCCCGAGCATTCAAATGAACACTTTCTCATAAAACGTCTTATATTGACGTCAATCAGGTGATTGCAAGTGGCATGGCGACAGACTTGCAGCAATGCGGTGAGCGAGCGAGATCCGCCTAGACCGGCATCTTGAGTTCGGTCAATCTGAGGCTGCGACGCCTGCATTCGCATGCCGTCTGACAGACGGTTGCGTGCCGTGACATGGAGAGGGCTTTTGCGTGCGCCCAGGTGTGGATGTCGAGTTGAAGGAGAGCAGTCGAAATGAGTTCGCTGATCGACGCGGCAATCCCATCTGTGGAGGGCCCGGCGAACATTTCATTGGGTTACTGAAGAACATCGTTTTGCTTGAGTTTGCTGCGCGCACGAAGAGATCCAGGGTTGCGAGAGCTGAGTTTTTCTAGGGAATCGATATGGACATGAACGTACCTTTCACGAATGTGCCGGGGCTTTTCATCGGCGGCGAGTGGGTCAAGGCGACAGGCGAGCATCACGTCATCGTCAACCCGGCTACCGAGGTCGCCATCGGTACGGCCCCCATGGGCGGCAAGGACGATGTCGACGCGGCCATCGCTGCCGCCCGCCACGCTTTTGACCACGGCCCTTGGCCGCTGATGTCGTTTGAAGAGCGAGCGGCCGTGATGCGCAAGTTTCTTGCAATCCTGCAGCGGCGCTCGGACGAGATCAAGGCGCTGCTTACCGCTGAGGTCGGCGTCGTCGCCATGTTGATGAACGGCGCCCAGTTCGGCGGCGCGATTGCCGCGTCAGAGTATGCGATCAAGCTCGCCACACGCATCGAGCCGGAGCCCTTGGCGCTCGAGTTCAAGCCCAATCCGTATTTCGCGGGCAGAGACATCTTCGCCACCGGCGTGACCGTTCGCGAACCCTATGGTGTCGTGGTGGGCATCACGCCCCACAACTATCCCCTGCTGCTGAACCTGGCGAAAGCCGTTCCGGCCTTGTTGACCGGCAACACGGTGGTGCTCAAGCCATCGGAGTTCACGCCCTTCAGCGCCTTGTTCCTCGGCTACATCGCCGCCGAGGCCGGTTTGCCACCGGGCACCTTGAACATCGTCACCGGGGGGCCTGAAGTCGGCCAACAACTCACGGCCGACCCGCGGGTGGATCTGCTCAGTTTCACCGGTTCGGATACGGTCGGCAAGGCGATCATGGCGCAGTCTGCGTCAACGCTGAAGAAGCTGCATCTCGAGTTGGGCGGCAAGTCCGCGATGATCGTGCGCGCCGATGCCGACCTGCAGAAGGCCGCTGCGATGGCTGCCTTCAGCTTCACAATGCACGCTGGACAGGGTTGTGCATTGCTCACGCGCTACTTGGTGCACAACTCGATCCGGCCGGCTTTCGTCGAGATGGTCAAGGCCATCGCCAGCTCACTCAAGGTCGGCAACCCTGCCGATCCCAGCGTCATCGTGGGCCCCCTGATTCGCGAAGCCGCCCGCAGGAAGACCGCGGAGTACGTCCAGATCGGTCGCGACGCGGGCGCCAAGCTGGTGCTGGGTGGAGGGCGACCGGCAGGCCTCGACAAAGGCTACTTCCACGAACCGACCCTGTTTGATGACGTCGACAACCGCTCCCGCATCGCGCAGGAGGAGATCTTCGGCCCCATCGGTGTCGTGATCGGCTTCGACACCGACGACGAAGCGGTCGCGCTGGCCAACGATTCCCGCTTCGGCCTCAATGGTGGCGTGATGTCGGCCAACCCGGCGGCCGCTTACCGCATCGCCCTGCGCTTGCGCACCGGTGGTGTGGCGATCAACGGCGGCACCGGCGACCTGTTCGTCCAGGCGCCGTTCGGTGGCTACAAGCACTCAGGCATCGGGCGTGAGTTCGGCCCGAATTGGCTCAATGAGTTCATGGCCGAAAAGGCAATCACCTATCCCATCGGCTGAGCACCCGGGTCGGCAGCAAGACCTCGGTGTCGAACGGCAGTCGCGAACTCGTTGAGGCCGCAATGGATTTTGATTTCATCGTCGTAGGCGCCGGCTCTTCGGGCTGCGTGCTCGCGAGCGAGCTGACCCTTGACCCAGCCTGCCGGGTGCTGCTGCTCGAAAGCGGCCCGCCCGACACCAGCCCGCTGATCCACATGCCACGCGGCATCGGCAAGCTGCTCACACCGGGCAACCCGCATGTGTGGAGCTATAAGGCGAGCAAGGGCCCGGGCCGCGGCACTGAAGACTGGCTGAAGGGCCGCACCCTGGGCGGCTCCAGTTCGGTCAATGGCATGGTCTACATGCGCGGCCTGCCGTCGGAGTACGACGACTGGGCCGCCGCAGGTTGTGAGGGCTGGGGCTGGACCGACATTGGCCGCTGCTACAAGGCGATGGAAGACCACGAGCTCGGCGAAGCCGAATGGCGCGGCGTGGGCGGACCAGTGAAGGTGTCGATCCATCCGAACGACAACCCGCTGTACGAGGCCATCCTGAATGCCGGCGTGCAAGCCGGTGTGCCGCGGGTTGAAGATGTCAACGCGGCGCTGCAAGGCGGCCTGGGCTACCAGCCGCGCACCATCAGCGACGGCAAGCGCTGGAGCGCGGCCAAGGCCTTCCTCGATCCGGCGCGGTCGCGAAAGAACCTGGTGGTCCGCACTGGCGTGCACGTACAACGCGTGATGTTCGAGGGCACACGGGCCGTGGGTGTCGAACTGTGTGACGCGAAAGGCGGCGGCCTGTCGATCGTGCGCGCCGCGCGCGAGGTGATCCTGAGCGCCGGTGCCTTGCAAACGCCGATGCTGTTGCAGACCTCCGGCGTGGGCCCGGCCGATTTGCTGCAGCGCCTGGGCATTCCGGTGGTGGCGCACGCGGCGGGTGTGGGCCGCCACCTGCTGGAGCACCGCTGCATGATGATGCAGGTGCGTCTGCACGAGGGCAGCCTGAACCGCGAATACCAGGGCTGGCGCCTCGGCAAGAACTTGCTGCGCTACTTCACCTCGCAGTCGGGCCCGATGACCTGCGCCGCGCACGAGGTCTGCGGCCTGATCAAGACCCGCCCCGATTTACCGCGCCCCGACGCCGAGTTGGGCATCGGCCTGTACTCGATCAACGTCAAGGACGGCAAGGTGGTGCTCGAGGACCAGCCCGGCATGACCTGGGTCGGCTACTTCACCACACCCGACAGCGAGGGCTCGGTGCAGATCAGCTCACGCGATGGCCGAGCCGCGCCGGTGATCGACGCCAACTACCTGCACACCGAGCGCGACAAGCGACATTCGGTCGACCTGGTGCGCGCCATGCGCCGCATCCTGACACAGCCGGCGCTGGCGCCTTATGTGGTGGCGGAGACCCAGCCTGGCCCGGCGTTCGTCAGCGACGATGAACTCGTCGAGGCGTATTCGCAGTTCGGCTCTACGGCCTTCCATGTGTCGGGCACTTGCCGCATGGGTGCCGATGCCAGCTCAGTCGTCGATCCGCAACTGCGCGTGCGCGGCGTGCAGGCGCTGCGTGTCGTGGACACATCGATCATGCCCACGCTGATCTCGGGCAACACCAACGGCGCGGCCATGGCGATGGGACTGCGGGCCGCAGAAATGATCCGCGGCTCCCGGGCCGCTGAGCGGCAGGGTGCGGGTGAAAAGCAGATCGCATGCGCCTTGATCTGACCGAGAGGTTCGGCCGCATGGCTTGACGGGCCAACGGCTGCCAAGCGACCTATAGCTTCTTCAACCGCACACAACACCTGCATGAATCCCGCTGACTGCCCAACGACGCCGTGTCGTAGCGCGGCTCGGAAATCACACCTGGCGTACGGAGACCTGCCATGACCATGACACCTGCACCCCTGCATCTGCTGCCCAAACTGGGCGCACTGATCGGCGAAAGGCTCATCACCGACCTGACGGGAGGCGAGATCGAGCACGTCTACGCCGCGACCGGTGTACCGACGAACCGCGTACCGCTCGCCGGTCCAGCGGAGGTGGCGCTGGCCGCTCGGGCGGCACGCGATGCCCTGCCAGCCTGGAAGGCGATGTCCACCGACGTGCGCCGCCGCCTGCTGCTGCGGGTCGCCGAGCTGATCCGCAAGGAGGCCGATGTCCTCGCCACCCTGACCACCGTCGACTCTGGCGTACCCAAGCTGGCCGCCCTGGCCGGTGCGATGTGGGGAGCCGATTTCATGGAGTACAACGCCGGATGGGTCGACCGCATCGGCGGCGAGGTCCGCCCGACGTCCCAGGGCAAGCACGTGCATGCCTACACCAAGGACGAGCCCTATGGCGTGATCGGCGCGATCACGCCGTTCAACGCGCCGGTCATCGCCACCTGCATGGTGCTCGGGCCGGTGCTCGCGGCCGGCAATACCATCGTCGTCAAACCGTCGAGCCTGGCCCCGTATGCGGTGCTGCGCCTCGGTCAGCTTTTCCTGGAAGCCGGCTTCCCGCCGGGCGTGGTCAACATCCTGTCTGGCACGGCACATGCTGGAGAGGGGCTGGTCCGCTCACCCGACGTCGACAAGATGTTCTTCGAGGGCAGCACCAAGAGCGCGCGCTTCGTGCTCGTCGCCGCAGCCGAGAGCGGCCCCAAGCCGGTGGCGCTGGAACTCGGCGGCAAGTCGCCGGCCATCATCTTCGACGATGCCAACCTCGAAGCCGCTGTCGCCAGCGTGGTGGGTGGCGGTTTCAGCCTGGGTGGACAAGGTTGTGTGCTCGGCACACGCTTGCTGGTGCAGGCGTCGGTCTACGACGAATTCATCGAACGGGCGGCCAAGTTGACCAAGGCCGTCGTCGTCGGCGACCCGTTCTCGGAGACCACCATGATGGGCCCGATCGTCAATTCGATGGCCTGCGAGCGCATCCTGGGCGTGATGTCGCATGCCGCCGCCAGCGGCCAGGGACGGATCATCGCCGGGGGCGGGCGTTTTGGGGGTGATCTCGCCGGCGGCTACTTCATCGAGCCGACAGTCTTTGCCGATGTCGACAACGCCTCGCCACTGGCCCGCGAGGAGATCTTCGGGCCGGTGCTCTCGGTCATGCGCTTCGAGACCGAGGATGAGGCGGTTCGCCTGGCCAACGATTCGCCGTACGGACTCGGCGCCTACGTTCACTCACAGAACGTCAGCCGTGTGCACCGGATGGCCGAGAGCCTCGAAGCCGGCTTGGTGTTCATCAACGGCATGCCCTCGGGTGGGCCGTCGCCGGGACTGCCGTTTGGTGGCGTCAAGCACAGCGGTTCGGGCCGGCTGGGCGGCATCGAGGCGATCCGGGAGTTCACCCGGACCAAGACCGTGTCCTTGTTCATCTGACAGGAGACCGCCGTGATCGAGCTTTCTGCGCAGGACGCTACCTTCCTCGCCATGGACAGCCCCAATTCGCCGTGGAACGGCGGCATCGTGCTGGTCTACGACCGCCCGGCCGGCGCTGCGGGGATGAACTTCCAGGACGTGGTCGACCATTTCCAGGCGCGCTTGCACTTGATGGACGTTTTTCGCCTGAAGCTGGCACGGACCCCGGGCAATCTCGCCCGCCCGTATTGGGTGGAGGACCAGAACCTCGACCTCGAGTTCCACATGCGCAACATCGCCTTGCCGCCGCCCGGCGACTGGCGTCAGTTCTGCCTGCAGGTTTGCCGCTTGATCGCCCGACCGCTGGACCTGACCCGCCCGCCGTGGGAGCTGTACATGATCGAGGGCCTCGACGCCATCGAGCGCTTCTCCAAGGGCTCGTTCGCGCTGGTCCTCAAGGTGCATCACGCGGCGCTGGACGGTCGGGCCTTTCTGGCCATCATGGGTGTGCTGCACAGCCTCGACCCAAAGGCTCTGCCTCCACCACCGCCGGCGAAGGCGCAGGAATTCGAGGCCGAACCGACGTCGATGGGTCTGCTGATGCGGGCCGGTGTCAAGGCCGTGCGCACGCCGCTGGCAGCCAGCCGCACCCTGGGCAACGCCTGGCCGGGGCTGCGTCAGGTGGCGTTGCCGGCGCTCTGGCGGCGGCTGCGGGGTGACTCCGGGCCGTCGAAGGGCACGCCCGAGACGCGCTTCAACGGGCCGATCACGCCCCACCGGTCGTGGGGCGCGTGCTTCTTCGACCTGGCCGACACCAAGCCGATACGCGCGGCCGTCGAGGGCGCCACCGTGCACGACATCGCGGTGGCCGTCTTCGGCGGCGCCCTGCGAACCTACCTCGGCGAGCGTGGCGAGTTGCCGACTGACCCGATGAAGACGGCGATCATGATCGACGTGCGCGGGTCGGGCGACCACGCTGCCCTGGGCAACCAGCTTTCGGGCATGTTCGCGACCCTGGCCACGGACATCGCCGACCCGCTGGCGCGCCTGGCTGCCGTGCGGGCGTCAACCCTCGCGGCCAAGAACGCCACGGCCAAGCTGGGCGCGCGCGATGTGGCGGGCCTGCTCGACCTGCTGCCCGAAGCCATCATCAGCCCGACCATGAAACTGATGCTGGCCGCTGGCAACCGGTCAGGGCGCGGCTTGTTCTCCAAGTTCAACACCGCCGTTACCGGCATGGCGGGCCCGCCCAAACCGCTCTACCTCGGCGGCACCGAGCTGACCCACGTGATCGGATTCGGCCCCCTGGTAGACGGCCTGGGTCTGATCAACATCCAGATGAGCTACAACGGCGAGTTCGTGATGACCTTCACGGCCGACCGCGACGCGATGCCGGACCCTCAGCGCTATGAGGAGTGCATCTACCAGGCGTTCGACGAACTGCGGCGCGCGGCTCAACATCACCTGCAGGCCGAGATGGCGCAGGCCGCCAAGGCAGTCAGGGCCACGACGACCGGGAAGGCGGCCAAGACGGCGAAGGTGGCCAAGACGGCCAAGACGGCCATGACGGCCAAGACGGCCAAGACGGCAAAGCCCAGGCCTCGCGCGGTGAGACTGTCATGACGACGCCCAAGAAGCCGCCTCGCACGCCGGGCAAGGCGTCGCGCCCCGAGCGTGAGCCCGTCGGGCCCATGAGCCGGCGTCTGCATCTGCTGGAGTTGCGCTTTCCGCTGGAGGGCGCTGCCTACATCGTCATGCAACCGCTGCTGCGCATCATGCACATCAGGGGCCATCGGCACGCGGTCCTCGTCTTGCCTGGCGGCATGGGCGGTGACGGCTCGACCTACTTCCTGCGCTGGGGCATCCGCAATCTGGGCTACTCCGTGCACGGCTGGGGTCAGGGCAGGAACATGGGGCTCAACGAGAAGATGTTGGCGGGTCTGCGCGCCCGCGTCGACGAGTTGTATGCCCTGTTCGATTCCAAGATCACGGTCATAGGCTGGAGTCTGGGCGGGGCCTATGCCCGCATGCTCGCGCGTGACAAGCCTGACAAGGTGCGTCAGGTCATCACGCTCGGCAGTCCGTTCAGAATGGTCGAGGCGGACCAGTTCGCGCACAACATGATCGGGCGGGCGCGTTGGGAAAAGATGGTCGCGACGATCGCGCCCGAACTCGATCTGTTGAAGGTGCATGAACACCACCGCCCTCCGATCACCGTGCCGACGACGGCGGTCTACAGCCGCCGGGATGGCTTCGCGCCTTGGCAGCTGTGCATCGATGAGACCGGCCCGAACGCGCCGAACCCCCTCGCCCAGAACGTCGAAATCGGCGGCACCCACACCGGTCTGTCGACGAACGTCGTCGCGCTGGCCGTCGTGCTTGATCGACTCGCCCAATCCGACGACAACTGGCAACCGTTCAAGCCCTTGCGCTTGCTCCGCGGCTTTTATCCGCCGCCAGCGACCTGGACCCATCCCGCGGAGGGCCAGGCCTCGAATCCCAAGACCGCGAGCAACACCTCCCAGCCCGCAAGAGCGAACACCTCAAGAGAGTCCGACCATGCCCCTCGATAGCCCACAGATGACACTCCTCGACGTGCTGGCGCGGCGGCTCGAGACCGACCCGGACGGACCCTACCTCGACTTCGAGGGCATTCAGGTCACGGCCCGTCAGATCGACGAGGACGCGGATCGCCTCGCGCATGCCCTGGCCGACCTGGGGGTCGTGCGTGGCGACCGGGTCGCCACGCTGCTGGAAAATCGGCCAGAACAGGTCGTGAGTTTCTTCGCGACCATGAAGCTCGGCGCGATCCACCAGCCCGTGAACACCGCGTACCGGGGTGAGTTCCTGCGACATCAACTCGCTGACTCCGGTGTCAAGGTGGTCATCGTCCAAGGTGACCTGGCATCGCGGGTGCAACTGGTGGCCGGCGCGGGAACGCCCGAACTCGAATCGGTGATCGTGCTGGGCGAGCCCGACGAACCCATCACCGTCAAACCGCAGTACGACTGGGCAAGCCTGCTCGCCGACTCGTCGTCCGACCCCCTGCCCGACCCCAAGCTCGGGCCGTCCGATTTGGCGTGTTTCGTCTACACCTCGGGCACGACCGGACCGTCCAAGGGCTGCATGCTGCCGCACAACTACCTCGTGACGCTGGCGGACCAGATCGCCAGGGCATTCGGGCGGCGCCCCGACGATGTGGTCCTCACTCCGTTGCCGCTGTTTCATCTCAGCGCCCTTGCGGTCGGCGTCATCGGCACGCTGATCGTCGGCGGGAGGGCCAGCATCGGCCACCGATTCTCGGTGTCGCGCTTCTGGCCCGAGGTCAAGCGCACCGGCGCGACCATGATCTCGATGCTCGGCTCACTCGCCAACCTGATCGCCAACGCGAAGGATCACCCGGACCAGGTCGGACACACCTTGCGCGTGTGCGTGGCCGTGCCGATGCCGCCCGATACCGACAAGGCTTGGCGCGAACGCTTTGGCTGCGCCACCCTGAGCGGTGGTTACGGCCTCACGGAGGCGTCGTTCATCGCGATGCAGGTGCCCCATGAGCCCAGCAAGCCGGGCTCGCCAGGCAAGCCCAACAGTCATGAGTTCGACGTCAAGATCTTTGACGACAACGACATCGAGGTCCCCCCGGGAGAGGTCGGGGAAATTGTCTGCCGGCCGAAACTTCCGAACGTGATGTTCGCCGGCTACTTCCGGCGACCGCAGGAGACACTGAACGTCTTGCGAAACCTCTGGATGCACACCGGCGACCTGGGCCGGATCGACGAAGACGGTTTTCTCTTCTTCGTCGACCGCAAGAAGGACTACATGCGCCGGCGTGGCGAGAACATCTCGAGCTTCGAGCTGGAGAAAACGTTCCTTCACCACGAGGCGATCAGGGACGTTGCCGTGCATTCCGTGCTGAGCGAAGTCGGCGAAGACGATGTCAAGGTCACGGCGATTCTTCGCGATGGCGTGGCGCTCACCGAGGTCGATCTTTGCACCTGGGCCGTGGAGCATCTGCCGTACTTCGCATTGCCGCGCTACATCGAGTTCCGCAGCGACCTGCCGCGCACGCCCTCGGGCAAGGTTCAGAAGTACCAGCTTCGGGATGAGGGGAAGACGCCGACTACCTGGGATCGCGAGGCGTCCGGCTTCACCTTCGCGCGCCGCTGAGCGAACGCTGCCACAGCTCAAGCCACTCGACGCAAAGCTGACTCGTGAACTTTCGCAGACGATTTCTGCACCAGCCTCCAAGGAGGGACATCGCATGAAGGGCAAGACGATCTTCATCACGGGCGGTAACGACGGCATCGGCCTGGCCACTGCGCAAGTGTTCGCGCAACTGGGCGCCAACGTGGCCATCATGGGCCGGCGCGCTGAAAGCAATCAAACGGCGAAGGTCGCCCTCGAATCGCTCGGTGCCAGCTGCATCGCCGTCACCGGCGATGTCGCCGTCGAAGCCGACATCATGCGCGCGCTCGAGCAGACCATGGCGGCGTTTGGTCGTCTCGACTACGCCTTCAACAATGCCGGCATCGAACAGGTTCCAAAGCCATTGCCCGAGCAGACCGAGGCCGATTACTACAAGCTCTTCGACGTCAACGTCAAAGGTGTCTGGCTGTGCATGAAGCACGAGATCCCGCTCATGCTGCGGTCGGGCGGCGGGGCGATCGTCAACGACTCCTCGGCGTCGGGGCTGCACGGTACAAAGATGATGCCGCTGTACAGCGCCGCCAAGCATGCGGTGCTCGGCCTGACGAAATCCGTGGCGCTGGAGTACGCCAAACAGGGGATACGGGTCAATGCCGTGTGCCCCGGCGCCGTCACGACGCCTGGCTATGAGAAGTTCGTCGCGCGCGACGCCGTGTTGAAGGCTGCGATCGAAAACGTCCATCCGATGGGGCGTGTGGGGCGTGCCGAGGAAGTGGCGTCCGCGGTCTTGTACCTGTGCCGCGATGCCACTTTCACGACCGGCTCTTGGATATTGACCGATGGTGGGCGCATGGCCCAGTAGTGTGGTTGGTTGACTGCAAAGGAGATGAACATGAGAGCGCCGTACCGTGTGATCGTGTGGGGACCGGGGGTGGTGGGCAACGCCTTGCTGCGCGAGATTGCCAAGAAACCCGAGCTCGAACTGGTGGGCGTTCTCGCCTACAGTCCCGACAAAGACGGTCAGGATGTGGGGGAGTATCTCGGGCTGCCGGCGACAGGCATGCGCATGACCACCGATCAGGAAAGCATGATCACGGCCGACGCCGACTGCGTGCTGTTCTGTCCGAACATGAGCGCACGGGTCGATCTCGACTCCGAGACGACCAACATCGCTTGCCGGATCCTGGAATCGGGCAAGAGTATGGTGACCTCCATCGGCTGGTGGTACCCCTCGTTTCACTCCCAGGCGCTGGCCGACAAGCTGGAGGCCGCCTGCCAGAAGGGAGGCTCCTGTCTTCACGCCACGGGCGTGAATCCGGGCTGGCTGTACGAGCGCATCGTCACGACCCTGACCGGTGCGACGACTCGCATCGCTCACATCAAAGTCCAGGAGTTGGCCGACACCCGAACCATAGCGAGCGCGGACATGGTCGGCGGGCTGGGCTATGGGCAGGATCTGTCGCAGAAGCCGTGGATAGAGAACGCCGGTGACCGCGCCTACAGCGAGACACTGGCAGCGACCTGCGCCATTCTTGGCGTCAAGCTCGATCGCATCGAGTCTGAGAAGAAGTACTTCGTTGCCCGTGAGGACATCAAGCTGATCCCGACCACGGTGCGCAAGGGCACGCGGTCAGGCGTCAATCTGCTCTATTACGCCATCGTCGAGGGCCGGCGATTCATCACTCTGGAAGAGATCTGGTACACCGACCTGCGCGACCTTCCCGAAGGTTTGCTGCCCGGTGACTACTACACGATCACCATCGAAGGCGAGCCGGTTTCGGTGCGCTGCAAGTTCGAGCTGTTGGCCTCGGTCGAAAAGAACATCGAGTTCCTGCCGGGAGACTTGACCACGCCGGCCTACTACGCCACTGCGATTCCCATCATCCAGGCCATTCCCATCGTCTGCGGCGCCAAGCCTGGCATCGTTTACTCCAACACCTTTGCCAACTACGTGCCTGACCTGCGCGATTTCAAGAGCCCGCTGATCGTGCGCTAGCCGACGAATGGCGCCGCTACGCCGCTCAGACGAATTGCACTTTGTGGTATTCGCTCAAGGTCGCGTACATGCCGCCATAGACGCTGCAGCATGGGGGTCAAGGAGCGGCCCTCGTTACCGGGCCTACGTTGATGCAGCGCATGGCCAACAGAGCGGTTGCACGGCAAGCTGACACCTGCACGCGCATGGCCCACTACGACCTCCGACTCTGCCCTGCATTGCAAGCCGGATGTGCTCGGCACCCCCTTGCATCGCCTGCAGACTTCCTGGATCGCAAGGATGAATCCGGAAAAACCGTTCAGACTATAAAGGCGACTGCGCATGGCGAATGACCTCTGCGTCACGAACGGTCGCCAGACCGACGCGATGCTGGATGAAGCGCAAGAAGATGGTGTCGATGAGCGCTCAAGCGCGGTCATTTCTACGCTTTGGACGACGTCGATCCTTCCGTCGCTGGAAGAGAACGCCCGCAGCCACGCCATGACCGTTGCGGAGCATGCGAGTCAGCGGCGTCTTGCAGGCAAACTCACGAAAGCGTTGTTCGACGCGCTTCACTCGCAAGGCGAGGGCCACGCGAAGCGCGGGCCGGCGAGGTCCTTCTGGTGTCATCAGGACCTGAACTCAAAGCGTGCAAGCCATGACCAAGGACAGGTGTCCATCGACAAGGCAGACCTGCTCGAGGTTGCAGACCAGTACCTGAGTCACCCTGAAGTCCGTGTCAACAAGATCGACTGGATCCTGCTGGACGCCCTTGTGTTTGAGGAGTTGAGCGCACGGGTATCCGACACGCGCTTGTACTTGACCCTGGCGACGTTGATCAGCGTGCTGAAATTCGTTTGCATCTATTTGGCCCTGCCGACGGCGGGCTACTTCCTGTTCACACCCGAGCACGAAACGCTGGCCACGCTGGGCTTCATCGGTTGGCTGCTGGTGGTCCTCATCCATCTCGTGGGCGCACCGTTCCGTTGGCAGGATCTGAAACGCGGACTAGCCCTGCAGCGGCAGTTCCAGGACCTCTACGCGATGCTCGGGGACCGCAGCATGTCGCCGAGCAACTTGCGGGAATCACTGGACCAGGCCAGCGTCGCAGGTGCAGAACTCGACGTTGTGGTGTTTGCGCTGGTCGACAGGATGATCGCGAGCGATGCGACCGTCTTCGATCCAGAGCAGATCGGGGCGAGCGCCCCTGTCGCCTAGGATCGTGCTGGCCTGAGTGGTGCATCGGTCGCAAAGAGCCAACCTCGAGTCTGCCCTGACGCGCACCCATGGCCGCCAAGAAGCGCCCGACCCAAGAGACGCCTGCCCGCCCGCAACATGGCGGTCGTTCCGTCCACCGTGTCGTCTTCGTCACGGGCAAGGGAGGCGTGGGCAAGTCGGCGGTGGCTGCTGCCACGGCGCTGCAAATGGCGCGGCAAGGGCAGCGCGTGCTGCTCGTTGAACTGGGCAGTCGCAGCTTTTACGGCCCACTGCTGGGTTTGCAGGTGGGCAGCGATGCGGTTCCCTGGCGGCCGGGTGTGACCATCGCGCGATGGGACGTGGAGTCTTCGCTGCGCGAGTACCTGGGCCACTATCTGGTGTTCAAGCTGGCCGCGGAAAAGATCCTCAACAACACCATCATGAAGGCCCTTGTGGCGGCCGCACCGAGCCTGGCCGAGCTGGCCCTGCTGGGCCGCGTGATGGCCCCCATGCGGCATGCCTGGTACCGACGTGATGTCGATGTTGTGGTCGTCGACGCCTACGCCACTGGCCAGTTCATGGCCCTCCTGCGCGCACCACGTGGCCTGGCGCAAACGGCGGCTTCGGGGCCCATGCACAGCCAGTCTGTCGGCTTGACACGCCTGCTGTCGGACGCCGCCATTTGCGAGTACCGGCTGGTGACGCTGGCCGAGGAACTGCCGATTGCCGAGGCCTGCGAGATGGCTGCCGGGATACTTGCCGAAACCGGCGTGGCGCCCCGCGTTTACTGCAACCGCATGCTGGACCTGGCTGCATGGCTTCCCGCGCTGCCTGCCACCGACCTGGCGGCGCCCTTCGTGGCAGCCATGGTCCGCATTGCGGCGCATCAGCACGAAGGCCTGGCTGCGCTGGACGCGCTGGGGCGCAGCCGTGCGGGTCCGGTGTGCCGGCTGCCGCTGGTGCCCACACTCGATGCCGGCGCGATGCTGGAAGCGCTGACCGACGCACTCGATGCCGCGGCTGGGGTCTCGGCATGAGGCGTTTGCTGCAGGATCATCGGGTGGTGGTCTGCACCGGCAGTGGCGGCGTGGGCAAGACCACCACGTCGGCAGCACTGGGCGTGGCGGCGGCCAGAATGGGCAAGCGTGTGCTGGTGCTGACGATCGACCCGGCACGGCGCCTGGCCACGACGCTGGGCATCGCCAACAGTGCCACGGATGTACGGGTGCCCCGGCAGAAGTTCCGCGGCGAACTCTGGGCAGGCACGATCGATCCGCCGCGCATCTTCGCCGAGTACATCGAGCGACATGCGAAGGACCGCGCCACGGTCGATCGCCTGTTCAACAACACCTTGTACCAGCAGTTGTCGACCACGCTGTCAGGCTCGCAGGAATTCACGGCACTGTCCAAGCTGCTCGACGCGGCCACCAGCGGCGACTACGACCTGGTGGTGCTCGACACCCCGCCTTCGGCGCACGCGGCAGACTTTCTGCGCGCCCCCGCCAGGCTGAACGCAGTTTTCGATTCGACGATCGTCAGCCTGTTCATGGGCCGTACCACGGGCTTGGGCCTGGCCACGATGGCCTGGAAGCGCAGCGTGAAGCTGGTACTGGGTGCGTTGACCTTGCTCACTGGCTCATCGTTCGTCACCACGTTCAACGACTTCTTCTCTGCCATCGACGCCATCGCACCCGACATCCGCGAGACGAGCCTGCGTGCGCATGCCTTGCTGCTCGATCCGACGACCGCGTTCGTGCTAATCAGCAGTCTCGATGCAGCCAAGATCCAGGAAGGACAGGACTTCCACACCGAACTTTCCTGTGCCGGCTACCACCTGAAGACGGTGATCATCAATCGCGCCTGGCCGCAGTGGACACCCGAGGACAACGGTGCAAAGGACAGGACTTGCAAGGCTTTGCTAGCGCAGGACCAGGCGGCCCTGGCCGGGCTCTACAACCAGCTGTCTGGTTTCTACATGGAGCGTCGGTCCTTGCCGACGCGATTCGCTGACGTGGTCATGGTGCCCGAGATGGAAGAAGACCTGATCGGGCTGGAGGCACTGGAGAAGCTGGCCGCGCGGCTGATGTCGATGGCCTGATCCGCGCGCGGCGAGGCGAGATGCCTGGTTCGCCCAACCCCTACACGGCGCAACTGCGCAAGGGCCCACGTCGAAACTCGAGAGGAGAGCAACATGTCGGAGAGATTTGATTGCATCGTCGTTGGCGCCGGCCTTTCCGGCATCACCTGCGCCGGGTACCTGGGCAAGGCCGGCAAGAAGGTGTTGGTGGTCGACAGGCTCGCCGAAGTGGGAGGCAGCACCGTGCCTGCGAAGGTCATGGGGTGCACGGTCTCGATGATCTATCCGCTCGTGGCCAAGTCGAAGTACGGCGATGCCAACGGGTGGGCCAAGGCCGCGCAGGACTTCGGCGCAGACGTGCGCATGTTGAGCAGCAGTGCACCACGCATCTATCTGAAGGGCGCCGAAAGGCCCTTCATGACGATTCCACGATGCCTGTCGCCAGAGGGCGCTGCCAACTGGATGGTGGAGCTGCTGAGGGCGGCGCGGCCCGATCTGCTGGGCGAGGACATCGAACGCGACATGGTGCCCATCATGAGGGAGATCTACGAAGCGCCGCTCCAGACGTTGACGGTGGACTGGGGCGAGATGTCGGTGAAGGACTGGATCATCCGTCGCACCGATCACAAGGGCATCCACTTCGTCTTCAACATGATGATGACGGGCTGCATCTTCACCTGCGACGCCGACTACACCTGGAACCACGGCTCCGTCGGCAAAGGTCTCGTGTTGTTGCGTATGTGGCTGGCCGGCGACGGCCTGATGTCAGTGCCCTTGCCGGACCCGCAGCGCGGCATTTGCATGCCTCTCGCCGAGGCGATCCAGAAGAAGTACGGCTGCGAGTTCCGCCTGGGCCAGGAAGTGAAGAAGGTCATCATCGAGGGTGGCAAGGCCAAGGGCGTCGCGATCATCGGCAAGAGCGGCGAGGTTCACGAGGTCATCGCCGACGATGTGGTGGTGTCCACCCGGTGGGGCAGCTACAGCAGTCTGTTCGATCCGATGCCGACGTTCCTGGCAGACATCGTCAAGCAGGCAGCTGCGCCCGCACACCACCTGGGCAGCGCCTTCGTCATCTACGTTCTGGACGATTCCATCAAGCTCGACGGGGCGTATTTCATGGCCTTCGACAAACAGAGCGGATCGCACATCCTCGGCGGAACCGCGCAGAGCACCGAGCAACCCTGGAACGCACCCGACGGAAGGCAGTTCATATGGACGTTCAGGATCCACACGGCCGAGGACTTCGAGAAGATCGGCATGGATCGCCTGGGCACGGAAATGAAGACCGACATGGAGGCGCTGTTTCCAGGCTTCTCGAACGCGCTCGTCTGGGAAAGCCCGGTGCAGACCAGACTCGCACCGTCCCACTACTTCTACAACTCCCAGCCCAAGGTGCGGCACAGCTATCCGGCCGTGAAGCACCTCTACTTTGCGGGCGATTGCACGCACCCGATGCACAGCATGCTGACCGATGGGGCGGCCAGTACCGGGGCCATCACCGCAGACGAGATTTTGGGTGCCTGCCAAACCCATCGCGATTGAAGGTGACGGATCGTTGGTCATGCCGACCCTCATGCCACGATCTGAACGCGCAATGTGCGCAATGTGCGCAGTGAAGCGCGAGGCTGCGTCCAACGGGGTTCGCCCGCCGCTATCGCGCCTGAAGTGTTGCCAGCTGGATCAACCACGCATACAACATGGCATAGCCCAGAGTCGCCGAAGCCGCGAGGACACCGCTGAGGAGCACATCGCACCAGTTGGCGCCAATCCAGGCCGTCATCCGAGTCCAACAAGGCCATCCACCGTTCGCAACGGTCGGCTGAAGATGCCGATGCATCGTGGCGCCCCGGTGTCAGGCTGCAGGCCGGATGTCGGCCAGCAAAGCGAGATTGCCCAGACTCAGGTCGCGCCACAACCGCTGCAGCGGGCTGCTGGCTCCAAAGGAGCCGGGACCGGCAATCTCCATCAGCCGCTCGGCGGCACGCCGGAGCTGACGCATCGCGAAACCGCAATCGGCCTGGATGCGTGCCTTGTCGAAGCCCGACAGCGGCCGGGACTGCGCCGTCTCATCGATCATGGCAACGGCGCGACGGACATGCATCCATGCCGAGTCGATCTCCAGCGCCGCCTCTCCCAACTGCCCGACCAGGGTTTGGGAATCGGCCTGGATCGGGTGCTTCCAGCACCGCCCGTGCGACGCGGAAACATCACCCGCAACAGCCCGGCATCACTTAGTGCCTGCATGGCAACGTCGGTCGGACGACGCAGGCGCTCGGCCTCCGCAGCGCGCTCGGCCAGCGGTGGCACCAAGGCGCGAGCCACGGCCACCGGATCGGAGGTCACATCAGGTGTGATCGAAGAGGCGGCGCTCATTGGCTTCAGTCGATAAACTAAACAATAAGGTTAAGTATGTTTAATATTCAACGGATTGACATTGGTGTTTACACCGGATTCGACGGGTGAAGTTGACTGCTTCGGCACTGCAGTCAGTCTTGCCTGGCCAATACCAATGCATCAGACTCGAAGAATCTGTTCAATCCAATAGGGTGCCTGGTGCCCAGCCAGATTGAACCCTACGCCGGAGACACCCCATGAGCACCGCCGCCACCACCGCCACTGCCAACCTTGAAAGCGCCTTTGCCGGTGTGGCCGACAACTACCGTGGCGCGGATGTCGATCTGAATGCGATCTACCGCGAGATGCGCAAGCACTCGCCGGTGATCGCCGAGAACTTCATGGCCAAGCTGGGGGTGCCGCAGATCGCCGGGCTCGACCCCAACCGGCCAACGTTCACCGTGTTCAAGTACAAGGACGTCATGACGGTGCTGCGCGATGCCACCACCTACACCAGCGGGTTCATCGCCGAGGGCCTGGGTGCGTTCTTCGACGGCTTGATCCTCACGGGCATGGACGGTGAGCAGCACCGCCGCGCGCGCGCACTTCTGCAGCCGATCTTCATGCCCGATACGGTGACCAAGTGGCGCCCGAAAATGGACCGGATCGTGCGTGAGGAATACCTGATGCCCCTTGCGCCGATGGGCCGGGGCGATCTGATGGATTTCGGGCTGCACTTCCCGATTCGGTTGATCTACGCGCTGATCGGATTTCCCGACGACGAGCCCGAGCAGGTCAAGCAGTACGCGGCCTGGGCGCTGGCCATCCTGGCCGGCCCGCAGGTCGATCCCGAGAGGGCGGCCAAGGCGCGGGTGGCGGCGATGGAAGCGGCCAGGGCGCTGTACGACGCGGTCAAGGTGTCGGTGGTGAAGGTGCGCCAGGATGGCGCGAATGGCGATGACCTGATCAGCCGTCTGCTCCGTGCCGAGTTCGAAGGCCACCAACTCGACGACCATGAAGTGACGACCTTCGTGCGCTCGCTGCTGCCGGCCGCAGGTGAGACCACCACGCGCACCTTCGGCTCGATCATGGTGCTGCTGCTCGAGCGCCCGACCTTGCTCGCTCGTGTACGCGAGGACCGCAGCCTGGTGGCCAAGGTCATCGACGAGGCGGTTCGCTTCGAGCCGGTGGCCACCTTCAAGGTGCGCCAGGCGGCGCAGGACCTGGAACTGGGCGGCGTCAAGATCCCCAAGGGCGCGATGGTGCAGTGCATCGTCGCGTCGGCGAACCGGGACGAGGACGCCTTCGAGCACAGCGAGGCCTTCGACATCGACCGCAAACCCAAGCCCTCATTCGGCTTCGGCTTCGGTCCGCACATGTGCATAGGCCAGTTCATCGCCAAGACCGAGCTCACTGTGGCCTTGAACGCGGTGCTGGACCTGTTGCCCAACTTGCGGCTCGACTTGGAGCAGCCGGCGCCCAAGATCACCGGTGCCCAGTTGCGCGGTCCGCACAGCGTGCCGGTGGTCTGGGGTTGAGCGCTTGCAAGTGGCCGCGGAGGAGGCCGAATGGATCGCGGCGCGTGAGGGCGATTTCACGCCGAGCGGCTGACGCAAGGCCCGAGGCGGCGCCCCTCAGCCTGACCGCTGCCGCGGACCGGGCGGCAAGGTGAGTCGGTACTGAAGTGTCAGATCACTGTTTGGCCGGCAGCTGCACCACGATGCCGTCGAGCTCGGCGTTCATGGCAAGGCAGCACGACAGGCGGCTGTTGGCCTGGCGCGGTTCAGCGGCGCTGTCGAGCATGGCGTCTTCAGTGTCGTCCATCGCCGGCAGCTTGGACAACCAGGCATCGTCCACATAGACATGGCAGGTGGCGCACTGGCAGGCGCCGCCGCAGTCGGCGTTGATGCCGGGCAGGCCCTTCATCAGCGCGGCCTGCATGATGCTGACGCCGCTGTCGGTCTCGAGTTCGGTGCGGGTGCCGTCAGCGGCAACGCAGATGAAATGGGGCATGAGGCTCTTTCGGGTGACGGTGGATCAAAGGGACCGGCTGATGATTTCTTTCATGATCTCGGAGGTGCCGCCGTAGATGCGCGCCACCCGGGCATCGACCCAGGCGCGGCTGACGGTGTATTCACTCATGAAGCCGTAGCCGCCGTGCAACTGCAGCAGCTCGTCGAGCACCTTGCCCTGCATCTCCGAGCCCAGCAGCTTGCACATCGCGCCGACCTCGGCCGTCAGCTCGCCGCACATCGCCTTGGCCAGGCAATCGTCGACGAATACGCGCAACATCGTGGCCTGGGCCTTGCACTCGGCGAGCTTGAACTTGGTGTTCTGGAAGTCGAACACGGTCTTGCCGAAGACGCGGCGCTCGCGCACGTAGTGCAGCGTCTCGGTGAGCATGGCCTCGATGCAGGCCGCCGCACGGATGCCGATGATGGTGCGCTCCCAGGCCAGCTGGTGCGTCAGGTACTTGAAGCCCTGGTTCTCGTCGCCCAGCCGGTTGGCCAGCGGCACGCGCACGTTGTCGAAGAACAGCTCGGAGGTGTCCTGGCCCTTCAGGCCGATCTTGTCGAGCAGCCGGCCCTTGGAGAAGCCCGGCCGGTCGGCCTCGACGCAGATCAGCGTCAACTCCTTGGCGGCCGCGTCGAGCTTGGTCGCGGTGACCATCAGGTCGGCATTGCCGCCGTTGGTGATGAAGGTCTTCTGGCCATTGACGACGTAGGCGTCGCCATCGAGCCGCGCGCTGGTGCGCATGCTGCGCAGATCGCTGCCCACGCCGGGCTCGCTCATCGCGATCACGCCGATGCGCTCGCCGCTGACCATGCCGGGCAGCCAGCGCTGCTTCTGCTCGTCGCTGCCATAGGCCACGATGTAGGGCGCGACGATCTCCGAATGGGTGGTGAATCCCACCGCGGTGGCGTTGACCCGCGCCAGCTCCTCGATCAACACCGCCGAGTGGCCGAAGTCACCGCCGGCGCCGCCGTATTCTTCCGGCACCGTGACGCACAGCAGCCCGGCCTCGCCCGCCTTGCGCCACAGCTCGCGCGGCACGATGCCGGCCTTCTCCCAGGTGTGCAGATGCGGGGTGATCTCGCGCTCGATGAAGCGGCGGGCCTGGTCGCGGAACTGCTCATGGTCTTCGCGGAAGACGGGGCGCGGGCTCGAAGCGGTCGTGGCGGTCATCGGTGGGGCGTCGGTCAAGGGAGGGGGCGAGGTCAGCGCCCGGTGTAGGCGGGTGGGCGCTTTTCCAGGAATGCGTTGACGGCTTCCAGGTGATCGTCGGTGTGGTGCGACAGGGCCTGGAACGCGGCCGAGAGCTCGAGCAGCGAGTCGAGCCGCATGTGCTGGCCCTCGCGCAGCAACCGCTTGGTCAGGCGCAGCGCATGCGAGGGGTTGGCGGCGATGCGCTGCGCCAGCGCCTGGGCATGGGCCAGCAGGTCCGGGCCCGGCACCACCTCGGCCACCAGGCCCCAGGCCAGTGCCTGGTCGGCAGCTATGGTGTCGCCGGTGAAGGCCATCAGGCTGGCGCGGGGCATGCCGATCACGCGCGGCAGCAGCCAGGCGCCGCCGTCGCCCGGCACGATGCCGACCTTGACGAAGCTCTCGGCGAACAGCGCGCGCTCGGACGCAACCCGGATGTCACACATGCAGGCCAGGTCGAGCCCGGCGCCAATGGCCGGGCCGTTGACCGCGGCGACCACCGGCACGTCCAGGTCGTACAGCGCCAGCGGGATGCGCTGGATGGTGTTGCGGTAGCTCTCGCGCACCTCGTAGGGGCTGCCGGCGAAGATGCCGCCGCGCTGCTGCATGTCCTTGACATTGCCGCCGGCGCAGAAGGCCGTGCCCTCGCCGGTGATCACCAGCGCCTTGACACCGCGGTCGGCGCGGATGCTGCGGCAAAGGTCCTCGATCTCCTGCATGTGCGCGGGCTCGGTCAGCGCATTGCGGGTGTCGGGGCGGTTCAGGCGCGCCGTCACCACGGCGCCGTCGCGGTCGACGATCAGGAAGTCGCTCATGCGTGGGTCCTCTGGGCGGCGGGCAGGGGCAGGGCGCCGCTGGTCACGGCTGGCCACAGCGCGCCGGCGCCACCGGCGCAGACCGCCTGGCCCAGCCGCTGCGTCCAGTGGCCCTGGTTGCCGAACTCGCTGCGCCAGGACCAGAGCCGGCGGGTCAGGTGTTGCAGCGCATGTTCATGGGTGAAGCCGATGGCGCCATGCACGGCATGGGCCATGCCGGCCACGACACCGGCGGCTTCGGCGCTGACAATCTTGGCCGTCGCGATGGCAAACGGCGACCAGGCTACGGCCGAATCAGCAAACGCGGCCTCCGCGGCAACCGCCGCGCAACCGGCCTGCTCGGCCATCACCGCCAACTGGTGCTGGATGGCCTGGAACGAGGCGATCGGTTTGCCGAATTGCACGCGCTCGGTGGCGTACTGCACGCTCAAGGCCAGTGCGGTTTCCAGCGCGCCGGCGCATTGCGCACTGCGCAGCATCGCCCCGCCCAGCCAGATCGACTCGGGCGTCAGGTCGACCGGCAGCGGGGCGCTGGCCAGCGGCGTGGCGCCGTCGAAGACCAGATCGTCACGTGGCTCGCCGGCGATGTTCTGCTTGGCCGAGACGCTGGCCTGGCGTGGATCGAGCAGCAACAGCATCGGCACGGCGCCGCCCGTGATGGCCACCACGCCCGTCGCATGCCGACCCCAGGGGACGTCGGCCAGGCGGCCATGCGCGCGCCCGGCCTGCAGCGACAGATCGGCCAGGGGCGCTACCGTCAGCGGCTCGTTGCGCGCATCCAGTCCGCAGCGGGCGAGCAGTGCGTTGGCCAGCAGCGCCTCGGGCAGCGGCAGCGGCAGCGCATGGCGCCCCGCAGCCCGCACTACGACGTACAGGTCTTCCCAGCCGGCATCGGCGCCGCCCAGCAACTCCGGCGCGGCGGCCACGGCAAAGCCGGATTCCTCCACAGCGGCCCACAGGGCCGCAGGCCAGACGCCGGTTTCGCACTCGCGCAGCAGCGCCGGCGTGACCCGATCGGAAAGCAGGCGCTCGAGGGTGGATTCAAACAGTTCGCGCATGGGGTTCACCGCAAGCCGAGGCCGCGCGCGATGATGCCGCGCAGGATTTCGCGCGTGCCACCGCGCAGGGAGAACGACGGCGCCATCTGCATCAGCGCGGCCAGCACCTGGGCATGGTTGCTGCCACCGCCCACGGCGGGCGCCTGGTCGAGCACGGCTTGGGCGATCTCCGGCAGGTCCTGTTCGAACACGGCGCCCAAGTCCTTGACGCAGGATGCTGCCCAGGCCGGGTTCTGGCCCGCCGCCAGTTCGGCAGTCACGGCCAGCGACATCTGTCGCAGCGCCACCAGTCGGGCAGTCAGGCGGCCGATCTCGCGTGCCTGCAGCGCATCAGGTTTCGGGCCCACGGCGTCGATCAGCGTGTGCAGCAGGGCGATGCTGCTCAGGAAACGCTCGGGGCCGCTGCGCTCGAAAGCCAGCTCGGCCGTCACCTGCTGCCAGCCTTCGCCTTCAGTGCCGATCAGCGCGGCGTCCCTCAGGCGCACGTTGTCGAAGTACACCTCGTTGAAGTGCTGGCTGCCCGACAGGTCGGTGATCGGCCGCACCGTGACGCCGGGTGCCTTCAAGTCGACGATGAACTGCGACATGCCGCCGTGGCGGTCGGCCGGCTTTTCGCCCGTTCTCACCAGGGCAATCATGTACTGCGAGTAGTGGGCGTTGGTGGTCCACACCTTCTGGCCGTTGAGCACCCAGGCCGCGCTTGCACCGTCCCCTTCGCGCACCGCCCGGCTGCGGATGGACGCCAGGTCGGAGCCCGAGTTCGGCTCGCTCATGCCGATGCAGAAATACAGCTCGCCGCGGCAGATGCCGGGCAGGTAGGCCTCGCGCTGGGCCTCGGTGCCGTAGCGCAGGATCAGCGGCCCGCTCTGCCGGTCGGCGATCCAGTGCGCCGACACCGGTGCGCCGGCGGCCAGCAGTTCCTCGATCACCACGTAGCGCGCCCACGGGCCGGCTTCGTGGCCGCCGTAGCACTTGGGCAGCGCCATGCCAATCCAGCCGCGGCGGCCAAGCTCGCGGCTGAATGCCGGGTCGGCGCCCATCCACGAGTCGGCGCGCCGCAGCGCCGGGCGATCCTTGAGCGCGTCGGCCAGGAAGGCGCGCACCTGTTGGCGCAGTGGCTCGGTCTCGGCCGGGATGCGCTGGTGGCGGAAGGTTCGGATCGGCAGGTCCATGGCGCTGCGGTCAGGCCGCGATCAAAGCGCGGTGCCAGCGTCGGCCGAGGCGAACATCCGGTTGATGTCGCCCGAGGTGACCGGTTTTTCGGCCTCACGCAGCGGCGCGGCGCCGCCCATGCCCACGGCCGGCTCGATGCTGACGTGCTTGGCTTGTGCCTTCAAGGCGCCGACGGTGCAGTTCTCGCGGCCCAGGATCGCGAAGGGGTCGTACGAGAACTCGCGCATCGTGTTCAGGTGGGTGATCTTGTTGATCACCTCGTCGCTCAGGTGCTGGGCCTGGCGCCAGAACACATTGGCCGACTCCGGCCAGGTGCAGTCGGAGTGCGGGTAGTCGCATTCCCAGGTCACCTTGTCGACGTTGATCGCATCCAGGTTCTTCAGGCCGAATGCATCCTCGATGAAGCAGGTGATGATGTGCTCGTTGAAGATGTCGCTGGGCTTCTTGTCGCCGAAGTTCGAGTGGGTCCAGGCATGGTGGTGGTTGTGCGTAAAGTCGGCGCGCTCCAGTAGGTAGGGGATCCAGCCGATGCCGCCCTCGGACAGCGCCATGCGCAGCTTGGGGTACTTCTTCCACATCGGCGCCCAGATCCAGTCGGCCGCCGAGTTGGCGATCGAGATCGGCATCGAGGTGATCCAGGCGTCGATCGGCGACTCGTCGGACGCATGCGCAGCCTTGGCGCCGGTTCCGATGTGGCAGCAGATCACCACGTTGTTGTCGGCGCAGGCCTTCCACAGCGGATCCCAATGGTCGTTGTGGATCGACGGGTAGCCGTGCACCGTGGGGTTGTCCGACAGCGTCAGCGCGTGCACCCCCAGCTTGGCCATGCGTGCCACCTCGGCTGCGGCAGCGTTCATGTCGAACCACGGCACCATCATCAGCGGGATGAAACGCCCAGGTGCGGCGTTGCACCAGTCTTGCAGATGCCAGTCGTTGTAGGCCTGGATCGCGGCCAGCGAGACGCCGCGGTCTTCGTAGGTCTGGAAGCGCTGGCCGGCAAAACCGGGGAAGGTGGGAAAGCACAGCGAGCCCAGCACGCCGTTGGCGTTCATGTCGTCGACGCGGGCCGCGATGTCCCAGGTGCCTCGGCGCATCTGCTCGTAGCCCAGCGGCTCCATGCCGTATTCCTCTTTCGGTCGGCCGACCACCGAGTTCAGGCCCATGTAGCCGGTGGCACGCTCTTCGAACACCCAGACATCGCGCCCGTTCTTCTTCTCGACCCGGGGTTCGCGGCCCTTGTACTTGGCGGGCATGTGGCGCGCGAAGGCGTTCGGCGGCTCGATCGCGTGATCATCGACGCTGACAAGGATGAGATCTTCGAGTTTCATCGGGGCCTCCGGGGCGAAAGGGACCGCAGCAGGCGGACCCGGTTGGCGATAGCAGGGAGCTGCATGCTAGTTCGTAAACTAGACAGAATCAACAAGAATGTTCAGATTGCGCTGCCGTCGCGATCAAACCCAGGGTAAGTACCTGGGTGGCCGGGCCACCCAGTGGCGGGTGAGGGGCGCCGCGGAACGACGCGGTCCGACGAACGGCTCAGAACAGCACGGCTTCGAGCCGGTGGCCCAGGTCGCGCAGTGCCTCGCCGACGATCTCGATCTCGGCATCGCTGCGCTGGCCGCGGATCATCACCGCCGAGACGGTGTAGGCGATGTGCCCGGTCTGGTCACAGACCGGGGCTGCCACCGCCAGCACGCCGGCGGAGAAGTAACCGTCGTCGGCCGCCCAGCCGCGTCGCCGTGCGCGGTTGACCTCGCGCAGGTAGGTATCGAAGGACAGCGGGCGCGCCCAGCGGATCGGCTCGAAGGCCTGCCGAAGTTCGTCGTCGGTCAAGCCCATGCGCCCAACGAACAGGCGCCCGCTGGCGCCCATCAGCACAGGTAGACGCTGGCCGGCGGGCATGTCGATGTGCAGGTCGGTGGGGCTCGACTCGGAGTGCACCAGCACGATGCGGTCCGGCCCCATGCGCCGCCACAAGGTGACGGTGACGCCGAAGCGCGCGGCCACCTCGCGCATCGGCGGCAAGGCCCCCTGCAACCGCTGCCCCTGGGTGACGAGTTGCTCCACCAGCCTCGCCAGGCCGATGCCGGCCGAGTAGGTCTTGGACAGCGGGTTGAAGTCCACCACGTCTTCGGCCACCAGCGTGCGCAGGATGTTGAAGCAGGTGCTGGGGTTGATCGAGAGGTGCCGGGCAATGTCGGCTGCCCGCTCGGGTGCGCCCTTGTGCGTCAGGTAGCGCAGGATGCGAACGGCGTTGACAACCGGCTTGACGATCACGCCGGCCGACGCGCGTGAAGCCGGCGAAGTCTCGTTGGCGTCGTCGGGTTCGATCGACCGGGTGGATTGAGTGGGTTCGGCGTGGGGCATGGGCAAGGGGCAGAGGGCTGCGTTGCCGGGCAGCAAGTGCGATGGCGAAGTCAGCAATTCTAATTTCAGGAGCGTATTCTCAGAACCGAATTCCCATCCGCATCAACCCGAAGGCTGGAACGGCGCTCTGGGGTGAGTTCAGTTGGCCGGGATCGAGCAGCTACATCGGGTCAACCCTTGCAAAAACAGTGACACTAAGTGAGAAACTGTGCACATCAATTAGGACGCCCACAGCGGTGCCTTCCACTCACAGGAGCTGACATGAGTTCAAGCGGTAAGAAGGTGTTGCGGGTCATCGCGGATCGCAGCCGTTGCTGCGGATACGGGCTGTGCGCCCAGATGTGCCCGGAGATCTACAAGCTGGACGAGGATGGCCTCGTCGTACTGGCCACCGACACGGTGCCCGAGGGACTGGAGGAAGAAGCCCGTGAAGGTGCTGCCGCCTGCCCGGCCGAGGCGCTGGTGATCGAAGAAGTCAACGACTGACCGGCGCACGCGCCGCACTGCAGAAGGATTCATCGT
>Ga0155495_1028_pt1 | contig 35588 bp, 33 predicted proteins | sample RifCSPhighO2_12_FD_107153 | JGI IMG/M metagenome (GOLD analysis project Ga0155495, IMG submission 107153) | Burkholderiales bacterium RIFCSPHIGHO2_12_FULL_69_20
CCGCTGCCGCCATCGCCGCCGCCCGAGGCCAGTTGCAGCGCCGTGGTGTCGAAGACCAGCTCGCCACTGGCCTGCGCGGCACTGCGGTTGCTCAGCGTCACGGCCAGTGTCTGGCCCACGCGGGCCTCGCCCGAGGTGGACATCAGCACGCTGGGCGGGCTGGCGCCGGCCGCAGCGGTGTCGGCCGCGGCGGCCTCGGCCGCGCGCGGTGGCCGGCCTGTGCGGGCACCGCGGGTGGCGGCCACCGCAGCGCTGGCGCCGGGCTGCAGCCGCAACGAGACGGCGCCCGGCTGGCTGTCGGTGCCCGAGGCGATGGTGGCGTCGGCGCTGGCCAGCGGCTGCAGGCGGCGCACGATGTGCGGCGTGATCAGCATCACCACCTCGGTCTTGTTGCGGGTGTCGCTCTGCACGCCGAACAGCTTGCCCAGCAGGGGTGCCCGCGACAGCCCCGGCACGCCCACCGCGCGCTGGCGGTCCTCGTCGTTGATCAGGCCGGCCAGCACCTGGGTCTCGCCGTCCTTCAGGCGCAGGGCGGTGGTGGTGCTGCGGGTGCCCACCTGGTAGGCCAGCGATCCGGCCGGGCCGCTCACTTCACGCAGCAGGTTGCTCACCTCCAGCGCCACCTTGATGGTGACGTCGCCGTCGAGCTGCACCGTGGGCTCCACGTCCAGCTTGAGGCCCACGTCGAGGTAGCTGACCGAGGTGGAGACGCCCACGTTGGCGGTGGAGGTGGTGGTGAACACCGGCAGCTTCTCGCCGATCTGCACCTTGGCCTTCTCGCGGTTGCGCACGCGGATGGTGGGGTTGGCCAGCAGGTTGGTGCTGCCGGCGTCGCCACGCAGCGTGGCGGCCAGCGCCGGGTTGGCGATGCTGGCGCGAAAGTTGGCGCGCGCGCCCAGCTCGACCGCGCCGCTCACGCCGGTCAGGCCGTACTGCACGCTGGTGGGCCAGCTCAGGCCCAGTTCGTCGAGCCGGTTGGAGGCCACCTCCATCACCTCGACGGCCAGCATCACCTCGGGCTCGGGCAGGTCCAGCGTGGCCACCAGCCGCTCGACCTGGCGCACCACCTCGGGCGTGTCGCGCACCACCAGCAGGTTCAGCCGCTCGTCGGCATGCAGGTCGCGGGTCTTGGCCATGGTGCGCACCAAAGTCAGCACCTGCTTGGCATCGGCGTTGGCCAGGTACAGGGTGCGGGTGACCAGCTCCTGGTGCTCACGCTGCTTGGCCACGGTGTTGGGGAACACCAGCACCGTGCTGTCGTTGAGCAGCTTGCGGTCCAGCTGCTGGGTGGCCAGGATCACGCGCAGCGCTTCGTCCAGCGTCACGCCGCGCAGGAAGACGGTGACCTTGGCCTCGCCACGCACGTCCTTGTCGAAGACGAAGTTCACCCCGGTGCTGCGCGCCAGCGACTCGAACACCTGGCGCAGCGTGGCCTCGCGAAACTCCAGCGCCACCGGCTTCTGCCAGGCCGCGGCCAGCGCGGCAGGCAGAGGTGCTGGCTCCGCGGGGCGGGCGCGTCGGGCTGCGTCCGCGGCATCGGCGGCAGCGCGCTGCGCCACCTGGCGTTGCTGGTGGCCGCGGGCCTCGTCCAGCTGGCGGGTCAGGCTGGCCAGCCGCGGCTGCGCCGGCGCCAGCGCCTGCACCCGTTCGACCAGGCGACCGGCCTCGTCGAGCCGGCCGGCGGCCAGCGCCATGTCGGCACGCGACAGCGCCTGCACCACCACGCGGTCGCGCTGGCGGCTGTGGGCGGTGCGCAGCGCCGCGTCGTCGCGGCCGTCGCGCAGCGCGTCGTCCAGCCGCGCATAGGCCTCCTCGTAGCGACCGCTGCGCGACAGCTGCTCGGCCTGGTCGATCACCGGCGTGGCACAGCCCGCCAGGGCGCCCAGCAGGGCCGCGGCCAGCGCCCAGCGCCGGCCTGGGCGGCTGGCGCCGGGCGCTGGCTGCGGGCGGGGTAAGGTCGACATCGGGACAAGAAACATGGGGGACGGGAGCCGGTCAGGGTGCAAGGCGGTGGGTGCGGCGGGCATGACGACCGGCCGATCAGGGGTCGGTGGCGCGCGGCGCACCGAGCACGTCCACCGGGGTGCCGCTGGGCTGGTGGATGGCCTGCAGCGTGCCGTCGGTGCTGCGCGCCAGGCGCCATTGGCCGTCGATCAGCGCGCCCAGAGGCACGCCGATGCTGCGCCGCGCGCTGGCCAGCAGCAGCTTCGGCGTGATGCCATCGTCGAGCTGGCCTATCCATTGGTAGGCGAACTCGGCTGCCGCCGCCGCAGCCGAGGCGGCGGGCGGCGCAGCGGCCGCAGCACCACCGCGCGCGCCCAAGGCGGTTGAGCGCAGCGGGGCCGCCGCGGGGCCCTGCCAGGCGGCCAGCGCGGCGGGGGGCGGCGGCGGCCAGTCGGCTGCGCGGGTGGGCAGGCTGGGCAATGCTGGCGCCCCGACGGGCGCGGCCATCGGCGCGGTGGGCGCCGGGGGGGACGCCGCGGTGGTGCGGATGGCGTGCATGGCCTGCGGCGCGGTGGCCGGCACCAGCCCGTCGTCGTCCGTCGGCCACAGGGCCATCAACCCCGTGGCAACCACGCTGGCGGCCAGCGTCAGGGTCAGGGCCGGCCTCATCGTGGCCCCGGCCGATCTTCGGCATCGACCACCGTGCCGGTGGCGGCCTGCTGCAGCCATGACCAGCGCAGTTCGGCCGACAACGCCTGGGCGCCCGGCTGGCTGCGGCCCAGGCGCAGGTGATCGAGCAGCAAGGCGTCGTCCTGCTGCAGGGCGTCGGCCACGAACCGGCGCAATGCCGCGTACGAGCCGCGCGCCGCCAGGCTGAGCGGCAGGCGCTGAATGGCCAGCGCGGCGGGCCCGCTGCCGATCGCCTGCGGCGGGCCCTGGCGCACGCTGTCGAGGGTGATGGCATGCTGCTGCGCCAGTGCCAGCAGCGCGGCGATGCGCTGCGGCCCCAGATCCGCAGGCGGCAATGCCCGCAGCAGGCGCTGATCGGCGCTGGGGGCGGCAGGCAGCGGCGCGGGCCGGTCGGATGCGCGGGCCATGCGCTGCAGCGTGTGCTCGGCGGCTGCGCGCTCGGCCTGCCAGCGCGGTACCAGCCCGGCCAGCAGCAGCCCGGCCAGCAGCAGGGCGGCAGTGCCCACCAGCGCCGGTCCGTGCGGTGCCCAGGCCGGCGCACCCAACGGCGGCCAGGCGCGTGCGCGGCTCATCGGCCGGCCCCGGCACGGGGTGCCACCCGGGGCGTTTCAGGCCCGGTGCCGGCCGCTGTGGCCAGACGCGCCACGATCTCGAAGCGCTGGCCTTCGGGCAAACGCGCGATGCTGGCCAGCACCACGTCGTGCCACAGCGCGGCGCCCTGGTGCTGCTGTTGACGCAAGGCCTGCGCGGCGGCCTGGGCCGTGGCGGCATCGTCCGCCTGGCCGCTGAGCCTGAGCATGCTGCTCTCGGTGAGTTCCATGCCCAGCCAGCGCAGCGATTCGGCCGGCGGGGTGGCGATCTCGGCGGCGGCCCACACCGCGGGCCAGGGCCGGGCCAGGCGTTGCAGCCAGCGCTGCGCCTCGGCCGCGCGGTCGGCGGCCGGCCCCGGGCGGGCGCTCGTCGGCACCACCGGCATCACCGGCGCAGCGGCGCGGGCGGCACGGCGCCCTGCGTCGTCCAGCCGCACCAGGGCCTGCGTTCGATCGAGCCAGGCCTCACGCGCCTCCAGGCCCGCGGCGCCCAGCACCAGCAGGCCGGTGGCCAGCCAGGCCCACGCCAGCGCACCCGGGCGCGCCACCGGCTGCAGGAAGTCGGGCTGCGGCAGCTGCGGGCGCAGCGCGGCCCACCCGGCGCCACGCGGGGCTGCATCGGCAGGGCGCGCGCCCGCCTGCGGGCGCGCCAGGGCGCCGGCGGTCATGCCGCCGGCGCCCGTGCCGCATCGGCCGGGCTGCACCACAGCGCGGCCGGGGCCTCGCCGGCCAGCGAGCCCAGCAGCGTGATGCCGGGCGGCGCGCCGGCCCGGGTGCTGTCGAAGTCGATGGCTTGGTCGTGGTCGTGGTCGCTCAGGCCATGCCCCAGGGCGCAGCACAACAGCCCGGCCGCCGGCACCGGCAGCGCCGCCAGCGTGGCCTGCGGCAGCCGGCGCTGCTGCAGGTTGCTCAGGCGCCCGCGCGACAGGTCGATCTGCGTGACCAGCGCGCCGTCGGCCACCAGCACCCGCGCGGCATCACCGTGCGCCAGCCGCGGCACCTGCTGCATCGCCAGCGCCAGTGCCAGGCTCCACCAGGGGCGCACCGTGCGCAGCGCCACGCCCGAACCGCGCGCGATGGACTGCAGGTGGGGCAGGGTCAGCGCGTGCAGCGCGCTCACCCCGCGCCGGCCGGCCGCATGCCAGGCCGCCAGTGGCCATTGCGCGGCGGCGTCGCCGTGGTAGTGCAGCAGCAGGCTGCGGGCATGGGCCAGGCGGGCGGTGTCGTCGGCCAGCGGTTGTTGGGCATCGAGCAGCAACTCGTGCAGCAGCCAGGCCGACAGGATCAGGCTGCAGCCCGTGCCGGGGTGGGCCTGGCACCAGGCCTCGAAGCCGGCATGCGGGCGCGGCGCCGGTGGCCGGTGGGTTGGCGCTGACCAGGGCCGCCAGCCCGGCATCGGGCCGAAATCCCACAGGCCCAGCGGGCCCAGCCAGAGCGCATGCGTCGGTGCCAGGCGGTTGGCCCAGGCCGGTCGGTCAATGAGGGCCAACGACACGTTCGATCTCCTCGAGGGTGGTGGTCCCGGCGCGCACCGCCGCCAGCGCGGCGGCTTGCAGGGGCTGCATGCCGCGTGAACGCGCGGCGAGCTTGATGTCCGACAGCGGCGCGCGGGCGACGATCAGGTCGCGCAGCGCATCGTCCAGCCGCAACAGCTCGGCCACGGCCTGCCGGCCGCGGTAGCCGCTGCCATGGCACAACGTGCAACCGGCGCCACGCCGCAGCCGCAGCGGTGCGCCGCTGCCGTCATCGAGCAGCGCACGCTCGGCCGGGCCGGGCTGCAGCGGCTGGGCGCAGGCCTCGCACACCTGGCGCAGCAGCCGCTGGGCCAGCACCGCGTTGAGGGCCGAGACCACGTTGTACAGATCCAGCCCCATGTGCATGAAGCGGCCGATCACGTCGAACGCGCTGTTGGCATGCACGGTGCTGAACACCAGGTGGCCGGTGAGCGCGGCCTGCACCGCGATCTGCGCGGTCTCGGTGTCGCGGATCTCGCCCACCATCACCCGGTCGGGGTCGTGGCGCAGGATCGAACGCAGACCGCGTGCAAAGCCCAGCCCCTTCTTGTCGTTGACGGGGATCTGCACCACGCCGGCCAGCTGGTATTCGACCGGGTCTTCGATGGTGATGATCTTCTCGCGGCCGGTGTGGGCTTCGGTGATGGCGGCGTACAGCGTGGTGGTCTTGCCGCTGCCGGTGGGCCCGGTGACCAGCAGCATGCCGTGCGGCGCGCGCGCCAGCGTGGCAATCGCCTGGCGCAGCGCCGGCGCAAAGCCCAGCGCGGCCAGCGTGAGCGGCCCGCCGCCCTGTGCCAGCGCGCTGCGGTCGAGCACCCGGATCACCGCGTCCTCGCCGAACACGCTGGGCATGATCGACAGGCGGAAGTCGATCTCGCGGCCCAGCACGCGCAGCTTGAAGCGGCCGTCCTGCGGCAGGCGGCGCTCGCCGATGTCGAGCTCGGCCATCACCTTCAGCCGCGACACCATCTGCTCGGCCAGTGCCACGCCGTCGATGCGGCGCATCGGCTGCATCACGCCGTCCAGCCGCAGGCGCACCTCGGCGCCTAGAGGCTGCGTCTCGATGTGGATGTCGCTGGCCCCGTCCTTGAGCGCGTCGAACAGCACCGCGTCCAGCAGGCGCACGGCCGGGCTGGTCTCGGCGGTCAGGCCGGCCAGTGTCAGCTCGGGGGTGGTGGCGTCGCCGGCGCCCGCGGGCAGTGCATCGTCGGCGCCGCCCAGGGCGTCCAGCGCGCGGCCACTCTGCTCGCCCTGCTGCAGCCCGGCGTCCAGCGTGGCGCTGTCGCAGTGCCACCAGCGCACCGGTGCCGCCAGCCGGGCCTCGGCCAGCTGCAGCAGCAGCAGGTCGGGCGCGCGGTCGGCCATCAGGCAGACGCTGCCGTCGGCGTCACGCCGCAGCAGCGCGCGGTGGCGCCGGGCCAGCGCCTGGGGCCAGCGGGCCGAGTCCTGCGGGGCCGGTTCGTGCGGCGCCGGTGCGTTCAGCGCCGCTGTATTCAGCGCGCGCAGCGCGTCCGGCGCGTTCACTGCACCTGCTCCATCAGCGTGAAGATCGGCAGGTACATCAGCACCACGATGCCGCCGATGACCACGCCCATCACCAGCATCAGCACCGGGTTGACCAAGCGGGTGACCAGGTCGGACAGGCGCGCGATCTGGTCGTCGTGGAAGGCGGCGGCGCGCGCCAGCATGCCGCTGACCTCGCCGCTCTGTTCGCCCACGCGCAACATGCGCCAGGCCACCGGCGTGGCCAGCCCTTCGGCCTGCAGGCACAGCGACAGCCGCTGCCCGCTGCGCACACCGTGCAGCACCTGCTGCAGCGCGGGCCGCAGGTGCGCCGGCAGCACCGGTGTGACCAGTGGCAGCGCCGCTGCCACCGGCACGCCGGCGGACAGCGTGAGGCTGAGGGCGCGGTACAGCCGCGCCAGGGCCACCAGGCGCAGGTGCGGGCCCAGCGCCGGGCTGCGCCACAGCAGCGCCAGGCCGGCCTGTCGGGCGGCGGGCAACCGCGCGCCCATCACCAGCGCCAGCGGCAGGGCCGCAGCCAGCGTCAGCGCGGCCACCGGATGCGCCGCCGCCAGCACACCCAGGTCGATCAGCCAGCGCGAGGCCAGTGGCAGGTCGCGGCCCAGGCTGTCGAACACGCCGGCAAAACGTGGCAGCACGTACAGCAGCAGGAACATCACCACCGCGCCGCCGGCGGTCAGCAGCATCAGCGGATAGACCAGTGCGGCGCGCAGCCGGCTGGCCAGCGCACCGCTCCAGGCCAGGTAGGCGGCATGGTCGCGCAGCGTGGTGGCGAGCTGGCCGTTGCGCTCGCTGGCGGCCACCAGCGCGATGAACAGCGCATCGAACGCCTGCGGCGCGCAGCCCAGCGCCGCCGAAATGGCCTGGCCTTCCTGCAGCCCGTCCATCACCGCGTCCAGCGGGCTGCCGGCCGGGCTGGCGCCGTCCTTCTCGCGCAGGGTCTGCAGTGCTTCGAGCAGCGGGATGCCCGCCTGCAGCAGCACCGCCAGCTCCTGGCTGAACAGGCGCAGGTCGAAGGTGGTGCCGCGGCGCCATGCCGCTCGTCTGGCGGGTTGGGTGGCCAGCGCCTGCACCGACAGCAGGTTGCCCGCGGCGATGCCCAACGCGGGCCCCACCGCCTGGGCATGCGCGGCCCGCACCCGCGCCTGGCGCACCTGGGCAGGCATGCCGGGGCCGGCCGGCTCCACCCACTGGGCCAGAAACTGTTGCACCGTGCTCACCAACTCGTCAGGTCGGCGTTGTCGCCGTCGCCGCCGGGCTGGCCGTCGCGGCCCCAGGACAGCAGGTCGTACTCGCCATGCTGGCCGGGCATGGTGTAGGCATACGGCCGGCCCCAGGGATCACCCGGCACGGCCTTGGCCAGGTAGGGGCCGCTCCAGCGCGGCTCGTCGACGGGCCGGGCCACCAGTGCGGCCAGGCCTTGCTCGGTGCTGGGGTAGCGGCCGGTGTCGATGCGGTATTGGTCGAGCGCCTTCTGCAGCGCGTCAATCTGTGCGCGGGTGACCTTGGTCTCCGATTTGCCGATCTGCGCGAACAGCTTCGGGCCCACGTAGCCGGCCAGCAGGCCGATGATCACCATCACCACCAGCAGCTCCAGCAGGGTGAAACCACGCCGGCGGCACGGCGATGCAACAGCAGAAGGGCGGGGCAGAGAGGACACGGCGGCAACCAGGACAGCGAAGCGGCTCAGACTACCGACCGCCTGTGACGCGATCGTGATGTTTCGCCCCTTCTGGTTGCCGACCATGAGCCGAACGGCTCATGGCTGCGGTTCAGTCGCGCCGTCGAAACGCCAGCCAGCCCGCCACCACGGTGAAGCTCAGCACCACCAGCGCGATGATCAGGAAGCCGTGCGGGCTGTCGGCCAGCGGGATGCCGCCCACGTTCATGCCCAGCAGGCCGGCGATGATGTTGATGGGCAGGGCCAGCACGGTCACCACGGTCAGCGTGAACAGGCTGCGGTTGGTCTGCTCGCCCACCTGGGCGGTGATCTCTTCCTGCAGCAGCTTGATGCGCTCCTGCAGCGCGGCCAGATCGCGCAGCACCAGCGAGAACTCCTCGGTGGATTGGCGCAGGTCGTCAAGATCGTGCTCATCCAGCCAGGGCGGCGGCTGGCGCAGCAGGCGGAACAGCGCGCCCGGCTCCGGCGCCAGCAGGCGCTGCAGGCGCACCAGCACGCGCCGCAGCTTGCCCAGCGCCGCGCGCTGCGCCCGGAACTGCCCGCGCTGCAGGTTGTCTTCGACCGTGTCCACCTGCAGGGTGGCATCACGCACGATGCGCACCAGCACGTCGCCCTGGTCACGCAGCAGGTGGTTGAGCAGCGTCACCGGCGAGGTGAAGCGGGTGCCGTCCTTGACCGAGCGGCGCAGCCGGTCGACCGAGCGCAGCGGGTGCAGGCGGGCACTGACGGCCAGCCGCTCGTTGACGGTCATCCACAGCGATGCGATCTCGGAGGGCTCGAACGAGAACTCGAAGGCCACGTCGTTGACCACCGCCACCAGGTGATCGGCCGCGTCCTCGATGCGGGTGGTGCGAGAGCCTTCGCGCAGGGCCTCGAAGAACTCGGGTGCCAGGGCCAGATGCGTGCGCATCCACGATTCGGCCGAGGCATCGGCGAGGTTGAAGTGCAGCCAGACGAAGCTGCGGTGCGGCGCACTGGGCGGCTCGGCCAGGCAGGCCAGCGCCTCGTCCAGCGAGATCGGGCGGCCCGGCTGGCCCTGCGCGAACAGGAAGCCGCAGATCAGGCCATCGGGGTCCGATCCATAGGCCGCAGGCAAGGTCAGGGTGTCCATGGGCACATTGTGGCCGGCCTGGTGACAGCGGCTATGCTTCTGGCCGTGCGAACGGCCGCTGCCTGCGGGCAACGCGCCGCCCCCTGCCGATCAGCCCTAAGCACTGGAGCCCGTCTCATGGCAACCACCCTTCAATCTCCCGGCACGGTGACCGTCTACGCCTTCAGGGTCTTCGATCTGAATGCCTGCGAGATGGTGCCGGGCAACTTCAAGGCCACGCGCGAGGCGATCGCCGCGATGTTCAAGGCCGAGCGGCTGGATGCCACGGCCGAGGACGTGCCGCACGCGCTGATCGATGCGCAGGGGCGCTTTCGCCGCCTGGCCACCGGCTGGGGCGAGTTGAGCTGAACTGAGCAGGCCTGCGGCACGCGCGGCGCCGGGCTGCCGCGTCGTTCTGTCAAACCCTCGTCACGTTGCGGCACCAAGCTGCAGCGGTCGCAGGGCCGGCATCCGACCGGCCCCGACCACCTGACGAGGAGAAACTGAATGCGCCATTTCCGCCCCACCACCCTGGCCTGGGCCTGCCTGGCCTTGCTGGGCGCCACCGCCCACACTGCGAGCGCCACCACCCCGGCCTGGAACACCCTGGACGGCGCCGCGCCGCTGATCATCGGCCACCGCGGTGCCTCGGGCTACAAGCCGGAGCACACGCTGGCCAGCTACGAGAAGGCCATCGAGCTGGGTGCCAACTACATCGAACCCGACCTCGTGATGACCCGTGACGGCATCCTGGTGGCACGCCACGAGCCTGTCATCCGCGACACCACCAATGTCGCCAGCCTGGCCCAGTTTGCCGCGCGCAAGACCACCAAGACCATCGACGGCGTGGTCTATGCCGACAACTGGTTCGTCGAGGACTTCAGCCTGACCGAGCTCAAGACCCTGCGTGCCATCCAGACCCGCGGCCGCAGCACCGCCGACGACGGCTTGTTCGAGGTGCCCACCTTCGACGAAGTGATCGCGCTGGCCCGGGCCAAGACCACGCAGCTGGGCCGTCCGATCGGCATCTACCCCGAGCTGAAGCACTCGACCTACATGGCGGCGGTGTCGCAGGCGCAGGGCCGCTCGGCCAGCTACTTCGAAGACCAGTTGGTCAGCACACTGCATGCCGCCTACGGCAACACCGCCAACGCGCCGGTGTTCATCCAGAGCTTTGAAGTGCGCAACCTGCAGTACCTGAACCAGCACACCGACATCAAGCTGGTGCAGCTGGTCGACGCCTACGACGTGAATGACGATGGCTCGATGTCGCTGGTGGCGCCTTACGACAAGCCCTATGACTTTGTCGGTCAGGATCCGCGCAGCTTTGCCGACCTGCTCAGTGCCGACGGCCTGGCCTTCGTCAAGACCTATGCCGACGCGATCGGCCCCTGGAAGCCTTACCTGGTCAAGACCGTGGCCGATGGCATCGACCGCACCGGCGAAGGCGATGTCACGATCCACGACCGCGCGGTGATGGGCAGCACCGGCGTGATCGAGGCGGCGCATGCGGCGGGGCTGGCCGTGCACACCTGGACCTTCCGCAACGATGCCAGCGGCTACGGCTTTGCCGACCCGCAGGCCGAGATGGCCTACTACATGACGCTGGGCGTGGACGGTGTGTTCACCGACTTCCCTGATACCGGCGTGGCCGCGTTGGCCAGCGCCGCTGCGGCCGTGCCCGAGCCGCAGACCTGGGCGCTGATGCTGGGCGGCGTGTTGCTGCTGGCTGGCTTGAAGCGCAAGGGCGCCGCCCGCTGATCCGAATGGAGGCTGCCCCAACGGGGCGGCTCAAAAGAAAAGGCCGGGCCAACGCCCGGCCTTGTTCTTGCTGTTGTGCGTTGACGGCTCAGTCGGGCTGGCGGCGGCGGCTAACCAGAAAGCCCAGTGCACCCAGGCCGGCCAGCATCAGCGCGTAGCTCTCGGGCTCGGGCACCGGCGTGGTGAAGCTGAGGTTGTCGGCCACCACGCCCACGCCCTTGAAAGCGATCGAGCGGATGTCGGCCTGCGCGCGGGTGATGCCGAGGAACTGGCCTTCGTTGTAGCCCAGTGCATCGGTGTCCACGCTGAAGGCGTGGGTCTCGATGATCTGGTTGTTGTCGCCGTAGGCCGAGATCTCGATCTGCAGCGGCGCCGCGCCGTACAGGTCGACCAATGCGTCGAAGGCGGCGTGGTTGACGAAGGCGCCAGCACCGGCGCTCAGGCCGTTGGCGAAGGTGAAGCGCAGTTCACCGGCGGTGCCGCCCGCGGCGAACAGGTTGCCGACGCCCCACAGGCCGTTGTCGTACAGCACGCGGTTGTTGGCACCGAGTTCGGCTTCGGAGTCGCCGGTGAAGATCACGCCGGGGGCGATGCTCACCGGGCCGCTGGTCAGCAGGCCGTCGAAGTTTTCGAAGTCGACCAGCTCGATCGGGCCGGTGATGGCGGCGGCGTTGTCGACCAGCACGGCCTGCGCCGGCAGCGTGGTCGCGGCGGCCAGGGCGGCCGCGGCAAGAAGATGCAGTTTCATGAGGGTTCCAATGAAGGTTGGGAAGAGTGCAGCGCCGTGGTGGTGCGGCCGGCCGGTCGGCCCGGCCGGTCGCGCGCCGGGATCACGAGCCGATCAGGCCACCGTCGTCCTTGGTGATCACCACCACGCCCGAGCGCGGCCGGCCCATGGGCAGCGGCGTGACGCCATCGGCTTCGGTGGTCCACTGGCTGGCGGGCCAGGCCGAGTACTGCTGCGGGTTGGCCGCGGTGGCGTCCTCGCCCGGGTGTTGCACGCCGACGAACATCGTCTTGCCGTCGGGCGTCATCGTCACGCCGGTCACTTCGCAGCGGTTCGGGCCGGTCAGGAAGCGCCGCGTCATGCCGGTGTTGGGGTCGGCGCACACCATCATGTTGGCGCCGATGTTCACCCAGTCGCCGCTGCCGTCGCCGACCTGGTCGGTCTGCACCCACAGGCGGCCGAACGGATCGAACCACAGGCCGTCGGGCGCACCGTAGTCGGCGCTGCCGGCCGGGTCGTCGACGATGTTGCCCTGGTACTGCGCGGCGGGCAGCTTGGCGGTGACGGAGTCGCCGGCCTGGGCGAAGATGTCCCAGGCGAAGGTGGCGGCCCGCACCGACTGGCCGGTCTCGCGCCAGCGGATGATGTGGCCGTAGACGTTGTTGGCGCGTGGGTTGGCCGCGTCCACCGGCGGGCGCGCCGATGCGGCGGGGGTCGAGCCATCGGCCGCATTGGCCGTGCTGCCACCGCGGCGGTTGTTGTTGGTCAAGGTGCAGTAGACCTCGATCTCGCTGTAGCCACCGATGCGCGGGCGCGCGCCGGTCCACTCGGGGCGGTCCATCATCGTGGCGCCCATCGCGTCGGCGGCCATGCGGGTCTTGACCAGGATCTTGGCCTGCACCTCGGCGTCGTCGGCGCCGGCAAAGTTGGCATGCTCGCGCAGCGCCTTGCCGTCCAGGCCGATGCTGCCCGGGGTCAGCGGCAACCAGGTGCCGCTGCCGTCGGCGTTGAACTTGGCTGCGTACAGTGTGCCGCTGTCGAGCAGATCGCGGTTGGCCGCGCGGTTGCCCGGGTTGAACTTGCCCGCGCAGACGAACTTGTAGATGTACTCGTTGCGCTCGTCGTCGCCCATGTAGAAGGCGAGGTGGTTGGCGCGGTCGACCACGTACTGCGCGCTCTCGTGCTTGAAGCGTCCCAGCGCGGTGCGCTTGATCGGCACGGCCCTGGGGTTCATCGGATCGATCTCGACCACCCAGCCGAACAGGTTGGTCTCGTTGGGGTTCTGGCCCAGGTCGAAACGGTCGTCGGTCTCGTGCCAGCGGTAGCCGAAGCCGCCGGCCGTGACACCGTAGCGGCTGAACAGCTTGCCCGCCTCGGTGGTGGCAGCCGGCAGCGGCGTGCGTGAACCGAAGTTGCCGTTCCAGTTTTCCTCGCAGGTGAGGTAGGTGCCCCAGGGCGTGATGCCATGCGCGCAGTTGTTGATGGTGCCGTAGGCGCTCTTGCCGTCGGTGGTGGCGCCGGTGGCGCTGGTGGCGGCATCGGTGATGGTGAACTGCCGGGTCTGCAGCAACGCATGACCGGCGGCCGGGCCGCTGATCTTGCAGAAAGTGTTGGCGGTGATGCGGCGGCCGAACGGCGAGTTCTTCACCACCTGCCATTGGCCCGCCACGCGGCGCAGCTCGGCGATCGACACCCCATGCGCGGCCTGCGACTTGCGCGTCTTGGCCAGCGTATAGCCGGCGCCCACCTGGCCGTCGGTGAACAGCACTTCCTCGTCGGTGTACTCGTTGTTGGCGCACAGGATGCCGCGGTCGCTCAGCGGCTTGCCGCCAATGCCCTGCAGCGGGAAGAAGTGCATGCCATCGGTGTGCATGCCGTACTGCTTCATCTGCGCGGCGGCGTCCTGGCTGGCGTCGGCCGCAAAGGCGGCGGCGCCGGCCATGATCGGGTCGCCCCAGGCCACCAGCAGGTTGGCGCTGTAGCCCGTGGGCACGGTCACCTTGTCCAGCACCGGTGCACGGCTGGCCGGCACGCTCTCGAAGCCGATGCCGGCAAAGCCCGCAACCGCCGGCACGGGTGCGGCCTCGACGGCCTGGACGATGCCGCCCAGCGTCAGGCCACCGGCGGCCGCCAGCGCGCCCGCGCCCACGCCACCCTGCACGAACTGGCGCCGGCTGACGTCGACCTTGGCGATCACGTCATGGATGGATTCATTGCCCGACGCGTTCAGCGACACGTCGTTCTTGGGATGCTGCAAACCCTTCATGGGAGAACTCCTGCTTGGGGGATGGAAGATGCCGACTGTGGCCAGCCAAGGTGACCGCTTCGTGACGTGCATCAAAGCCCCGGCGCTGACTCGGGCGCTGGCAGCCGCATCAGCGCCTGGCCCATGCGGATGACCGAGCCGGTGGTGATGCCCGGCGCCAGCACGAAGCCCTGCGGCGCGAAGACGAGGATGGTCGAGCCATGCTGGAACCAGCCCATCTCCTGCCCCTTGACGAAGCCGGCATCGCAAGGCAATTCGTCGGGCCCGCGGTAGTCCACGCCCAGCAGCGTGCTCAGCCAGTGCAGCCGCAGGCTGGCCACCAGGATGGCGGCCACCGGCACCAAGGCGATCGGGTACCCGCCGCGATCGAGCCGGGTGTGGATCACTGCGCGCTCGTTGCGGCAGAACAGCTTGTGCACCCGCTTGAGCGCGATGGGGTTGACGTTCCAGGTGTCGCCGGCGTGGTGGGTGACGTGGTGCACCCGGCAGTCGTGCGGCGCATGAAAGCGGTGGTACATGCTGGAGGTGAGCCGCAGCGTGGCGTAGCAGCCGTCGCGGTAGGGTGCAAAGGCCTGTGGATCGGCGCCGAACAGGTCAGGAAGGGTGTACGGAAAGCCCTTGGCCTGGAACACCTGCAGGCCCTGCACCGGCCCGCAGGCGCCGACGATGGCGTCGCAGGGGCTGGCCAGCACGTCGGGGTCGTGGTCGATCGTGCGTGCACCGGGTTGCAGCTCGCGGATGAAGCAGTCGTGCAGGCTGTCGAAGCGCTGCTTCTTCGCGTCGCGCAGGTCGAGTTCGGCAAACAGCTGCCAGGCGCGGATCGACACATCGCGCACCAGCGGCTGGCGGATCTGGCTGAACCAGCCCGTGAAGCGGGTCAGCGCGATGCGCGGGATGCGGTTGGTCAGCAGGAAGTTCAGGTCTTCCTGCTGCAGCACGCGGTCTCGGAGTTGTCGAAGATTCATGAGCCTGTCAAAGCAACTGGTTAAAAGGGCGGGCATCGGTGAAGCCAGCCGGCAACGCCGATCTGCCCCAAGGAGCCCTGTCGATGAATGAAACCTATGCCCTGTCCGCGGTGGCGCTGGCCACGCTGGCCGTGGCGCTGCCCATGGCCAAGCGCCGGCTGGAGCTGTCGATCGCCAAGCACCCCTCGCTGACCGGCCATGCCCGCATGGCCCAGCGCGTGGCCGCGTGGTTGCCGGGTTATGTCTACGGCGCGGACCGGTTCTTCAACTCGGACAACGCGCCGGCCGAGGCGGTGTCGCGCCGGCGTGCGGCGCTGCACCGCCTGTCGACCCTGTTTGCCGAGCGCTACGCCCGCTCGCTGGCGATGACCACGCAGGCCGCGCAAGGCCTGTCGGACCTGCAATTCACCGGCGCCTACCGGGTGCCGTTCCAGTACAGCGCCTACCTGCGGCAGCACCTCAAGGTGGCCAGCTTCGTGCGGGAATCGTCGGGCGTGACAGTGACCGATCTGGACGGCAATATCTTCCACGACCTCACCGGCTCGTACGGCGTCAACGTGTTCGGCTACGACTTCTACAAGCGCTGCATGGCCGAGGGCGCGGCGCGCTCGCAGGCCCTGGGCCCGGTGCTGGGGGCTTACCACCCCAGCGTGGCTTTCAATATCGAACGGCTGCAGGAGATCTCGGGCCTGGACGAGGTGTCGTTCCACATGAGCGGCACCGAGGCGGTGATGCAGGCCGTGCGCCTGGCGCGTTACCACACCCGCAGGACGCATTTGGTGCGCTTCTGCGGCGCCTACCACGGCTGGTGGGAGGACGTGCAGCCCGGCCCCGGCAACCCGGTGAAGCCACGCGACACCTACACGCTCAAAGAGATGGATGGCGACAGCCTGCGCGTGCTGCGCAAGCGCAGCGACATCGCCTGCGTGCTGGTCAACCCGCTGCAGGCGCTGCACCCGAACAAGGGCGCACCGGGCGATTCGTCGCTGGTCGACAGCGGCCGGCGTGCGGCCTTCGACCGCGCCGCCTACACCGCATGGCTGCACCAGCTGCGCCAGGTGTGCAGCGAGCGCGGCATCGTGCTGATCTTCGACGAGGTGTTCCTGGGCTTCCGGCTGGCGCCGGGGGGCGCGCAAGACTACTTCGGCGTGCGCGCCGACATGGTCACCTACGGCAAGACGCTGGGCGGCGGCCTGCCGGTGGGCGTGGTCTGCGGCAAGCGTGCGCTGATGAAGCGCTTTCGCGAAGAGCGGCCGGCCGACATCTGCTTTGCGCGCGGCACCTTCAATGCCCATCCGCAGGTGATGGCGAGCATGCAGGTGTTTCTCGAGCAACTGGAGACGCCGGCCATCCGTGCGGTCTACGACGGGCTGGATGCACGCTGGAACGCCCGCGCCGAGCGGATGAACCAGCGCCTGCGCGAGGCCGACGTGCCGGTGCAGGTGGCCAACCTCAGCTCGGTGTGGACGGTGTGCTACACCCGCCCCTCGCGCTACAACTGGATGCTGCAGTTCTACCTGCGCAGCCATGGCCTGGCACTCAGCTGGGTGGGCACCGGCCGCCTGATCTTCAGCCTGAACTACAGCGACGATCACTTCGAGCAGGTGGTGCAGCGCTTCGTGGCCGCGGCGCTGGAGATGCAGGCCGACGGCTGGTGGTGGCACGACGCCAGGCTGACCAACCAGGCCATCCGGCGCGGCATCCTGCGCGAGGTGCTGGCGCAGCGCTTCTGACCTCGCTTCGTCGGGCCGGCGCCGGGGCGCCGGCCGCTGCTGGCTGGGTCTCAAGCCTGTCGCGACGGGTGCACCGAGCGCCCGGCCGCATGGTGCATCGGGTCGATCAGTTCACCGCGCAGCAGGTACAGCGGCGCGCGGTGGTAGAGCAGGATGTCGTGGAAGGGATCGGTCAGGATCTTGGTGGCCCACACCAGGCCGGTCTGTACGTTGCGCAGCACAAACAGATGCAGCGTGCGAAACACCAGCCCCGCCACGCCCAGCCACAACCACACCCAGCCCACGTTGCGGGCATAACCCGTGAAGTCGGCGTGCGCCGTGATCAGCCCCCACAGATCGGGTTGCAGCGCCAGCAGCAGCGGCGCGGCGGCCCACAGCGCCAGCAACACCACTTTGCGCTGCAGGTTGTAGCCCACCTTGATGGCCTCCTTGTGCGCGTGGGTGGCCTGGTTGACGTGGTCGTAGCCCTGGGGCTCGAAGAAGAAGTGGCCGCTCTGGCGGCTGGTCATCGACACCAGCCAGGCCACCAGCGCCGCGGCCGGCGGATCAACCAGCAGCAGCGCGTAGGCCAGCACGAAGCTGATCGCCGACAGCAGGTGAAGCGACTGGTTGATGCGGCTGTGGTGGTAGTAGCGGTGGTCGTCCCAGCGCTGCTCGCGCAGGGCATTCACAAATTGGTTCATGTCGGGGCATCCTCGGTTCGTCGGCTGAAGAACCGGCAGCCGATGCAGGGCGTGTGGATGACCTGCCGATGGCCGCCGGGCGTGCGCATCGTGACGCCCGCACGTGAAGCCGCCGTGACGCTTTTGTGGCCGCAGCGTGGCAGGCGGTGGCAGGGCTTGCCGTCATCAAACTGTTGCGCAGCGCTGCCAGCATGGGCCATGGCCGCGACACACCCTGCCGATGCCGCCCACCTCGATCTGGTGGTCGATGAACTGCCCGCGGCCCGGCGCTCGTTGCGCCTGGCGGTGGTGACCGAGACCTACCCGCCCGAGGTGAACGGCGTGGCCATGACCGTGGCCCGGCTGGTGCAGGGGCTGCGTGAGCGTGGCCACGACCTGCAACTGGTGCGGCCACGCCAGCAGGCGGGCGAGCTGGCCGACGCAGGCGCTGGCCTGCACGAGGTGCTGATGCGCGGCCTGCCGATCCCGCGTTATCCGCAGCTGAAGATGGGCCTGCCGGCCAAGCGCGCGCTGGTCGAGCGCTGGACGCGGCGCCGGCCCGACCTGGTGCACATCGCCACCGAGGGGCCGCTGGGCTGGTCGGCGCTGCAGGCCGCAGTGCTGTTGAAGCTGCCGGTGACGTCCGACTTTCGCACCAACTTCCATGCCTACAGCCGGCACTACGGCATCGCCTGGCTGCACAAGCCGATCATGGCCTACCTGCGCAAGTTCCATAACCGCACCGCGTGCACGATGGTGCCCACCGCGGCCTTGCAGCGTGAGCTGGTCGGCATGGGCTTCGTCAACGTGGCCGTGGTGGCGCGCGGCGTGGACACCCAGCGCTTTGCCCCCGACTGGCGCAGCGCCACCCTGCGCGCCAGCTGGGGCGCCGGGCCCGGCACCTGGGTGGTGGCCTGCGTCGGGCGCCTGGCGCCCGAGAAGAACCTGGGCCTGCTGATCACCGCCTTCGAGGCCATGCGCCGGGTGCGGCCCGACAGCCTGCTGCTGCTGGTGGGCGATGGCCCGGCGCGCGCCGAGCTGCAGGCGCGCTGCCCCGAGGCCATGTTTGCCGGCATGCGCACCGGTGACGACCTGGCGGCGCACTACGCCTCGGCTGATGCCTTCGTCTTTCCCAGCGCGACCGAGACCTTCGGCAACGTCACGCCCGAGGCCATGGCCAGCGGCCTGCCCGTGCTGGCCTACGACTACGCCGCGGCATCGCAACTGATCCAACATGGCAGCAACGGCCTGCTGGTGCCGCTGGGCGACGAGGCGGCTTTCGTGATCCAGGCCAGCCAACTGGCCAGCGACCCTGCCCAGACTGCCGCCATGGGCCGCCTGGCGCGTTTCACGGCGTTGTCGCAACAGTGGGCGCAGGTGATCGGCCAGGTCGAACAGCACCTGCTCGAGGCTCAATCGCGCCCGATCGTCGCGGCAGCGCGGCCTTGGTTGCCGGCGCGGCCCCGGGTGCTCTGATGCAGCCGGCTCAGGCCATGCCTTCCAGCGCCCTCTGGCTGCGCCGGTAGCGCCACGCCAGCAGGCTCATCGCCAAGACCACCGTCGTGCCCAGCGCGGCCATCAGCGCCGTGATCGGCAGCTCCAGCGCCAGCAGGCCGGCGTAGGCGGCCAGCATCACCAGGATGCTGAGGTTCTCGTTGAAGTTCTGCACGGCGATCGACTGGCCGGCGCTCAGCAGGGTGTGGCCGCGGTGCTGCAGCAGGGCGTTCATCGGCACCACCAGCAGGCCGCCCACGGCGCCGATCGCCGCCAGCAGCGGCACAGCGGTGGCGACCGTGCCAGCCTGGCTCGCCACGGCCACCAGCGCCCCGAGCACGATGCCCAGGGGCAGGGCGTCGTGGGCACGCGCCAGGCTGAAGAGGCGGCCCGCCAGCCCCGCGCCGGCCACCACACCCACCGCCACGGCGGCCTGCATCACCGCGGCCTGCGACAGGGGCAGCCCCAGCACGTCGACCGCCCAGCGCAGCACCGCGAACTGCAGCGTGGCCCCCACACCCCAGAACAGCGTGGTGACCGACAGCGACAGGCCGCCCAGCGCATCGCGCCACAGCTGGCGGTTGGCCTGCATGAACTGCCGCACCTGTTGGCGCGGCGAGCCCCTGCGCTGCGGGTAGCGTGCGCCACTGTCGGGCAGGCCGCTGGTGAGCAGGCCCGAGGCGGCGTACAGCGCCAGCACCGCCGCCAGCGCCAGGGTCTCCACGGCCAGCGGGGTGCTGCCCGGCAGGCCGGCCAGCGGCATCAGGGCGGATGCCAGCCGGGGCAGCCAGGCATCGCTGACCAGCAGTCCGCCCAGCACCGTGCCCAGCAGCACCGCGCAGACCACGCTGACCTCGATCCAGCTGTTGGCCCGCACCAGCCGCTGCGGGCCGACCAGCTCGGTCACCAGCCCGTACTTGGCCGGCACGTAGGCCGCCGCGCCGATGCCCAGCACCACGAAGCACAGCAGCGGGTTCAGGCCGACCAGCAGGCCCGTCACCGCCAGCGCCTTCAGGGCATTGGTCCAGGCCATCAGCCGCGCCTCGGGCACGGCATCGGCCAGCAGGCCGACCCAGGGTGCCAGCAGCACATACGACAGCGTGGACGAGAGCTTGAGCAGCGGCGCCCACCAGCCCGGCAGGCCCTGGCGCTGCAGCAAGCCGATGGCGACGATCAGCAGCGCGTTGTCGGCCAATGCGGCGACGAACTGCGCGCCGATCAGGCGATGGAAGCCGCGCGGCAGATCATCGGACGCGGCCTTGGCCGGGTGAGGCTGCTGTTGCATGGGCCCATCATCGGCAGCGCATGCGACCACGGCATGACGCGCCCGCCGGTGTTGTCGTGGTCACGCCGCTGTCACCGCCGCGCCGTGGCCATGTCATGCGGCGTCGTCAGCATGAGGGTCCATGCACAGCGACGATCCATCTGCCGCCACGCCTGAAACCGAGTCGGGGTCGCCGCTGCGCTACCGCACGGTGTGGATCTCCGACCTGCACCTGGGCACACCGGGTTGCCAGGCGGTGGCGCTGCTGGATTTTCTCAAGCGGGTGGAGTGCGACACGCTGTACCTGGTGGGCGACATCATCGATGGCTGGCAATTGCGCCGCAGCTGGTACTGGCCGCAATCACACAACGACGTGGTGCAGAAGATCCTGCGCAAGGCCCGCAAGGGCACACGGGTGGTGTTCGTGCCCGGCAACCACGACGAGTTTGCGCGGCGCTACGTGGAGCACAACTTCGGCGGTGTCGACGTGCTGAGCGAGGCGGTGCATGTGACGGCCGATGGCCGCAAGCTGTGGATCACCCACGGCGACCTGTTCGACGGCGTGATCCAGTGCGCCAAGTGGCTGGCCTACGTGGGTGACTGGGCCTACGAGTTCACGCTGCGGCTGAACAGCCAGTTCAATCGGCTGCGCGCGCGCTTGGGGCTGCCGTACTGGAGCCTGTCCAAGTACCTCAAGCTCAAGGTCAAGCGCGCGGTCAGCTACGTCAGCGACTTCGAGCTGGCCGTGGCGCGCGAGGCGCGCAAGCGGGGCCTGGATGGCGTGGTGTGCGGCCACATCCACCATGCCGAGATCCGCGAGATCGACGGCGTGCTGTATTGCAACGATGGTGACTGGGTGGAAAGCCTCACCGCGCTGGTCGAGCATGCCGATGGCCGGCTGGAGATCGCCGACTGGTCGGCGTGCCGCGCCACCGTGCCCAGCGTGGTGGCACCCCGTGCGCGTGCCGATGGCGAAGGCCTGACCGCACCCGAGCGGCCACGCGCCAACCCGGTCATTGCGCGGGGCTGAGCGCCTCGCTGTCCGGCGCTGCGGCGCGATGATGGCGGCGGGCCGGGATGGGGGCGGCAGGTTCGGCGCCCAGGTCCCATGACTTCAGCGCGCGCAGCAGCGGCCGCTTCTTGGCCTGGTGCGCCTGCATGCGTTGCAGGATGTTGTTGAGGGTGCGCATCGCGTCCAGGATGTGCGGGCCCTTGTTGAGCATCACGCATTCGGCGCGGCCACCCATGGCCGCGTCGGTGATCTCGGCACGCGAGGGCAGGCCGGTCTTGGCCAGCGTCTCCAGCACCTGGGTGGCCCAGACCACCGGCATGTGCGCGGCCTCGCAGGCCCACAGGATCTCTTCCTGCACCTCGGCCATGCGCTCGTAGCCGCATTCCACCGCCAGATCACCGCGCGCGATCATCACGCCCGCCACCGGGCCGGCCATCGCAGCCAACAGCATCTCGGGCAGGTGCTCGAAGCCACGCCGGGTCTCGATCTTCAGCACCAGCCCGAGATGGGCGGCACCCAGGTCGACCAGGCGCTGGCGCAGGGCCTGCACGTCGGTGCCCGCCTGCGCGAACGACATGCCCACGATGTCGGCATGGTGCGCCACCACCTCGAGGTCGTCGAGGTCCCTGGCGGTCAGCGCCGGCAAGGCCAGCCGGGTGTCCGGAAAATTGATGCCCTTGTCGGCCGCCAGGTGCTCGCCGCCATCGCGTGCATCGGTGATTTCGATGTCCACCCGCGCGGCGCTGGCGCGCTGCACCACACCTCCGATGCGCCCGTCGTCGAACCAGATGCGCTCGCCCTTGCGCACATGCGCCAGCGCCTGCGGCAGGGTGCAGGCGATGGTGGCCGGCTGCGCGCGCCGGCCCTTGGCGGCGGGCAAGGCGTTGTGGCCCAGGCCGTGCGACACCAGGCGCAGGCGGTCGCCGCGTTGCAGCTGCAGTTCGTCCGTGGTCGAGGGCAGGTCACTGAGTGGCGTGCCCGCGTCGTCCTGGTCGTGGCGGTGCAGGTGCAGCACGGTGTCGGCGGTCAGGTAGGCGGTGCGATCGCACTCGACCAGCACGCCGGCGTCCTGGCGGTCGATCACCTTGAGCCGGCGTTTGGCCGCGCGCGCATCGATCAGGTCGATGCGGTCGCCCACCCCCAGCGTCTGCAGCCAGCGGGCATCGACGCCCAGGCACACGCCGGCGCCAGCGATGGATGCCGATGAACCCGCCGCACGCAGGCCCAGGCAGACCGGCATCGTCACCCGGCCCAGCGCATCACGCTTGGGCTTGAACTTGATCACCGCCGGCGCGCTGTGCAGCGGGCCGGTGCGCAGCTTGGGGCCGGCCAGGTCCATCAGCACCTGTACCGGTCGCCCTGCATGGACGGCGGCGCGGCGCACGTTGTCGGCCATGGCCACCCAGTCGTCGGCGCCGTCGTGGGCGCAGTTGATGCGCGCGATGTCCATGCCGGTGTCGACGAGGCTGGCGACCAAGCCCTCGTCGGTGGCCGCCGCGCTGGGCAGGGTGACCATGATGCGCACGCCGCGCTGGGCCGGCGGCGGGCCGAACAGCGCGTCGGCATTGCGCGCCAGCAGCGCCGGGCCGCGGTGGAAGCCGGTGGGTTCGTCGGGCGACAGGGCCGTCCAGCGTTGCCCGGCGATGCGGTGCAGCACCCCCAGCACCTTGTCGACGTTGGCCAGCACGTGGGTCTCGGCCCGGCCCAGCGACGACACGCCCATGCGGGCCAGCCCGTCCTGCAACTGGCGCAGGTCGATGCGGCGCAATGCCAGGTAGTGCACCAGATTGATCGCGCTGGCCTGGTGCGCCGGATCAACTGCCCGCAGGCGCGGCGCCAAGCGGGCCTGCTGGTCGAGCAGGGACTGGCGCAGGGCCCAGAGCGTGTCGATCAGCGCCAGGCAGGCAGCATCGTCCCAGGCGCCCGCCCGGCTGACGTTTGCATGACGCGTCATCGCCCGCTCCTCAAAGCCGCCCAGTCTGAGCGTGAGATGTTGCAGGCCGATGACGGCCGGACCCGCCCGGCGCCATGGCCGGGCGTCGGGGTCAGCGCGGGTAGACGTTGCCCGGCACGGTGTGCGGCACCACGCTGAACACGTTGGGGTCGCGCGCATCGACGAACACCTCCACCCAATGCACGCTGGGCGAGCCGAAGTTCTCCAGCCGGGTGAAGTTCTCCAGCGCCGCCGAGCCCGACGGCAGCTTGGGCAGCACCATCGGCTTGTCCATGCGGAAGTAGTGCGAGTCGCCATGCGTCAGCAGCACCGGCTTGCCGAAGGCCTTGCTGCGATCGGCCAGCTTGCCGAGGAAGGCGTTGAAGCCCTGGCGCTCGACGTGGCTGCTGGCCAGCTCGAAGTTGGGATTGGCCTGGATCGACACCACCACGCCGGCGCTGTTGCGGGCGATGGCCTGGTCGAAGGTGGCGTCCACCCAGGCCAGGGCAGCGGCCTCGCGCGCCTGGGCTTCGGCGATGCGGTCGGCGCGCGGCGTGGCATAGCTGTCGGTGGCGTCGATGCCGCTCCAGGGCGCCAGGTTGTTGTTGCTGCCCACCACGTGCACGGTGGCCATGGTGACACCGGCGAACGACCACATGGTGTTCTCCACGAAGGTCTGGTGGCCTGCCATCGTGGCCTGGCTGCGCAGCGCGGCCGGACGCTTGCCACCGCTGACCCCGGGCACCGGGTAGAAGATCTCGCGAAAGCGCGCCAGCCGCTCGGTGGGCAGGTAGGCGCCGTTGTTGGCGCGGTGGCAATCGGTCCAGTCGTTGTCGCCGGGCGTCAGGATGAACGCATCGGCCAGCTTCTGGTACTGGTTGAAGCGCTTGATGAACAGCGCGTCGTCGCAGCGCTCGCTGCCGGCCTTGACGTCGCCCGAGTGCACCACCAGGCGCACGTTGCGCGAGGCGTTGATGTCGTCGATGACGCGGTCGAACAGCACTTCTTCGGTGCTGCCGTAGGGCGTGTCGCCGAGCAGGGCGAACGACACGCCCGGTCGCAGGTAGGGGCCGGCGGCCAGCGCGGCGGTGGAGGCGGCCAGCAGGCCGGCGGTCAGCGCGCCCAGAAGCGCGCGACGAAGGATCGAGGGGGTGGTCATGGAACGGGCTCCAAGGGGGGGCGTGGGGGTGGGCGTTTGCAAGCGTCAGTGGGCGCTGCGGCTGCGCCGCTGCAGCAGGCCGATGGCGGCCAGGCCGGCCAGGAACAGTGCATAGGTCTCGGGCTCGGGTACCGCGCTCACGCTGATCTGGCCGTCGAGCAGGGCCGATGCCTCCAGCGTGTGGCTGGCGCCAGCGCCCAGCGCCAGGCCGTCGGCCATCAGGCTGCTGTAGTGGCTGAGGCTGAACGACAGCACCTGGCCGATCTGGCTCTGGAAGCGCAACGAGAAGCTGCCGCTGCCGCCAGCCGGCAGGCCCTGCCAGCTGCCCAGGATCCGGCTGTCGGCGCCGCGCACCACCAGGTCGAAGGTGGTCAGCGCCTGCACGTCGGGGCCGGTGCTGGCAAACAGCGCATCGGCCACGCCGCTCACGTCCACCTGCACCGCGCTGCCCTCGGCCTCGCCGGTGGACAGGATGGCCAGTTCGGCCTCCAGCAGCACCGTGGTGCTGTCGTCGCTGCCGTCGAAGCGGCCGGCTGCATCGACGCCCAGCACGCTGATCGAGCCGGCCTGGAAGGCCGCCGAGGCCGGGTTCAGCGTGGTGTCCAGCGAGGCGCTGGCGCTCCACAGGTGGGTCAGCGTGCCAGCGGGTGTCAAGGTCTGGCTGACGTCGTTGCCGCCTGCGCCCAGCAAGTAGCCGCTGCCCGACAGGTCGTCGATGCCGGCGTCGACGGCGACGGCCTGGTCATTGACGCCGGCCAGCACGGCCAGCGAGCCGTTCACGCTGCCGGACACCAGCGACAACGTGGCGGCCTGGGCCGCGGTGGCGCCCAAGGTGGCCAGCAAGGTGGCGAGCAGGGTCTTGGAGAAGTTCATGGTCATGGTCGGTCCTGGTTTCAGTTCGGAGTCACTGCTTGACGATGCGGTTCTGCGGGCCCGGGGCCACGCCGCCGGGGGTGGCCAGCAGGTAGGCCTCGAAGGCGTCGAGGTCGACCGCGCCGCCCAGGCGCTGGCTGCCTTGCACCAGCACGCCGAAGGCATCACCACCGTCGGCCAGGAAGCTGTTGACGGTGACGCGGTAGGCGGCAGCCGGGTCGACCGCGGCGCCGTTCAGGGTCATCGCCACCACGCGGCTGTTGCAGGCCCCGGCCGCGCTGTAGGCGTACTGAAAGCCGGCCGACACCTGCAGGATGCGGTTGAAGCCGCCCTGGCCGTTGCAGCCGCTGAACTGGGTTTCCAGCAGCGTCTTGATCTGCGCGCCGGTCAAGGTCATCGTCACCAGCGAGTTGCCGAAGGGCTGCACGGTGAAGGCGTCGCCATAGGTCACCAGGCCGCCTGCATTGAACGGCAGATCGGCGCGGATGCCACCCGGGTTCATGAAGGCCACCACCGCCTGGCCGGTGCCGGCGTCGCGGGTGGCGGCCAGCTGCGCATCGGCGATCACGTCGCCCAGCGCCGACTCGCCGGCGGCGTTGTTGTTGCGGCTGATGGCCTGCGTGATGGTGCCGATCACGCGGGCCTTGGGCACGGCGGCCAGGCTGTCGTAGTGCGCCACCAGATCGGTCAGCGCCGGGTCTTCGGCGGTGGTGGCGCCGGTGCCGGTGGTCAGGATGGTGGCCGCCACGGCGCTGACATCCTTGCTGCGGGTGTCGATGGTCAGGTCGATGTCGCCCAGGTTGCGGGCGTACTGGCCCGACGAGGTCACCCGCACCGGCTTGCCGTCACGGTTGTTCAGCAGGCAGTTGTAGGCCTGGTGGGTGTGGCCGGTGACGACCAGGTCGACCTCGGCGTCGAGGCGGGCGACGATGTCGACGATCGGGCCCGACACGCCACTGCAGCTGGCCAGCGAGCCGCTGCCGAAGCCGCCTTCGTGGATCAGCACCACCACGCTCTTGATGCCTAACGCGCGCAACTGCGGGATGAGCGCGTTGACGGTGTCGGCCTCGTCGGCAAACTGCAACCCGGCCACGCCCGACGGCGACACGATGGTGGGCGTGCCTTCGAGCGTCATGCCGATGAAGGCGACCTTGTTGCCCAGAAAGTCCTTCACGCCATAGGCCGGCAGCAGCGTCTTGCCGGTGCTGGCCTCGGTCACGTTGGCGGCCAGGAAGTCGAAGCGGGCACCAGCGAAGTGGCCGTTGCGCTGGTCCTGCGGCAGGCCCAGGCCCGAGTACGGATCGCTGGGGTGATTGCCGCCACGCTGCATGCGCAGCAGCTCGGCCTTGCCTTCATCGAACTCGTGGTTGCCCACCGCGTTGAAGTCGATGCCGATGCGGTTCATCGCCTCGATGGTGGGCTCGTCCTTGAACAACGCCGATGTCAGCGGACTGGCGCCGATCATGTCGCCGGCCGAGACCACGGCATGCATCGCATTGGCCGCCTTCAGCGCCTGGATTCTGGTGGACAAGCGTGCCACGCCCGGGTTGCTGCTGGAGCCTTCACCGGCCTTGAGGGTGCCGTGGAAGTCGTTGAAGGTGATCAGCTTGACCTTCAGCGTGGTGCCGATGGCCGACTGGCGCGCGGCCAGCAGCAGGCGGGCGCGTTCGATGGGCTTGAGCTGGCCGCTGCGCTGCATCGCCATCGTCACGCTGGTGATGTGCGACAGGAAGGCCGCCTGGTTGCCCCAGGGTGACTCATCGGCGATGCGGTCGTCCACCGACACGCCATCGGCGCCGCAGCGGTTGGGCACTGCCGTGGCCAGGCTGCCCAGCAAGACGGTGCCGTCCACGCTGCCGGGGCTGCAGGACGCGGCCTGGGCGGGCGCTGCAGCCAGCAGCGACAAGAGGGAAGTGACGGCCAGGGCGGCCAAGGTCTTGCGCATGGGGTGAGTTCCTGAAATCGGCAGTTTGAAAAAATAACGGGCAGGCAGTGCGTGCTTCAGGCCCGGCGGCGGGCCAGCAGGCCGGCCGCGGCGAGGCCGGCGAGCATCAGCACGACGGTTTGCGGCTCGGGCACGGCGCTGACGCTGATCGACAGCGTCGGGCCAGCCCACGTGCTGTTGTTGAAGCCGGCGTAGGTGGCGGCCACGCCGGGGTTGCCTTCGTACAGCGCCAGCGTCACCAGGGCGTCGGTGGCGATGTCGCCGGCCAGCGCCACACCGCCCGCAGCGTTGTTGCCGCCGCGCGTGTAGAGGGCGTGTGTCTCGACCGCGCCGGTGGCGGTCTCGGTGAAGGTGTAGCCCGTCACCATCTGCGCCGCCGGATCGGCGAGCGGGTAGGTCAGCGGGCTGGGCGCCACCAGGCTGACTGTGTCGTCCGTGCTGAACGCCACCACCACGTTGCCGTCGGTGGTGAAGCCGGCGTTCGACTGCGTGAGTAGCAGCGACACGCTGTCGACCTGCCAGCCCCCGGCGCCGTACTGGCTGTCGAAGCCGGCCTTCAGGCCGGCCAGGTCGAAGCGCGCGACGCCATAGGACGCAAAGCTGCCGTTGTCGCTGCCCTCGATGTTGAAGAAGGCCAGGCCGCTGCTGCCGGTGCGCACGCCGCCGGGTTGCACGGTGGCGTTCTGGTGGGCTTCGACTTCGGCGGCCTGCACGGCTTGTGGGGCCTGCGCGGCCAGGCCGACGAACAGGGCGGTGATGATGGCGCTGGGTTTCATGGTCGGGTTTCCGTTCAATGTGGTGGGGATTCGGGGGGGCAGTGGCTGAAGGGGGGGCGACGGCTCAGTGACCTGGTAGGCCACTGGCGCGACCGCGTGCGGCGACACCCAGCAGCGCCAGGCCGCCGACCATCAGCGCCCAGTTGCCGGGCTCGGGCACGGCCGGGATGCTCACGTCCACCCACACCGCCTTGTGGTCCGAACTGGCCAGGTTGGCGTACAGGCTGGGGTTGCGGAAGGTGCCGACCAGGTCGAACAAGTCGCCGGTGTTGTTGGCCACGCCGGTGTCGGGATCGACCGGCCAGAAGACGCCGGCGCCGTGGATGGCCAGGTTGGCCGACGGCAGCACGTAATCGACCCGCAGGTTGCCGGGGGCCGAGTCGCTGAAGTCGGCGGTGTCCTGCGACGGATCGCCCAGGTGGCTGGCGTTGGCGCTGCCGTTGTTGCTGGGGTAGCCGGCGGCGGCCGTGCCACCGGCCGACGAGGGCGTGACCCCGGTGTTGACCAGCGGGTGGTTCAGCAACTGGCCGATGGCGTTGTAGGCCTGGCCACCGACGATGCCCTTGAAGCTGTCGCCGTCCAGCGGGTCGGCGTTGTAGTCGCCGGCAATCACGAACTTCGCGCCGGCCGCCAGGCCGCCGGTGCCGCCCTGGTCGTCGTAGAGGTAGTCGGCGCCGCTCACGTAGTCGGCCCAGAAGCGGATCTCGTCGTGGTTGCGCTTGCCGTTGCGGTCTTCGGCGCCGTCGAAGGTGGGTGGGGTCGGGTGCGCGGTCAGGAAGTGCACGTCCTGGCCGTTGATGCGCACGGTCACATCGACATGGTTCTTCGACGACAGGCGCAGGTTGGCCGTCTCGTCGGCCGAGTAGAAGTTGTACAGGTTGTTGCCACCGGCCACCGGGTCGTTGGTCAGCAGGTTGCCGGGCATGTCCTTCCACTTGAAGGTCTGGAAGCTGCGCACGCCGACGATCTCGTACTTCGAGTAGATCGTCATGCCGTATTGGCCCGCATAGTTGCCGAAGCCCCAGGCGTCGTCGCCGCCGGCCACCACGCCGTTGTTGTTCAGGTCGTAACCCGAGGCCAGGCCGGTGTTGGTGTTGGGCGTGTACCGGTAGGCGTACTGCAGCGCCGCCGTGCTGCCGCGCACCGCGTTGCCGTGCGCGGCCGAGAGGAAGTTGTCCTGAAAGCGCTGGGCAGCCTGGCTGGCATAGCCCAGCGGCATGGCCAGGCTGCTGGCGCCGGCGGTGCCGGCCAGGTCGAAGTCGAACTCGTTGACCAGCAGCACGTCGGCATCGACGCGTTGCAGGATCTCGGCCACGTTGTGGGCCTGCAGGATGCGACGGCCCGTCGGATCGGCCAGGCTGGCGCCGGCCGGGTTGGCCAGATCGGCCAGCAGTTGCCCGGCGGCATCGCGGTTGAGCGACGCATTGAAGGTCGCGAAGCGCACCGCCGTGGTGTCGGCGGCAGCCGGTGCGGCGGCGGCAAGCGCGGCGGTGGCGAGGATCGCCCAAGAATGCAGATGCACGGAAACCTCCTGAACGCCGATGGACACACCGGCCCGGTGCGGCCGCGCTGCGAAGCGCACGGCTCAGTGCAGGATGGTCGCGTGCAACGGTGACAGGGCATGCGGCATCGAGCGATGCCGGCCACGGTCCGATCGGATCATGCTCGGGGTGCCCACCGCGTGCGCCGGCTATGCGGCGCGCGCCGGATCGGCCGCCAGGGGCAGCGGGTCAGGGTTCCAGGCGGCGACCTGGTGTTCGTCCTCCCGGCCCTGTGCATCGCCGACCCGGGTTGGCCCCGGTACAGCCCTTGACCGTCACGAAGTCGTCGGGCACGCCGTCCGGCGCCATGGCCGGATCAATCCGAAGGCCGGTGATGCGCCAGGTTCAGTCGACCTTGTAGGCCGAGAAGGCGGCGTCGACCGGCGTCGCGAAAGCATGGTTGCTGTAGTTGCTGAGGGTCTTCACGGCGATGGCCAGGACGATGTAGAGAACGTCCTTTTCCTGGAAGCCGGCGCCCAGGAAGGCTTGCACGGCGGCGGCGTCGGGGCGCCCCTGGGTCTTGACCATCTCGGCCGTCAGCGCATACAGCGCAGCCAGCCTGGCATCGGCAATCGGCTGTCCGGCGCGAATGGCCTTCAGCACCTCGGCGGGCACGCCCGACTTCTTGTCCGCGATCATGCTGTGAGCCGCCGTGCAATAGGTGCAGCCGTTGACCTGGCTGACGGCCAGGAACACCACCTCCTGCTCGGCCGGCTTCAGGCCCGATTCCGAGCGGAACAGCGCGTAGCCGTGCAGGTAGGTGCTCAACACGGCCGGCGCGTTGACCATGTTGGCGTACATGTTGGGGATGAACCCGACCGCCTTGACGGCCTGGTCCAGCAGCGCCTTCTGGACGTCATTGGCCGAGGCAAGGTCGACGGGGTGCAGGTTGTGCAGGATGGGTGTGGCGGACATGGATGGCGTTCCTTCGGGTGCGGGGTGGCGGGTGCCTGGTGGCTGTTGGGCGGCCGGCAAGCGCCGACCGCTCGAAGCATGCTAGGACCGCCGGCACCGACGGCCGATACCGCCCGTCGCCCATGCATGACTGCGCGTCTTGCCATTGCCCGGACCGGCCAGCCCGGCTTCGGGTGCGTCGATGGCGACAGGCCGTTGTCGCCAACCGTTGGCCATGACCGGTTGCAGATCAGTGCCGGGCCTACCCGGCGCAGCAGGACAACTGCGTCACGTCCTTCGTGAAGGTCTGGGCCGCCAGCTTCAGGCCCTCAACCATCGTCAGGTACGGGAACAACTGGTCCGCCAGGTCGTGCACGGTCATCCGGTGGTGGATGGCCAGTGCCGCGGTCTGGATCAGTTCACCCGCTTCCGGGGTCACGGCCTGCACGCCCAGCAACCGGCCGCTGCCGGCGTCGGCCACCAGTTTGATGAAGCCACGCGTGTCGAAGTTGACCAGCGCGCGCGGCACGTTGTCCAGGCTCAGCGTGCGGCTGTCGGTCCGGATGCCCTGCCGGTGAGCCTCGGCCTCGCTCAGGCCCACCGTGGCCACCTGCGGGTCGGTGAAGACGACCGCCGGCAGGACGCGCAAATCGAGCTTGGCATCACCGCCGGTCATGTTGATCGCCGCGCGCGTGCCGGCGGCCGCCGCGACATAGACAAACTGTGGCTGGTCGGTGCAATCACCCGCGGCAAAGATGTTCGCGCTCGAAGTGCGCATGCCCGGGTCGACCACGATGGCGCCCTGCTGGTTGACCTCGACGCCCGCGACATCGAGCCCAAGCTGGTCCGTGTTTGGCGCACGACCTGTGGCGACCAGCAGCCGTTCGGCGCGGACTTCTCCGCCTGGCGTGGCGATCACGAACTCGCCGTTCGCGTGGCTCACCTGGCTGGCAGAGGTGTGCTCAAGCACGTCGATGCCTTCGGCGCGGAACGCCGCCGAGATCGCCTCGCCGATGGCGGGGTCGTCGCGGAAGAACAAGCTTCTGCGCGCCAGCACGGTCACCTGGCTGCCAAGGCGGGCGAAGGCCTGCGCCAGTTCCAGCGCGACCACCGACGAGCCGATGACCGCCAGCCGCGGCGGGATGGTCTCGCTTGCCAACGCTTCGGTCGAGGTCCAGAAGGGGGTGTCCATCAAGCCGGGAATCGGCGGTACGGCCGCGCTGGCGCCAGTGGCGATCAGGCAGCGGTCGAACGTCAGCGCGTGTTCGTTGCCATCGATCAGGCGCACGACGAGGCTGCTGGCGCTCTTGAATCGCGCCTCTCCGTGCAGCACGCTGATGGCCGGGGTGCTTTGCAGGATGTTCTCGTACTTGGCCTGCCGCAGTTCATCAACGCGCGCTTGTTGCTGTGCCAGCAACTTGCTGCGGTGGATGGCTGGCCGCGACGTGGACACGCCGGCATCGAAGGGACTGACCCGCCGCAGATGCGCAATCTGGGCGGCGCGGATCAAGATCTTGGAGGGCACGCAGCCGACGTTGACGCAGGTGCCGCCGATCGTGCCGCGTTCGATGAGGGTGATACGCGCGCCTTGCTCGGTGCCCTTCAGCGCCGCCGCCATCGCGCCGCCGCCGCTGCCGATGACAACGACGTGCAACCCGCCCGCCTTGTTGCCGATGGCGTTCAAGGTTGTCATGGTTCGTCGCTCGCGGTCGGTCGACATGCTCAGCGCTTGACGCTGGACGGGTAGCCGGCGTTCTCGGTCGCCTGCATCAGCTTCTGCACGCTGGCCTTGGCATCGTCGAAGGTCACGACGGCTTCGCGCTTGTCGAAGTTCACGTTGACCTTGTCAACGCCGGCGACCCTGGCGATCGCCGCCTTGACGGTGAACGGGCAAGCTGCGCAGGTCATGCCCGGCACGCCGAGCGTGACGGTCTGAGTGGCAGCCCAGACGGGGGCTGCGATGGCGGCGAAGGCGAGGGCTGCAAGCAGTTTCTTCATGATGAGATCCTGATCAGTAGAACAACGGAAGGACGTAGGGAAATCCGACCGCGACGAGCACCAGCGCGGCAATGAGCCAGAAGACGGTCTTGTAGGTCGTGCGCACCTGCGGGATCGCGCACACCTCCCCCGGCTTGCAGTCTTGCGCCGGTCTGAAGATGCGGCGCCAGGCGAAGAACATGGCCACCAGCGCGACGCCGATGAACAGGGGGCGATAGGGCTCCAGGATCGCCAGATTGCCGATCCAGGCACCGCTGATGCCGAGCGTCACCAACACCAGTGGCCCCAGGCAACAGGTCGATGCCAGCAGCGCGGCCAAGCCACCGGCGAGGAGTGCGGGCCTGGACGAGGATGAGGCGTCATTCATCATGGGATTTGCCTGTGAGTGCATCAGATGGGTTAGCCTATGTCCGTACCCAAGTACGGAGTCAAACGACATGCATCAAAGCCGCACCAATGAAGCCTCGAGCGCGCTGACGATCGGCGTCCTGGCGCAGTTGGCGGGTGTGGGCGTCGAGACCATTCGCTACTACCAGCGGCGCGGACTGCTGAGCGAGCCTGCGCGCGCCTACGGCAGCATCCGCCGCTACGGCGCGGCTGACATCGCACGTCTGAACTTTGTCAAGCGCGCGCAGCAATTGGGATTCAGCCTGGACGAGGTCGCTGAATTGCTGCGCCTCGATGACGGGGCCCACTGCGATGACGCCCGCGCGCTTGCCGAGATCAAGTTGGTCGATGTGCGGCGAAAACTCGACGACCTGCGGCGGATCGAGGCGGTGCTGGCAGCGCTGGTGCAGCGATGCTGCGCACCCCCCGGCGACGTGACTTGCCCCTTGATCGCTGGCCTGCAATCACCGCAAGGCCTGGCAGCCGATATCGATGGCTTGATGGCAGCAAGCGCGTTGACCCGCGAGCACCGCAGCGCGGCGATCCGGCGGCGCAAGACCTGAGGTGCCAGTGGTTCGGGGCCCCGAGCCTGGACCACGCTTGTACGTTGTGAAGGCCAATCGCCATGCCACGTCGCCACGGCACGACGGCATCTCGGCATCACGGTGCGCAGCCTGTGCCGGTCGCAGTTCAGCGCCGGTCCTGCCCGCGTGAGCCCAGATCGTGCACCACCAGACCCTCCATCGGCCCCGCGGCTGCCCGCCAGGGCTGCTCGGCGATCGCCTGACGGGCAACCTGCAAGCCCGCCTGCCAACGGGTCTGGATGCGTGCGGTGTTGAAGTCCATGTCCTTGGTGTGGTCCTCGTCCGGCAGCCGCGGGGCCACCAGGCGCATCAGGTGCATCACGGTGCCGCTGCCGTAGCTGGCCATCTCGCGCAACTCGGGCCGTGCCAGCGCGGCGGCGGGCAGTTCACGCGTGAGTTCGCGCACGATGTGGCGCAGCTGATGGATCTGCGCCTGGCGTCGCACATGGCTGTCCACCCGGCTGGCGAACTGGATGTCCTTCTGCCGGCCGCTGTCCTGCCACATGCTGCGCGGCGCCGCACCTTTCGGTTGCCACAGCTGCACCGCAAATACGAGCGCGCTGCGGCGCGGGTTGTCGTCGAACACCGCTTCGACGGGCGTGTTGGAGCAGATGCCACCGTCCCAGTACAGCTCGTCGTCGATGCGCACGGGCGCAAACGCTGGCGGCAGCGCCCCGGAGGCAAGCACATGGCGCAGATCGAGGACCTCATCGCGGCTGTCGAAACAGCGCATGTGGACGTCATCGCCCCCTGAGCAAACCCTCGGCGCCCCTGCACCGGCGCCAGCCAAGGGCTTGCGGTGGGCGCCAGGTGACCAAGGCGGCTTCACGCTTGCGGGCTTGGCTTGCGATTCAGGATGGCGCGTGGGATCAGCACCCGCTCGGCCATTGCGCGAACGGACTTGTCCGCGTGCGCCAGACCCAGGCTGCGCGCAGCCACCAGGACTTGCCCGGCCACCGTCTGCAGATAGAACCAGTCTTGCATCTGCGCCGGCCCCAGGCCCCCGGGCTGGGCCGCCGCGGCCTCTTCGTAATAGGCGCGCAGATCGTCGCAAACCTGTTTCAGCGACTGCCCCAGGGCTTGCTCGGGTCGAAAGTTGTCAGGCGGCTGGTTTGCCGCAAATCCACACAGGAACGCACCGGCCTGCTCGGGCGTGAGCCCGCTGAGCCCGACGCTGGAGCCGCCTCGGCGGCGCACGGTCAGATCGTGCCAGGGACGCAGCTCGTCGATCTCGTCGGCCAGCGCTGCCGCCAAGGCAACGCCGGGCACGGCCGTCTGGCGGGGGCGCGCAAAGTTCACCGGGCATGCGTCCCCGTGCCCGTCATCGGCGGCGGTGTCAGCCGTTGGTGCGTCCAGTGCAAAGTCGCGCAGGACCGGGCCCTGCTCGGCCTCGAACAGTGCCAGCAGGGCCCGCAACACCTGGCGTTGAAACGCCGCATCGTTGGGCGCGCCCAGCGGGCGACCCAGCATGAAGGGCACCCACAGCGCACGGGGTGGTTGCATGACCTCGGAATGCTCGCGCACCAGGCTGATGCTGGCGGTGGCGATGCCGCCTTCTTCCAGGTAGTGACCGACCGCGCTCACGGCGCAGGTGCAATTCGGTCAGACCGGAATCAGGATCGCTGCGTCCACCTGGTCGCGTGCCAGCAGGCCGGCCAGCTCCCGGGCCTTGGGCTCGAACTGGGTCGGCGGAAACGGCGCGCCCATGAATGAATAGTGGTAGTCGGCCACCGACCCGATGCTGCCGTCGGCGGCCAGTTCGTTCAGCCGGTCGAGCGGAAACACCAGGTTGGGGTCTTGCCGAAAGCCCGACCGGTCGAAGTTCACCGAGATGTGGCCCATCACCAGGCTGGCGCTGGGCGTGTCCGCCGGGATCACGCGGTACTCGGTGGCGGTGGCGCCGCCGCCGAAGGGGCGGTCGTCGCGCCGGTGCAAACCGGCCGTGCTGATCAAGGCGACCCGGCGCTGGCTCAGCGCGGGGCCGCCCACCCAGGGCCGGCCCTCGAGCCGGGGGGCCTGGTCACGCAGATGCAGCAGATGTTCTCGCTCCCATTCCGGAAGGTCCGCCAGTCTGGCCATGTCTGCTCCTTTTGCGGTGGATGTGTTGACCGATGGGCGCGCTTATACCGCACACGGCTCGGTCCTGCGGCGGCGCTGGCATTGAAACCAGCGCCTGATCCGACGGGCGCGCTCAATGCGACAGGGCGCCGATCTGCAGGCCGGCAGCGCGGCGGTGGGCCTGCACCGAGGGCCACACGCGGGCTTCGCCCCAGTGCACCTGCTCGCCGTTGGCAAGGGCGGCCAGCACCTCGGCGCGCACCTCGGCGCGCACGCGCCGCGAACTGGCCACTGGCTGGATGGCCGTGTAGGCCTCGCCCCAGTTCAGCTGATCACCCCGCGCCAGCGCCGCGGTGACCTCGGCGCTCACCTCGGCGCGGGACTTGGTGGACTTGAAGCTGTCGTTGAACCGGGTGGCCTCCTGCGCCAGCGTCAAGGTGCTGACAACGGCGAGGGCGACGATGGTGATGACGGTCTTCATGGTGCTTCCTTTCGGGCGGGCAGTTGGGCCAACTCGGCCCGG
>Ga0155495_1042_pt1 | contig 35399 bp, 33 predicted proteins | sample RifCSPhighO2_12_FD_107153 | JGI IMG/M metagenome (GOLD analysis project Ga0155495, IMG submission 107153) | Burkholderiales bacterium RIFCSPHIGHO2_12_FULL_69_20
CAGCGACATCGGCTGGGTGGTGGGCCACAGCTACATCATCTACGGCCCGCTGATCGCCGGCATGGCCACCATCATGTACGAAGGCCTGCCGATCCGCCCCGACGCCGGCATCTGGTGGCGCCTGGTCGAGAAGTACCGTGTGTCAGTGATGTTCAGCGCGCCCACCGCGGCGCGGGTGCTTAAAAAACAGGACCCGGCCTACCTGAGCAAGTACGACCTGTCGAGTCTGAAGGCCCTGTTCCTGGCCGGCGAGCCGCTGGACGAGCCCACCGCCACCTGGATCGCCGACGCCATCAAGCGCCCGATCATCGACAACTACTGGCAGACCGAGACCGGCTGGCCGATCATGGCCATCTGCAACGGCGTGGAGGCCGCGCCCACCAAGTTCGGCTCGCCGGGCAAGGCGGTCTACGGTTTCGACGTCAAGCTGATCGACGAGACCACCGCCGAAGAGATCACCGAGCCGAACAAGAAGGGCGTGATCGCGATCGAGGGGCCGCTGCCCCCGGGCTGCCTGCAGACGATCTGGCGCGACGACGAGCGCTACGTCAAGACCTACTGGTCGAGCATCCACAACCGGGTGATGTACAGCACCTTCGACTGGGGCGTGAAGGATGCCGACGGCTACTTCTACATCCTGGGCCGCACCGACGACGTGATCAACGTGGCCGGCCACCGGCTGGGCACGCGCGAGATCGAGGAGAGCATCTCCAGCCATCCCAACGTGGCCGAGGTGGCCGTGGTGGGCGTGGCCGACCAGCTCAAGGGCCAGGTGGCAATGGCCTTCGCGGTGCTGAAAGACACCTCGAAGGCGGCCACACCGGCCGATGCGCTGAAGCTCGAGGGCGAGATCATGAAGCTGGTCGACAACCAGCTGGGCGCGGTGGCACGGCCCGCGCGGGTGCGCTTCGTCACGGCGCTGCCCAAGACCCGCTCGGGCAAGATGCTGCGCCGGGCCATCCAGGCGGTGTGCGAGTTGCGTGATCCGGGCGACCTGACCACCATCGAGGACCCGAGCGCGCTGCAGCAGATCAAGGACCTGGTGGACGGGGTTTGACGGGCGCCTGATCGCGCGCAGCGGCAGCCGGTCGGCGCCGCGGCGCCGTTGATCGGGCCCGGGCAGGCGCGCCGTCCGCGGCGCAGGCAGAATCGGCGCGCCGTCCCCTTGGCGGCGCATCGCCTGCCCGGCACGCTGCCCGCCATGAAGCGCTCTCCCCGCCGTTGTTTCACCGTCGTTCAAACCGCGCTGCTCGCGCTGGCCACCACCCTGGCCCTGCCGGCGGTGCAGGCCCAGACCGCCGCGCCCAAGCCACGCATCGAGAAGGCGGCCGACCTGCCGCGCTTCAGCTACCCGCTCACGGGCAAGCTGGAGGACGTGGTGCGCCAGAGCACCGCCTTCGCGCCGCTGGCCGCCGCGCTGCGGCGCAACACCGAAGGCGTGCTGGCCGGCTACGACATCCCCGACAAGGGCACGCGCCGCGACCTGATCAACCTGCTGGCGGTGCTGGATTACCTGGACGGCCAGTTCACCAGCGCGCTGGCCCGCGCCGACGAGGTGCGGGCGTTGCAGGACAAACCGGCCGACCGGCTGTTGTCGGGCCTGCGGCTGCGCGCCATGGCCCGTGCGGCGCAAGCCCACGGCCCGTCGGGCGAGGCCTTCCAGCAGGCGGTGGCCGACACCCTGCGGCGCGAACTGGCGGCCATGCCGTTCGGCGTGATCGAGAACGACATCAAGCAGGCCAAGGCCGGCGCCGAGCTGATGGGCGAGGCGCTGATGCTGGGCCGCGTGCGCGAGGTGCTGCAGCCCATGGCCAGCGCGGCCGGATCACTCAGCAACGAGTTTGCGCCCGCCTTGGTGTATGCCCGTTTCGGGCTGCAGGCGGTGCTGCCGCTGAAGGCCCGGCTGATCGAGGTCTACACCGGCTACCTGGCACAGCACCAGACGCAGAAGGCCGACATCTGGGCCGCGCGCGACGTGGTGTTGCCGGCCGGTGGCCGCCACACCCGGGTGCCGCTGGCGGTGTGGGACAGCGGTGTCGACCTGCCTTTGTTCAAGGACCAGCTGCTGCGCGATGCGGCCGGTGCGCCGGTGGTGATGGCCTTCGACAAGTACGCCCGCCCGGCGCAGGGCCCGCTGCAGGCGATTCCGCCCGAACTGGTGGCCAAGCTGCCGCAGTTGACGGCGCGCACCAAGGGCTTCTCCGACCTGCAGTCCAACATCGACAGCCCCGAGGCATCGGAGGTCAAGCAACTGCTGTCCACGCTGGCGCCTGATCGGTACAAGGCTGTGATCGAGGAGTTCGGCCTGGCCGGCAACTACCAGCACGGCACCCATGTGGCGGGCATCGCGATGGCCGGCAACCCGCATGCGCAGCTGGTGGTGGCGCGCATCGAGTTCGGCCACACGCTGATGCCCGACCCCTGCCCGAGCCGCGAGCTGAGCCAGCGCGACGCCGCCAATGCCCAGACGCAGGTCGACTTCTTCAAGCGCCACGGCGTGCGGGTGGTCAACATGAGCTGGGGCGGCAGCGTCGGCGCCATCGAGAGCGAGTTGGAGCAGTGCGGCACGGTCAAATCGGCCGACGCGCGCAAGGCGCTGGCCCGCGAGCTGTTCGACACGCTGAAGAACGGCCTGAGCAAGGCCTTTGCCAGTGCACCCGGCATCCTGTTCGTGGCGGCCGCGGGCAACAGCAACAGCGACGCCAGCTTTGCCGAGGACACGCCCGCCGACATCGTGCTGCCCAACCTGATCTCGGTGGGCGCGGTCGACCTGGCCGGCGACGAGGCCTCGTTCACCAGCTACGGCCCCACCGTCAAGGTGCATGCCAACGGCTATCAGGTGGAGAGCTATCTGCCGGGTGGCCTGCGCGTGGCGTTGTCGGGCACCTCGATGGCCGCACCTCAGGTGGCCAACCTGGCTGCCAAGCTGCTGGCGGTCAACCCGACGCTGACGCCGCAGGCGATGATCGAGGTGATCGCCGGCACGGCCGAGCGCAGCGCCGATGGCCGGCGTGTGCTGATGCATCCGAAGAAAGCGCTGGCGGCGGTGCAGGCAATGCCGGCACGCTGAGCGCCGGTTGATCGTCGGCGCCCGGCGGGGTGTCGGCGGGCTGACTGGGCGCTCAGCGCTGCCGAGGCAACAGCGGCCCAAGCGCCGCCTGCCAGCGCTGCACCCGGCCCCACAGCCGCCAGGCGCCCCACAGCCGGGCGCCCAGCCGCCACGCCCGGCGCGGCCGCCAGACCACCAGCACGGCCACGCCGATGCCCACCCACTGCGGATGGGCCTTCAGCCAGTGCAGGCCGGCCAGCCCACGATCGGCCAGCGCCAGCGGCGTCTGGATCACCCGGCTGTCGCGGGCCAGGGCCAGTCGCAACTCGGCGCTGCGGATCTGCAATTCATCGCAGCGCTGCGCCAGTGCCTGCTGTCGACGGTCGAAGAGCATCGCGGTGGATTACTCGGGCGGGCGCAGGCTGGCGCGGTCGCGCGCCAGTTCGGCACGCGTGGCCGGCAGGGCGCCGGCCGGGCTGGCCAGACGGCGCCGGGCCTGCACCACCAGCCAGCCGCCAAACCCCAGGCTGCCCAGCGCCAGCAGGCCCAGCACCAACGGGCGCAGCGGCTCGGGTGCCACCGCCACCAGCAAGCCAGCCAGCAGCAGCAGGCCCAGGCCGATGAAGAACAGCGCCACCGCGGCCCATAACAAGCCGTCGTACAGGCGCAACTTCTCGCGTTCGAACTCGGTCGTCAGCAGGTCGAGTCGAACCTGTGCGATGTCGAGCAGCGTGGCCAGCAGGCGCTGCAGCGAGCCGAACAAGCCCGCCGGCGGCGGGCTGCCGTCCGGGTCAGCGCCCCGGCCGGCCATGGTCTCAGCGCCGCCCGATCAGCAAGCCGACGATCAGGCCCACGCCCGCGGCGGCGCCGATGGCCTTCCACGGGTGGTCGTGCACATAGTCGTCGGCCGCGTGGCCGGCTGCCTTGGCCTTGGCCACCGCGGCGTCCTGCAGGTCGGCCAGCCTGTCCTTGGCATGGGCCAGCCGCGTCTCGACACGTGCACGCCACTCGGTGGCGCTGGCACCGGTCTGCTCGGCACCCAGGCGCAGCAGTTCTTCAGCGTCGGCAATGACGACGCGCAGATCGGCCATCAGTTTGTCTTTCTGGACAACGGTCATGTCGTTCATGGTGGTGCTCCCAAGTCAGTGAACAGGTTCAGGCCCTGTCGGAGCCATATTAGGCCGCCAGGGTTCCCTGCAAGTGTCACAAATCAAGCTTCGTGTGCACGGGCGCTATTCGATCAGAGCACTTCGGAGGCGAAATCGGCCAGGCGCGAGCGTTCGCCGCGCGCCAGCATCACATGACCCGAATGCGGCCAGCCCTTGAAGCGGTCGACCGCGTAGGTCAGGCCCGACGAGCCCTCGGTGAGGTAGGGCGTGTCGATCTGCGCCAGGTTGCCCAGGCAGACGATCTTGGTGCCCGGCCCGGCTCGGGTGATCAGCGTCTTCATCTGCTTGGGCGTCAGGTTCTGCGCCTCGTCGATCAGCACGAACTTGTTCAGGAAGGTGCGCCCGCGCATGAAGTTCAGGCTCTTGATCTTGATCTTGCTGCGCACCAGGTCTTGCGTGGCAGCGCGGCCCCATTCGCCGGCGCTGCCGTCGCCCTTGGCCAGCACCTCGAGGTTGTCGTCGAGTGCACCCATCCAGGGGCCCATCTTCTCTTCCTCGGTGCCGGGCAGGAAGCCGATGTCCTCGCCCACCGGCACGGTCACGCGGGTGACGATGATCTCGGTGTAGCGCCGGTCGTCCAGCACCTGGCTCAGGCCGGCGGCCAGCGTCATCAGCGTCTTGCCGGTGCCGGCGGTGCCGGTGAGCGAGACGAAATCGCACTCCGGGTCCATCAGCAGGTTGAGCGCAAAGTTCTGCTCGCGGTTGCGCGCGGTGACGCCCCACACCGAGTTCTTGGCGTGGGTGAAGTCCTTCAGCGTCTTGAGCACCGCGGTCTTGCCGGTGATCTCGGTCACGCGGGCGTACAGCGCGGCGGCGCCCGGCTGCTCGAGGTAGACGAACTGGTTGACCATCAGCGCGGGCACCAGCGGCCCGGCGATGCGGTAGTAGGTCTGGCCGCCCTGCTGCCAGCTCTCCATGGTCTTGCCGTGGCGCTCCCAGAAATCACCCGGCAGCTGCAGCACGCCGGTGTAGAGCAGGTCGCCGTCTTCCAGCACCTTGTCGTTGAAGTAGTCCTCGGCGGCCAGGCCCAGCGCACGCGCCTTGACGCGCATGTTGATGTCCTTGGACACCAGCACCACCTCGCGGCCGCCGGGCTTGAGGCCTTCAGCCTCGCGCAGGCTCTTGACCACGCCCAGGATCTGGTTGTCGGCCTTGCCCTGCGGCAGGCCGGCCGGCAGCTGCACGTCGAGCAGCATGGTCTGGAAGAACAGCTTGCCCAGCGCATCCTTGTGGCCGGTCTTGGACAGCGGAATGCCCTCGGTCGGATCGAGGCTGCCACCGGTGGCCAGCCCGTCCATCTCGCGGCTGACCTGGCGCGCGTTGCGCGCCACCTCGCTCATGCCCTTCTTGTGGCCGTCCAGCTCTTCGAGCGTGATCATCGGCAGGAAGACGTCGTGTTCCTCGAAGCGGAACAGGCTCATCGGATCGTGCATCAGCACGTTGGTGTCCAGCACGAAGAGCTTGGCATGACCGTCGTCGCGCGACTTGCGCGCACGCGGCTTGGGTGCGGCGGCTTCCGCCACCAGCGAGGCCTGCTTGCCAGGCATGCCGGGCGACGCAGGCCGCGCCGCGGCCGGTGGCGTGACGGGGGCCGGGGTCAGCGCCCGGGCCGGGCTGCGCGCCGGGGCTGCCGGCTCGGCCTGCCGGGCGGCGGCCCGGGTGGTGGTCCGCTGGGGCGCGGCCACCGGCGCACCGCCGTCGAACAGATCGAGCGAGCCGCCGCCGGCCGGTTCGGCGCGCGACTTGCCGCCCTTGCGATCGGCACGCGGTGCGGCTTGCGATTCAAAATCGGCCGGCGACAGGATGGTGGCTTTGGTGGCGGGCGGTTTGGGCAGGGGCATGGGCGGGCTTCGTGACGATCAGGCAAGAGATCAGGCAAGGGGGCGGGCCGCCGGCCAACAAAAAAGCCGCACAGGCGACTGTGCGGCTTCGGCTTGGCAGGGGGTGTGCGTCGGGCGACTCACCAGCATGGACGGATTATGCACAAGCCCCATTCGGCGGGCATGACAGGCCCGTGACCGGGCCGCTGCGCCCGCGGTTGGGCTTTCAGGCAGATTTCTTCAGAGCCTTGACGGCCAGCAACACCTCGTCGACATGGCCGGCGACCTTGATGCCGCGCCATTCGCCGCGCAGCACGCCGGCGGCGTCGATCAGGAAGGTGCTGCGCTCGATGCCCTTGACCTTCTTGCCGTACATGATCTTGTTCTTGACCACGCCGAACATGTGGCACAGCTTCTCTTCGGTGTCGGCGATCAGCTGGAAGGGCAGTTCGAGGTTCTGGCGGAACTTGTCGTGCGAGGCCATGTTGTCGCGCGAGACACCGAACACCACCGCACCGGCCTTCAGGAAGTCCTTGTGCTTGTCACGGAATTGCATGGCCTCGGTGGTGCAGCCGGGGGTATGGTCCTTCGGGTAGAAGTACAGCACCACCGCCTGGCCGTTGAAGGCATGCGGGGTGAACTTCACACCGCCGGTGGCTTGGGCTTCGAAGTCGGGTAGGTTTTTATTGAGGACAGGCGTCATGAGCGGGCCAATACGAGCATTCGGGGCGAATGTGGAGGTCAGACGGGATGCCCTCTTGGGGCGCAACCTGGGATTATAAAGTTACGTGGCGCTTGCGCCGTTACCAACCCGGGGCAGGGTAACCCGCAGTCCCCGTGATCGGCGCGGGTGCAGGGCTCACGCCGGCGGTGCCAGCAACAGCGCTGCCACGGCCGATCGGCCCTCGCTGACCAGCACGTTGTAGGTGCGGCAGGCGGCGGGTGTGTCCATGGTCTCGACGCCGATGCGGCGATCGATCAGCGCGCGCATCAGCGCCGGCGAGACGAACTTCAAGCGCGACCCGCTGCCGAAGATCACCAACTCGGGCTGCAGCGCCAGCAGTGCCTCGAAGTGTTCCGCGATCAGTTCGTCCGGCCGTGCCGGCGCCCAGGGCAGCACCGTGCCCTGCCAGGGCACGATCAGGCTGTGGCTGAAGCGGGCAGGGCCCACCCACAGCGCGTCGGGCTCGTGCCGGGTGATCACATTGGTGCCGGCCAGCAGGTCGGGTTGGAACTTCACGGCGGGGACATCCGATCAAGGCCCGCGGGGTGCGGGCGGTGCTGCGGGGTGACCAGCCACCCCAAGGCTAAAATTATAGGTTTTGCGCTGCAGCATGCCTGGCTTCGATGGGCCGTCGCCGCAGTCACCGCCACCGGGAGCCCTCGTGTCCAATGTCCTGAAGCCGATCGTCAAGTCTGCCAAGCTCGCCAATGTCTGCTACGACATCCGCGGCCCGGTGCTGGACAAGGCCCGCCAGATGGAGGACGAAGGCCAGAAGATCATCAAGCTGAACATCGGCAACATCGCCGCCTTCGGCATCGAGCCGCCCGACGAGATCGTGCAGGACATGATCCGCAACCTGCCGCACAGCGCGGGCTACACCGACAGCAAGGGCCTGTTCGCGCCGCGCAAGGCGGTGGTGCACTACAGCCAGGAAAAGCACATTGCCGGCGTGACCGTGGACGACGTCTACCTCGGCAACGGGGCCAGCGAGCTGATCACGATGAGCATGAACGCGCTGCTCAACGCCGGCGATCAGATCCTGGTGCCCGCCCCCGACTACCCGCTGTGGACCGCGTCGGTGGCGCTGTCGGGGGGCACGCCCGTGCACTACCTGTGTGACGAGCAGGCCGACTGGACCCCCGACCTGGAGGACATCCGCCGCAAGATCACGCCCAACACCCGTGGCATCGTGATCATCAACCCGAACAACCCGACCGGTGCGCTCTACCCCGACAGCGTGCTGCGCGAGATCGTGGAGATCGCGCGGCAGCACCAGTTGATCGTCTTTGCCGACGAGATCTACGACAAGACGCTGTACGACGGCAACACCCACACCAGCATCGCCTCGCTGGCCGACGATGTGCTGTTCGTCACCTTCAACGGCCTGAGCAAGAACTACCGCAGCTGCGGCTACCGTGCCGGCTGGATGATCGTCTCGGGCGACAAGCGCCATGCCAAGGACTACATCGAAGGCCTGAACATGCTGTCGTCGATGCGGCTGTGCGCCAACACGCCGGGCCAGCTGGCGATCCAGACGGCCCTGGGCGGCTACCAGAGCATCAAGGACCTGGTGGCGCCCAGCGGCCGGCTGTGCCGCCAGCGCGACCTGGCCTACAACCTGTTGACGCAGATCCCGGGCGTCAGCGTGGTCAAGCCCAAGGCGGCGCTGTACATGTTCCCCAGGCTCGACCCCAAGATGTACCCGATCACCGACGACCAGCAGTTTGCCTATGAGCTGCTGGCCGAGGAGAAGGTGCTGATCGTGCAGGGCACCGGCTTCAACTGGATCGCGCCCGATCACTTCCGGCTGGTGTTCCTGCCCAACTCCGACGACCTGGCCGAGGCCATCGGCCGCATCGACCGCTTCCTGTCGCATTACCGCCGCCGCCACGCGGTGTGAAACGCGCCGCGGCCCCCGTCATCCTGAACCCACAAGAGAGCCATTCATGAACCCCATCCAGGTCGGCCTGCTCGGCATCGGCACCGTCGGCAGCGGCACCTTCAAGGTGCTGACGCGCAACCAGGCCGAGATCCGCGGCCGCGCCGGCCGTGGCATCGAGATCACCATGGTGGCCGACCTCGACACCGCCCGCGCTCGCGCCGTGGTGGGTGACGGCGTTCAGGTGGTGGCCGATGGCCGCGCCATCATCAACAACCCCGACATCGACATCGTGATCGAGCTGATCGGCGGCTACGGCATCGCCAAGACGCTGGTGATGGAGGCGATTGCCGCCGGCAAGCATGTGGTCACCGCCAACAAGGCGCTGCTGGCGGTGCACGGCACCGAGATCTTCGCCGCGGCGCGCGCCAAGGGCGTGATGATCGGCTTCGAGGCGGCGGTGGCCGGTGGCATCCCCATCATCAAGGCGCTGCGCGAGGGACTGACGGCCAACCGCATCGAGTGGATCGCCGGCATCATCAACGGCACCACCAACTTCATCCTGTCGGAGATGCGCGACAAGGGGCTGGACTTCAGCGTGGTGCTGAAAGAAGCCCAACGCCTGGGTTACGCGGAAGCCGATCCCACCTTCGACATCGAGGGCGTGGACGCCGCGCACAAGGCCAGCATCATGAGCGCGATCGCCTTCGGCACGCCGGTGCAGTTTGCCCAGGCGCATGTGGAGGGCATCACCAAGCTGCAGGCCGCCGACATCCGCTATGCCGAGCAGCTGGGCTACCGCATCAAGCTGCTGGGCATCACCAAGCGCCGCGACGACGTGGGCGGCATCGAGCTGCGCGTACACCCAACCTTGGTGCCATCCAAGCGCCTGATCGCCAATGTCGAAGGTGCGATGAACGCGGTGGTGGTGCAGGGTGATGCGGTGGGCACCACGCTGTACTACGGCAAGGGCGCGGGCAGCGAGCCCACCGCCAGCGCCGTGGTGGCCGACCTGGTCGACATCACCCGGCTGCACACCGCCGACCCCGACCACCGCGTGCCGCACCTGGCCTTCCAGCCCAATGCCACCGCCGCCACGCCGATCCTGCCGATCGAGCAAGTGATCACCTCGTTCTACCTGCGCCTGCAGGTGGCCGACCAGACGGGTGTGCTCAGCCGCATCACCACCATCCTGGCCGAGCACGACATCTCGATCGATGCGGTGCTGCAGCGTGAGAGCGCTGAAGGCGAGAAACAGACCGACCTGATCATCCTGACCCACGACACGGTGGAAGGCCGCATGCGCGACGCGCTGGCGCTGATGCAGGCGCTGCCCACGGTGCTGGCGCCGATCGTCAACATCCGCAAGGAAGAGCTGTCGTGAAGTACATCAGCACCCGCGGCGACCAGACCGAGCGCCATTTCTGCGAGATCCTGCTCGAAGGCCTGGCGCCCGACGGCGGGCTGTACCTGCCCACGCATTACCCCAAGGTCGACGCGGCCACGCTGACCCGCTGGCGCGGCCTGAGTTATGCGCAGCTGGCCTTCGAGATCCTGTCGCTCTACATCGACGACATCCCGGCGGCCGACCTGAAGGCGCTGGTCGAGAAGACCTATACCCGGGCCACCTACGGCACCGAGGCCATCGTGCCGGTGCGCCGGCTCGATGACGGGCTGTTCATCGAGGCGCTGTCCAACGGCCCGACGCTGGCCTTCAAGGACATGGCGATGCAGCTGCTGGGCAACCTGTTCGAGTATGAACTGGCGCGCCGCGGCGAGGAGCTGAACATCCTCGGCGCCACCTCGGGCGATACCGGCAGCGCGGCCGAGTACGCGATGCGCGGCAAGCGCGGCGTGCGTGTCTTCATGCTCAGCCCGCAGGGCCGCATGAGCCCGTTCCAGCAGGCGCAGATGTTCAGCCTGCAAGACCCCAACATCCACAACATCACGATCGACGGCGTGTTCGACGATTGCCAGGACATCGTCAAGGCGGTCAGCAACGACCTGGCCTTCAAGCGCCAGCACAGGATCGGCACCGTCAACTCGATCAACTGGGCGCGGCTGCTGGCCCAGGTGGTGTACTACTTTGCGGGTTATTTCCAAGTGACATCTGGCGCCCCTGAGGCCGGCGCTGCCGGCCTGTCCCCCAAGGGGAGCGCGCCGCCTTGGGGCGGCCCTGCGGCGGCGCCTTCGAACACCGAGCAGGTCAGCTTCGCCGTGCCCTCGGGCAACTTCGGCAACGTCTGCGCCGGCCACGTGGCGCGCATGATGGGGCTGCCGATCGCGCAGTTGGTGGTGGCCACCAACGAGAACGACGTGCTCGATGAGTTCTTCCGCACCGGCCGCTACCGCGTGCGCAGCAGTGCCGAGACGCACGAGACCAGCAGCCCGTCGATGGACATCAGCAAGGCCAGCAACTTCGAGCGCTTCGTGTTCGATCTGCTGGGCCGCGATGGTGCACGGGTGGCCGATCTGTTTGGCGCCGCGCTGGCCCGCGACGGTGGCTTCCAGCTCTCGGCCGAAGAAACCGCGCGCATTGCCGGCTTCGGCTTCGTCTCGGGCAAGAGCACCCATGCCGACCGGCTGGCCACCATCCGCAGCACCTGGCAAGACCACCAGGACATGATCGACACCCACACCGCCGACGGCCTGAAGGTGGCGCGTGAGCACCGGCAGCCCGGCGTGCCGATGATCGTGCTGGAGACCGCGCTGCCGGCCAAGTTTGCCGCCTCCATCGAAGAGGCGCTGGGCCGTGCGCCGCCGCGGCCCGCGGCGCTGGAGGGCATCGAGGCGCTGCCCAAGCGCTTCACCACGCTGCCGGTGGATGCGGCGCGGGTGAAGGCCTACATCGAGCAGCACTGCGCCGCATGAAGGCCGCCGCATGAACGTCGTGGTGGTGTGCGGTCCCTCGGGCGTGGGCAAGACCACGCTGATCGAGCAGATGATTGCCGAGTTCAAGGCGCGCGGCCTGCGGGTGTCAGTGATCAAGCATGCGCACAAGCGCTTCGACATCGACCAGCCGGGCAAGGACAGCTTTCGCCACCGCAGCGCGGGCGCCACCGAGGTGCTGGTGGCCTCGGGCCAGCGGCTGGCGCTGCTGCGAGAGTACGACACCGAGGGCCTGCCCGGCCTGCATCAGCTGGTGGCCGAGCTGTCGCCGGTCGACTGGGTGCTGGTCGAAGGCTTCAAGCACACCGACTGGCCCAAGGTGGAGGTGTGGCGTGCCGCGCTGGGCCAGAGCCCGCTCTATCCCGACGATCCCTTCGTGACTGCCATCGCCACCGATGATCCCGCGGCGCTGCTGGTGGCCACGGCGCGGCCCGTCTTCGACATGGCCTCGGCGGGTGCGCTGGTTTTGCACCTGCTGGACACTGTTGAGCGTTACGAATACCACCGCGGCACTGCGCCGCAAGATCATCCCCATGGCTGAGCTGCAACGTTCCGTTCTGCTGTCCCTCGACGAGGTGCTGTTCCGCCTGCTGGCCGTGGCCCGCGACCGTGTGCTGCCCGAGACCGAAAAGGTCGACACCTTCGACGCGCTGGGCCGGGTGCTGGCCCGCGGCGTGGTGTCGGCGCTGGACGTGCCACCGGCCGACAACAGCTCGATGGACGGCTACGTGATGCGCGCGGCCGACGTGCCGGCCGCCGGCACGGTGCTGCCGGTCAGCCAGCGTTTGCCCGCCGGCGTGGTGGGTCAGCCGCTGCAGCCGGGCACGGCGGCGCGCTTGTTCACGGGTGCGCAGGTGCCGGCCGGCGCCGATGCGGTGGTGATGCAGGAACAGTGCGTGGCGCTGCCCGATGCGTCGGGCCAAGGGCTGGGCAGCGTGCGCGTCGATGCCGTGCCCAGCGCCGGCCAATGGATCCGCCGCCGTGGCGAAGACGTGCAGCATGGCGCCGAGGTGCTGGCCGCGGGCATGCGCCTGACGCCGGCCGCGATGGGCCTGGCCGCGTCGGTGGGCGCCTCGCGGCTGACCGTGCGCCGCCGACCGCGCGTGGCGCTGTTTTCCACCGGCGACGAACTGGTGATGCCCGGTGAGTCGCTCAAGCCCGGCGCGATCTACAACAGCAACCGCTTCACGCTGCGCGGCCTGCTGCTGGCCGCGGGCTGCGAGGTGACCGATCTCGGCATCGTGCCCGACCGGCTGGACGCCACGCGCGAGGCCCTGCGCCGCGCCGCTGTCGACAACGACCTGATCCTCACCTCGGGCGGCGTGTCGGTGGGCGAAGAGGACCACATCAAGCCGGCGGTCAAGGCCGAGGGCTGGCTAGAAGCCTGGCAAGTGGCGATGAAGCCCGGCAAGCCGCTGGTCTTCGGCGCGGTGCGGCGTGGCGACAGTGACAGCGAAGCGCTGTTCATGGGCCTGCCCGGCAACCCGGTGTCCAGCTTCGTGACCTTTCTGCTGGCGGTGGCGCCGGTGCTGCGCGCGTTGCAGGGCTGCACCGACGCGATGCCGCAGGCGGTGCAGGTGCGCGCCGACTTTGATTGGTCGACACCCGACAAGCGGCGCGAATTTCTGCGCGCGCGCTTCAATGCCCAGGGCGGCGTCGAGCTGTTCCCCAACCAGAGTTCGGGCGTGCTCACCTCGGCCGTGTGGGCCGATGGCCTGGTCGACAACCCGTCGGGCCAGGTGGTGCGGCGCGGCGACACCGTGCGCCTGCTGCTGTTGTCCTCGTTGATCGGCGCCTGAGCATGAGCCTGTCCTCCACCAACGCCACCGTCACCGTGCGCTACTTCGCCTCGCTGCGCGAGTTGCTGGGCGCCTCTGAGACCGTCGAGCTGGCGCCCGCCACCACGCTGGGCCAGCTGCGTGATGCGCTGATCGCACGCGGTGGCCGCCATGCCGAAGCGCTGGCCCGCGGCCGCGCACTGCGCTGCGCACTGAACCAGGTGATGGCCGACGAGGCCACGCCGGTGCCGGCCGGCGCCGAGGTGGCCTTCTTCCCGCCGGTGACCGGCGGCTGATCCGCCCGCACTGCCCGCGTTGAACAGGAACATCGCCATGGCCCCGACCCCGCGCGTGCACATCCAGACCGAGGATTTCGACCTGTCCGCCGAGGTGGCGGCGCTGCGCGCAGGCGACGGCGGCGTGGGCGCGGTGACCAGCTTCGTCGGCACGGTGCGCGATCGCACGGCGGGCCAGCCCGGAACCATCAGCACCATGGAACTGGAGCATTACCCCGGCATGACCGAGCGTGCCATCGAGGCCATGATCGACGAGGCCTTCCGGCGTTTCGACCTGCGTGGCGCGCGGGTGATCCACCGCGTGGGCCTGCTGCAGCCGCTGGACCAGATCGTGCTGGTGGTGGTCAGCTCGGCGCACCGCGGTGAATCCTTCAAGGGCTGCGAGTTCCTGATGGACTACCTGAAGACCCAGGCCCCGTTCTGGAAGAAGGAAACCACGCCCGAAGGCGCCCGCTGGGTGGATGCCCGGGTGGCCGACGACGCGGCACTGGCGCGCTGGGGCCTGCGCTCGGGCAACCTGCCGGCCACCGCGGCATGAGCATGAGCATCAGCATCACTGCGCTGCAGGCCAGCGCCGTGGCGTGCGGGGCGGCCATCGGCGCCTTGCTGCGCTGGGGCGCGGGCATGGCCTTCAACGGGCTGTGGGCGGGCTTTCCGCTGGGCACGCTGCTGGTCAATGCCCTGGGTGGTTTGATGATCGGCGCGGCGATCGTGTGGTTTGCGCGCTCGCCCGACGAGTTGCTGCGGCTGCTGCTGGTCACCGGGCTGCTGGGCGGCTTCACCACCTTCTCGTCGTTCTCGGCCGAATCGCTGGGCCTGATCCAGCGCGGCGACTTCGGCCTGGCGCTGCTGCACAGCGCGGCCCACCTGCTGGGCGCGCTGGCCTGCACGGCGATCGGTTTCGGCCTGGCGCGGCTGCTGCTGCGCTGAGGCCGGCCCAGCGTCTTGATCGCCGTTGGCAGATCGCGGTCGGACAAGGTGACCCGCTCAATTCAGTTTCATACATTAGGGCCACGATGAGGTCACCGGACATTCCTGCCAACGCGGCCATTTCTGCCAACGCGGCCATTCCTGCCGATACGCTGCTGCCGCCCAAGGCCCTGCGCGCGGCGCTGGGGCGGTTTGCCACCGGCGTCACCATCATCACCTGCAACGATGCCGACGGCACGCCGGTGGGGCTGACGGCCAATTCGTTCACCTCGCTGTCGCTCGATCCACCGCTGGTGCTGTGGAGCCTGCGCCAGGCCAGCGGCAGCCTGGCCGCCTTCGTCGGGTCGCGCCATTTCGCGATCAACGTGCTGGCCGAGACGCAGGTGGAGTTGTCGCGCCGTTTTGCGTCACAGCAATCCGACAAGTTTGCCGAGGGCGCGTGGGCACCGGGCATCGGCGGCGTGCCAGTGCTGGCGGGCTGCGCGGCTGTTTTCGAATGCGCGGTCGAGACGTGCCAGGACGCGGGCGACCATGTGCTGTTCATCGGCCGCGTGCTGCGGCTGGCCGACCTGGCGGTGGCGCCGCTGCTGTTTCAGGGTGGGCATTACCGGATGTTGGGAGAGATCTTGTGAGCTTGAGTCAACGCATCGAAGCCAAGTGGATCGACAGCTTCGTCGAGGTGTTCCGCCTGTGCGGTGTCAAGCCGGGGGATGCCTGCGCGATCCTGTCCGAGACGCAATCGCGCGCCGCGCTGGTGCAATTGAGCGAGCTGGCGCTGGCCCGGCTGGGCGCACGCTGGTTCCACGTTGTGCTGCCCACGCCGCGCCAGACGGCGCCGGTGCCGGTGCGCTCGACCGGTGCGTCGGACGCCATCGGCCAGCTGGGCCCGGTGGTGGCCGCGCTGGCCGGCAGTGTGTTCATCGCCGACTGCACCGTCGAGGGCCTGCAGCATGCGGTGGAGCTGCCCGCCATCCTGCAGGGCGGCGCCCGGGTGATGGTGGTCAGCAACGAGCATCCCGAGATCCTGGAGCGCACGGCGCCACGCGCCGAGGACGAAGCGCCGGTGCGCGACGCGATGCGCCGGCTGAAAGGCGCGCGGGTGATGCAGGTCACTTCCGCGGCGGGCACCGACATCACCATCTCGCTGACCGGCGCGCGCATCGGCGGCGTGTGGGGCTTCACCGCCAAGCCGGGCAGCCTGACGCATTGGCCGGCCGGGCTGGTGCTGGCCTTTCCGGCGGCGGGCTCGGTCAGCGGCACGCTGGTGATGGCGCCGGGCGACGTCAACCTGACCTTCAAGCGCTACCTGGCCGACCCGGTGACGCTGCGCATCGCCGACGACCATGTCACCGCGATCGAGGGCCACAGCGTGGACGCCGAGCTGATGCGGGGTTACTTCGCGGCCTGGGCGACACATCCTGGCGACCGTTCGGCCTATGCCGTGTCGCACGTCGGCTGGGGCCTCAACCGCCACGCCCGCTGGGACGCGATGACCTTCTACGACAAGGCCGACTTCAACGGCACCGAGCTGCGTGCCTTCGCCGGCAGCTTTCTCTACAGCACCGGCGCCAACGAGGTGGCCGGCCGCCACACGCTGGGGCACTTCGACCTGCCGATGCGCGGCTGCACCGTCACCATCGACGGCGTGGCGGTGGTCGTTGGCGGGGTGCTGGTGTGACGCCGCAACTCATCACCCACACGCCGCTGGCCCACCTGCGTTGGGACGGCGGCGGCGTGCCGGTGGTGCTGATGCACGGTGTGGGCGGTGGCCGCGAGGCCTGGAGCGACGCCTGCATGGGCCCGGGCGCCGGCACCGGCGCGGCCCTGGCGGCGGCGGGCTTCACCGCGCTGGCCGTGGATTGTCCGGGCTATGGCCTGTCGGCCGCGGTCGAGCCTTACGACCTGGCCGGCATGGCTGGCGCGGTGATCAATACGCTGGCCGCGCTGGGCGCCGGGCCGGCGATCCTGCTGGGCCACAGCATGGGCGGCATGGTGGCGCAGGAGGTCATCGCCCGCGCGCCGCAGGCGGTGGCCGGCCTGGTGCTGGCCGGCACCTCGCCTGCCTTCGGCAAGCCGGGTGTTGATTGGCAGCAGGTCTTCCTGCAGTCGCGCTTCGCGCCGCTGGACGCCGGGCTGGGCATGGCCGGCCTGGCCACGCAGCTGGTGCCTGCGATGGTGGCGCCGGGCACCCCGCCTGGGGTGATGGCCGCGGCGCAGGCGCTGATGGCCGGTGTGCCCGAGGCCACCTACCGCCGCGCGGTGGCGGCGCTGGTGGCCTTTGATCGCCGTGCCAACCTGCCCCACATCGCCGTGCCCACGCTGGTCATCACCGGCGAGCACGACCGCACCGCGCCGTCCGAGGTGGCACGCAAGATGGCCGAACGCATCGCCGGTGCGGCCTGCACCATCCTGCCGGGCGCCGGGCACCTGCTCAACATCGAGCAGCCCCAAACCTTCAACAGCGCGCTGCTGGCCTTTCTGGCGGCGCGCTGATTGCCCGGTTTCGAATCCCGTACCGAACCCGTTCCCAGGAGCTCCGATGTCTGCCGCGCTCACGCCCCCCACCCCCCCCGCCGCGCCCTCGCGCTACCAGCCTTCGCACATCTGCGGCAACCCCGACGTGCTGACGCCGCTGCAGCGTGAGCTGATCGCCCGCGTGACCGCGCTGGGCCCGCGCTGGGCCGAGCGGGCCTACCGCTACGACCGCGAGGCCAGCTTCCCGTTCGAGAACTACGACGATCTGCGCGAGGCTGGCCTGCTGGGCATCTGCGTGCCCACCCGCTTTGGCGGGCAGGGCGCCGACTTTGCCACCTACGTGATGGTGGCCGCCGAGATCGGCCGCTGGTGCGGCGCCACTGCGCTGAGCTTCAACATGCATGTCAGCTCGTGCCTGTGGGCCGGCGAGATCGCCGACGCGCTGGACATGACGCCCGAGCAGCGCGCCAACCACGACGTGCACCGCGCCATCCACTTCGCGCGCATCGTCGACGAAGGCAAGGTCTACGCCCAGCCGTTCTCCGAAGGCGGCGCGGCGGCGGCCGGCGCGGCGCCCTGGGGCACCATCGCGCGCAAGGTCGACGGCGGCTATGTGGTCAGCGGCAAGAAGATCTTCGCCTCACTGGCCGGCGCGGCCGACACCTACGGCGTGCTGTGCACGCTGGACCGGCCCGACCGCGCCGGCGGCGGCACGCGGCGTGATTCGATGTACCTGGCGGTGCCGGCCGACGCGCCGGGTGTGACCGTGGTGGGCGACTGGGACCCGCTGGGCATGCGCGGCACCGTCAGCCGCAACCTGATCTTCCAGGACGTGGTCGTGCCCGAGACGGCGCGCATGATGCCCGAGGGCCTGTACTTCCAGGCGGCCAGCCGCTACCCGCACATGTTTGCCACGCTGTCGCCCACCTACCTGGGCGTGGCGCAGGCAGCCTACGACTTCACCGTGCAATACCTGCGCGCCGAGGTGCCGGGCATGCCGCCGGTCAAGCGCCGCATGTACCCGACCAAGCAGTACGCGGTGGCCGAGATGCGGATCAAGCTGGAGGCCACGCGGGCGCTGTTTCTGCAGAACGCGCGCGATGCCTGCATCGACCCCGACAAGGACATGCGCATGCGTTTGTACGCGGCGCACTACACCATCATGGAGAACGCCAACGACATCTGCCGGCTGGCGATCCGCACCTGTGGCGGGCAGTCGATGCTGAAGTCCTTGCCGCTGGAGCGGCTGTACCGCGACAGCCGCTGCGGCAGCCTGATGCTGCCCTGGACCGCCGAGCTGTGCATGGACCGGCTGGGCCGCGAATGCCTTTACGAGGCCGGCGAGCGGGACGAGGCGATCGAGTGAGACCTGGCGTGGCCGCTGCACGCCCGCTGTACGACCGCCTGCGCGCACAAGCCACGCGTGCGCCCGCGGCGCTGGCGCTGCAGGCGGGCGAGCGCTCGCTCACCTTGCCCGACCTGCTTTCACTGGCCGACCGCATGGTGGCGCAGTGGCAGGCCGAGGGCCTGGGGCCGGGCAGCTTCATCGGCTGGCTCGGCCACAACAGCCCCGAGATGCTGGCCGCGCTGCTGGCCTGCGCCCAACTGGGCGCGGTGTTCGTGCCGCTGAACTGGCGGCTGGCCGCACCCGAACTGGCGGCCATCACCACGCATGCCGGGCTGTCGGCGCTGAAGCACACGCCCGAGCTGGCGGGTCTGTCGGGCGAGGTGGCGGCGCTGGCCCCGCCTGCCGGCCCGATCGAGCCGGCGCAACCGGGCGACGTGTTGCTGGTCTACACCAGCGGCACCACCGGCGAGCCCAAGGGCGCGATGCACAGCCAGGCCGGCATGGTCGCCAACCTCGACATCGCGCTGGCGGTGCAGGGCCTGACGCCGGCCGACCGCGTGCTGGCGGTGCTGCCGCTGTTCCACGTCGGCGGGCTGTGCATCCAGGTGCTGCCGGCACTCGCCGTGGGCGCGCCGGTGCATCTGCATGCGCGCTTCGACCCGGCAGCCTGGCTGCACGACGTGGCCGCCTGGCGCGCCACCACCAGCCTGCTGGTGCCGGCGGTGATGCAGGCCATCCTGGCGCATCCGGGCTGGCCATCGGCCGACCTGAGCAGCCTGCGCTTTCTCAACAGCGGCTCGGCTATCGTGCCGGTGGCGCTGATCGAGGCCTTCCACGCCCGCGGGGTGCCGATGGCGCAGGTTTACGGCAGCACCGAGACCGGACCGTTCTCGATCGCGCTCAAGCCCGACGAGGCGCTGGCCCAGGTGGGCAGCGTCGGCCGACCGGCGCTGGGCGTGTGGCTGAAGCTGGCGAATGCCTCGGGTGCCTCGGGCACCGAGGTGCCGGCCAGCGAGGTCGGCGAGATCCAGTTGCGCGCGCCCAACCTGATGCGCGGTTATCACCGGCTGCCGGCGGGATCAGGTTTCATCGACGGCTGGTTTGCCACCGGCGACCTGGCGTGCGCCGATGCCGAGGGCTGGGTGACGGTGGTCGGCCGCAGCAAGGACATGATCATCTCGGGCGGCGAGAACATCTACCCGCCCGAGATCGAGAACCTCGCCGCCACCTGGCCCGGCGTGGCTGAAGCCGCGGTGGTGGGCCTGCCCGATGCGCGCTGGGGCGAGGTGCCGGTGCTGGTGCTGACGGCGCGCGCCGGCGCGGTGGTGGATGTGGACGCGCTGCGCCAGCATTTCAACGCCCGGCTGGCGCGCTTCAAGCACCCACGGCGCATCGTGCTGGTCGACCAAATGCCGCGCACCGCGCTGGGCAAGGTGCAGAAGGCCGCGCTGCGGGCGCAACTGGGCGATCTGCCGCCGGGCTGAACGCCGCCGCCGCGGCCGTCAGTTCAGCACGACGGGCGCAGCCGGCTCGGTCGGCGCGGCCGCGGGCCCGCCCCAGCCCCAATCGGCCTCTTTCAGCGCCTGCTCCAGCAGCCGCATCAGCGCGGTGGCCAGGTCGTCGTTGAGCTTGAGCGCCATGCGCCGCCCGCCGGCCTCACGCAGTTGCAGCGCCAGGCCCTTGCCGTCGGGGCCGGGCCCCAGGTCGATGGCCTCGGGCAGCAGCGGCTCGGGGCCCAGTGGCTGGGCCACCGGCTGGGCGTTGAAGGGCTCGTTGAAGCGCGCGGTGGGCAGCGGCCGTTCACGCGCGGCTTGGGCCATCATCGCCTGCGCCTCGGGCAGCACGGTGGCGTTGGGCACCACCTGGGCCACGCCGGCCTGGGTGACGATCTTGCTCATCGGCGGCCACAGCAGCTTGAGCATGCGGCGCGTCAGCCAGACCGCAAACAACTCGCCGGCGGCGGTGCGCACCTGCCACAACACGCGGTCGGGGCCGGGCTGGTAACGCACTTGCATCTGATGGATGTTCACCCGCTGATTCTAGAAGCGGGTACGGTGCAGCGGTATCCCGGGTCTCGGCGGTGGCGGTGGCAGCGGTGCGGGTGCAGTTTGGCCGTCAGGACCATTGATCTGGCGCAAGCATGGCGCGGCCGGCCGACCGCCGTGGCACTTGAAATGCGTGGCCGGCAGCCCAATGTCCTTGCTAATTCGGAGGATTTCCACCATGCGTCTCGACAAGCTCACCACCGCATTCCAGCAAGCCCTGGGCGAGGCTCAAAGCCTGGCCGTGGCGCGCGACAACCCCTACATCGAGCCCAGCCATGTGCTGGCGGCGATGCTGGTCCAGCCCGACGGCCCCAAGGCCCTGCTCGACCGTGCCGGCGCCAACACCGCCGCGCTGAAGCAGGCGATGGACGTGGCCAACAACGGCCTGCCCAGTGTGCAGGGCGGTGGCCAGGTGCAGGCCGGGCGCGACCTGGTGCAGGTGCTGCAGGCCGCTGACAAAGAGGCCACCAAGCGCGGCGACCAGTTCATCGCCAGCGAGATGTTCCTGCTGGCCCTGGCAGACAGCAAGAGCGACATCGGCGGCATCGTGCGTGGGCATGGTCTCAGCCGCAAATCGCTGGAATCCGCCATCGAGGCGGTGCGCGGCGGCCAGAAGGTCGATTCGGCCGAAAGTGAAGGCCAGCGCGAGGCGCTGAAGAAGTACACGCTCGACCTGACCGAGCGGGCCCGCCAAGGCAAGCTCGATCCGGTGATCGGCCGCGACGACGAGATCCGCCGCGCCATCCAGGTGCTGCAGCGCCGCAGCAAGAACAACCCGGTGCTGATCGGCGAGCCCGGCGTGGGCAAGACCGCCATCGTCGAAGGCCTGGCCCAGCGCATCATCGCCGGCGAGGTGCCCGACACGCTCAAGGACAAGCGGGTGCTGGTGCTCGACATGGCCGGGCTGCTGGCCGGTGCCAAGTACCGCGGCGAGTTCGAGGAACGTCTGAAGGCCGTGCTCAAGGAAGTGGCGGCCGACGAAGGCCGCATCATCCTGTTCATCGACGAGTTGCACACCATGGTGGGCGCCGGCAAGGCCGAAGGTGCGATGGACGCCGGCAACATGCTCAAGCCCGCACTGGCGCGCGGTGAGTTGCACTGCATCGGCGCGACCACGCTCAACGAGTACCGCAAGTATGTGGAGAAGGATGCCGCGCTGGAGCGCCGCTTCCAGAAGGTGCTGGTCGACGAGCCCAGCGTGGAGGCCACCATCGCCATCCTGCGTGGCCTGCAGGAAAAGTATGAAGTGCACCATGGCGTGGAGATCACCGACCCGGCCATCGTCGCCGCGGCCGAGCTGAGCCACCGCTACATCACCGACCGCTTCCTGCCCGACAAGGCCATCGACCTGATCGACGAAGCCGCGGCCAAGATCAAGATCGAGATCGACAGCAAGCCCGAGGTGATGGACAAGCTCGACCGCCGGCTGATCCAGCTGAAGATCGAGCGCGAGGCGATGAAGAAAGAGCATGACGAAGGCTCGCAGCGCCGGCTGGCGCTGATCGAGGAAGAGATCGTCAAGCTGCAGCGCGAGTACGCCGATCTCGAAGAGATCTGGAAGTCGGAGAAGGCCACCGCACAGGGCTCGGCCCACGTGAAGGAAGAGATCGAGAAGATCAAGTTCCAGATCGAGGAACTCAAGCGCAAGGGCGATTTCAACAAGGTGGCCGAGCTGCAGTACGGCCAGCTGCCCGAGTTGGAGAAGACGCTCAAGGAAGCGCAGGCCAAGGAAAGTGGCAAGGCCAAGGGCGCCAAGGACGGCACCGGTGGGCCGCAACTGCTGCGCACGATGGTCGGCGCCGAAGAGATCGCCGAGGTGGTGTCACGGTCCACCGGCATTCCGGTGAGCAAGCTGATGCAGGGTGAGCGCGACAAGCTGCTGCAGATGGAAGACAAGCTGCACCAGCGGGTGGTGGGCCAGGAAGAGGCCATCGTGGCCGTGGCCGATGCCATCCGCCGCAGCCGCGCGGGCTTGAGCGATCCGAACCGGCCGCTGGGCTCGTTCTTGTTCCTCGGCCCCACCGGTGTCGGCAAGACCGAGCTGTGCAAGGCACTGGCCGGCTTCTTGTTCGACAGCGAGGACCACATGATCCGCGTCGACATGAGCGAGTACATGGAGAAGCATTCGGTGTCGCGCCTGATCGGCGCGCCCCCGGGCTACGTGGGCTACGACGAGGGCGGGGCGCTGACCGAGGCCGTGCGTCGCCGGCCCTACAGCGTGCTGCTGCTCGACGAGGTGGAGAAGGCCCACCCCGACGTGTTCAACGTGCTGCTGCAGGTGCTGGACGACGGCCGCCTGACCGACGGCCAGGGCCGCACGGTCGACTTCAAGAACACCGTGATCGTGATGACCAGCAACCTGGGCTCGCACCTGATCATGCAGATGCAGGGGCAGGACCCCGAGCTGATCCGCGAGGCGGTGTGGGGCGAGGTGAAGTCGCACTTCCGGCCCGAGTTCCTGAACCGCATCGACGAGACGGTGGTGTTCCACGCGTTGGACGAAGCCAACATCAAGGCCATCGCCCGCATCCAGTTGAAGCTGCTGGAAGGCCGGCTGGCGAAGCTGGAGATGAAGCTCGAAGTCTCGGAAGAGGCGCTGAGTGAACTGGCCAAGGTCGGCTTCGACCCGGTGTTCGGTGCGCGGCCGCTCAAGCGCGCGATCCAGCACCGCATCGAGAACCCGGTGTCCAAGCTGATCCTGCAAGGCCGCTTCGGCCCCAAGGACGTGATCCCGGTGGACGTGCGCGACGGGCAGTTCGAGTTCGGGCGGGTGGTGCACTGATCGACCTGCGGCCCGCCGGCCACGCCGCGGGCCGGTAGGTCAGCCGAGTTGCGCCAGCGGCAACGCCAGGCACAGCCGGGTGCCGCCCTGAGGCGCCGGCAGCGGCCGCAGGCTGCCGCCGTGCAACTGGGCCACGCGCTGCGCGATGGCCAGCCCCAGCCCGCCGATGCCGCCACCCGGGCGGCGCATCGGTGGATCACGCAGTGAGCGGCCCTGCGCCAGGCGCTGCGCCAGTTCGTCCGACAGGCCGGGCCCGGCGTCTTCGACCAGCACCTGGGCCTGCGCGCCGTCGCGCTGCAGGCTCACCCGCACCGGCAACGGGCCTGGCGCGTGGCGCAAGGCGTTGTCGATCAGGTTGGTGAGCGCGCGCTCCACCAGTTGCAGGTCGCCGTCCAGCTCCAGCCGGCCCGGCGGGGTGCCGCTCAGCACCACCGGCGCCGGGCCCGGGCCCAGGTCGAACTTCTGCACCGCATCGGTGACCAGTTCGTCCAGGCTGAAACGCTCGCGGTGCAGCACCTGGTCGGTGGATTGCAGCGTGGCCAGTTCGAACAGCTGCTGCGACAGCCGGCGCACCTTGTCGCTCTGCGCCAGCGCGGCACTCAGCATGCGACCGCTGTGGGCCGGGGCGTCGGCCGCCAGGGCCTCCAGATGGCCGTGCAGGGCCGTCAGCGGCGTGCGCAGGTCGTGCGCCACGCTGGCCATCATCTCGCGGTGCGATGCTGTCTGGCGCGCCTCGCGCGCGGCCTGGTCTTCGATGCGCCGGGTCATGCCGTCGTAGGCCTGGGCGATGGCATGCACCTCGTCGCCCACCGGCGGCGGCGCCTGCGGTGCGGCGGTGGGTGGCGCCGCGGCGCTGTAGGCCTGCATGCGCGCCGCCAGTTGCTGCAGCGGCCGGGTCAGGCGGCGCAGCAGCAGCGCGCCCGGCAGCCATGTGGCCAGCAGGCCGGCGGCCGCCACCAGGGCAGCGCCGGCCCATATCCGGTGCTGGCTCACCTGCCCCGCCACCAGGGCGCGCGCCGCACCATCGAGCACGATGTACAGGTAGCCCGGTGGCTGGGACTGGCCAGGCGCGGGCGAAAACATCGCCGCGCTGAAGATGCGGCCCTGCGTGCCGCCCATCGGGTCGGTGCCCAGGATGGGCAGCGGGCCGCCGGCCAGAAAGGCCCGCACGGCCGCCAGGTCCACCTGGGGTTGGCGCACCATGCCCGGCTCGCCCAGGTAGGCCTGCACGCCGCCTTGCGCATCGAGCAGGTAGACCTGGATGCCGGGGTTCACCACCATCAGCATCTGCAGCAGCGCGTCGCGCTCGTCCTGCTCGGCGCGGCCGGCACCGGCCGTGCTGATCTGTGGCCAGTGGCCCACGATGTGCCGGGCCAGGCCCTGCGAAAGCCGCTGCAAGGCCTCTTGCTCCTGCACCATGGCCAGGTGCCGGCCCAGCAGCACGGTGAGCGTGGCAAAGCCCAGCAGCAACAGCGCCAGCACCAACGTGAGGCGGCGGCTGAGGCTGGCGTGATGGCGGCTCATGGCGCCGCGCCGGTGAGCGCGTCCGCGGGCGGGTCGAAGCGGTAGCCCACGCCCCACACGGTGACGATGCACAGCGGCTCGCGCGGGTCGGCCTCGACCTTGCTGCGCAGCCGGTTGATGTGCGAGTTGACGGTGTGCTCGTAGCCGTCGAAACCGGCGCCCCACACCCGCGCCAGCAGCTCGCTGCGGCCGAAGGCCTGGCCCGGGTGCCGCACCAGAAAGTGCAGCAGGTCGAACTCACGCAGCGTCAGCGGCACCGGCTCGTCGCCGCGGCTGAGCGTGCGCCGCGCCGTGTCCAGCCGCCACGGGCCGAAGCGCAACTGGGCGCTGGCCACCGGCTGGGCACGCAGTTGGTCGATGCGGCGCAGCAGGGCGCGCACCCGGGCCACCAGCTCCAGCATCGAGAAGGGTTTGGCCAGGTAGTCGTCGGCGCCCAGCTCCAGCCCCAGCACGCGATGGGCCTCGGCGCTGCGGGCGCTGAGCATGATCACCGGCACATCGGCATGGCGCGCGCGCAGGTGGCGGCACACGTCCCAGCCGTCGGCGCCGGGCAGCATCAGGTCGAGCAGCACCAGGTCCCAGCGCTGGCGGTCGATGGCCGCCATCGCGTGGCGGCCGTCGGCCTCGCGGTGCAGGCGGTAGCCGGCCTGCTCCAGGTGCAGGCGCAGCGCGTCGGCGATCGCGTCGTCGTCTTCAACCAGCAGCAGGTGGGCGCTCATCGGTGGCAGGGGGGCGGGGCAGCCGGATTGGAACAGAGCCGCCCCGCGGCTGTGCACAGCTCAGGCTTGGCGGGCCTGGCGGCGGCGCATCAACAGGCCCAGCGCACCCAGGCCGGCCACCATCAGCGCATAACTTTCAGGCTCGGGCACCGGTGCGGCCGAGAAGCTGACACGGTAGATTTCGGTGTCGGCCGCCAACTGGCTGTTGAAGGTGTAGCCCGCACCGGTGGTCAGGCCGTTCAGGGCCGCCAGCTCGGCAAAGTTGAACGCCACCACCGAGCCTTGCGGCGTGCGCTGGCCGATGTCACCCACAAAGGCCGCAGCGGCGGGGTCGAATACCTCGCTGCCGGCGTCCCATACCTGGCGCGCGGTCTGGGTGATGCTGGTCAGCGCCAGGTTGCCGGCGTTGTCGAACAGGCGAAAACGTGTCGGCGAGTCGTTGCCGATGAAGAAGTCGTTGCTGGGAATCACCATCGCCGCAAACGTGAAATACGGGTTCAGCGTGCTGTCGACCCGGAAGGTGGCCGTCTTGCTCTGGCCCACCAGCAGCGCACCATCGATGGTGCCGCGGCTGGCCGTGGGATCGGCCGCCGCGAAGTCGGCCTGCCAGGCCACGCCCGCAGCGGCCTCGGCCACCGAGACGATGCCGTCGCCGGCTGCCTGGCCGAGGTTGAAAGCGTCGAAGCTGCCGCTGTGAAAACCCAGGTGCGTCGGCGCGAAGGCCACGCTGTTGGTGGGCGCCAGGTTCTGTATCGTGACGGTGACGTTCAGGTCGGCGGCGCCGGCAGACGTGGAGGCAGCGCCGGCGGCCAGGGCCAGTGCGGCGACGGCCAAGGGACGCGGAAGGAAAGACTTGTGCATGGGGAGGCTCCTGCAAGGCGGGATCGGTGGGTCCGGGCCCGAGGCTTCGGGCCGGTGCACTCGATGCTAGGAAGCCGATCTCCCCAAGACCTCACCGGCACATCACGGCGCCGTGAGCTTTGGCCACCCCTGCCTGGGCCGCCATCCCTTGGGCCGCCATCCTTTGGCCGCCCGCAGGCCGGTACGGGCGTTGGCTAGCGCCGGGCGGCCATCACATGCCGGGCCTGCACGTAGCCGTAGGCGAAGTCGACCGATTCTTCGATGTTGCGCCGCATCGCCTGGCGCTCTTTCTCGGTGGTGAAGAAGGCCAGGTCGGCGCTGTGGCGGATGTACTGGGGTGGCATGCGGTTCAAGGCCACGCAGGCCACGTCGGCCAGCAGGCCGGCATCGCCGGCCAGGCCGGGGTAGCGCGGCGCAGCCGCGGCCACCGCCTCGAACACGGTTTTTTCGTGGGTGTTGTAGACCGATGAGAAGTCCATCGCTGACGCTCCTGAGGCAAGACGGCTGAATCGGCTTTATCGGCCGATTTGCCGTCCAGCTTGAGCGCCGTTGGCGCCGCTGGCCGCTTAGGCCAGCGCCCGCTCGGCGTCCATCAGCCTGAAGCGCAGCAGCGCCAGGTTGGCGTGCTGGCGGTCGAGCACCGCCACGAAGCCCAGCGCCGCCTCGCCGGGCAGGCGGCGCAGCAGGGTCTGGCGCGGGCCGGCGGTGATCAGTACTTCGTCGGGCGGATGGTCGCCGCCGGTCACCGTGTGATGCGCCTGGCGCGCGGCGCACAGCGCCAGCGCCAGCGCGGCCAGATCGGTGGGCGGTTGCTCACGGTGCTGGCTGGCCAGCAGATCGCCGCGGTTCAGATCGACGATGCCGCAGGCCAGCAGGCCTTCGCTGCGCGCCAGCGGCGACAGCAGGCGGTTGAGCACCTGCGGCTGTGGCAGCGAGGGCTGGCGGGTTGATGGGTGGGCGTCGGCCATGGCCGGTGTGGGCGCGCGCTGGACGGTGGCGGGCGGCGCTGCGGCCAGCAGGTTGGTCGGCAATGCGTGGCCCTGGGCGACTTCCCAGGCTTCGAGCACACAGTTCCACACGCTGGCCGCGCAGGCCAGCGGTTCGGCCACGACGCTGGCCTGCACCTGTGGCGGCCAGGGCTGCGCCAGGATGCGTTGGCGCAGCGCCGCAGCGCCCGGCGGCAGGATGAACACCAGCTGCGGGCAGCGCCATTCGGGCTGGCAGGTGGCGAGCAGCAAGGTGCGCATCAGCGACACCAGCGCATGCGGCTGCATGGCGCCGACGATCACCGCGGTCATCTGGCTGCCTTCGGCCAGCGCGGTGGTGATCTCGTCGCGGGCCAGGTCGGACGTCATCGGGCCGGCACGCAGATCGGCGTGGTAGACGCGCAGCGCATCGGCGCCGCGCCGCGGCACCAGCGCGCGTTCGATCACCGCCAGCGTGCGCAGCGTGCTGCGGTCGCGCAGGTTGACCCGCTGCACTGCCTGGCCGCCGGCATCGGCCAGCGCATGCACCACCTGCGACGCCCACAGCCCCGACGGATCGAGCAGCGTCACCATCGCGCTGGCACGCTGCAGATCCTGGCGGTGCAGCGCAAAGTGCGCGCGCATCGCCTCGGCCGGCGAGGCATCCACCACCACGTCTTCGGTGGGCGCGACGACGGTGGTGTTCTCTGCCGAGGCCGCGCCACGCGCCGCCTGGGGCGGCGTGGCCGGCAGTCGTTGCGGTGTCAGATCGCCGAACAGGCTGTTGAGCATCACCATCTCCCGGTTCTTGTTGAGCTGCACTCTAAGAGCGGAACGTCAAGCAGACGTTTCGTGATGTAGTGCCGCGTGAAGGCCCGGCCGGGGTGGCGCCGGCGTGCGCCGGCTACCACCGCTTACATTGCCGGCAGCCGGGACGCCGGTGCGGCAGGCCGCAGCAGGGGCTTGTCCCGCCGGTGGCAGGGTGCGCTGACGGGCTGGCCCTACCATCCGCGCCATGAACAGCGCCACCGCCGCCGCCGCCGATGCCCTGGCCGACCCGGCACCACCGCTGCGCCAGGACGCCGCCATCATCGCGCTGGTGGGGTTGGCGCATGGCGTCAGCCACTTCAGCCAGCTGCTGCTGGCGCCGCTGTTTCCGTGGCTCAAAGACGCTTTCGGCGTTAGCTACACCGAGTTGGGCGCGCTGCTGACGATCTTCTTCGTCGTCTCCAGCGCGGTGCAGACGGCCTCGGGCTTCGTCGTCGACCGTTTCGGCCCGCGCCCGGTGCTGCTGGGCGGGCTGTCGTTGCTGGGCTTGGCCGCACTGGGTTACGCCAGCAGCACCAGCTATGCGATGTTGGCGGCCTGGGCGGTGGTGGCCGGCGTGGGCAACGGCGTGTTCCACCCGGTCGACTACACGCTGCTCAACCGCAAGGTGCACAAGAGCCGGCTGGGCCATGCCTACAGCGCCCACGGCATCACCGGCACGCTGGGCTGGGCGCTGGCACCGGCGCTGATGGTGCCGATGGCGATGGCCTTCGGCTGGCGCGCGGCGATGTTCAGCGGTGCGGCGGTGGCCTTGTCGGTGCTGGCGGTGATCTGGTGGCATCGCGACCGGCTGGCACTGGCGCTGGCGGCCGCGCCATCGGCGCCGGTGGCCGCTGGCGGGCCGGGTCGCGCCGCGCCGGCGGCGGCGGCCCCCACCGAGGGGCCGTTCGATTTCCTGCGCATCCCGGCGGTGTGGATGTGCTTCGCCTTCTTCTTCTTCTACGCCATCGCGCTGAGCGTGGTGCAGAGCTTCGCGCCCGAGGCGGCGCGGCAGTTGCACGCCGTGCCGCTGCCCTGGGTGGCGGCCTGCCTGACCATCTACATGGTGGGCAGCGCCAGTGGCATGGTGGCGGGCGGTTTCCTGGCCAGCGACCCGGCACGCTGCGAGCGGGTGGTCGGCATCGGCATGGGCCTGGCGGCCTGCATCGCGCTGTGGGTGGCGCTGGGGCCGGTGGTCGGCTGGATGGTGCCGGTGCTGTTCGGCCTGATGGGCCTGGTGACCGGCAGCGCCAGCCCGTCGCGCGACATGCTGGTCAAGCGCTCGACCCCCGAGAACGCCAGCGGCCGTGTCTTCGGCGTGGTGTATTCGGGCCTGGACACCGGGCAGGCCATCGCGCCGCTGATCTTCGGCCGGCTGATGGACCTGCACCAGTACAGCGCCGTGTGGATCGGCCTGGCGGCGGTGCAGATGGTGCTGATCGTCAGTGCCTTCCGGGTGCGTCGCGTGCGGCGCGAACTGCACCCTGTCGATAATCGCCCCGCCCCCGCTTGAATAAACCACCCATGACCACCAGACCCGCCGGCCACGTCCTCGTCGAAGCCCTGATCGCCCAGGGTGTCACCACCGCCTTCGGTGTGCCCGGCGAGAGCTACCTGGCCGTGCTCGACGGCTTTCACCAGCACCGCGAGTTGATCCGCTTCATCGCCTGCCGGCAGGAGGGCGGCGCGGCCTTCATGGCCGAGGCGCAGGGCAAGCTGAGCGGGCGGCCGGGCGTGTGCTTCGTCACCCGCGGCCCGGGCGCCACCAATGCCAGCATCGGCATCCACACCGCCTTCCAGGATTCGACGCCGCTGGTGCTGTTCGTCGGCCAGGTGGCCAGCGACCAGCGCGACCGCGAGGCCTTCCAGGAACTGGACTACCGCCAGATGTTCGGCCCCGGCACGCTGGGCCTGGCCAAGTGGGTGGGCGAGGTGCAGCACGCCGACCGCCTGCCCGAGTACGTGGCGCGTGCCTTCCACACCGCGATGCAGGGCCGCCCCGGCCCGGTGGTGGTGGTGCTGCCCGAGGACATGCTGACCACGCCCACCAACGCCGCGGTGCTGCCGCGCGCCGAGCCCGCGCAGGCCTGGCCCGCCCCCGGCGCGCTGCGCGACCTGCGCGCGATGCTGATGGCCGCGAAGCAGCCGCTGCTGATCGCCGGCGGCGGCGGCTGGGACGCCGAGGCCGCACGCGCGCTGCAGCGCTTCGCCGAGAACTGGCAACTGCCGGTGGGCTGCGGTTTCCGCTTCCAGGACACCTTCGACAACCGCCACCCGCTGTACGCCGGTGACGTCGGCATCGGCATCAATCCCAAGCTGGCGCAGCGGGTGAAGGACGCCGACCTGATCATCGCGCTGGGCGTGCGCCTGGGCGAGATGACCACTGGCGGCTACACCTTGATCGAGGCGCCGCGGCCGCGGCAGAAGCTGGTGCACATCCACGCCGGTCCCGAGGAACTTGGCCGGGTCTACGCGGCCGACCTGCTGCTGCAATCGAGCATGGCCTGCGCGGCCAAGGCGCTGGAGGCGCTGGCCGCGCCCACCCACGTGCCGTGGCACGACTGGGCGGCGGCGGCCAACGCCGACTACCACACCAACCAGGTGGCCGGCGGCGTGGCCCCGCTGGACATGGCGGTGGTGATGAAGACCGTGCAGCGGCTGGCGCCCGAGGACACCATCTACACCAACGGTGCCGGCAACTTCAGCGGCTGGCTGCACCGCTTCGTGCAGTACCCGGGCCTGCAGCACCACGGCCGCACCCAGCTGGCCTGCACCTCGGGCGCGATGGGTTACGGCCTGCCGGCGGCAGTGGGGGCGGCGCTGCTGCACCCCGAGCGCACGGTGGTCAACGTGGCCGGTGACGGCGACTTCCTGATGACCGGGCAGGAACTGGCCACGGCCTCAGGTTACGGCGCCAACCGCGGTGCCGGCCGGCTGGTCAGCATCGTGGTCGACAACGGCACCTACGGCACCATCCGCATGCACCAGGAGCGTGAGTACCCGGGTCGGGTCAGCGGCAGCGATCTGTTCAACCCCGACTTTGTGGCACTGGCGCTGGCCTACGGCTGGCGGGCGGCGCGGGTGGAGCGCACCGAAGACTTCGAGGCCGCCTTTGCGCAGGCCATGGCCGCCGGCGCGCCGATGCTCATTCACCTCAAGCTCGATGCCGATGTCAGCACCAGCCGCAGCACGCTGGGCGCCATCCGTGATGCGGCCCAGAAGGCCGGCCGCTAGCCACCGCAGCTGCGGTGGTACGCGGGACGGGAATCGAACCCGTACGCCTTGCGGCTGCGGGTTTTAAGAGCAATGCGCGTACTTTTTCCGTTGTAAATCAACGCACTAGCCAGCACACTAACGCTCTTTGCAAATTCTTTGCAAAGTTGCCCCAATGCGTGCTGTCAACAATACACCATGAACGAGCTGCTAGAGAAGCACGGCATCGACGATGGCCTGCACATCTACCTGCAGCGCAACAGCAAGGTCTGGCTGGCGCGATTCAAGATCGACGGCAAGTGGATTTCGAGGACCACGAAGCAGCGCGAGAAGGCCAAGGCAATCACTGCTGCAATCCGGGTCAAGGCCGAGTGCGACATCAAGTTGGCGCACGGCATCGCGATCCAGACCAAGGCGTTCAAGGACGTTGCGCAACTGGCTATCGAGCGAATGCAGGAGCAGCCCAAGGCAACCAAGGGCTATGCATCGCTCGCTGACTATGAGCAGATTCTGCGGCGCTATCACATCCCGTTCTTCGAACGAACGCACATCACGAGCATTGACTACGACAGACTGGCGGCGTTTGATCGCTGGCGCATTGAGAAGCTGGGGCGTTCGCCGGCAAGGTCAACACTAAAGACACACAACGCCGCCTTTCAGAGAGTGTTCGACGAGGCAATCATCCGAAAGTGGATGACACCATCACAGGTTCCCTCTTTGTCTGCTGTGTCAGGTGTAACCTCTGAAAGACGCGACTACTTCACGATGGAAGAAGTTGCAAAGATCCGTAAGTCGTTTCCCGATTGGATCGCTGAAAGCAGGAAGTCCCAAACTCACGAAATACGCGAGCTTCTGTTCTTCTACTTCAACGTAGCCGTACACACAGGTCTGCGACCGGGTACGGAAATGGACAACCTGCGGTGGAGCGATGTGCAGGTACGCGAAGACCATGTGGTGATCGTCGTTCGGAAGGGCAAGACGACGCTACACACAGGCAGCCGCCATGTGGTGGGTAACAGAATCGTGCTCGACATGATCCTTGACATGCACTCGCGGTCGCACGACGGCAAGGACACCGAGCGCGGCGTACCTGATGATTGGAACCCTCTGGTGTTTAGGCTGCCAGACGGCACGACGACCAACCAACTCGGGCGGAACTTCGTGGTGTTGCTGAAGCGGCTGAAACTGGAGCAAGGGCCAGGCGGCATGCGAACGCTCTACTCGCTGCGCCACACCTACATCACGCATCTACTTCTCGACCGGGTGCCTGTGTCGGTGATCGCAAAGCAATGCGGCACCAGCACGACGATGATCGAGCTGCACTACAGCCACATCACCCCGCTGATGTATGCCAGGGAACTGGCCGGAAGCGAAGGTGCGGAGTTGACGAAGCTGATCCGAAAGTACGCTGACATCTGATCCGCGCCGGTTCGCAGATGCCTTTAGCCTCTGCGCTGCATGCTTTCCTCAAGAAAGCAGTGCAGGCGCCGATATGCCTATAGCCTGCCCGGTGTAAACCATAGCACTGGGACTGGGACTCACCTCGACAGGGGTGCGAGCACTGCGTATCCAGCAATGGAGCCTTTGGGGAAGGTGAGCCAGGGACACATGAGCCCGGACGGCGGAACCAAAGTGGACCGGAAGGCACGTGTGCAAGCTGGAGCAATTTATGGAAACCACAAGCCAAGAAGTAGTTCAACGCACGGCCATCAATGAATCGGAAGAGAGTGCCATCACGGCATTCAGCATCGAGCCAATGAGCGCCAAGCCTTTTGCTTTTGAAGTTCAAGACGTGATGGACGAAGCCGAAATGCTCCGTTCGCAAGCGAGTAAGGACTGGCAGCAGTTCTATGTCGCTGGCCGTAATGCAACGAAGAAAACGATGCAGAAGGTCTACGGCTTGTTCTATGTCGTCATGCACAGCGACACAAAGGACAAGGTAATTGATCGGATGAAGGCGAAATTGCCTGAAAAGAAAGTGCGCGAAAATACGAAAGAAGCTGCAATCTTCATTCGCTATGTGTTCGGCGGTCCAACGCCTGAAGAGGGTTTCGACGACAAGCAGGTTCACGTCTATAGCGTGGCACTTGAAGTCGCCTTTTCTAAGCTGATCGAGCCTTCGGGCTTTATCGATTGGGTCGACGGACACAAGGGTGGGTTTGAGGGCATTCGTGCTATTGCCGCTGCCTCAAAGGGCGACACGTTGAACAGCGAACCTTGGGAACTCGGAATGAGTTGGGCGCGCGGCGCAGACGCAGTTGAAACCATCAAAGCCGACGACTGGGATGAGGACGAACCATGTCGCATCTTGGTCGCAATGCCGAATGGAGATGGAACTGCCAGTGTGAAAGACACTGAGATGACGCTGGAGCATGTACAGGCGGTACTTGCAATCTACTCAAAAGCGGTGGCTGAACGCAACAAACCGAAAGGCAAAAGGCGTCTCAGTCTATCAACTGGCGAGAAGAGCGCACGCACTCTGTTGAAGTTTGACTTGTCCTACCAGGAACAACTTCTGGAAGAGAACAGATTCAACTTGAGTGACGCCATAAAGCGGAACCACATGTTGGACAAGGAGAAGGCGGAGATGAACCTCTGTCTAGCCAAGGCCAAGATTGTCGGCATTAAGGCGTCCATTCAGGCGCTGGGTGCTGCGGGTGACGCCGAGTGACACCGCACGAACAAAAAACCGCGATGCAGGAATGGGGCCGATTCGGCACAGTTTGCTTCAACCTTGCCAATCTCCGGAGATGCATTCGGGCTGGCGGAATGTGGACTGACAATGAGATCGAGGAAGACTTCGAGAACATGACCAAGCCGTATCGCAAGTGCTTTAACAAGCAGGCCTTCATTGCTGCTTGTCGTGAGCCTGACTAGGTAGCCGTTTGATAGCCCCCGTTGATGCAAGTTGACGGGGGCTTCTTTCTTCACGAAAGCATCGGTCAGCGCAATCACCGGCGTTGCCTCAGGGCAGATAGCCTAAGCGAGTTCAACAGCTCGGCGCTTCTGGTCGTCGTTGACATCGATATAACTTTGGGTGGTGGCGATGCTGCGGTGGCCGGCCAATGACGCCAGCACGCGCACGCTGACCCCTTTTGCTGCTAAGTTCGTGATGAACGTGCGCCGCCCGGAATGGCTGCTGGCGCCTTCAACACCTGCGCGCTGGTACAGCCAATGGAAGTGCTGGCAGAGTGTGTTGGGCGAGAACCCGTCGCGCTTCTGTGTTCGGAACAGTGGCAGTGGCTCTTGCTCGCGGCGCTTCAGCGTTTTCACGTACAGCCCAAGCTCTTTGCTCAGCCTGTCGCTGACAAAGACGGTGCGTGCGTGCCCGCCTTTCACTTGCTCAGGCGCGAGCTGGACCTCGGGCTTGATCCGGCCATCTGCTGCGACCACATCGGCGTACTTGAGGTTTGCTACCTCGCTGACGCGCAGCCCTGCGTAGTACGTCAGCATGACCATCGCCCTGTTGCGCGCTGCGTGCCTGTGCAGCGAAATGTAGTCCAGCACACGCTTCAACTCGCGCTCGGTCAACGTCTTTGCCTGTCCCATGCCCCATCTCCTCTGAAGAACCAATGAAACCCATGCGATCAAGTGTGCATTCTTTGCTTCTGCCGGGCGACCTAAATCAGACGTTGGCTGAATCTCGTTGTAGATCAAGCAGATGCGTGCAGAACCACATCTATCTAGAATTAGCTTTGGTTCTTGAAGCCCGCTATCGCTTTTGGCTCGGTCCCACTCAGCGACAACGCGCAAGCCAGCCCTGCGCACTTGCGCTTCCCATCCAGCTACTCACCCCTTAGGGCGCATTGCGCAAGCGCGTGTAGACGGTTTTATGCCCCGCACGAGGGCTAGCTGCATCAGCCGGGGCGCTTACACGTTGAGAGAAATTTCTGGGAATGAAGCAAAAGCGATGCAAGACGACGGCATTCTTCAATTGAGTGAAGAGCGCTGCTTTGTGTATGATCGTTCCATTCATTCACCTTGGAGTCGAAATGTCAAAGCCCGACCTCACAAAGCTGTCGCTCCCTGAACTTCAGGCGGTGATCGATGAAGCCCAAGCTATCGCGAAGGAAAGGCGTAGTGAAGAACTGAAGGTCCGTGTCGACGGCTGGGCCGAAGAGGCCGA
>Ga0155495_1020_pt2 | contig 35075 bp, 25 predicted proteins | sample RifCSPhighO2_12_FD_107153 | JGI IMG/M metagenome (GOLD analysis project Ga0155495, IMG submission 107153) | Burkholderiales bacterium RIFCSPHIGHO2_12_FULL_69_20
AATTTGGCGCGCTGGTGGCGAGGGTTACTTGTAGAACGCGTAGCCGACCAGGATGGCGCCGACCACGCCCACCGCATCGGCGATCAGGCCGCAGGTCAGCGCGTAGCGGGTCTTGCGGATGTTGACGCTGCCGAAGTAGACCGCCAGCACGTAGAAGGTGGTTTCGGTCGAGCCCTGGATGATCGACGCCAGCTTGCCCTGGAACGAATCGACGCCGTAGGTCTTGAGCACGTCCACCATCAGCCCGCGTGCGCCGCTGCCGCTCAGCGTCTTCATCAGGCCCACTGGCAGCGCGGGCACGAAGTCGGTGTCCAGCCCCAGCGCGGCCACACCGTTGGCGATGGCGCCGACCAGGTAGTCCATGCAGCCGGTGGTGCGGAACACCGAGATCGCCACCAGGATCGCGATCAGGTAAGGAATGATCTGCACCGCCACGCCGAAGCCTTCTTTCGCGCCGTCGACGAAGGCCTCGTAGACGTTGATGCGCTTGGCCGCCCCGGCCGCCACGAACAGCACGATCACCGACAGCACGATCGCGCTGCCCAGCACGCTGATGTATTGCGACATCACCGCCGGCGGGTACTGGTGCAGCCAGGCATAGAGCCCACCCATCATCGCCGCGAAGCCGCCGAACAGCGCCAGCAGCGGCCACTGCAGCAGGTTGATGCGCTGGTAGGCCGCCACCGCCACCAGCCCGGCGGCAAACGAGATGAAGGTGCCGATCAGCGTGGGCAGGAAGATGTCGGCGCCGTTGAAGCCGACCAGCCCCTGCTCGATGGCGATGCTCTGGCGGATGGCGATCACCGAGGTGGGGATCAGCGTGATGCCGGCGGTGTTGAGCACCAGGAACATCACCATCGCGTTGCTGGCGGTGTCCTTCTGCGGGTTGAGCTCCTGCAGCTCGCGCATGGCTTTGAGGCCCAGCGGCGTGGCGGCGTTGTCCAGCCCCAGCATGTTGGCGCTGAAGTTCATCACGATGCTGCCGCCGGCCGGGTGGCCGGGCGGGATCTCGGGGAACAGCCGCTTGAAGAACGGCGCCATGCCGCGCGCGAACAACCCGATCACGCCAGCCTGCTCGCCGATCTTCATGATGCCCAGCCACAGGCTCATCACGCCCACCAGACCCAGCGAGATGTCGAAGCCGGTCTTGGCGGTGTCGAAGATGCCGGTCAGCACCTGCGCGAAGATGGCCAGGTTGCCCTGCGCCAGCTGCACCAGCGCCACCACGAAGCCGACCAGGATGAAGGCAATCCAGATGTAGTTGAGGATCATTCGGGCGCGGTGGGCAGGGGCGGCGGCGGCGGCGTGGCGCTGGAGCGTGACGTTGGAGCGTGACGTAGGAGCATAAGCGAGCGCCCGGCCAGCCCGCGCTGCGTGACAGCGGCGTGCGCCGGGCTTGGTCACAATCGGGGCCGTCCGGCTGCCCAGCCAAGCCCCTTGGAGTCAGTGTTCATGAACCTCATCCCCCTGCGCCAGTTCGTGGCCGATGTGACCCGTGCGGTCAGTGCCAAATCGGATGAACCCGAGTTGCTGGCCACCGTGCGCCAGCACCTGGCCACGCTGGTGGCGCGCGACGACTGGCTGCCCGAAGAGCTGGCGCAGCCGCACCCGCAGTTCTACCGCCAGTACCTGCTGCATGCCGATGCGCTGGAGCGCTTCTCGGTGGTCAGCTTCGTCTGGGGGCCGGGCCAGCAGACGCCGGTGCACGACCACACCGTGTGGGGCCTGATCGGCATGCTGCGCGGCGAGGAGATCGCCCAGCCCTATGGTCACGACGGTGCCGGCCGGCTGGTGCCGCAGGGCGAGGCGGTGCGTCTGCGCCCGGGCGACGTGGAGGCGGTGTCGCCCTCGATAGGCGACGTGCACCAGGTGCGCAATGCCTTCGCCGACCGCACGTCGATCAGCATCCACGTCTACGGCGGCAACATCGGCGCGGTGCACCGCTGGGTGTATGCCGACGACGGCAGCCGCAAGCCCTTCGTCTCGGGCTATTCCAACGACTGGGTGCCCAACCTGTGGGACCGCTCGAAGGAGGGCGTTTGATGATCACCGACCTGCCGCTGATGACACCACAAGCCGTGCGCCAGCACCTGCTGGCGCGGCGCGAGATCGCGCTGATCGACGTGCGCGAGGAAGACCCCTATGCCCAGGCGCACCCGCTGTTTGCGGTGCAGCTGTCGGCCAACCGCATCGAGCTGGACGCACCCTGGCGGCTGCCGCGCCGCGACGTGACCATCGCCGTCTACGACAACGGCGAGGGCCTGGCCGAACCCGCCGCGCGCCAGCTGCAATCACTGGGCTACAGCGCGGTGCATCTGCTCGAAGGGGGGCTGGCCGGCTGGCGTGATGCCGGTGGTGAGCTGTTTCGCGACGTCAACGTGCCCAGCAAGGCTTTCGGCGAACTGGTCGAACATGAGCGGCACACGCCCTCGCTGCCGGCCGAGGAAGTGAAGGCGCTGCTGGCCAGCGGCGCCGACGTGGTGGTGCTGGACGCGCGCCGCTTCGACGAATTCCAGACCATGTGCATCCCCGGCGGCACCAGCGTGCCCGGCGCCGAACTGGCGCTGCGGGTGCGTGATCTGGCGCCCGACCCCCGCACGCGGGTGATCGTCAACTGCGCCGGCCGCACCCGCAGCATCATCGGCACGCAGAGCCTGGTCAACGCCGGCATCCCCAACCCGGTGGCGGCACTGCGCAACGGCACCATCGGCTGGACGCTGGCCGGCTTCGGGCTGGCGCACGGCCAACAACGCCGCTTCGGCGAGGCCAGTGCCGAGCGTCGTGACGAAGCCCGGCGCGCGGCGCAGGCGCTGGCTGACCGGGCCGGCGCGGTCCGCCTCGATGCCGCTGCATTGGCGCGTTGGGTCGCCGATGGCCAGCGCACGCTGTACCGCTGGGACGTGCGCACGCCCGAGGAATATGCCGCTGGCCACCTGCCGGGCTTCGGCAGTGCGCCCGGCGGCCAGCTGGTGCAGGAGACCGACGTCAACGCGGCCGTGCGCGGTGCGCGCATCGCGCTGGCCGATGGCGGGCCTGAGACCGACGGCGTGCGCGCGGCGATGACCGCGCACTGGCTGGCCCAGCTGGGCTGGGAGGTGGGCTGGCTGACCGACAACAGCGCGGCCCAGCACACCGAGATCGGCGCCTGGCGGCTGGCCCCTGCGCCGTTGCCCGAGGTGGCGCTGCTGTCGCCCCCGGCCCTGGCCGAGGCCCTGCGCGCGCCGGCCGGGCAGGGCAGCACGCTGGTGCTGGACCTGGGCACCAGCGCCCAGTACGTGCGTGGCCATGTGCCCGGCGCGCACTGGGTGCTGCGCACCGATCTGGCGCGCGGTCTGGCCCGGCTGCCGGCTGCCGATCGGTTCGTGCTGACCTGTGCCAACGGCCAGCTGTCGCGCCTGGCCGCGGCCGATCTGGCGGCGATCACCACCAGCCCGGTGGCGGTGCTGGACGGTGGCACGGCGAGCTGGGTGGCCGCAGGCCTGCCGCTGCAGACCGGCGAGACGGCCCTGCTGAGCGAACGCATCGACCGCTACCGCCGGCCCTACGAGGGCACCGACGCGCCGCGCGAGGCGATGCAGGGCTATCTCGACTGGGAGTTCGGACTGGTGGCGCAGCTGGCGCGTGATGGCACGCACGGCTTCAAGGTGCTGCCGGCGGCCCCAGCGTGAAGTAAAACGTCGCGCCTTCGCCCGGCGCGGCCTGTGCCCACACGCGCCCGCCATGCCGCTGCACGATGCGGTCGACGATCGCCAGGCCGACGCCGCTGCCTTCGAACTCGACGTCGGCATGCAGGCGCTGGAACACACCGAACAGCTTCTTGGCGTGCCGCATGTCGAAGCCGGTGCCGTTGTCGTGCACCACGTAGACCACCTGCCCCTGCTGCGTTTCGGTGCCCACCTCGATGCGGGCTTGCGGCTGGCGGCGGGTGTACTTCACCGCGTTGCCCAGCAGGTTGACGAAGACCTGCCGCAGCAACGTGGGATCGGCGCTGCAATCGGGCAATGCGCCGATCTCCACCGCCACCGCCCGGGCGTCGATCTCGCCGCGGAATTCTTCCAGGCAATGGCGCACCAGCGCGGCCACCGGCACCTGCGTGCGCCGGGGGGTTTGACGCGCCGTGCGGGCAAATTCGAGCAGGTCGTGGATCAGCCCGGCCATGCGCGTTGCGCTGGCGCGCAGCAGGCGCAGGCGCTCGCGCCCCTGGTCGTTCAGCGCCGCGTCGTGGTCTTGCTGCAGCAGCGCTGCCAGGCCGTCCACCGCACGCAGCGGGGCGCGCAGGTCGTGTGACACCGAGTACGAAAACGCCTCCAGCTCGTGGTTGGCCTGTTCCAGGGCCAGCGTGCGTTCGGCCACACGGCGCTCCAGTGACGCATTGAGCTCGCGCACTTCGGCCTCGGCGCGGTGGCGCTCGGTCAGGTCGACGCAGGTGCCCGACAGGCGCAGCGCGCGGCCCTGGGCATCACGCAGGATGTAGCCGCGCGCCAGCAGCGGCACGAAGTGCCCGGCCTGGTGCCGCAGGCGCAGCTCGGCCTCGAAGGTGTCGCCGTGCCCCTCCAGCGCGGCCCGCAGTTGTTGCGCCAGCGCCGCCTGTTCGTCGGGATGCAACAGGCCCTGCGCCAGCACCGGATCGGGCGTGGTGTCGATCTGCGCGCGGCCCAGCATCTGCCACAGGCGCGGCGAGACATAGCGCTCGCCACGCAGCAGATCAAGATCCCAGGGCGCATCGCTGGAGCCGCGCAGCATCAGCGCCAGCCGCTCTTCCGATCGGCGCAGCGCCGCATGGTCGCGGGCTGCACGCACGCGGTGGTAGGCGTTCTCCAGCGTGGCCGGCAGCGACATCAGGTAATGGTCGCGCTTGACGACGTAGTCGGTGGCGCCCAGGCGCATGGCCTGCGCGGCCACGTCTTCGCTGCCCTGGCCGGTGACCATCACCACCGGCAGGTCGAGGCCGCGGTCCTGGCGCAGCCACTTCAGCACGTCCAGCCCGGTGTCGCCGGCCAGCCGGTAGTCGAGCAGCAGCACGTCGCAGGGGCCGTCCTCGCCGGCGGGCTGCTGCAGGCGCGCCATCACGGCGGCGGCATCGTGCACGCCGTCGAGCTGGATGTTGGCCGCGTGGCGCTCGAAGTGGCGGCGGGTCAGGTCGATGTCGAGCGGATTGTGCTCGGCGTACAGCACCCGCAACGCCCTGACATGGCGCTCGCGGTCGGCCTGAAAGCGCGCCAGCGCCGCGTTCAGGGTGCCGGCCACGCGGGCCTCGAAACCGTCGGCCTTGGCCAGGTAATCGTCGGCGCCGGCCTTCAGCGCCGACATCACCAGCGCTTCGTCACCCTGGCCGGTGAGAGCCACCACCGCCAGCGGCAAGGCCTGGGCGCGCAGCTCGACCACCAGGTCGATGCCGTGGCCGTCGGGCAGGTTCAGGTCAGTGAGCAGCACGTCGTGGCGGGGCTCCGTTGCGCGCAGCGCGTCGCGGGCCTCGGCCAGCGTGGTGACGATGTCGAGCTGTGGCTGAGGCTCGCTGCGTGCCAGGGCGCGGCGCACCAGGTCGGTGTCGCGCGGGTTGTCCTCGACGTAGAGGATGCGCATGCGGTGGGTTGGTCGGTGGGGTCGGCAGGCTCAATAGGCCCGCTGGTTGACCACCGTCCAGTACAGCTCGATCTTCTCGCTGACGTCCATGAACTTCTCGAACTCGACCGGCTTGACGATGTAGGAGTTGGCGCCCAGGTGGTAGGCGGCCTGCACGTCGGCGCATTCGGCCGAGGTGGTGAGCACCACCACCGGAATCACGCACAACGTGGGGTGCTGCTTGAGCTGGCGCAGCACGTCCAGACCGTCGATCTTGGGCAGTTTCAGGTCGAGCAGGATCACCACGGGCCAGGGCTCGCCGCCTTCCCAGCGCGGCAACCAGGCCAGCGCCTCCTCGCCGTCGCGCGCCACGTGGATGGTGTTGGTGACGCGGCGCCGCTTGAACGCGCGCAAGGTCAGGTCCACGTCCATCGGATTGTCTTCGACGAGAAGGATCGGTCGGTCGGTAACGCTCATCGGGCCTCCGGCAATTGCAGGGTGAAAGTGGCGCCTTGCCCCGGCTGGCTGACTGCCCAGACCCGGCCGCCCATGCGTTCCATGGCCTTGCGCACGATGGCCAGGCCGACGCCGGTGCCGGGGTAGTCCTCGGCGCGGTGCAGGCGCTGGAAGATCGCGAAGATCCGGTCGTGGAACCTCATGTCGAACCCGAGCCCATTGTCCTGAAAGGCCAGCAAAACACCATCCTCGGTTCGGGTGCCGGTGATGGTGATGTGCGGCGGCTGGCGGGTGGCGCTGAACTTCAGCGCGTTGTCCAGCAGGTTGCGCACGCTCATCGTCAGGCCCTGCGCGTCGGCCCTAGCCTGCAGATCGGGCGGGATGTGAATATCCAGCCGCACGCCGCGCGCGGCCAGGTCGGGCTGAAACCCCACCAGTGCGCTGTCGACCAGCGCGGCCAGCGGCAGCGGGTTCAGGGTCAGGTCGCGCCGCTCCAGGCGTGAATAGGTCAGCAGGTCGTCGATCAGCACGCCCATGTGCTGGGTGGCCTGGCGGATGTGGCCGAGGAAGGCGCGCCCCTCGTCGTCGAGCCGGTCCTGGTGGTCCGACAGCAGCAGCCGGCTGTAGCCGTCGATGCCGCGCAGCGGTGCCTTCAGGTCGTGCGAGACCGAGTAGGTGAAGGTCTCCAGCTCCTGATTGGCCTGGCGCAGCTGGGCCACGCTGCGGTCCAGCTCGGCGGTGCGCCGCTGCACGGTGCACTCGAGCGCGTTGCGCTGGCGCGCCAGTTCGGCTTCGGCCTCGCGCCGATCGGTGATGTCGATCCACGAGCCCACCAGTTCGGTCGGTGCGCCGGCGTCGTCGCGCAACAGGCGCACCGCGTCGCGCATCCAGCGCCAGCGGCCGTCGGCATGGGCAAACCGGTACTCCAGCACCGCTTCGCCGTGTTGCGGCAGCTGGTCCATCTGCAGCAGCAGTGCCTCGCGGTCGTCGGGGTGCACATGGTTCAGCCAGAAGCCCGGGTCGGCGATGAACTGCGCCGGCTGCCAGCCCAGCAACTCCTGCAGGTTGGGTGAGTAGTAGGTGGCGCTGAAATCGCCCTGGGTCATCGCGGTGTAGATCACCGTGGGGGCGCTGCGCAGCAGGTAGTTCAGCCGCGACTCGCTGGCGCGCAGCGCAGCGTCGGCGCGTCGGCGCTCGGAGATGTCACGGCTGATCACCAGTGCCGTGGGCGCATCACCGTTGCCCGCGGGCTCCAGCACCAGCTGTGATTCCCAGTGGGTCTCGCCGTTCGGACCGGCAAAGCTGAACTCCAGCCGATCGGCGTGGCCGGTCTCGAACACCCGCTGCAGGCAGGCCATCCAGCGCGCGACGTTCTCGGCCGGCATGCCGAGTTCGGTGTTGGTCTTGCCGATGAAGGCCGCGGACGGCAGGCCGGTGGCGTGCGCCACCGCCGCATTGGCATACAGGTGGCGGCCCTGGCGATCCAGGCGCACCACGACATCGGGCAGGTTGTCGGCCAGTGTGCGGAAGTGCAGTTCGCTGCGCGCCAGCGCACGGCGGCTGCTGGCCATCAAGCGCAGCGATGTGTCGAGGCGCCAGCCACCAAAGGCCATGCCGGCGGCCAGCAGCAGGGTGATGGCGGCGATGCCGGGCACCACCGCATGCCAGCCTGCCAGCACGTCGTCGGTGGCCACGCCGTAGGCCAGTACCAGCGCAGCGGCGTCGCCGTCCAGGCGCCGGTAGGCGACGATGCGGTGCACGCCGTCGAGGTGCCCGGGGGCCACGAACACACCGCTCGGCGCTTGTGCCAGCGCCTGCGCCAACGGGCCTTGCACCCGCTGATTGATCTGTGTCTCGACCAAGGGCGCACGCGCCAGCACGATTGCCGAGCCGTCGGGCTCCACCCGGTGCAGCACCACGCTGCCGCCAGGCGGCAGGCGATCGGATTCGAAGCGGTCCTGCAACGCCCGGTGGGTCAACTCGATGGCAAAGGCCACCACGCCCCGGGTGTTGGGCGCTGCTGGCCGCAGCAACTGCAGCGTGCGCGTGTCGGGCGGGCCTTGTGTCGAGCCCACGGCCCAGGTGCCGGTGGGCACGACGGGCGCCGGGTAGGGCGGGCGCGGGCCGGGGTTGGCCGAAGGCGCGGCGGCAAGGTCGATCGCGCGGCCGTCAGCGGCCAGCGCATGCAGCTCGAAGGGCAGTGGCAGTGCCGCCAGCAATTCGGCACGGTGGGTGGCCAGCGCATCCAGCCCACGCAGCCCGCCGGCCAGTGATGTCGCGGGCGGCAGTGCCTGCAGATGGGCGTCGGTCTGGGCCATCGCCACCTGGGCCAGGGCCAGGGTCTGCGCCAGATCGTCGGCCAGGCGGTTGACCCGCTGCACAGCGAGGGCGGCAGCCTGGTCCAGCCGTTGGGTCCGGCCATGCCAGACGAAGCCGGTTGCCGAGCCGACCAGCAGCAGCACCGCGGCCACCGCCAATATCCTGGGCCGCAGGCGCCCGATGCCCAGCTCGGCCGCATCGGGTGCGGTGTCAGCAGCACCGGCCAGCGGCGGCGCCGGCGTCGAAACCGGCCCGGGACCTTGCGTGTCTGCCTTGCGATTGCCCACCCGCCCGCCTCCCCCGACGGTGTCCGCCGTGTGTTTGCTGTGTGCCCGACGTGTGCCCGCCGGTCTGCGCGGGTCAGTCTAGCAAGGCCGGTTGCTGGTGCGCGGCCCATCTGGTCGGAACACGCCGGCCTAACCTGCGTGGTACGCGCGGTGTGTTCACCAAGACGCCCGGTATAAAGTCGGGCCTCCGCGGGGACAGGATCAACGATCACCGGCGGGCCTCGTGCTAGCAGTCAACACCTGGACAACCCGCTCCATGCATCACCCCCGCAGTAGCCCGTGCGCCAGCGACCCCGCTTCATCGCGACCCCGGGTCGCGCTGGCCCTGGCGGTGGTGCTGTTCATCGTTCAGCAGCCCGCCCGGGCCCAGGGTGGCGGTGACGACTGGCCCTACGTGGTGGTGCGCGGCGACACGCTGATCGGCGTGACCGCCAGGTACCTGGCACCACCGCATGGCTGGCGCGACCTGCAACGCCACAACCATGTCAAGCGGCCGCGCCGGCTGATGCCGGGGTCGACACTGCGCATCCCCGAGGCCTGGCTGGGGCGCACGGCCACGGTGGCCGAGGTGATGTTCCTGCAGGGTGATGCCACGGTGCGCAGCAACGCCCAGGCCGCGTGGGCGCCGCTGGGCGTGGGCAGCACCCTGGCCGCCGGCAGCCAGCTGCGCACTGGCGCCGATGCCTCGCTGACCTTGCGCTTTGCCGATGGATCGAGGCTGCTGGTGGTGCCCGGCACCGAACTGGCGATCGAGCAGTTGTTCAACCTGGGCCCGCGCGCACAGCCGCACATCCGCCTGCGGCTGGACCGCGGCAACGTCGATGCCCAGGTGCAGCCCTTGCCTGCACGGCCGCCGCGTTTTGAGATCCGCACACCGGCCCTCAACCTGGGCGTGCGCGGCACCGAGTTCCGCGCCCGGGTCGAGGCGGTGGGCGGCGCGTCGCGGGCCGAGGTGCTGAGCGGCCTGGTGGCCGCCGCTGGCGGTCGGGTCGAGCAGGCGCTGGCCACGGGCTTCGGCCTGCTGGCCCGCCCGGGCGAGCCGCCGGGGGCGCCGCGCCGGCTGATGGCCGCGCCGCAGTTGCAGGGGCTGCCGGCGCGCGTGGAGCGCCTGCCGCTGGCCCTGGCCTGGACCCCGTTGGACGGCGCCACTGCCTACCGGGCGCAGGTGTTTGCCGCCGATGACCAGGGCCTGCGGCTCGACCCGTTGCACCTGGACGGCCGTTTCGACGCGGCCCAGGCCAAGTGGGCCGATCTGCCTGACGGCCGCTACCTGCTGCGGGTGCGTGCGGTCGACGCGTTGGGGCTGGAGGGCGCCGATGCGCTGCAGGCGTTCACCGTCAAGGCCCGGCCCGAGCCACCCTTCACCCGCCAGCCAGCGGCCGGCGCGCAGGTGGTGGGCGAGCAGGCGCGCTTGGTCTGGGCCGCTTCGACCGCGGCCATGCGCTACCGGCTGCAGGTGGGCGGCAGCCCCGACTTTGTGGCGCCCCTGCTCGACCGCGCCGACCTGCGTGCGCCCGAGTTCACGCTGGCCCTGCCGCCGGGCGCCTACCACTGGCGGGTGGCCAGCATCGTGGGTGACAGCGACCAAGGCCCGTTCGGCGATGCGCAATCCTTCACCCAGAGAGGTCTGCCGACCAGCCCGGTGATGTCGCCGCCGCAGGTTCACGAAGGCGGCCTGTTGTTCCGCTGGCCGGCGCCGGCCGCGGGGCAGCGCGTGCAGTTCCAGTTTGCGGCCGATGCCGGGTTTGAACAGGTGCTGCTCGATCAGGTCACCACGGCGGCCGAGGTCACCGTGCCGACGCCGGCACCGGGCCACTACCACCTGCGCGCGCGCACCATCGACGCCGACGGCGTGGTGGGCCCCTTCGGCGCCACGCAGCAGGTGCAAGTGCCCGAGCCGCCGCGCTCGTGGTGGCCGCTGCTGCTGCCGCTGGGTGCGGTGCTGCTGCTGCTGTGACGGCGGCTGATCGATCCACCGGCCCAGCCGGCGCGGGCCCGGCCGCGGGGGCTCGGCGCCTGGCCTGGCTGCCCGTGGCCGCGCTGGCGCTGGGCCTGTTGTTCTCGCTGACGCCGCTGCGTGATGGCTTGTCGACCGCGCTGGGCGATGCCAGCCGGCGCTGGACGGCCCGCCCGGCGCACTATGACGGCGTGGTGGTGGTCGACGTCGACGATGCCGCGCTGCGCCAGCTTGAGCCGCGCCTGGGCAACTGGCCGTATCGCCGCGACACCTGGGCCTTGGTGATCGACTACCTGCGCGAGGCCGGTGCCCGGTTGATCGTCTTCGACATCGTCTTCAGCGGCGCCCGCGACGGCGACGATGCGCTGGTCCGCGCGATCGCCCGGCGTGCCGACACGGTGCTGGCCACATCCGCACGGTCGCTGGCCGCGGGCATCGATGGCGAGCCGCCCGATGCGGCGTTCGACCGGCTGACCTGGCCCCTCGCGCCCACGATGCCGACCACGGCCTGGCCGGCGCTGAACCTGCCGCACGCCCGGCTGCTGGACGCACTGCAGCCGCGTGGTGCGCTGGGTGTGATCAGCGTGCCGCTGGACGACGACGGCACGTTGCGCCGCTTGCCGCTGCTGCACAGCGTGCAAGGCCGGGTGCTGCCGTCGCTGCCGCTGGCCGCCCTGTGGCGTGTGCGGCTCGATCCCGCCGCAGCCGCCGACCCCGTGGCCTGGGCTGCTCGCTGGCCGCAGGACGCGCAGGGCCGCGTGCTGCCGCTGCTGCCCGCCAACGCCGACGCGGTGCCCGCACTGGCCTTCCACACGCTGGTGGCCGACGCGCTGGGGCAGACCGATGGCCAGGCCGCGCGCGCGGCGGTGGCGGGCCGCACGGTGTTCATCGGCAGCAGCGCCTTCCAGGGCGACGCGGCAATGACGGTGCTGGGCCAGCGGCCGGGCATCGTCCTGCTGGCGCAGGCCCACGGCGCGCTGGCCCGCGGTGACGTGCTGCAGACGCTGGGGGCGCTACCGCAGGCGCTGCTGCTGGCCCTGGCGCTGGTGCCGGCCCTGCTGACCTGGCGCCGCGGGCGGCCCAGCATCCCGGGCGATCTGGGCAGTGCAGCGGCAGTGGCGCTGGCGCTGGCGGCGATCGGCGCGAGCGCGCTGATCGCCTTGCGCCGGCAGGCCGATCTGGTGCCGGCGCTGGCCGTGCTGGGCTTCGGGCTGCTGCTCAGCGTGATGCTGGGCCAGCGCTGGATGGCGCTGGCCAACCGCCGCCTGGCCGAGGAACGGGCGGCCGCACAGGCCGCCAGCCAGGCCAAGGGCGTGCTGGTCTCGGCGCTCAGCCACGAGTTGCGCACGCCGATGAACGCGATGCTGGGTTTTGCGCAACTGCTCGAGACCGATGTGCGGTCGCCGCTGGCGCCGCACCAACTGGCGCGGGTCCAGGAGATCCGCCGCGGTGGCCAGCACCTGCTCGACCTCGTCAACGACCTGCTCGACCAGGCCGCCGTGGAGGCCGGCAAGCTGCGCATCGACCTGCAGTCGGTGCCGGTGGCCGAGGTGGTGGACGAGTGCCTGCTGCTGCTGCGCCCGCTGGCCGATCAGCGCGGCATCACGCTGGTGCACAAGCCCAGCAGCGGTGACGATCTGCACCTGCGGGCCGACCGCCGCCGCCTCAAGCAGGTGCTGCTGAACCTGCTGTCGAACGCGATCAAGTACAACCAGCCTGAAGGCCGGGTGCAGGTGGTGATCTCGGCCGACGGCGCGCAGGTGCGCGTCGACATCAGCGACACCGGACCGGGCATCAGCGCGGCCGACCAGCAGCGGCTGTTCCAGCGCTTCGATCGGCTGGAGGCCGACGGCCATGCGGCGATCGAGGGCAGCGGCCTGGGCTTGGCCTTGTGCAAGCAGCTGGTGGGCCTGATGCAGGGCCAGAGCGGCGTGCTGAGTCAGCCCGGCGTCGGCAGCATTTTCTGGATCCGCCTGCCGCGTGCCGAGGTTGCCGACGCCGCCATCGTCCCCGCCATCGGCGCGCCCCTCGCGTCGGCCATCGCATCGGCCATCGTGCCGGCGCAGGCGCATGTGCTCTACATCGACGACGACCCGGTCAACGTGCTGCTGATGGAGGCGCTGCTGGCGGCCCATTGGCCCGCGCGTTTCACTGCGGCGGCCTCGGGCCGGTCCGGCCTGGCCACCGCGCTGGGCGAGCGGCCCGACGTGATCCTGCTGGACATTCATATGCCCGACATGGATGGCTTCGAGGTGCTGCGCCAGTTGCGTGCCGCGCCGTCCACGTGTGCCACGCCGGTGATCGGCGTCAGTGGCGCGGCCTTCGACGATGACATCGAGGCCGGCTTGCGGGCCGGCTTCGACGCCTACCTGACCAAGCCGCTGGCCGTTGAGCCGCTGCTGGCGGCGCTGAACGCGGTGCTGGGCAGCGGGCGGGCGCCGCGCGGATAGGGGCTGTTTGCGCGCGGGCCGCGGGCAGGGCGGTTGGTTCAGCCCAGCGCGTCGTTCACGCGCTCGTGGAACTCGGCCAGATCGACGGCGGTGTTGACCTCGCGCGGCAAGGCCTCGCGCACCGAGAACACGCCCAGGATCTTGCCGCCCTCGGCCACCACCGGCAGGTGCCGGAAGCCGCGCTCGATCATGATCAGCACCGCATCGGACACCCGCATCTCGGGTGGCACGCAGCGCGGGTGCGGCGTCATCACCTTGGAGACGGGCGTGCCGGTGGGGTCAAGTGCCTTGGCCATCACCCGGGTCATCAGGTCACGCTCGGTCAGGATGCCCAGCAACGTGGTGTGGCTGTCGATGATCAGCACGCTGCCGCAGCCCGCGCGGGTCATCACGCAGGCGGCCTCGTGCACCGTGGCGTCGGGCCCCAGGCTGATGACATGCCGGTGCGACATGGCCTGGAAGATGGTGCGTTCTGACATGGCGAGGCTCCTTCGCAGGGTGCACGGGGGATGGATCGGTCAGCGCAGCGAGGCGTTGATCTTGTCGAGCACGCTGGTGCCGGGGCACAGCTGCCGCTCGCGCAGGCTGTTCAGCGGATCGGCGCAGGTGTTCAGCGAGGTGTGCAGGTCGGTGGCCAGGGTGTCGAGGTACAGCAGCCCGGTCACCACCTCGCCGCGCGCGGCATGCTGCTGCATGTAGCTCATCGCGGCCCAGCGGTCGGTGGGATCGTAGTCGGCGTGCAGCTTGCGCAGGCGCAGCAGGGTGCCGTCGTGCTGCGGCACCTCGATGGTCGCGCCGGGGCCGTACATGGCGGTGATCTCCTGGCCCGGCGTCATGAAGTCGATGCGGCTCACCGCCTCGTTGTGCTGGCGCACGTAGTCGTAGCTCTTGGTGCTGCCACTGTGGTTGTTGAAGGTGACGCAGGGGCTGATCACGTCGATGAAGGCCGCGCCGCCGTGCGTCATGGCGCCCTTGATCAGCGGCACCAGCTGCTCCTTGTCGCCCGAGAAGCTGCGGGCCACGTAGGTGGCGCCCAGCTGCAGCGCGATGCCCACCAGATCGACCGGCGAGTCGCTGTTGATCACGCCCTTCTTGCTCTTGGAGCCGCGGTCGGCGGTGGCCGAGAACTGGCCCTTGGTGAGGCCGTAGACGCCGTTGTTCTCGACGATGTAGGCCATCCGCACCCCGCGCCGCATGGCGTTGGCAAACTGGCCCAGGCCGATGGAGGCGGAGTCGCCGTCACCCGAGACGCCGAGGTACAGCAACTCGCGGTTGGCCAGGTTGGCGCCGGTGGCCACCGAGGGCATGCGCCCGTGCACCGTGTTGAAGCCGTGGCTGGCGCCCAGGAAGTAGTCGGGCGTCTTGCTGCTGCAGCCGATGCCCGAGAGCTTGGCCACGCGGTGCGGCTCGATGTCGAGCTCCCAGCAGGCCTGGATGATGGCCGCCGAGATGCTGTCGTGCCCGCAACCGGCGCACAGCGTGGAGATGCGGCCCTCGTAATCGCGCCGGGTGTAGCCCACCTTGTTGGGCTGCAGGGTGGGATGGTGCAGGCGGGGTTTGGCGATGAAGGTCATGCGGTCTCCTGGATCGAGACGAGGCTCTTGCGGATGGCGCCGGCGATGAAGCGGGCGGTGATCGGCGTGCCGTCGTAATGCAAGACGCGTACCAGTCGGGCCGGGTCGATCTGCAGCTCGTTGACCAGCAACTGGTGCATCTGCGCGTCGCGGTTCTGCTCGACCACGAACACCCGGTCGTGCGCGGCGATGAAGTCGGCCACCGAGGTCGGGAACGGGAAGGCGCGCAGCCGCATCGCGTCGAGGTGCACGCCGTCGACGTCGAGCACGTCGAGTGCTTCGCGCATGGCCGGGCTGGTCGAGCCGAAGTAGAGCACTCCCAGCCGCGAGGGCTGCTGCGCCGCGCGCAGCACCGGCTGCGGCACCAGGGTGGCCGCGGTGGCGAACTTCTTCAGCAGCCGCTCCATGTTGTAGATGTAGTCGGGCCCGCGCTCGGAGTACTGCGCATACGGGTTGCGCGTGGTGCCGCGGGTGAAGAACGCGCCCTTGCTGGGGTGGGTGCCGGGCAGCGTGCGCCAGGGGATGCCGTCGCCGTCCACGTCCTTGTAGCGACCGAAGTCCTTGCCGGCTTCCAGCTCGGCGGCGGTCATCACCTTGCCGCGGTCGTAGCGGCGGGCGTCGTCCCAGACGAAGGGCTTGGACAGGCGCTGGTTCATGCCGATGTCGAGGTCGGTCATCACGAAGATCGGCGTCTGCAGCCGGTCGGCCAGGTCGAGCGCGGCGGCGGCCTGCTCGAAGCACTCGTGCGGATCCTGCGGGAACAGCATCACATGCTTGGTATCGCCGTGCGAGGCGTAGGCGCAGGCGATCAGGTCGGACTGCTGGGTGCGCGTGGGCATGCCGGTGGACGGCCCGCCGCGCTGCACGTTGATGATGGTGCAGGGGATCTCGGCAAAGTAGGCCAGGCCGATGAACTCGGTCATCAGTGACACGCCCGGGCCCGAGGTGGCGGTGAAGGCGCGCGCGCCGTTCCAGCCGGCGCCCACCACCATGCCGATCGAGGCCAGTTCGTCCTCGGCCTGCACGATGGCGAAGCGGTGCGTGCCGGTGGCGGGGTCGATGCGGTACTTCTCGCAGTATTTCTGGAAGGCCTCGGGCACCGACGACGAGGGCGTGATCGGGTACCAGGCCGCCACCGTGGCGCCGCCGTAGATGCAGCCCAGCGCCGCGGCGCTGTTGCCGTCGGTGAAGATCTGGTCGCCCACCTTGTCGGCGCGTTGCACGCGGATGCCCAGCGGCCATTGCAGTTGCGACATCGCGTGGTCGCGGCCCAGGCGCAGCGCCTGCAGGTTGGCGTCGAGCAGGCGCTCCTTGCCACGGTACTGCTCGGCAAACAGCTTCTCGAACACGCCGGGGTCCATGTCGAGCAGCACCGACAGCACGCCCACGTAGATGATGTTCTTGAACAGCTGGCGCTGGCGCGGGTCTTCGTAGGCGTTGTTGGCGATCTCGGTCAGCGGCACCGGGATCACGTGCACGTCGTCGCGCAGGGCCGACGGTGGCATCGGGCGGGTGCTGTCGTAGAGCAGGTAGCCGCCGGGCTCGATCTCGGCCAGGTCGGCGCCCCAGGTCTGCGGGTTCATCGCCACCATCATGTCCACGCCGCCGCGCCGGCCGTGGTAGCCGGCCTCGCAGACGCGGGCCTCGTACCAGGTGGGCAGGCCCTGGATGTTGCTGGGGAAGATGTTGCGCGGGCTGACCGGCACGCCCATGCGCATCACCGCCTTGGCGAACAACTCGTTGGCCGAGGCCGATCCCGAGCCGTTGACGTTGGCGAACTTGATGACGAAATCGTTGACCGCTTCGATGCGCTTCATGCGAACTCCTTGTCACGGCAGCGCTGGCCGGCTTGCGTGGTGTTGAGCAGGAACTTCTGCATGTCCCAGGCGCCGGTGGGGCAGCGCTCGGCGCACAGGCCGCAGTGCAGGCAGACGTCCTCGTCCTTGACCATCGCGCGCCCGCTCTTGAGCTCGGTCGACACGTACAGGTCTTGCGTGGTGTTGGTGGCGGGGGCTTTCAGCCGCCCGCGCACCTCGGCCTCGTCGGCCTCGTGGCCCACCGGGGTGAAGGTGATGCAGTCCATCGGGCAGATGTCGACGCAGGCATCGCACTCGATGCAGGTGTCGCGGTTGAAGACCGTCTGCACGTCGCAGTTCAGGCAGCGCTCGGCCTCCTTGAAGGCGGTGGCGGCGTCGAAGCCCAGTTCCACCTCGACGCGGATGCTGGCCAGCGCCTTCTCGGCCGCGGCCCAGGGCACCTTGGAGCGCACGTCTTCCGACACGTCGTTGTGATAACTCCACTCGTGGATGCCCATCTTCTGCGACATCAGGTGGGTCATCGGCGGCGGCCGGCGCGCCGGGTCTTCACCGTTGACGAAGCGGTCGATCGACACCGCCGCCTCGTGGCCATGCGCCACCGCGGTGATGATGTTCTTGGGGCCGTAGGCCGCATCGCCGCCGAAGAACACCCGCGGCACGGTCGCCTGGAAAGTGTCGGTCTTGAGCACCGGCAGGCCCCAGCGGTCGAACTCGATGCCACTGTCGGCCTCGATCCACGGGAAGGCGTTTTCCTGGCCCACCGCCACCAGCACGGTGTCGCAGGGCACGAAGACATCCGGCGCGCCGGTGGGCACCAGGTTGCGCCGGCCCTTGGCGTCGTACTGCGCCTCGACGATCTGAAAGGTCATGCCGATGAGGCGGCCGCCCTCGTGATCGAAGTGCTTGGGCACGTGGAAGTTGAGGATGGGGATGCCTTCATGCAGCGCGTCTTCCTTCTCCCAGGGCGAGGCCTTCATCTCGTCGAAGCCGCTGCGCACGATGACCTTGACGTCCTGGCCACCCAGGCGCCGGGCCGAGCGGCAGCAGTCCATCGCGGTGTTGCCACCGCCGAGCACGATGACGCGCTGACCCACGCTGCTGATGTGGCCGAACGACACCGAGGCCAGCCAGTCGATGCCGATGTGGATTTGCGCGGCGGCCTCCTGCCGGCCGGGCAGGTCGAGGTCACGCCCACGCGGTGCGCCGCAACCCACGAACACCGCATCGAAGCCCTGGTCCAGCAGCGCGTTCATCGACTCGATGCGCTGGCCGCTCTTGAACCTGACGCCCAGGTCGAGGATGTAGCCGGTCTCTTCGTCGATCACCTCCTCGGGCAGGCGAAAGCGCGGGATCTGGGTGCGGATGAAGCCGCCGGCCTTGGCCTCGCCGTCGAACACGGTGACCTCGTAGCCCAGCGGGGCCAGGTCGCGGGCGACCGTCAACGACGAAGGCCCGGCACCGATGCAGGCCACCCGCTTGCCGTTGAACGGTGCGATGGCGGGCATGCGCGACCTGACGTCGTCCTTGTAGTCGGCCGCCACACGCTTGAGCCGGCAGATGGCCACCGGTTCAGGCGTGCTGCCGTTGTTCTCTTCGACCCGGCTGCGGCGGCAGGCGGGCTCGCAGGGCCGGTCGCAGGTGCGGCCCAGCACCCCGGGAAACACGTTGGACACCCAGTTGATCATGTAGGCATCGCTGTAGCGGCCTTGCCCGATCAGGCGGATGTACTCCGGCACGGGGGTGTGGGCCGGACAGGCCCACTGGCAGTCCACGACCTTGTGGAAGTAGGCCGCGCCGGCGGCATGGGTGAGTTGCACTGAAGTCTCCTTGTCCCATCGTGTCTGGTGGCGACACTCGTTGTGATGCCCAGTCTAGGTGCATCGCCCCTGGGCCGACCAACGGGTTGTGCCCCATCGACAGTATTCTTGATCCAGGTAAAGGCGCGCCGACAGGCTGCTGCCGCCGCCGATCGGCGCGGCCCAGGACCGGTGTTTCGCCGCTGTGGCCGTGCCGCTTGGCCGGTAGTTCCCCGCAGCGCAAGGCGCAGTTGATCTGGCGCAACTTTTCGAGGTGACGCGCGCGCAAAAGTCGACCAATCAGAACCGAAGCGTGCCGCCGGGCGTGCATGCCGGACTGGCCAGACGTAGCGGTCGGTGGTGGTCGAGCAAGGTGGAGAAGGCGATGACGAACTTGTCTCATGTGCGACATCTGGCCTCCGGGCTGCTGCTGTCTCTGCTGGTCGCCTGCGGCGGTGGTAGCGATCCGGCGCCGGCGGCGCCACCGGTCGCGCCACCTGCGGCGGCGGCCACCGTCAAGGACGCCCTCGCTGCCGCTGCGGCCGTGGCCAACAACGACACGGCCACCAACGCCGCGGCATCCTTCACCGTGCTGCAGGCTGCGGGCGTGCCTGCGGTCACGGTGGCCAGCCCGCCGAAGGTCAACTTCGCCGTGTTCTCCGACGGTGCAGTCAAGACTGGCCTCAGCAACGCCAACGCACGTTTCGCGCTCGCCAGATTGGTGCCCGGCACCAACGGCGATCCTGACCAGTGGGTGAGCTATGTCTACCGCAAGGAGACGGCCGCCGCCGGCATCGGCCCCAACGGCACGCCGGCGCTGGCCACGGCCATGCAGGCCACCACCGACACGAGCACCGCGGCGCAGTTGGTCTACAACGCCGACGGGTACTACACCTATACCTTTTCGACGGACATCACCGATCCGGCCAAGACCAACGGCGTGGTGTACGAGCCAACCCGCACGCACCGCATTGCGATCCAGCTGAGCTACACCAATGCAGCCGGCGAGACGGTGCTGGTGAATCCGTACTTCGACTTCACGATCGACGCCAACGGCAAGTCGGTGGCCGTGACTGATGCCAGCAAGACCCGCAAGATGACCGATGTGTCGTCGTGCAACGGTTGCCACGAGAAGCTGTCGCTGCACGGCGGCGGTCGTGTCGACACGCAGTACTGCGTGATGTGCCATAACCCCAGCACGGTGGATGCCAACAGCGGCAACAGCCTGAACCTGGCCACGATGACCCACAAGATCCATGCGGGCCGGCTGCTCAAGAGCAAGCTGGCCACCGGCGGCGAAGATTACGCCATCTGGGGTTACGGCAACAGCAAGCACGACTATGCCGAGGTGGGCTTCCCGCAAGACCTGCGCAACTGCACGGTCTGCCACAACGGCAGCAACCCCGACACCCCGCAGGGCGACAACTGGAAGACCAAGGTCTCGAAGGAAGCCTGCCTGACCTGCCATGCCAACAACACCGGGTCGGACTGGGACACCAAGCACGTCAACTACGCGGTGCTGCTCAACGGTGCGGGTGCCACGGCCAAGGGCATGAGCAACCAGCAGTGCGTGGATTGCCACAAGCCGGGCACCAACATCGCGCCCGACCGCGTGCACTGGAACCAGAACGAGGAAAACGCCGCCAAGTACAAGATGAACATCGACAGCGCCACCTACGACGCTGCCAACCGCAAGGTGGTGGTCACCTACAGCCTGGTCGATCCGAGCAACGGCAACGCGGCCTACAACCTGGTGGCCGCCGACTGCGCCAGCACCACGGTGCCGACCTGCAGCACCAGCACCAGGTTCGGCAACCTGCGCTTCTACCTGGCCTACCAGAACATGGTGGGGCAGCTGGGCGCGGTGACCGAGTTCTCGGCCTACAACAACGGCGGCAGCAGCGCCAACGCCTATGCCTACAAGGGCATCAACGACGGCGGCAATCGCTACACGGTCGACATCCCGCTGCCCGCCGACACGGCCACCGCGGTAGCCAGTGGCACCGCACGGGTGGTCAGCATCGGGCAGATCAAGGAGCCGCAGCTGCAGGCCAAGTGGGCCACCGACCCGCGGCCCGAGGTGGTGCCGCTGACGCTGGTCAACACCGTGGTCCAGCACAGCTACAAGGACGTGGCGCTGACCGGCAGCCTGCAGGCGCGGCGCGACGTGGTGTCCAACGACAAGTGCAACGTCTGCCACGGCGCGCTGGGCACGACCTCGGGCTCCAACACCCTGGCGGAAGCCTTTCACCGAGGCGCCAGAAACACCGTCGAGTCGTGCGTGATCTGCCACGACGCCAACCGCGGCTCCAGCGGCAACATGATGACCAGCGGGCTGAACCTGTACGAGCCTTACCAGTTCAAGCGCATGATCCACGGCATCCACGGCAACTCCAAGCGCACCTATCCGTTCACTCATGGCAACCGGGTGGTCGGCGCGTTCGCCAAGGACGGCAGTTCGCTCACCGGTGGCGCACCCCTGGCCAGCACGGTCGAGAACTACGCGGCGGAGGTGGCCTATCCGCAGGTCGGCCTGAACTGCAACGCCTGCCACGTGAACAACTCCTACAAGACCGACAAGAGCACGTTGGGCTCGGTGGTGTTCAAGGACACCGGTGTCACCGACCCGAACCTGTGGAAGGTGATCTCGCCCAAGGCGGCCAGCTGCACCGGCTGCCACGACTCGAGCAGCGCGATCGGCCACGTCACCACCTTTGGCGGTTCGTCGTTCGGCAACCTGGCGCAGAACGCCCGACCGCAGGAAACCTGCGATGACTGCCATGCACCGGGTGGCTTCAAGGGTGTGGACGCGGTCCACGGCCAGAAGTAGGCGCCAGCGCTGTCGTCAGCGTGGGAGGGCTTTTGCAGGCCCTCCCATTTTGTTTGGTGGACCACCGCCGCCGCGGGGCTGGGTGCCGCGATCGGACCTGACCATGGGCCCGGGATACTGGCAATTGAGGGGGATTCGAATGCGGATCAAGCGTCTGTTGGCTGCCGTCACCTTGGGCCTGTGGGCACCGCTGGCAGGGTTGTCGCTGGCCTGGGCCGCCGCCGGTGACGAACGCTCGGCGGTCTGCGTGGAATGCCACGACGACCTGCCCGACATGGGCCGCTCGGCCCATGTCACCGCCGCCGACCCGCGCACGCCCGACTGCGTGGCCTGCCACGGCCCCAGCACGGCGCATGCAAAGAAGCTGCGCGGCCAGAAGCAGGGCAAGCCCGACCGCGCTTTCACCGGCGACGATGCGCTGACCGCGCGCGACAGCAGTGCCGTGTGCCAGGGCTGCCACGACAAGGACGCCAAACGCGCGCTGTGGGCGGGCAGCCAGCACCACAACGCCGACGTGGCCTGCAGCACCTGCCACCAGGTGCACACCAACCACGACAAGACGCTGGCCAAGGCCACGCAGGCCGAGACCTGCTACGCCTGCCACAAGGCGCAGCGCGCCCAGTACAGCCGGCCGTCGCGCCACCCGGTGCCCGAAGGCCAGATGAGCTGCTCGGATTGCCACAATGCGCACGGCTCGGCCGGTGCCATGCTGGCCCGGCGCGACAGCACCAATGCCACCTGCTACACCTGCCACGCCGAGAAGCGCGGGCCGTTCGTGCATGCGCACGAGCCGGTGGCCGACGATTGCAGCCACTGCCACAGCCCGCATGGCAGCACGGTGCCGGCGATGCTCAAGGCCCGCCCGCCGATGCTGTGCCAGCAATGCCACACGCCGCACGTGGCGGGTGGCGTGGGCGCCGTGGGCGGACAGCCGGGCGTGTTTGCCCCCAAGGTGCCTGGGCAGAGCGGGCCGGCCGTCACCGCCGTCACCAGCGGCAAGAACGTCGTGAACCTGTGGCAAGGGCGCAGCTGCATGAACTGCCATGCCCAGGTGCACGGCTCGAACAACCCGTCGACGAGCAGCGGGGTGCCCCTCTTGCTGGGGCGCTGAGGCCATGCATCGCAACATCCGGGGAAGCACCATGCACCACGACGGTCGGCACTTTCAACTGCGCCAGCGTGCCCTGGCATGGGCGCTGCTGGCCGCGTTCGGGCCGGTGCTGGCCCAGGGCGAGGTGGTGAATGCCAGCGTCACCGTGGGCGCGGGCCTGATGATGGGTGACGCGGCCGACCGCGCCTGGTTCGGCCAGTACAACGGCCTGCGCTACGGCGACAGGGCGCTGGGTGTGCTGGATCTGCGCTACCACCGGCGCAGCGATGCCGCCGGCACCGAGCAGATCGACGTGCTGGGCACCCGCCTGCTCACCAACACACGCGAATTGAGCCTGCGCTGGCAGCAGCAGGGGCGCTGGCGCCTCAGTGCCGACATCGGTCAGAGCCAGCGTCACGATCCCTACACCCTGCGCACCGGGCTGGTCGGTGCCGGCAGCACCACGCCCGAGGTGGTGCCGGTCGCGATTGCCGGCGGCACCGACCGGGACCTCAAGCTCAAGCGCACCAGCGTGGGCGTGGGGATGTGGACGGCCTTGTCGCCGCGCTTCGATCTCGACATCAGCCTCAAGAGCGAAGAAAAGCGCGGCGAACGCCTGTTCGGCATGGGCATGAACTGCCCCTTGCCGGTGACACCCGGCTGCCGCGGCGCCACCACCGCCCACACCGGCTGGGCGCTGCTGGCCCTGCCCGAACCGGTGAACGCCCGTCACAGCCAGATCGAGGCCCGGGTGAGTTATGCCGGCGAGTCGCTGCGCCTGAGCGGCGGCTATTACGGCTCGTTCTACAACAACGCGCATGGCGCGATGTCACCCCGCGTGCCCGGCAGCCTGAACAACGCCCTGGGCGAGTTGCTGCCGCTCAACACCGGGTTGCAGGCGCTGTTGAACCTGCCAGTCGCGCTGGCCCCCGACAACCAGGCGCACCAGTTCGATGTCACCGGCAACTACACGGTGGCGAGCCACACGCAGATGCGCTTCAAGCTCGCGTTCGGCCGTGCCGAGCAGCACCAGGATTTCCGGGCCGCCGGCTTCCTGGACGCGCCCGCCGGCGTGGCCAACCTGGGTGGGCGGATCAACACCACGCTGGCCGAGGTGGGCGTGTCGTCGCGGCCACTGCCCAAACTGACGCTGGTGGCCGATCTGCGCCAGGAGGACAAGGACGACGCCACGCCGCTGGCGGTCTACAACGTGGCCGGCACGCTGACCTACACCAACCGCGCGCTGCCCAGCCGGCGCACACGGGCCAAGGCGAGTGCGGCCTACCAGTTCAGCAGCGCCCTGAAGGGCGTTCTGGGCGCCCACCACGAAGCCATCGACCGCGGCGTCTTCACCGCCAGCAGCGCCGTGGGGGGCCTCAGTGCGCTGCGCCAGAAGACCGACGAAACGGGCCTGCGGGCCGAATTGCGTCGCCTGATGTCCGAGAGCTTCAGTGCCTCGCTCAGCCTCGAATCCAGCCAACGCCGCGGCAGCAACTGGCTGCGGCCCGGCAGCACGCTCGGCGTCATCGAGGTGCCCGATCCGCTGGATCCGGCCAACGGTTTCGGCAACACGGCGATCTTCATGCCCACGCTGGCCGATCGCCAGCGCGACAAGATCAAGCTGCAGGCCGATTGGCAGCCGAGTGCCGCGATGTCGGTCCAGTTCAGCGTCGAGGATGGCCAGGACCGCTACCGTGTCAGCAGCCAACAGGGGCTGCGCCATTCGGGCATCCGCCAGGTCAGCATCGACGGCAGTTATGCGCTGTCCGACAAATGGGGCGTCACCGGCTTCTTCAGCTACGGCGACCAGCAGCTGCACCAATCGCGAGCCGAGGGCTACATCCTGTCGTTCCGCAATGCCAACACCCACTTCGGCCTGGGGCTGACCGGCAAGCCCAGCGACAAGCTGCAGGTGGGCGCCGAGCTGAACTGGAGCGACGACAAGAACGTCTACGCCCAGGCACTGGACGGCTACGCGCCGCCCGACAGCGTGGCGCTGCTGGCGGCCACGGGGGGCCTGCCCGACATCGTGTTTCGGCAGTCCACCCTGAAGCTGTTCGTCAAGGCCGACATCGACAAGCGCTCATCGGCCCGCATCGACCTGGTGCACCAGCGCGCGCGGCTGAACGACTGGGGCTGGGGCTACAACGGCGTGCCGTTCGCCTATTCAGACGGCGCCACGCTGTGGCAGCAGCCGAACCAGCAGGTGACGGCGATGGCGGTGAGCTACACCTATCAGTGGAAATGAGCGACTAGGCTGCCCGGGCCGGGCGGCTTTGTCTCACTGCAGCGACGACGTCTTCACCGGGGCCTTGGGCTCCTCTGGCTCGACGGGCTCCTGGTGCGCCACGCCGGTGTGGCACTCGATGCAGGTGGCCTTGCCCGAACTGAACTTCTTGTGCTGCTTGACGGCATCCTCGTTCTGCTTGGCGGCGTCCATCGCCTCGGGGGTGTGGCAGGTGCGGCAGTTGGCCGAGTTGTCAGCCTTCATCTCGTCCCACACGTGGTTGGCCAGTTCCCAGCGCCTGGCGTCGAACTTCGCCTGCGTGGAGATGGTGCCGCGCGCCTCGGCGATGGCATCGCGGATGCCGGCTTGCGCCTTGTAGATCAGCTTGGCCGGGTAGGTGTGGGGCACGTGGCAGTCGCTGCAGCCCGCCTGCACGCCGGTGCGGTTCTTGCCATGCACCGAGGCCTTGTACTCGGGGTAGATGAACTGCGTGTGCGAATGGCAGGCCGTGCCGCAGAACTCGTTGCTGCCGGTGACCGCCATGGCCACCTGGGTGCCGGCGGTGGCGACGAAGCCGATGATCAGGCCGACCAGCAACAGCGCAAACACCGACCACCGCGCCGACGGCGAGAACAACCAGGTGAAGAACCGGCGAATCACGCCAGGCCTGCCGGAATCTGCCATTGCCTACCCCTGGTTGCTGGCCAAAGTTGTTGACCACGTTGTTGACCACGCTCGCTTGAGCTCATTGACGGCGATCACCGCCACGCTGGTGCTGGGCCACGGCTCAGAACCTGACTGACCGACGACCCTGGCCATGGGTCGGGCCGAGGTGCCAATGCCGCGCAGCCCAAGACCGGGGCAGGGCGTTCAGCCGCCGGCCGCCGCCGTCTGGCCGGCCTACCTGGACGCGAGCACGACCGCCACCAAGGCCTTGATGTCGGCGTCGGTCGCTTCGACCTTTTTGTGGTCGTCGTCGTCGGACATCTTGCCGCCCGTCTTCAGGTAGACGAACAGCTTGTCCGACGCGTCGGCCTTGCCGGCGTACTTCTCGGCCACCGAAGCCCACGACGGCCCTTTCTTGGTCGTCTTGGCCGTGTGGCACTTGCTGCACTTCTGCGCTGCGGCCAGATCTTCGCCCGGCCCGGCGAACACAGGGCCGCTGAGGGCCAGCACGAAGGAGGCGACGGCAAGGGGCAAGTCGATGCGCATGGGAAAACTCCGGGTGACTCTGGCTTGGCCAGCGGCTGTCCGGTAACCCGTGGGGCCGGACAAATTCATTGTCCGGACGCAAGGCGCCGAAATCTTGACCCCCATCAATCATCATGGCGGGCAATCCCGGGGTCACCGATCAACCCCGTCTGGCGCGCGCTGCGGCGGCGGCACTGCGGTGACCAGCGCCTGATGCACGAAGGCGTCGACCAGGGTGTCGGCGATGCGGTTGAACAGCGGCCCGGCGGCGCGCGTCATGAAGGCGCTGTCGAACTCGTAGTCGAGCGCAAAGTTCACCTTGCAGGCGTCGCTGGCCAGTTCGGTCAGGCGCCACTCGCCCTCGAAGCGACGGAACGGCCCGCGCTCCAGGTGGATGGCCATGTAGCCCGGCCGTTGCTTGGGGTTGCGCGTGCGCAAATCGAAGTTCATGCCGTGCCAGCACACCCGCAGATCGGCCGATACCAGTTGGTCGTCACGGCTGACGATCTGCGCGTCGGCGCACCAGGGCAGGAAGCGCGGGTAGTGCTCGGCCGCCTCGATCAGATCGAACAGGCGCGTGGCCGGCTGGGGCACCAGGGCCGAACGGCGCACGATCATCGGATGCCTGGTGCCGTGTCCAGCGCGGTCGACACGGCTCAGAGCCGCGCGATCCGCCCTTCAATGACCAGCGGGCGGTACAGCGCGATGTCGGCCTCGATGCGATCGCGCAGGCCTTGCGGCGTGGACGGCGTGAGCTCGAAGCCGGCCTGCTCGGCCTGCGCCCGCACCTCGGGCAGGGCCATCACCGCGGTGACGGCCTGATGCAGTTGCGCCAGCAGCGGCGCCGGTGTGCCGGCCACCGCCACCAGCGCGGCCCAGGGGTGCATCGCCACTGGCGGGCCACCCGCCTCGGCCAGCGTGGGCAGGTGCGGGTGCGTGGCCAGGCGCTGGCGTGCGGCCACGGCCAGCGGGCGCAGCTTGCCGGCAGCCAGCAGGCCGGCCGTGCTGTTGACGCTGAAGGCGGTGAAGTCGACATCGCCCGAGGCCACCGCGGTGAACAGCGCACCGGCGTCCTTGAAGGGCACGTGCAGCAGGCGCAGGCCAGCCGCCCGGGCCATGGTTTCGACCGCCAACTGGCTGGCGTGGCCGTTGCCCAGCGTGGCGTAGCTCACGCCTTCGGGCGTGCGGCGCGCGGCCTCCAGCAGATCGGCCACGTTGTGCAGCCGGCTGCTGCCGCCGGTCAGCAATACGAAGGTGGCGCGGAACAGCAGCGTCAGCGGCGCCAGATCCCGCACCGGGTCGTAGGGCAGGCTGGCATGCAGCAGCGGGTTGACGGCCAGCGTGGCGGTGTCGGCCAGGTACAGCGTGTGGCCGTCGGGCGGGGTGCGGCGCACGTCGCCAAAGGCCACGATGCCCGAGGCGCCAGGCTTGTTGTCCACCAGCACCGGCTGGCCCCAGCGCTGCGCCAGCCGCTCGGCCACGCTGCGCGCCACCACGTCGGGGCCGATGCCCACCGAGTAGGGCACCACCAGACGCACCGCGCGCTCGGGAAAGCCAGCGCCGCGGTGGGCCCAGGCCGATGCCGTGGGGCCGGCCGCGGCCAAGGCGGCCAGCAGGCTGCGGCGCTGGATCACGCCGACGTTCATGCCAGCACCGTGCCCAACAAGGTGGCGGCCGACAGCAGCGCGGCAAACCACAGCTCGAGCCGGAAGGTGCGGAACAGGATCTCGTTGAAGGCCAGGCCCGGCGCGCAGCGGCCCAGATCGCGCCGCAACTGCAGGGCGGTGGGCACCAGCACCAGCGGCAGCAGCAGGGCGGGTGAGCGCGCCAGCCAGGCCATCGCCGGCACCAGCGCAAACGGCCCCAGCACCAGCAGGGCGTAGAGCGCACGCGAGGCCGCATCGCCATAGCTGACCGCAAAGGTGTTGCGACCGACCAGCCGGTCGTGGGCGATGTCGCGGTGGTTGTTGACGGCCAGCGCCGCGGCGGCCAGCGCGCCGATGGCCACCGACGCCAGCATGCTGACGCTGCCGATCTGGTCGGTGAGCACCCAGTCGGTGCCCATCACCGCCACCAGGCCGAAGAACACGAACACCGTCAGCTCGCCAAAGGGCGTGTAGGCGATGGGTCTGGGCCCGCCCATGTAGGCCAGCGCCGCCAGCAGCGAGGCCACGCCGATCGCCAGCACCGGCCAGCCGCGATAGGCCATCAGCGCCACACCCAGGCCGGTGGCCACCAGCGCCACCACCACGATGCCGGCGCGCACATGGCGCACGCTGAGCCAGCCGTTGGCGGTGGCGCGTGGCAGGCCGGTGCGGGTGCCGCTGCACTCGGCACCACGCACGGTGTAGCCCACGTCGTTCTGCATGTTGGTGACCACCTGCACCAGCAGCGCCGCACCCAGCACCAGCAGCGCGGCGAGCAGGTCGATGCTGCCGTTGCGGGCGAAGCCCAGCGTGGCGCCCACCAGCACGGGGCTGAACGCCACCAGCAGGCTGTGCGGCCGGATGGCCACCATCCAGGCGGCCACGGAGCCTGAGCGCACCTGGGCGGTGCTGACGACGGACCCTCGGTTGGCTGTCATGCGGGATGGCCTCCGGTGGCTCGATGCAGGCCACCCTGCCTGGCATTCTGGGCAGCCGAGGGGGGCTCAAACTTGCGCAAGGTCAAGTACGCCGTTGCGTGCGGGCAGCTTGCGGCGCCGCGGTCCGCTCAGTGGGTGCTGCGCATCGGTGGGCGCCTGCCCATGTGGATGCAGGCGATGCCCAGGCTGAGGTTGCGGTAGTGCACGCCTTCGAAGCCGGCCTGCTCGATCAGCGCCTGGAAGGCCCGCTGGTCGGGGAAGCGGCGGATCGACTCGACCAGGTAGCTGTAGGCCTCGGGGGCCTGTGCGATCCAGGCGCCCAGGCGCGGGATCACGGTGAACGAGAACAGGTTGTAGAACGGCCGCACCGGCGCGTAGGGGCGCGAGAACTCCAGGCACAGGAAACGGCCGCCGGGCTTGAGCACCCGCAGGATCTCGCCCAGCGCGTCGTCCAGGCGGGTGACGTTGCGGATGCCGAAGGCGATGGTCAGCGTGTCGACCGACGCGGAGGCCAGCGGGATGGCCTCGCCGGTGCCTTCCAGCCACTCGACGCCGACATGGCCACGCGCGCGGCCCACGTCCATCATCGGCAGGCTGGGGTCGCAGACAGTGACCCGCCGACCGGGCGCGGCCATCAGCGCGGCCACGTCGCCGGTGCCGCCGGCCAGGTCGACGATGAACTGGCGGTCGCGCGGTGCGGCCAGGCGCACCAGGGTGCGCTTCCACAGCCGGTGGATGCCCAGGCTCATCAGGTCGTTCATCAGGTCGTAGCGCGCGGCCACGGCTTCGAAGACACGGCGGATGCGCTGCTCGCGCTCCAACTCGTCAACGCTGTGCTTGCCGAAGGTCTTGGACAGATCGGTCATAGGGCAATCAGCGTAGCAGAGCGACCGGCGCGCTTGATCACGCCTGAGCACGCGCTTGACCCAGCCCGGCCCGCGCCTGACTGCACCGTGGGTCAGAATGTCAGATCTGACCAGGCAGGGGTGCTGCCGCAAACCACATTGCATCGAACATGCCTTTTGAGCTGAGTTGGGAACCCGCCGGGGTCTATCGCCGCTATTTCGGTCATGTCACGATCGCCGATCGGCAGCGCTCGCTCGAACGGATCTGCGCCGATCCCCGCTTCGACGAACTGCAGTTCACCATCACCGACTACCGGGATGCCGAGCGCTACGACACCTCGCGTGAGGCCACCGCCGAGATCGCCGCCCTGCACGTCGGGCCCTTGATGACCAACCCCAACATCGTGATTGCGGCGGTCGCCGTCGACGAACGGATCGTCGCTTCGATTCAACACTTCATCGGACTGGGGTTCATCACCCAGCCCTACCGCATCTTTTCGACGGTGGCCGCGGCCAGGGCCTGGATGGCCAGCCAGCCGCCCCGACTGAATCCGCGCGCGCCCCACCTGCCGCGTTGATCGTCGCCGGGCCCGGCCCGCTCGAGCGCGCTCTCGGGCCAGGCGTCAGGGTTTGACCCGCGCAGCAGTGCGCCGGCGCGGCGGTCAACTTGACTTGCATCAGGCGCGGCGCGGCCCGCAGTGCCTAGAGTGGCGCAGCGGAGGGTGCCATGAGTCCTGTGGGAATGAGCCTGCTGATGATGCTGGCCTTCGCGGGCTTTGCCACGCTGGCCTGGCGCAAGCTGCAGCTGGTGCTGGCCTTGCAGCCCGAGCCGCGCTGGGACCAGCCGGTCGAGCGCCTGCGCAGCGTGCTGGTCAACGGCCTGCTGCAGCGGCGCATGGTGCAGCGCGAGTGGCGACCGGGGCTGATGCACGCGGTGATCTTTCTCGGCTTCATGTCGCTGCTGCTGCGCAAGCTGCAGTTGATCGCGATCGGATACCACGAGCCGGCGGTGTTCCCGGATTGGTTCGGCGGGCCGTTCGCGGCGTTCAAGGACTTCATCGAGCTGGCGGTGATCGCCGCGGTGCTGTATGCCTTCTGGCGCCGCTTCGTGGCCCGGCCGGCGCGGCTGGAGCCCAACCGCGAGGCGGTGCTGGTGCTGGGGCTGATCCTGGTGATCATGCTCACCGACCTGGCCTTCGACGGCTTCCGCTTCACGCTGCTGTCGGCCAGCGCGCCGGGCATCGCGCACGAGCGGGCCTTCGCCTTTGCCGGGGGCGCGGTGGCGAGTGTTTTCCAGGGCTGGTCGCCCGGCGTGCTGCAGGCCGGTTATGGGCTGTCGTACTGGACGCAGATGGTGGTGGTGTTCTGCTTCCTGGTGCTGCTGCCCACCGGCGAGCACTTCCACATCGTCACCGCATTGCCCACGCTGTTCTTCCGCCGCGGGCGGCCGGCCAACCAGGTGCCCAGCGTCGACATCGACAGGCTGATGGCGGCCACCGACGAGGCCGACATGAAGGCCGGCGTGCGCACCGCCGCCGACCTGGTGTGGAAGGACGGGCTGGACGTCTTCACCTGCACCGAATGCGGCCGCTGCACGGACGCCTGCCCGACCCACCTGACCGGCAAGCCGCTGTCGATGAAGAGGGTCAACGACCGCCTCAAGCACCACCTGGTCGAACAGCGTGACCTGCTCATCGCCCATGACCCGAAGGCCGAACTGCCGGCGCTGGTGGGCACCGTGATCAGCGAGGACACGCTGTGGGCCTGCACCACCTGCGGCTACTGCGAGGCGGCCTGCCCGATCGAGCTGGAGCACCTGCCGCGCTTCCTGCGCATGCGCCAGCATCAGGTGATGATCGCCGGCGAATTTCCGCACGCGCTGAAGAAGGTGTTCGAGGCCTACGAGTCGCAAGGCAACCCCTGGGGCCTGCAGGCCGCTCAACGTGGTGATTGGGCGCAGGGCCTGAATGTGCCGGTGGTGCGCAGCGCCGAGGACATGGCCGCGCTGGACTGCCTGTTCTACGTCGGCTCGGCGATGAGCTTCGATCCACGTGGGCAGAAGATCGCGCGCGCCTTCGTCACCATCCTGCAACGTGCCGGCGTGCGCTTCGGCATCCTGGGGCCCGACGAGGGCGCCACCGGCGAATGTGTGCGGCGCGTGGGCAACGAGATGCTGTTCCAGCAACTGGCCGCCACGCTGGTGGAGACGCTCAATCAGCGTGGCGTCCAGCGCATCGTCACCTGCGACCCGCATGCGCTGAATTCGCTGCGCAACGAGTACCCCGAGTTCGGCGGCCACTACGCGCTGGTGCACCACAGCCAGTTCATCGCCGAGTTGCTGGCGCAGGGCCGCATCCGTGTGAGCAACGGGTTGATGCGGGTGGTCTTCCACGACCCCTGCTACCTGGGCCGGCACAACGGTGAGTTCGACGCCCCGCGCGAGGTGCTGGGCCAGCTGTGCAGCGACGCGCCGCTGGAGATGGCGCTCTCGCGCGAGAAGGCGATGTGCTGCGGCGCCGGTGGCGGGCGCATGTGGCTGGAAGAGACCATCGGCAAGCGCATCAACATCACCCGGGTGGAACAGGCGCTGGCACTGAAGCCGCAGACGATTGCCACCGCCTGCCCCTACTGCGCGGTGATGATGGCCGACGGGTTGGCTGCGCTGCCCGAGGCCGGCGCCACGCAGTCACGCGACATCGCCGAACTGGTGGCCGAGGCACTGGTGGCCGGGACGGCCTGAAACCCGCCCCGTGCAGGCCTGGCGATGTATCGATCAGCGCCAAGCCGGGCACCGACGGCGCGCCCTGCCTGGCGAACACCAGCGTCAGCGCGTCGTCGCCGCTGGCGTGCTGCACCTGCGGTTTGTCGAAGGCCGCAAAGCCGAACAGGTAGCGACCGGCCAGGTTGTCGAACTGCACGTCGAACTTGGCCGCCGGTGACCAGCTTGCGCGCCACCACCGAGGTGTGCAGGCCATTGGCCCGCCCTTGTCGGCCGGGTCCTTCAGCTTCTTCCAGCTGCCGTCGGCCTGCTTCTGGTAGGGCCCGCGGCGGGTAGGGCCCGCGGCGGCGCGAATCGGTGGGGTCGGGGTGCTGCACCAGCATGTACAGCCTGTCGCCGGCCCACGCCGCCTTCAGCGTGGCGGTGTTCTCGCCCTTGCCGCCGGCAAAGTTGACCGCGCCGCTCAGCGGCACGTCCAGCCCGCGCGCCTGGGCCCACACCGGATCATTGGCGCCGGCGGCCATGTTCGGTGCGGCAGCGGCCTTCACGGCAACCAGGGTGTTGGGGGCGGTCGAAACCTGCACGGCGGTGCAGCCGGCCAGGCCCAGCAAGGCGGCGGCGGTTGCCGTGGCCGACAGGCGGAGGGTGAGTTGCATGAGCAGAACTCCTTGGCGTTGGGCCTTGTTCGCCCCGCACCGTCTGCCGGCCGACCGCACCGGCGTTTGAGGAGCAGCGCTCATGCTGCGGCGCGGCAGGCTGAAGCGGACTGTTCGACGTCAACCTTTGCGCCCGCTACAGCCCTGGCTGGGAGCCCACTGCCGCCAGGGCGATGCGCGCCGGGCCGGGGGCGGCGCCGCCTTGCTTGATCGGCGGCGGAAAGTGGTAATGGGCGTCGTTGAGGTAGACGGCCACCTGCTGGATGTCGTCGTCGGTCCAGGCCAGCTGGGCCGTGGCCTGCCAGGCCCGCACCTGCGCGCGCAGGCTGGGCCAGTCGGAGGCCTGCTTCTTGGCGCGCCAATGCACCTGCGTGTTGTGGCAGGCGATGCAGTGGGTGGTGTAGAGCAGTTCGCCTCGGCTCTGCGCCGCCGCAGGTGCGGCGACGGCGGCCAGCAGCGCCATGGCCAGCAGCGCCCTGGCCGGGCCCGTGGCGGCGGTGCGCAACGGCGCGGTCATCGTGAACAGTGTCATTCGATCTTCTCCTTGGCGCACCGCTCCACCAGGTACAGGATCGATTGGTAGGGCATGTCGGCCATCTCGGACAGGCCGATCTCGCAGGTGCGGCTGCTGGAGTATCCCTGGCTGCAGCCGGCCGGCAGCGCGGCCTTCAGGTGGCGCAGCGCATGTTCGTTCAGCTCGGGTCGCATGAAACCACGCTCGCCGGCAAAACCGCAGCACTGCACGGCGTCGACCGACACCACCTCGGCGCTGCAGCGGCGGGCCACCGCCAGCAGCTGGTCGGTGCTGCCCATCTTGCGCACGCTGCACACCGGGTGCACCGCCACTGCTGCGGGTTGGGGATCGATGCGCAAGCGCGGCAGCAACGTGTCGTGGGCGAAGGCGACGCTGTCGTGCAGCGGCAGCCGGCCGGCCAGGAACTTCTGCATCCGGTAGCTGCAGGGGCTGGTGTCGAAGACGATGGGCCAACGGCCCCCGTCGCTGGCCTCGGTCAGCGCGGCTTCGAGCTCGGCCGCCTTGTGATCGGCGGCGTCCGTCAGGCCTTTGCTCTCGAACGGCTGGCCGCAGCACAGGCCGTCCAGGCCGTGGGGATAGACCACGTCGAAGCCGGCGCGCCGGAACAGCCGCTCGGCCACGATGGGCAGCGCCTCCACGCCGTCGTGACCACGCTGCGGGCCCATGTTGCGCGCCGCGCAGCTGGGGAAATAGACGATGCGCTCGGCGCGCTGCGGTGGCTGCACCCGCGGCACGAAGTGCAGCGGCCGCGCCAGCGCCGGTGACCACTTGGGCAGCCGCCCGCCGCTGAGCTTGCGCAGGCCGTCGAGCGTGCCCTTCATCACCGTGGTGCCGACCACGCCGTGCAGCAGATCGGCCGCGCCCAAGCCCAGACGCACGCCGGTGGTCAGCGGGCCGTAATGGCGTGCGGCGAAACCGGCCGCGCGGTGCGCCAGCGGGCTGGCGCGCTGACCGCGCAAGGACTTGATCAGCAACCCGGTCTCGATGCCGACCGGGCAGGCGGTGGCGCACAGGCCGCAGGCCGCGCAGGTCTCGATACCTTGGTAGTCGTAGAGCGCCTTGAGTTCTTTCGAGCGCTGCGGCTCGCTGCCTGCCGCATCCAGCCGGGCGATCTCGCGCCAGCCCACGATGCGCTGGCGCGGCGACAGCGTGAGCCCGCGCGACGGGCACTTGGGTTCGCAGAAGCCGCATTCGATGCATTTGTCGACCAGCACATCGGCCGCGGGCAGCGGCTTCAGATGCTTCAGATGCGACTGCGGATCGGCGTTGAGGATCACACCCGGGTTCAGCAGCCCCTGCGGGTCGAGCAGGGCCTTGATGCGCTGCATCAGCGCAAAGGCCGGCGCGCCCCATTCCCTCTCGACGAAGGGTGCCATGTTGCGGCCGGTGCCATGCTCGGCCTTCAGCGAGCCGTCGTACTTGTGCACCACCATGTCGCACACGGCGTCCATGAAGCGGGCATAACGCTGCACCTCGGCGGCATTGCCGAAATCCTGGGTGAAGACGAAGTGCAGGTTGCCTTCGAGGGCATGGCCGTAGACGATGGCCTCGGGGTAGCCGTGTTCGGCCAGCAACTGCTGCAGCTCGAGCGTGGCCTCGGCCAGGCGCTCGACCGGAAAGGCCACGTCCTCGATGATCACCGTGGTGCCGGTGGGCCGCACCGCGCCCACGGCCGGGAAGATGCCCTTGCGCACCTTCCACAACGCGGCCGACTCGGCGGCATCGGTGCTGAAGTGCAGCGGCGTGGCCAGCGTGATGCCCTGCAGCGCCAGCGTGATGGCGGCGATCTTCAAGTCCAGCGCAACGGCGGTGGCCGCACGCGTCTCGACCAGCAGCGCGGCGCCATCGGGGGGCAACGTGCCCAGCGCGGCGGGCAAACCGGGTTGGGCCTGCACCGCGCGCAGCGAGGCGCGGTCGAGCAGCTCCACCGCCACCACCGGCGTGGGCTTGAGCTGGCTGACCGCGCTGCAGGCCGTCTGCAGGTGGTCGAACAGGATCAGCGCGCTGGCCTTGTGCGCATGCTCCTCGACGGTGAAATAGCTGATCTCGCTGATGAAGCCCAGCGTGCCTTCCGAGCCGATCATCAGATGCGACAGGATGTCGACCGGGTCGGCATGGTCCAGCAGCGCATTCAGCCCGTAGCCGGTGGTGTTCTTCAGCCGGTACTTGTGGCGGATGCG
>Ga0155495_1102_pt2 | contig 34860 bp, 38 predicted proteins | sample RifCSPhighO2_12_FD_107153 | JGI IMG/M metagenome (GOLD analysis project Ga0155495, IMG submission 107153) | Burkholderiales bacterium RIFCSPHIGHO2_12_FULL_69_20
GATCGCCGACAACGCAGGCCCACAGCACGCAGGCCACGCCCAGGTCGCCGGTCCACAGCGAATGGCGGCCCTGGCCGTGCAGCAAGCGCTGCTGCTCGACCTGGCCGGCGGCATGCATCGCCAGCGCGCGGGCGCGATCGCGCCAACGCACATCACCGGTGCGCCGCCACAGCTTGTGCAGCGCCAGCGCGCTGCCGATGGTGCCGTGGCACAGCGATGGGCCTTTGTTCAGCGGGCCGGCGTGCCAGGTCAGTTCACCCGCCTGGTCCAGCAGCGCATCCCATTCGGCGCTGCGCGGTGCGACCGCCAGCCGGCAGACGATGCCGGGCGCGCCGTGGCAATCCTGCACCAGCCGTTTCGGGTCGACCCGGCCGGGCTCGATCGCCGGCAGCCAGTTGGCGCCGCCATCGGCGCGCAGCGCGGTGGCCTGCAGCGTGGCCAGCGCCCGCTCGGTGATGCGCGCCACCTGCGCGGCCGGCAGCAGCGCGGCGCCACGCAGGAACGGGTAGACGTTGCCGGCAAAGCCGTGGCCGGCGCCCAGCATCCGCTGCCCCGGCCGGCCGTAGAGGTCCTGCACCCAGATCCAGGTGCCGGTCTCGGGATCGGGTTCCATCTCGGCCTCCAGCGCCTCGGCGGCCTGGCGCACCAGATCGCCCCAGCGCGCCTCACCGGTGGCTTCGGCCAGAAAGATCGCCGCCAGCACCGTGCCCGAATTGCCCCACAGCGCCTCGCGCGCCGTGTTGTGCAGGTTGCCGGCGATGCCGTCGTGCAGGCGCTGTGCCAGCGCCTCGCCGGGCTGCATCGTCCACAGCAGCAGGTCCATGCCGACATCGCCGAGCAGGAACGAGGCGCTGCCGTGGCGATGGTCGGCCAGGCTGGCGTGGTTGACGTCGCGCAGCCGGGTCAGCAGCGGCAGGAAGTCGGGCAGCGGCCGGGTCGCATCGATGGCACCGGCCCGCGCCAGATGGTGCAGCGCCAGCACCACGCCAGCGGCGCCATGGTAGAGCGGGCGGTCGACATGGCCCGGCCCGTCGGGGTCGTCCAGCGGGTGCGTCAGCCAGCCCTCGCCGGGCCGGAATTCGGCCAGCGCGGCGTCGACGATGCGGTGAATCGCGGCACTGGCCGCGCCGTCGCTCCAGGGGGCGCTGTGCAGCGGCTCGTGCCGCGCGGGATCGAACAGGCCGGTCATCGTCATGGGCTGCCCCTCGGTGGACGTGGCCGCGATGCTACGTCGTCGAAGGGGCAGCGCCATACCGTGACCAGCCGCCCGCGCGGGCGCGGGTTCAGACCAGCGTCACGCCGGTCTTGCTCTGCAGCTCTTCGCGGCTGATGCCCGGGGCGGTCTCGACCACCTTCAGCCCGTGCGGGGTGATGTCCATCACCGCCAGGTCGGTGATGATGCGGTCGACCACGCCCACGCCGGTCAGGGGCAGCGTGCAAGCGGGCAGGATCTTCAGATCGAAGCCGCCGTCCTTGCGCTTGGCCACGTGCTCCATCAGCACCACCACGCTCTTGACGCCGGCCACCAGGTCCATAGCGCCGCCCATGCCCTTGACCATCTTGCCGGGGATCATCCAGTTGGCCAGGTCGCCCTTTTCGCTGACCTGCATCGCGCCCAGGATCGACAGGTTGATCTTGCCGCCGCGGATCATCGCAAAGCTGTCGTGGCTGCCGAAGATGCTGCTGCCGGGGATGGTGGTCACCGTCTGCTTGCCGGCGTTGATCAGGTCGGGGTCGACCTCGCTCTCGTCGGGGAAGGCACCGATGCCCATCATGCCGTTCTCGCTCTGCAGCCAGACCTCGATGGCGGGGTCGACGAAGTTGGCCACCAACGTGGGCAGGCCGATGCCGAGGTTGACGTAGAAGCCGTCCTGCAGTTCCTTGGCCGCGCGCGCGGCCATTTGATCGTGTGTCCAGGCCATCTCAGATCCCCTTCGGATTTTGCTTGGTGGTGCGCTTCTCGATGCGCTTCTCGGGCGTGGCGTTCAGCACCAGCCGGTGCACGTAGATGCCGGGCAGGTGCACCGCATCGGGGTCGAAGCTGCCGGTCTCGACGATCTCCTCCACTTCCACCACGCTGATCTTGCCGGCCATGATCGCCGCCGGGTTGAAATTGCGCGCCGTGCGCCGGAAGATCAGGTTGCCGGCCTTGTCGGCCTTCCAGGCCTTGCCCAGCGCCACGTCGGGCACCAGCGCACGCTCCATCACGTAGGTGTGGCCGTCGAATTCACGCTGCTCCTTGCCCTCGGCCACCAACGTGCCCACGCCGGTGCGGGTGAAGAACGCCGGGATGCCCGCGCCGCCGGCACGCAGCCGCTCGGCCAGCGTGCCCTGCGGGGTGAATTCGAGCTGCAGTTCACCGGCCAGGTACTGGCGCTCGAACTCCTTGTTCTCGCCGACGTAGCTGCTGATCATCTTGCTGATCTGGCGCGTCTCCAGCAGCTTGCCCAGGCCGAAGCCGTCGACGCCGGCGTTGTTGCTGATCACGGTGAGGTTCTTGGCGGCGCTGTCGCGCAGCGCGTCGATCAGCGCCTCGGGGATGCCGCACAGGCCGAAACCGCCCACGGCCAGCAACTGGCCGTCGTGGACGATGCCGGCCAGTGCCGCGGCGGCGCTGGGGTAGAGCTTGTTCATGGGTCGAATCCTTTGCAGGCCTTCACAGGCGTTGTCAGGCGTTGTCAGGGGTGAGCAGAACGACGGCGCGAAGCGTACTACTTACTCGATTAAGTAGGGGTTACGTAGAATCGCCTAAGCTCGTCCGCATCATCCCAGGAGCCCCGATGCCGCATGCCACAACACCTGCCGCGCCCGCTGAAACCACCGTCGATCTGGCCGCGCTGCAGGCCCTGCTGACCGACATGGTGGCGCCCTGGGTGACCGAGCTGAACCTGCGGGTGATCGAGGCACGGCCCGGCAAGGTGGTGCTGGCGCTGCCAGTGGCGCCGCGCCATGTTCACGGCGGCGGCGTGCTGTGCGGCCAGTCGATGATGGCCGCGGCCGACACCGCGATGGTGCTGGCGATCAGCAGCCAGCTGGGCGGCTTCAAGCCGATGACCACGGTGCAGCTGCAGACCAGCTTTCTGCGACCCATCGCCGGTGACAGCGGCGAGGCCCGCGTGATCGCCCGCGTGCTGCGCCTGGGCAAGAGCCTGGCCTTCGGCGAGATCGAGGTGCAGGACGCCGCCGGCCGGCTGGCCGCGCACGCCACCACCACTTACGCGCTGCTGTGAGCCCGCACGGCCGCCCGAAGGGCGAACACCCCGCCGTGCCCGGCACGGCGGCTTCCCGATGACCGGTATCGACCTCACGCTCGACTACCGCACCGCCTTCGACCAGGCGCCGATCGGCCTGGTGATGTCACGCCAGCGGCAGATCGTCGACTGCAACCGCCAGGTGCTGGCGATGTTCGGCGCGCAGCGTGAGCAGCTGGTGGGCCGCAGCTTCGAGGTGCTGTACCCCACGGCCGACGAGTTCGAGCGCACCGGCGCGCGCATCGTCGCCAGCCTGGACGCGCAGGGCTGGTACGCCGACGACCGGGTGATGAAGCGGGTGGACGGCCCGGCCCGCGGCGAGCTGTTCTGGTGCCATGTCAGCGGCCGCGCGCTGAATCCGGCGCAGCCGCATGCGGCCGGCATCTGGGCCTTCGAGGACCTGTCGTCCAAGCGCCGGTTGAAGGTCGACTTCACCGCCCGCGAGCGCGAGATCGCCGCGCTGCTGATCGACGGCCTGACCAGCAAGCTGATCGGCAAGCGCCTGGGCATCAGCCCGCGCACGGTGGACGTCTACCGCGCCCGGCTGATGCGCAAGGTGGGCGCGGCCACCACGCCCGAGCTGGTCAACAAGTTACTGGCGGGCTGATAGCGCGAGGCCGGCTTGATGCCGGACAAGCGGCGGTGGCCCCACCTGCGCCTGCCGTCGAAAACCCTTGATCTTTGCCCGTGCACGCCCAAACTGCGGGGCATGAACGAGGAACGACCATGACCCAGGCCCGCCCCGCCGCTGTGGCCGGCAGCTTCTACCCGGGTGATGCGCAGGCGTTGCGCGCTACCGTGGCGCACCACTTGGCCAGCGCATCGGCCCAGGCCGCGGGCACGCCGACCCCTGCGCCCAAGATGCTGGTGGTGCCGCATGCCGGCTACATCTACTCGGGCGACGTGGCAGCCAGCGCCTATGCGCTGCTGGCACCGTGGCGTGACCATATCCGCCGGGTGGTGCTGCTCGGCCCGACCCATCGCGTGGCGGTGCGTGGCATGGCGGTGCCGGCCGCGTTGGCCTTCGACACCCCGCTGGGCCGCGTGCCCATCGACCAGGCCGCGCTGGCGCGCATCGCCGATCTGCCGCAGGTGCTGCAGAGCGACCGGCCGCATGCGCTGGAGCATTCGCTCGAGGTGCAGTTGCCCTTCCTGCAGGCGGTGCTGGGCAGCGGCTTCAGCCTGGTGCCGCTGGCGGTGGGCGATGCGTCGCCGCAGCAGGTCGACGAGGTGCTGGAGCGGTTGTGGGGCGGCGACGAGACGCTGGTGGTGATCAGCTCCGACCTGTCGCACTACCTGCCCTATGCCGAGGCGCGCAGCCGCGACCGCGTCACGGTGCAGCGCATCCTGGGCTTCGCCAGTGATCTGCGCGGTGACGAGGCCTGCGGCGCGATGCCGCTGAACGGCGCGCTGCGCACCGCACGCCGCCATGGCCTGCAGCCGCGCCTGCTCGATCTGCGCAACTCGGGCGACACCGCCGGTGACCGCCAGCGTGTGGTGGGCTACGGCGCGATCGCCTTCGAGCCGACCCCGGCGCCCACCGACGGCGCCACCGAAACCGAGGCCGAACCTGCCGCCGACCCCGCGACCGACCCCGACCGTAGCGATGCCGCACTGGGCCAGGCCCTGCTGACGGGCGCCCGGGCGTCGATCGCCGAAGCACTGGGCCTGAACGCACCGGCGCGCACCGACCACCCGCGCCTGCGCCAGAGGGGCGCCAGCTTCGTCACGCTGCACGATGCGCGCGGTGACTTGCGCGGCTGCATCGGCCAGCTGGAAGCCTGGCGAGCGCTGGGCGACGACGTGCACCACAACGCGCTGGCCGCCGCCTTCGGCGACCGCCGCTTCTCACCGGTGACCGCCGCCGAGTACCCCCAGCTGCACATCGAGGTGTCGGTGCTGGCGCCGATGCAGCCGCTGCCCGCCAGTGCCACGGCGGCAGAGGCCGCGGGCCGGCTGCAGCCCGGCATCGACGGCGTGCTGCTCGACTGGCGCGGCCAGCGCGGCACCTTCCTGCCGCAGGTCTGGGCGCAGCTGCCCGATGCCATGGGCTTTTTACGCGCGCTGCGGCAGAAAGCCGGGTTGCCACCCGATTTCTGGGCCACCGACATCCAGCTGTGGCGCTACCAGGTCACCGCCTTCGAGGAGCCGCGCCATGCACGCCCCCACTGAGCCATCCCAACCCGCAAAACACGCGGCCATCGAAGCGCCCTACCCCGCCCGCTGGTGGCACAAGCTGGCCGATGGCCGCATCCAGTGCGACCTGTGCCCGCGTGATTGCAAGCTGCACGAGGGCCAGCGTGGACTGTGCTTCGTGCGCGCCCGCGGCACCGGCGCCCAGGCCGACCAGATGGTGCTCGACACCTACGGCCGCAGCTCGGGCTTCTGCATCGACCCGATCGAGAAGAAGCCGCTGAACCACTTCTACCCCGGCTCGTCGGTGTTCTCGTTCGGCACCGCCGGCTGCAACCTGGCCTGCAAGTTCTGCCAGAACTGGGACATCTCCAAGAGCCGCGAGCTGGACAAGTTGCAGGACGCCGCCTCGCCCGAGCAGATCGCCCAGGCCGCGAAGGCCAGCGGCGCGGCCAGCGTGGCCTTCACCTACAACGACCCGGTGATCTTTGCCGAGTACGCGATGGACACCGCCGACGCCTGCCATGCGCTGGGCGTGAAGACGGTGGCCGTCACCGCCGGCTACATCCATGCCGAGCCGCGGCGGGTGTTCTTCGACAAGATGGACGCCGCCAACGTCGACCTGAAGGCCTTCACCGATCGGTTCTATGTCGAGCAGACCGCGTCGCACCTGGCGCCGGTGCTCGACACGCTGCAGCACATCCGCCACGAGACGAACTGCTGGCTGGAGATCACCACGCTGCTGATCCCGGGGCTCAACGACAGCACGCCCGAGCTGGAGGCGATGACGCGCTGGATCGTCGACCACCTGGGGCCCGACGTGCCGCTGCACTTCACCGCCTTCCACCCCGACTACAAGCTGGTGCACCTGACGCGCACGCCGGGCGACACGCTGCAGCGTGCGCGCCGCATCGCGCTGGCGGCCGGGCTGCGCCATGTCTACACCGGCAACGTGCACGACGCCGAGGGCGGCCGCACCGCCTGCCCGGGCTGCCAGGCGCCGCTGATCGAGCGCGACTGGCATGCGGTGCTGCACTATGCGCTGGACGAAAGAGGCGGCTGCCCCCACTGCGGCACGGCGATCGCCGGGCGCTTTGGCCAGGGTCTTGCCGGCGGATTCGGCCGCCGACGCGTACCGGTGCGGGTGTCGGTGGCCTGAAGCGGTCAGGCCGACCGCGTTGACTCAGCCGGCGCAGGGCCGCCCCAAGGCGGCTGAGCGCCCCCTCGGGGGCAGGAGCGCAGCGACGTGGGGGCGGACATCTCAGCCGGCGCAGGGCCGCCCCAAGGCGGCTGAGCGCCCCCTCGGGGGGCAGGAGCGCAGCGACGTGGGGGCGGACATTTCAGCCTATCGGCTGTCCCAGACGCTGGCGCATCGCCTCGGGAATGGCCAGCGACTTCTGCGCCTTGAAGTCGGTCCACACCACGGTGGCACCGCCGGTGGCGTGAATGACGCCGGGCTGGTCGGTGCGCTCCAGCGTGGCATAGGTGTCGACGGTGCTGCGGCCCATCGTGCCCACGTAGTGCCGCGCCAGCACGTCGCCCGGGTACTCGAGCTGCCGGATGAAGTTGCAGAAGGCGTTGACGATGATCGGGCCCACGCCGCCGGCGGAGGCCAGGCAATCGAGATGGCGGAACCACTCGATGCGCAGGCTCTCGAGGTAGCGGAAGTAGCTGGCGTTGTTGACATGGCCCATCGCGTCCATGTCGCCCCAGCGGATGGGGATCACCATCTCGAAGACCAGTTGCTTGTCGTCGGGAATGTCGAATCGCATGCGTCGGTACGGGTCAGGTCGGGGTATCGGACGGCGGCTCGGTGGGCACGCCCAGCTCGGTGGCCAGGCGGTGCACCAGTGCACGCAGCTCGGCCAGCTCGGTGGACTGCCGGGCCAGCTCGGCCTTCAGCGCCACCAGCTCGCCCACGCTGATGGCGTCGTCATCGCTGGCACCGCTGGATTCACGCGCAGCGGTCATCTGCACCTCGCCGCACAGCAGATGCGCCCAGCGCGGTTCACGCGCGCCGGGGGCGCGTGGCAGCAGCACCGCCCGCGGCGGAAAGCGCTCGGCCAGGTCGTCGAGCACCGCCTCCAGCGCCGGCATGTCGGCAAAGCGGTGCAACCGCTCGACGCTGGCGCGCAGCTCGGCCACGGTTTGCGGGCCGCGCAGCATCAGCACCACCAGCAGCGCCACCGCGGGCGCGGGCACGTTGATGCCACGCACCGCGTTGTGCTCGTACTTGCTGACACGCCCGCCGCTGCTCTCGAACACCAGGCTCATGCTCTTCAAGCCATCGATCGCGGCCAGCACCTCGGCATCACTGGCGTTGAGCACCGGATCACGCGCGGTCTTCTGGTTGCAGCCGGCCACCAGCGCGTTGAGCGACAGCGGATAGGTGTCGGGCACGGTGGCCTGCTTCTCCACCAGCACGCCCAGCACGCGGGCTTCGAGGGGCGTCAGTGCACGCGCCATGTCACCAGTCCCTCGGCCTCAAGCGCCGAAACCGTCGTCAGCCGACAGCACGGCGCCGTTGATGAAGTGGCTCTCGTTGGCGCACAGCATCATCAGCGCGCTGTTCAGGTCTTCGGGCTTGCCCACGCGCTTGCGCGGGGTCATGTTCATCAGCTTCTGGCCGGCCTCGGTCTGCCAGTGGGCGTGGTTCAGCTCGGTGTCGATGTAGCCCGGGCACAGCGCGTTGGTGTTGATGCCGAACTTGCCCCACTCCAGCGCCATCGCGCGGGTCATGTGGATCACCGCGGCCTTGCTCATGCAGTACACGCCGATCTGGCTCAGAACCTTCAGGCCGGCCATCGACGCCACGTTGACGATGCGCCCGCCGGTGAAGGTGCCGGGCGCCGCGCCGCGGCTGCGGGCGATCATGCGCTTGGCCACCTCTTGCGCCACGAAGAAGGCGCCGCGCGTATTGGTGCCCATCACGTAGTCGTAGTCTTCCGGGCTCACGTCGACCAGCTTCTGCGTGGTGCTCACGCCGCTGTTGTTGACCAGGATGTCGATGGTGCCCATCTCGGTCTCGGCATGCGCGACGGCCGACTTGATGCTGTCGGGGTCGGTCACGTCCAGCTCGACCACGTGGGCATCGCCGCCCATCGATTCGAGCTCGGCACGCAGGGTCTTGAGCCGCTCGATTCGGCGGGCGGCCAGCACCACGGCCGCACCCGATTGGCTCAACGTGCGGGCGAACTGGGCGCCCAGGCCGCTGGAGGCACCGGTGACGAAGGCCACGCGGCCGGAAAGATCGATGTTGTAGCTCATGGGAATCTCGGTCGGAAACAGTCCATCAACGATGGGTTGCAGGCCGGGCACAGCGCATCGGCACCCGCATGCGTTTCACGATAGCACGCGCCCCTGGCGGCCCTGCCGCAGAGGTGGCGGGTGAGGCGGCCGCTTTCAAAATAGCACGATCGTTCTATTTTTTGAGGCCACTGGTTAGAATATTGGGTAGGGTCTGCGATGGTCAGTCAAGCGCAGGCCGCCAGATCAACCCAGCCACAGGACATATCGGGATGACACCGCAGGAGATCCTCAACACGCACGGCCCACGCGAAGCCATGGACTACGACGTGGTCATCGTCGGCGGCGGCCCCGGCGGCATGGCCACGGCGATCCGGCTCAAGCAGCGCGCCGCCGCGATGGGGCAGGAGATCTCGGTGGTGGTGCTCGAAAAGGGCAGCGAGCCCGGCGCGCACATCCTGTCGGGCGCGGTGATGGACCCGATCGCCATCACCGAGCTGATCCCCAACTGGCGCGACCTGGGCGCGCCGCTGCACCAGCCCGTCACCGGCGACCAGTTGCTCACCCTGACCGAGGACGGCACCGCCACCATCCCCGACTGGCTGATGCCCAACTGTTTCCACAACCACGGCAACTACGTGGTGCGCCTGGGCGCGGTGGTCAAGTGGCTGGGCGAGCAGGCCGAGGCGCTGGGCGTCGAGGTGTTCCCCGGCTTCGCCGCCGCCGAGGTGCTGTACGACGAGCAGGGCCGCGTGCGCGGCGTGGCCACCGGCAACCTGGGGATCGGCAAGGACGGCGAGCCGCATGACGGCTTTCAGCTGGGCATGGAGCTGACCGCCAAGTACACCGTGTTCGCCGAAGGCGCGCGCGGCCACCTGGGCAAACAGCTGGTCGCCAAGTTCAGGCTCGACGAGGGGCGCGATCCGGCCACCTACGCGCTGGGCATCAAGGAGCTGTGGGAGATCCCGCCCGAGAAGGCGCAGCCCGGCCTGGTGGTGCACACCAGCGGCTGGCCGGTGACCGACGGCAGCTTCGGCGGCGGCTTCCTGTACCACCTCGAAGGCAACCTGGTGACGCTGGGTTACGTGCTGGGACTCGACTACAAGAACCCCTGGATGAGCCCGTTCGAGGAGATGCAGCGCTGGAAGACGCACCATGCGATCCGGGCGCACATCGAGGGCGGCAAGCGCATCGGCTACGGCGCGCGCGCCATCAACAACGGCGGCCTGCAGAGCCTGCCCAAGCTGGTGTTCCCGGGTGGCGCGCTGATCGGCTGCGACGCCGGCTTCATGAACGCCGCGCGCATCAAGGGCAGCCATGCCGCGATCAAGACCGGCATGCTCGCCGCCGAGGCCATCGCCGAGGCGCTGGCCGCCGGCCGCAGCCACGACGAGCTGGCGGCCTACCCCGCCGCCTTCGAGCAGAGCTGGCTGCATGCCGAGTTGCTGCAGACGCGCAACTTCAAGCCCTGGTTCAAGAAGGGGCCGTTGGTCGGCACCATGATGACCGGCATCGAGCAGTGGCTGATGCCCAAGCTGGGGCTGAAGGCGCCGCCCTGGACGGTGCGCGGTGGCAAGGCCGATCACACCTGCCTGCTGCCGGCCGACCAGTGCCCGAAGATCGACTACCCCAAGCCCGACAACCAGATCACCTTCGACCGGCTCAGCTCGGTGTTCGTCAGCAGCGCCAACCACGAAGAGAACCAGCCGGCGCACTTGACGCTCAAGGACGCCAGCGTGCCGGTGGCCATCAACCTGGCCCAGTACGCCGGGCCCGAGAGCCGCTACTGCCCGGCCGGGGTGTACGAGTTCGTCAAGAACGACGACAACAGCGACCGCCTGCAGATCAACGCGCAGAACTGCGTGCACTGCAAGACCTGCGACATCAAGGACCCGACGCAGAACATCGTCTGGGTCACGCCCGAGGGCGGTGGCGGGCCCAACTACGCCGGCATGTGACGCCAGCCGGCCCGGGGCGAAAGTGCCCGGGCTGAGCGGCGCGGCGCCAGCCGGATAAGCCCGGCGTTCGGCTCGCTGATCGCGCGATGGGGCCCCCACCGCGCGCGAACAATGCAGTCGCATCATGCAAGCGCTGCGCCTCCACGAGGTACTGGCGCGCGTGGTGGCCTGGCACAACCGCCATCCGCTCGCGCGACGGATCAACGCCACGCAGGTGCACAGCATCGGCGAGGTGCTGCTGCCGTTCGCCAGTGCTCAAGCGCTGCCCTCTGGCGAGCCAGCGGCCCAAGCCGGCACCGACATCCCACCGGCGCTGCCCGCCTGGCGGCCCAGGGCGGCGCCCGCATCCGCCCCCGGACTTGCACCCGCACCTGCCGGCGATCCGGGCGAGACGGTCCAGCCCGCAGCGGCACCTGAATCGAGCCCGGCCATCGATCCGCCACCGGAGCCCCCGGTGGTCAACCCCGGCGACGAAGACGACGGTGTCGAACTCGAGATCGACATCGATCTGCATGCCACCGACAGCGCTGCGGTGGCGCCGGACAGCAGCGCCGCCGACGAGGACACCGCCGCAGCGGCCGACGCCGCGCCGTTCGACCCCGATGCGGCCGACCCAGCGCCGGCACAGGGTGTCGACCGACCCGACGGGCAGGACGACGCGGCGCCAGCCACCCCGACCGTGGAAACGTCAGCCACCGATCTCGTCGACGACCGGGCCTACGGGCCGATGGCCGCAACCGAGGCTGGGCCGGCGCAGGCGCCTGACCACGATGCCGACCCGGCGCCACGGCCCTCTTCGGGCTTGCATCGCGCCGAGGCCACCGCGGGCCCGGCCCCTGCGCCCCGCCCGACCGGGCTGCGGCGCCTGCTGCTCGCGTTGCGCACGGCGATCACCGGCCGCCAACCCGGCATGCCGCGGCTGCGGGCGGCCTTCAGCCGTGACTTCATCTGGCCGCTGACCCCAAAGCAGGTGGCCCGCTGGGCCCAGCGCCACGGTCAGGCTCAACCCCTGGCGCCGGCCGATTGGCCGCGCCGCCGGGTCGACACCGACGGCCAACGCCTGTCGCAGGCGCGGCAGAAGGGGCTGGCGCACACGGTGCAGCTGCATGTGCTCACCGCCGCCATCGGCGTGGGCGACCGCCGCATCCGGGTGCTGATGGACGCACAGGGCGCGGTGATCGGGCCACGGGCCTACAGCCGGGCGCGGATCGGCGCCGCCACCTCGCTGCTGATGGCTGGCGTGCTGGGGGTAGGTTGGGGGCTTTGGTGGCCCACGCCAGCAGCGGACGCCGACGCGCCAGCGCTGGCCGCGTTGGCGGCCTCGGCGCCGGCATCGGCCACTGCATCGGCACCCGCCCTCGGTGACGCGGCCTCGGCCCCCACGGCGGTGGCCGCCAGCGCGGTGGTCGAGGTGCCCGTGGCGGCGGTGGTGCTGGCGCCCGCCGCATCGACAGCCTTGGCAGCGCCCGCCTTGCCGGCGTCGGCCGCGGAAACACCACGGCCAGCGCAAGCACCTGCGTCGGCCGCACACGCCGCCGAGATGCCCGCCAATGACCAGGCCCAGGCCGAGCCCGGCAGCGATTCGGCGCCACCGGTGGCCAGCATCCGGCCCGCGCTGTCACCCGAAGTTCGGCAGCAGGCGCGCCTGCAAGGTGAACAGTTGCGCGCCAGCCCGCCGGCGGTGGCATCGGCACCTGCGCCAGCGCCGGTGTATGCCGTGGTGTCGCGCCCCACCGCCGAGCGCAGCAGCGCCGCCCGCAGCCTGGCCCTGATGCGCGCCAGCAGCATGCGCCTGCCGCCGCCCTTGCCCGACCACGGCGAGCTGATGCGCAGCCAGGGTGAATGGCGCGCCGCCTGGTGGCCGTTTGCCAGCCTGGCCGATGCCGAGCGCGCCCGCGTGCTGCTGGCCGGCCGCGGGCTCAAGGCCGACGTGGTGGAGTTCTGACCGGCTGATTGCGGCGTTGGCCGCCGGGCGCAGTTCAGCGCCGCGCCAGCCCCAGCCACACCACCGTGGCCACCACCAGCAGGCCGCCGCCCACCTGCATCGGTGCGATGGATTGACCCAGGATCGCCCAGGCCAGCACCAGCGCAAAGATCGGCTCCACGTTCATGATGGCAGAGTTGCCCACCACGCCCAGGCGCGGCAGCACGGTGAACATGATGGTGAACGCGGTGCCGTAAAGAAAGGTCAGCGCCGCCAGTCCCCACCAGCCCGCGGGCGCGGTGGGCAGGTGCGGGCCGCCCTGCAGCGCCATCGCGGCGGCGGCCATCAGCCCCACCAGGGCCATCGTGGTGGCGGTGCGCAGACGGCCGTCGAGATCGGCCGCCTCGTGCTGGGTGAACACCAGCGCCAGGCCGAAGGTGGCGGCCGCGGCCAGCGCGAAGCCCACGCCCACGCCGATCTGCGCCCACTGCCCCGCCGCACCCAGGCCCGAGGCGGCGCCCAGCACGTCCAGCGCCAGCGCCAGACCCAGCAGCATCACGGGCATCGCCCGCAGCACCCGCGGCTCGGGCCGGTGCTGGTAGACCAGGCGCGCCCACAGCGCCGTCCACAGCGGGTAGGTGTTGAAGGCCAGCAGCGCCAGCGCCACCGGCAGCCGTGCCACCGCCGAATAAAGGCACAGGCTCTGCACGGCCACCAGCAGGCCGATGGCCGGCAGCGCGCGGCGATGGCGCGCCGACAGCCGCAGCGGCACGCGGTAGGCCAGCACCAGCAGCGTGACCACCGCGGCAGTGACGCCGCTGCGGAAGGTGACCGCGGTGACCACGTCCACGCCGTGGTTGAAGGCCAGGCGCGCCGCCACGTGGTTGGCGCCCATCATCAGCGCGATCAGCAGCAGCGTGGCAAAGGCCGTGCCGGTGAGCGCCGTGCTGGCGGCGCGGGGGGTCGACATGCGACGGGCGGGCTGAAGCGGGCTCAAGCGCGCGACTTCAGCGCCGCCTCGCGCGCCGCGCGCGACTCGGCACTGGCCGCCGCCAGCGCGATCTGGTCGTGCCCCATGTGGCTGCTGGCGTGGTGCAGCGCGGTGGCCACCGCGTTGACCGTCTCCTTGCTCATGCGCACCGCGGTGGCAGGCAGTGCCAGCGTCTGGGCCGCCACCTCGCGCGCCTTGCGCAGCGCCTGCCCGGACGGCGCGACGTAGTCGACCAGGCCGATGGTCAGCGCCTGCTCGGCCGGCACCCGCTCGCACAGGATGGTGAGCCGCTTGGCCCGCGCCGGCCCCACCAGACTGACCAGCCGCGGGATGGTGCCCCAGGTCAGCGGGATGCCCAGCGCGATCTCGGGCAGCGAGACGAAGGCGTCGTCGGCCAGCACGCGCCAATCACAGGCCAGCGACAGCGCCAGGCCACCGCCCACCGCGTAGCCCTCGATGGCAACGATGCTGATCTGCGGCAGCGCCTCCCAGGCCTTGCACAGCCGATAGCCCAGCGAGGCCACCTCGCGCCGCTCGGACAGCGACAGTCCCTCGTCGGCCCAGCGGCTGGCATCACGCAGATCGGCGCCGGCGGTGAAGCAGCGCTCGTCGCCAGTCAGCAGCACCACGTCGATGTCGCTGCGGTCGGCCAGCTCGCGCGCCACGGCCAGCAACTCGCGCATCAGGGCCTGCGACAAGGCATTGCGCGCCTCCGGACGCGCCAGCCGCACGGTGGCCAGGCGGCCGTCGGTGTCGAAGTGGAGGTGTTGGTGTTGGTAGGTCATGGCGGGCAACACTGGGGGTGATCAGGTCACCAGTGTGACCCAAGCCGGCATCGCCGGCGCGCCGCAGCGCTTCGCCAAAACGCCGGCTGATCCGGCACGAACCGCCATGCCGCGGCGCTGGAAAGCAAAAAAGCCCCGCAAATCCTGGAGATGCGAGGCTTCTTGACTGGTGGCGGTGCAGGGTCACGATTCACCTGTGGAACAACACTCTCGACACGACGTGTTGCCCCCAAAGTTGCCCCCAGCGTTTCAAGCACCCCACGGGGGTACTCTTTGGCGGGTCGGGTACAGCGTGGCTTCTTCGCCTTGATGTGAATAGAGGACGGCGCGCCGAGCGTGGCCCGAAGCCCGCGGGGCCGCATCAGCGCCGGCCGCCGGCTCGATCAGCGCCAGGTCTGCCGCCATGTCCACCAGGCGCCAGGCCGTCGAGTGGCTGCAGCTGAAGTGCCGACGAACCATCCCGCTCGCCTGGCGGCGCAGCGTGCCGCCGCGCAGCAATGCCACCGCAAACTGCAGGCGCCGGGCGCGTTCCAGCGAGGCAGGTGCAACGGTGTACACGGCTTCCAGGGTGGTCATGGATTCGGTCATGAGGGCCTCGCTGCTTGGATGCTGAGCGGCGCCGCGCCGCGGAAGATGGCTCGGAAGGCCTGGCGCTCGAACGCGGCCCGCTTCAGTGTCAGCATGCCGCCCCCCCGCCTTCAGGATCAATCCCGCGGTCGCCGCCTGCAGTCGACCTGCGCTGCTCGATCACCGTCCGTAAGGCCAGGTCACCCACGCCGAGGCCGAGGCCTGCCGCCAGCAGTTCCGCATCATGGGCGGCGTTGCCGGTGGCCACGCGCTGCAACACGCCGCGCAGGAATTCCGCCCGCTCATCCGCGGGTAGCTCGCTGAGCACCGCGTCGACCTCGGCCGCAAGCGTGGCCAGTTGGGCCGGCGTCAGGTTGTCGCCGGGGGCTGGTGTTGCGCGCACCAGGCCGGCGAGAAAGTCCTTCGAGCTGCTCATCACTTCAGATCCCCAGCAGCAGTTGCAGACCGTCTTTGTTCACGCGAACCTGGATGGCCCGCAACAACTCCCACATGATCGCTTCGAGGTGTGGTTTCAGCCCCGCACCGTCGATCTTGATCAGCGCGTCGCCGCGCTCCAGGGATTGAGTCCGGGCCTTGATCTCGTCGATCGTCGCCTTGGTCATCTCCTTTTGAAGCGTCAGGGCCTCATCGCGTCGCTTGTTTTCGAGGTAGATCTGGCTCTCGACCGCTCGCAGGGCCCCCCACCCGAGCGGCGAGTTGAACGCGTTGATCAGATCGCCGTACAGCGATCCAAGTAAGCTTCCGGTGCTGCTCACCGTGTTGTTGATCGATGCGAATGTGGCCTCGATGCGCTTGGTGTCTGCCTCCAACTGCGCGGTGTTCAGCGTGACCTTGGCCTCGATCAGCTTGATGCGCTCGTTGCTGGCCAGCTTCTCCAGTTCGAGCTTCATCTTCTCTGCCGCGGCAGTGGCCTTATCCGTCTCTTTGGCCTGGCGCTCCAGGGCATCTGAGGTCTTGGCAGATTCCTTGGTGGTGCGGATCATTCCGTCCCACACGCCGGACTGCTTCTGGCTCAGCGCCTCGATGGCCACGCCGTACTTGTCCGAGCCGATGGTGCCGCGCTGGAAGGCATCCTCCAGCTGGAAGCGCAGATCCTCGATGGCCTTGCTGCCCTTGATCTTGTCGAGCGTGACCAGAAAGCCAGAGAGAAACTGATCACCCGTCGTCGCCGGGTTCTTGGCCAAGTCGGCGAAGGCACTCTTCACGGCCTCGATCGGATCGATGAAGGTCTTCGGGTCGATGCCAAGCTCTTTCAGCGCCTTGTCGACGGCCTTGGTGGCATTCTCCAGATCCTTGCCCGTCAGGATGACCTTCTCGAACCCGGTGACGATCTTCGCGCCCGCGGCCTCGCCAGCTTCCCCCACCTCGATGGATTTCTGCTTGGTCTTGAAAAGCGCGTCTGAGGCGCCCTGCGTCGACTTGGCCGCGTCCGCCATGGCCTTGTCAAACCTCTGACCGAAGCCGGCCCAGTCGCCGGACTGGATTGAATAGGCGACGTTGAACGCGGTGCTGCCAAGCAGGGTCAGCGAGGCGACGATCCCGGTGATCGATGCCGTTGCGAGCTGTACACCCTTCGTCAGGTAGTCGAAGACGCCGGAATCTCCCACTTGGAGATAGGCCTCGCTGAGCGCGTTCTTGAAGCGGTTCGACGATGCGATGAAGCCATCGAAGTCGACGCCATTCAGCGCGGTGTTCAACTGCTGCGAGAACTTCAGGATTGCATCGCCACCGATCTGTCCCGCGGTGATCTGCTTGTAGAGCTCGTCGGTCGTGACGCCAAGCGACTTGGCGAACTCGCCGAAGAAGCCCGGGATGCGGTCGGCGATCGACTTCAGGTCCTCCAGCTCGAATCGGTTCTTGCCGACGCCCTGCGACAGCTGCACCAGCGCGCCGGACACGTCGTTTGCCGAAGCCCCAAGCCTCGACATGGTGCCGGCGATGGCCTCGAAAATGGTTTTCGCCTCATTGCTGTCGATCGTCGTTCCCTTGGCGGACGCCTGGAACTTGGCGTAGGCATCGGCCGTGCTCAGAAGCTCCAAGCCGAATTTGTTTGCCACGCCCTTGATGTAATCGAACTCGGAGGCGGCCTTCTGGGTGCTGCCGGTGGTGGCCTCCATCGACCGACTGAAACGCTCGACCTCGACGTTTGCGTCAATGAATTCCTTCACCACCGCGGCGATCGCCAGGCCCTGAATCGTCCGGGCCAGGCTATCGGCGCTGACGCTCACTTTCTCCATCCCTGCGGCGCTGTCCTCGATGCGTTGCAGGCCGGTGGCCGCGCCTCGGGACTCGCTGTCGATGCCCTTCATCGACGCCTCGATCTTGCCGATGGCGGCGGATGCTCGATCCTCGCTCTCAAAAACGATCGATACGGTCTTGCTGATGTCTGCCATGGTGGGGCCCCGTTGTCGGTTCGGTTTCAGTGCCTGGCGGTGTGGTCTCGGAGCGTGTTGGGCCGGGGGTGAGGTGTGGCCTCTTTCCCCTGCCTATGAGTCCCCTCAAGACGCGCGTGGCCGCAGAATGCAAGGCCAGGTCTAGGAGGCACAAGATGTCGTTGATCGCATGCAAGGAGTGCGGGGCCAAGATCAGCACCAAGGCGCCGGCGTGCCCGAGCTGCGGCGCGAAGCGGCCCCGCGAGACATCGCGCGCCGCCAAGCTGGCCGCGCTGCTGCTCGCCGTCTTCGGTGCGCTGCTGATCTACACCAAGGCCACCGAGCCGCCCGCCACGCCTCAGCAGATCGCCGCCAAGGCATCCGACGCGAAGCGCGGCGCCCTCGCCTATGACCTGGCCGCCACGATCAAGGCCCGGGTGCGCGACCCTGACTCGCTGAAGGTCACATGGATCGGCGTCAACAGCAGCGCCACGACCGCGTGCGCCAGCTACCGCGCGCGAAACGGATTCGGCGGGATGAACAGCGAGCGCGCCGTGATCGTCGACCGCAAGCCGCTGGAGCCGACCGAGGGGAACTGGAACACCTACTGCCCGGGCCTGCGCGACTACACCAGCGCCGCGCCGTAGCAGCACACCCGACCACCGGAAGCTGCCGCGCGATGCGGCCGGCATAACCGGGCCCGCCACCGGCGCAGCCCGCAGGCGCCAGGTCGTCGGCGCGGCTGATTTGTCATTACTCGCGCTCATGACCGGAACGCCCGGGCGCCGGCGCAGTAGGTCGCGCACATGAGCAGTCACCGACCGCCCCCGGCTGGCCAGTCGTCACCCGCCACGCCAGGGCCTTCAGCATCGAGCGGCGGCGCGGGCGGCGCGTGATCGCCTGCAGCTGCCACGGCCTGGCGCTTGCGCTTGAGCTGGTAGGCCGTCATCACGATGTCGGCCGTGATGCTCAGGCCGGCCCTGGGCGCGCCATCCTTGCCGGTCCATGTGCTGACCTTGGCCCGGCCGTTGATGGCCAGGGCGTCCCCCTTGGTCAGCGCGCCGATCTGCTCTGCAGCACTGCCGAAGGCGATCACGCTCACCAGCGAGTCGGCCTCGCCGTCGTGCGCGATGACCTTGGCCAGCACGAACGGTTTGCCGCCTGTGCCGGCGCGGCGCTCGGGGTTGGCAATCAGCTTGCCGGTGACGAGTGCGGTGATGCTCATGGCGTCCGGTCCTGGGGTGGGGCTGGGTCAGCTGTTGGCGTCGTTGCCGCGGCGGCGCGCGACGCTGCTTCGCGAAGGCGCCCATCGCTGGGTCTTGCCGTCGAAGGCCAGCGCAATCCGCCCGCGCCGGCCGCCGCGGTTCTTGGCCACCTTGGCCAGCACCAGCAGATCGCCGTCTTCTTCCGTGCCCATCGGGTGCAGCAGGATCACGACATCGGCGTCCTCCTCGATCGATCCGGACTCCTTGAGGTGGTCGAGTTCGGGCTCGCCGCCGGCGTCGCGCTTGAGCTGGCTCAGCAGCAGCACGCAGACCCCAAGCTCTTTGGCCAGCGCCTTGATGCCGCGGCTGATCTGCTCGATCTGGTGGTGCCGCTTGTCCTGCGTGCTGCCGCTGCTGCACAGCTGCAGGTAGTCGACGATCAGCAGCGACAAGCCGTAGCGGCGCTGTAAGTCGCGAGCCTTGGCGCGGATGTCCAGCAGCGTCAGCGCCGGCTGGTCATCGACGTAGAACGGCAGCGCGCGGAGGTGGTCCACCGTCTCGGTGATCTGCGTCCAGTCATCGGGAGCCAGGCTTCCGGTGGTCAGGTGGTCCAGAAGCACGCCGCCACGGCTGGACATCGCACGGTCGGCCAGCTCGGCGCCGCCCATCTCCTGGGAGAGCATCAGCGCCGTGTCGCCGCCGGCCGCGATGTGCATGCCGATGGCCTGGGCGAGCGACGTCTTGCCGACGCTGGGCCGCGCCGCCAGCACGATCACCTTGCCGGGCTTGATGCCGCCGCCGAGCGCTTCGTCGAGTGGCGCAAGGCCTGTCGCCTTGCCCGGCACGGTGTCGCCGGCGGCCAGCGCTTGCCAGTGGTCCACCTGCGAGGCGAGCAGCTCGCCAAGCCTGCAGGGCTCGCCCTTGGCCTTGGTGCGCTTCAGGCCGGCCAGAGCCGTCTGCATCTGGTCGAGGGCCTGGTCGGCAGACTCGGCCGCGTCGACGATGTCAGGCGAGCGCTCCACCGTGGCCAGGATGCGGCGCCGCAGCGCCTTGTCGGCGACGATCTCCGCATACCGCCAGATGTTCGCCGCACTGGCCACGCCCTGCGCCAGGTCGTTCAGGTAGGGCAGGCCCCCGACGTCATCGGCCGCGCCGGCGTCGCTCAGGGTCTGGAAAACCGTGAGGATGTCCGCGGGCTTGTTCGCCGCGATGTGCTGGGCGATGGCGTCGAAGATCTGGCAGTGCGCGGCGTTCCAGAAGCTGCGGGCATCGATCAGGCCGGCGACCTGAGCAAAGGCCTCGTTGTCGAGCATGAGGCCGCCCAGCACGCTCTGCTCAGCCTCGCAACTCCACGGCAGCCGGTCGTGACTGCTCGGGCCGCTCATCGTCGCGCCCCCTCGAAAACTTCGTCGGCGTGCAGCGGGTTGCGGCCACTCGCCTTCCGCAGGCCCGCCCAGTCGGCGCTGACGGCACCCATGAAGCCCGCATCCCAATCGCTGTAGACGTAGCCCTTTGCTACCGCCTTGAGCTTGAAGGCCTCCAGGTGCTCGGGCAGGTTGCCGAAGCCCTTCCTATCCGCCCACCGTTGAACGGATTCGCTGATCTGGAAGTCGGGCGGAAGTTGGACCTTCGAAGCCGATCGAGAAAGAGGCGCGCGCACTCTCTCTGGTGGTTCATGGTGGTTCACTGATGGTTCGTCTGAAGTGGGCTTCAGGGGTTTCGAGCTACCGGCTTCAGGGGTCCGAGCTACCGGCTTCAGGGTGACAGGCGCTTCAGGGGTGAAGCCGGCTTCAGGGGTGGGGGGTGAAGTGGGCTTCAGGGGTTTCGGTGGCTTTGCGGTGGCCGATCGCTTCGCACCTTCGAATCCTGGGAGCGCAATCCGGTAGCGGTTGGTCCCCCTCGGGCCTTCGTTCAACCGGATCTCGAGTTCGCCGCTCTCGCGCAAGGTTGCGAGCAGGTGGTTCGCGTTTCGGCTGGACATCCGGCACTTCTCGGCGAGAGTGCTGACCGCCGGGTACGCGTTGCCGTCGTCGTCGGCAAAGTCGGCGATGGCCAGCATCAGCAGCAGCTCGGTTCCGCCGTGCTTGGAGTGGGCCCAGACCCGGGCCATGGTTCTGACGCTCAAGCAGGCCTCCCTTTGATGACCGCGCGAAGCGTGCCGCATGGTGCGTTCATCGCGCCGCCCGCCATGCAGCGCGCCGCCGCACCACCGTGCTGTAGTGGCGCCGCCAGCGCGTGCACGCCAGGCAGCGCAGCTGCCCTGAGGTGCCGCAGCGGCAGGCTTCGAACAGGAGCGGGTGCACCCGGGCCGGGTCTGGTTTGGTGGTGGTCATTCCCGAGCCCCCACTCGATCGGCGAAGGCCTCCGCCGCGGCCAGGCCGGCCAGCTCGCGCTGCATGTTCCAGCGCGCGGCGGTGTAGTTCGGAGCGCCGGCGCCGGTTTCGTTGCGGGTGAGTGCCCAGCCGGCCAGCGCCAGCCGCGCGCGCAGCGTGGCGAATCGCTTCGCGTCGGCGCCTGGTGCGCCGGCTTGTTCGCTGGCGTCTGCTGCCGCAGAATCGGGGCTGTCCGCTCTCCCTTGATCCCTGAACCCACCAGCGCCTGCCAGGGCCTCGGTGGGTTCGTCCTTTCTGGGTGGGCTCAGGCCAGCAGGCGCAGCGCAACCGGCGCCCAGCGGTGCCAGCTCAGCAGGAATGACGCGGGCACGCTCAGGCGCGGCCAGGCCCGCCCGGCGGGCGCTTTTGTAGTGGTGGTGGGGGTCCATCGCATCACCCAGCCGTCGCGGTTACGGCCACCGCGGCGGCGCGGTTCGCGCGGGCCTTGTGGCTGGCCTTCGTGGCCTGCGCTTTCATGCGCTCGGCAATCAGTGCACTGTTCGCGGACTGCTCGGCACGTGCGATCCAGAAGGCCCGCACGTCAGCCAGGCGCCAGCGAGTGCAACGCGGCTCGCGGACCACAGGGGCAGGCGCGCGGCCGGCCCTCACTTCGTCATGCCACCAGCTCACGCCCATCCCGCCCGCGGCTGCGCAGTCGGTGGCGTCGATCAAGGCCACGTCGGCCAGCGCCTCGGGTGTCGGAGGCCGCAGCTTCTGGCGGGTCGTCTTGGGCGCCGCCATCGGCGCGCTGGTGGTGCTTTGGATCTGGTGTTGCGGTGCGGTCACTGTTGGCCCCATGCGCTGCGAATAGCAGCAGTGGCCCCAATGTCCGTGGCGCTCGTTGGGCCATTCAACCCTGGGCCGTTGGGCCAGTTCGGCCCAACGAGACCGAGCTAGCCTTTGGCATCCACGATGCGGCGGGTCGCGCGCAACCGCTTCCACGCCTTATCCATCACGTCGCGAGAGAAGCCAAGGGCGGCCCTCGTGGGCTGCTTCGCCGGCGACAGGGCGCCGAGCCGAGGCGGCCCGGGCAGGGCCAGGGGGTCGAATTCCAGCTCGCGCAGCTTGGCGAGAATCGCCTCCTCTTGCGCCGTCTGACGCTGCACCGGCCGCCGCGGTGGCACCGCGTCCGAGGCCTTGGTGGTGCCAGTGTCAGCCGGACGCTCCGGCGGACACCTCAGCTCGAGCGGTAGATCGAGCGCCAGCGCGCCGAGCAGCCGGCGAGCCTGACCGATGGGCACTGCCCGCTGGAATGTCCCGCCCGTGGCAATGCACAGCGCCTTCAGGGTCAAACCGATCACGGGTCCGAGGTAGATCTCCGGCATGGCGTTGGTCAGTTCGCCGCTTTCGGCCATCGTTGGCCTACGGCTTGTGCCGTGTACCTCGCGCCAGCGCGTCGAGAGTTCGGCCTGCACACCGAGAGCGACCTGCTCAGGATCGGCGTCGTGCGCGAGACACGCCAGCTCGTACAGGTTGAGCGTGTCGCGCTGCGCGTACAGCTTTAGCGTATCGGCGGATACCCGCTCGTTCTGGTCCATCGCATCCCCCGATGCTCCCCATGGTGAAAGGTGCCGCGCCGGCCGGGTGGGGGCCCGGTGTTCCCTCCGTCGAGGTAGGCGCGGCGGAACTCGTCAGCCCTGGGCGATGCCGTCGCGGAGCACGGCCAGGTGCGCCCGCGACAGGAGGACCATGTGCAACGCCGCCGACACGGACCCGGTGATTCGTTCGTCGGTGTCCTCGTCGCACTCGACCAGGTGCAGCACCGCCGCCGCCTGCCTCAGCGCCGCATCGGCCGATTCGTAGGCGTCGTCGACTGTCACGTCAGCGCGAATCAACAGCGAGGCCAAGCCCACCCGGTAATTCTTTTCGGGCGGGTGCATGCCTGCGCCGCGCAGCATGTCGGCCACCTCTTGAGGCGCCATCAGCGCCAGCGGGCGGATATCGAGGGTTTTGACGCTCGACTCTGCCGAGCTCTGCGGCGCGGGCTTGGTCTCGACAGGCGATACATTCTCGGAAGCCATGATTCGATCCTCTGTTGATCGGGTGGTGGTCAGGCCGGCCAGGTGCTCTTACACCCGGCCGGCCGTCTACCGCAGGGCCGCTGCGGCGCCGGTTGCCGGATCCCGCCCGGCGCGGTCTTCAATCGATCGCCGCTGGCTTGCCGGGCGCGATGTACTTCGCATGCAGCCGCGCCAGGTCCTGCATGGCCTCGAGGTAGGCCGGCACCCATGCCTGAATCGGCGTCTTGCCTGTCACCCACCGGCTGGGCGTGTCCTTCGCTACCCCGGTCTTGCGGCAGAAATCGGACTGCTTCCAGCCCAGCGCCGCCAGTGCCTGGGTGAACTCATCGGGGGTCATCGTTGGGCGGGGGTTGTCATCGGAGTGCATGCCAGTTAGTCTAGCTGGTTTCGCGTAAAGCGTACACATAGAAGTTTTCTATCCGCATTAGTTGACATAACGCCCGTTGTAGACGGTTATTTCCTCGCGCATAGCTTCCTTCTATCGGGCCTGCTGCTGATGGTCTGCGCGCCGCCCCAATCACGCCGCGTGCAACGGGATCACCTGGGCGCCGTCGCGCAGCCTGTCCAGGTAGTCGGCCCACGTCTGCATCATGGTGCGCCGCTGCGCCAGGTACTGCGCCCGGTCATAGGCAGCGCCCAGCGGCCCCGCCTTGCCGTGGGCCAACTGCGCCTCGATCCACTCGGGGTCAATGCCCGGCAGCCGCTCCGCGATGATGGTCCGGGCGGTCGCCCTGAAGCCGTGGGCGGTCATCTCGTCAGCCCCGAAGCCCATGCGACGCATCGCCGCGTTCATCGTCACGTTGCTGATCGGTCGGCCCTTGGTGCGCAGGTTGGGAAAGCAGTACGCCCCGACGCTGGTCAGCGGCTGCAGCTCGCGCAGCACCGCCACGGCCTGGGCAGCCAGCGGGACAACATGATCAGGCCCGCTGGCCTTTGCCTGCTTCGTGCGCTTCATGTCCTGGGCCGGGATGGTCCACACCCCCGCGTCGAGGTCGACGTCAGCCCAGCGCATGGCCAGCACGTTGCCCGGGCGCTGGAATGTCAGCGCCGCCAGCGTCAGTGCCGCCCGGGTTACAGGGTGGCCACCGTAGCCGGCCACGGCGCGCAGCAACTCGCCCAGCTTGGCGGGGTCGTCGGTCGCCGCGTAGTGCTTGGTCAGGGGCACCGCCAGGGCGCCGCGCAGGTCAGGGACGGGGTCGCGATCGGCATGCCCGGTGGCAATGGCATAGCGGAACACCAGCCCGCAGGTTTGCTTGACCCGGTGGGCAGTGTCCAGGGCGCCGCGCGCCTCGACCTTGCGCAGCAGATCCAGCACCATCGGCGCCGTGACGCTGGCCACCGGCCGGGCGCCGATCCACGGGAACACGTCGGCTTCAAGCTGGATGCGGCTTCGTTTCGCATAGCCGGCGCTCACCTTGGGCTCGTGCACCAGGCGCAGCCACTCACGAGCCACGTCCTCGAAGGTGCCCACCTGCGGCAGGCCCGCGGATGCGCGCGCCTGGGCATCCTGCAGGCGTTGCTTCCCGGCCTTGTCGGCCTTGCGCGTGTCGCTCGGGTCGGTGCCATTGGCCAGCTGGGCGCGGGCTTCGTCGCGGCGCCTGCGGGCGTCGGCCAGGCTGACGGCTGGGTACACCCCGAGCGATAGCCGCTTCTCCTTGCCTTGGATCCGGTACTTCAGGCGCCACCAGCGCGCGCCGTTGGGCTGCAGTTCCAGATACAGCCCGCCGCCGTCGCTCAGCTTGCGCGGCTTCTCGCCGGGCTTGGCCTTGCGGATGGCGGCATCGCTCATGGTGTCGGTGGGCATGGGGGCACCTCGTTGGGGGCAGGTTCCGAGGGGTTTCCCCCTGCTGCCCCCAATGTTGCCCCTTTGTGGGGGCAGATTCAAGCGGCCCTATGCGGTCACACTCGCGCATGAAAAAAGCCCTAGAGCGTTGATTCTCTAAGGCTTTTCGTCTCATGCGGCCCCTTGTGGAGCCTCGTCTGGTGGGCGGTGCAGGGTTCGAACCTGCGACCCCTGCCGTGTGAAGGCAGTGCTCTACCGCTGAGCTAACCGCCCGGTATCCCGGGGTTTGCCGGCTCGGTCAAAAACCGGCAAGCCTTGGATTGTGCCACAGCTTTTCAGGCCGCCAGCGCACGCCATACGGTCTTGCCACCGCTGGCCTTGTCCAGCTCGGCCAGCACGCCGTCGTGGGCGGCCAGTTCGTCGGCACTGGGCGCGATCACCGGCAGCGTGAACAGCGACAGGTCGCGCTCGGGCACGGCGTGCCGGTTGCCGGGCGAGGCATCGTCGGCCTGGATCACCAGCGAATCCTGGCCGCGCGTCAGGCGGATGTAGACCTCGGCCAGCAGCCCAGCATCGAGCAGCGCGCCGTGCAGCGTGCGGTGGGTGTTGTCGACCTCCAGCCGCCGGCACAGCGCATCCAGGCTGTTGGCCTTGCCGGGGAACATCTCGCGCGCCATCAGCAGCGTGTCGGTCACCTTGGCGGCCACGGTATGAAAGGGCTGGCGGCCCAGTCGCTTGAGTTCGGCGTTGAGAAAGCCCACGTCGAAGGCCGCGTTGTGGATGATGATCTCGGCGCCTTCGAGGAAGGCCAGCAGGTCGTCGGCCACCTCGGCGAACTTGGGTTTGTCGGCCAGGAAGGCATCGGTCAGGCCGTGCACCTTGATCGCCTCCTCGTTGCCCTTGCGCTCGGGGTTGAGGTAGACGTGGCGGTTCGCGCCGGTCAAGCGGCGGCTCACCATCTCGATGCAGCCGATCTCGACGATGCGGTCGCCGCTCTCGGGGTTCAGGCCGGTGGTTTCGGTGTCGAGGAAGATCTGTCGCATGGTGGGTGGTCGGTCTATCGGAAGCTGGCGGTCTGGCGGCCCGCCCACAGCCACAGCGCGATGCCCGCGGCGATCATCGGCAGGCACAGCCACTGGCCCATGCTCAGGCCCAGCGCCAGCGGGCCGAGAAAGCTGTCGGGCTCGCGGAAGTATTCGGCACTGAAGCGGAAAGCGCCGTAGCCCACCAGAAAGGCGCCCGACACCTGGCCGGTGGCGCGCGGCCGGCGTGCATACACCCACAGCAACACGAACAGCAGCAAGCCTTCCAGCGCGAACTGGTAGAGCTGCGACGGGTGGCGCGCCACATCGGTGCCCGACTGCGGAAACACCATCGCCCAGGGCAGCGAGGGATCGGCCGGGCGGCCCCACAGCTCGCCGTTGATGAAGTTGCCGATGCGCCCGCTGGCCAGGCCGGTGGGCACGCAGGGGGCGATCAGGTCGGTGACCTGCAACCAGGGCCGGCCGCGGCTGCGGGCAAAGGCGGCCATCGCCACGATCACGCCCAGCATGCCGCCGTGGAAGGACATGCCGCCCTTCCACACCGCCAGAATCTCCAGCGGGTTGGCCAGGTAGTGCCCGGGCTTGTAGAACAGCGCGTAGCCGATGCGCCCGCCCAGCACCACGCCCAGCACACCCCAGAACAGCAGGTCTTCGACGTCGCGCTTGCTCCAGCCGGCATTGGCGTACCAGGGCTGGCGCGCCCGCGCGGCGGCCAGCGCCATGAACAGCCAGAAGGCCACCAGGTAGGTCAGGCCGTACCAGTGGATCTGCACCGGGCCGAGGGACAGTGCCACCGGATCGAACTGGGGATGCACGAGCATCGTGGGGGACTCCGTCTGTGGGGCTACCGGCGCTGGCGTCCGGCGGGCGATTGTCGCTGCTGCGCGGTGGCTGCCAACAGGGGCGGCGTCGGCGCCTGCGACATCACATGGTCGATGAAGCGCTGCACCACCGGCGGCGGTGGCGCGCGCCAGATCAGGCTGGTCTCGCAGTGCAGGCCGGCGTCGTCCACCCGGCGGTAGGCCACGCCCGGCCGCTGCAGCTGGGTGACCGAGACCGGCACCCAGGCCACGCCCATGCCGGCCGAGACCAGGTTGACGATGGTCTGCATCTGGATCGCCTCCTGCGCGATGCGCGGCGTGGCGCCCTGGGCGCGGTAAGCCGCCAGCACCGCGTCGAACAGCGAGGGCGCGATCTGGCGTGGAAAGATCACCAGCGGCTCGCCCGCCACGTCGGCCAGCCGCACGGCCGGCAGCGCCGCAGCCGGGTGCGCCGCGGGCAGGGCCATCACCAGCGGCTCGGCCAACGCGGCCCAGGCGGCAAAGCCCGGCGGCGCGGCGCCCGGCGCGTGCAGCACGAAGCCGGCATCGATCTCGTCGGCGTCGAAGGCCTCGAGCTGCACGTCCAGCGTGGCCTCGCGCAACTGCAGTGCCACGTCGGGATGGGCCTCGCGGAAGCTGCGCAACCACTCGGGCAGCGGGCCGTAGGCGATGTTGGAGACGAAGGCCAGCCGCAGCTGCCCGGCCAGGCCGGCCGCCGCGGCCTGCGCCACGCGCGGCAGCCCCTCGGCCGCGGCCAGCAGGCGCCGGGCGGCGGGCAACAGCGCCGCGCCGGCCGGCGTCAGCACCACCGAGCGGCGCGTGCGGACGAACAGCGGCACGCCGATGCTGCGCTCCAGCCCCTGTATCGCCGTGGTCAACGGTGGCTGGGTCATGTGCAGGCGCAGCGCCGCTCGGCCGAAGTGCAGCTCCTCGGCCAGGGTGACGAACTGGCGCCACAGCCGCAGCTCGATCATTGATAGGTTTCGCAGATGATTTGAAGTCCACAAATATATTGGACTCGGCACCGACACGCGGCCTATCCTCGCGCCCTTCCCGCAGCCCAGACGAAAGAAGCGCCCCATGAGCATCAACCGCCGCTCCAAGAACATCACCGAAGGCGTGGCCCGCGCGCCCAACCGGTCGATGTACTACGCCCTGGGCTACACCGAGGGCGACTTCGGCAAGCCGATGATCGGGGTGGCCAATGGCCACTCGACGATCACGCCCTGCAACTCGGGCCTGCAGCGGCTGGCCGACGCGGCCGTCATCGGCCTGAAGGAAGCCGGCGCCAACCCGCAGATCTTCGGCACGCCGACCATTTCGGACGGCATGGCGATGGGCACCGAGGGCATGAAGTACAGCCTGGTCTCGCGCGAGGTGATCAGCGACTGCGTCGAGACCTGCGTCGGCGGCCAGTGGATGGACGGCGTGATGGTCATCGGCGGCTGCGACAAGAACATGCCCGGCGGCATGATGGGCATGCTGCGCGCCAACGTGCCGGCCATCTACATCTACGGCGGCACCATCCTGCCGGGCAAGTACAAGGGCCAGGACCTGAACATCGTCAGCGTGTTCGAGGCGGTGGGCCAGTTCAGCGCCGGCAACATGGCCGAAGAAGACTTCTGCGAGATCGAGCGCCGCGCCATCCCCGGCAGCGGCTCCTGCGGGGGCATGTACACCGCCAACACCATGTCGTCGGCGTTCGAGGCGCTGGGCCTGAGCCTGCCCTACGCGTCGACCATGGCCAACGTCGAGGGCGAGATCGTCGGCATGGTCGAGCACGCGGCCAAGGTGCTGGTCGAGGCGGTCAAGGCCGACCTGAAGCCGCGCGACATCGTCACCAGGGAATCGCTGGAAAACGCGGTGGCGGTGGTCATGGCCACCGGCGGCTCGACCAACGCGGTGCTGCACTTCCTGGCCATCGCGCACGCTGCCGAGGTGCCATGGACCATCGACGACTTCGAGCGGGTGCGCCGCCGCACGCCGGTGCTGTGCGACCTGAAGCCCAGCGGCCAGTACCTGGCGATCGACCTGCACCATGCCGGCGGCATTCCGCAGGTGATGAAGGTGCTGCTCAAGGCCGGCCTGCTGCACGGCGATTGCATGACCATCACCGGCAAGACCGTGGCTGAGAACCTGGCCGACGTGCCCGACCTGCCGCGCGCCGACCAGCCGGTGATCCGCACCATCGACAACCCGATGTACGCCGAAGGCCACCTCGCCATCCTGCGCGGCAACCTGTCGCCCGAAGGCTGCGTGGCCAAGATCACCGGCCTGAAGAGCCCGGTGATGACCGGCCCGGCGCGGGTGTTCGAGGACGAACAGTCGGCACTGGCCGCCATCATGGCCAAGCAGATCGTGGCCGGCGACGTGATGGTGCTGCGCTACCTGGGCCCCAAGGGCGGCCCGGGCATGCCCGAGATGCTGGCGCCCACCGGCGCACTGATCGGCCAGGGCCTGGGTGAGAGCGTGGGCCTGGTCACCGACGGGCGCTTTTCAGGCGGCACCTGGGGCATGGTGGTGGGCCACGTGGCGCCCGAGGCCGCCGAGGGCGGCAACATCGCGCTGGTGCAGGAGGGTGACTCGATCACCATCGATTCGCACCAGTTGCTGCTGCAACTGAACGTGGACGACGCCGAACTGGGCCGCCGCCGAGCGGCATGGGTGAAGCCGGCGCCGCGCTACAAGCGCGGTGTGCTGGCGAAGTTTGCCTACAACGCGTCGAGCGCCAGTTTCGGCGCGGTGCTCGACAAGTTCGAGTAATGCGGCCTGTCCGGCCCGGCGCCGGGCGTCCGGTCAGCGCTCGCTGCGCTCAGTTGTCGCTGCGCGACGACCGCTCTTGCTTGGGTGGCGGATTGGCGCCGCTGCCCGGGCGCGGCGCACGCAGGCCCAGCGATTCGAACTGCGCCTCGCGCCGCTTGGCGGCCTTCTCGTCTTCGCGGCGCATGGCGGCGCGCTGGGTCATGCCGGTGCCGTCGGCAAACTTCCACCACACGGCCGCCAGGGCGAACGGTGCCAGCACCACCCACCACGGCCAGCCCGCCACGAAGCCGAAGCCGGCCAGCTTCAGCAACACCAGGATCACCCCCAAGCCCACCAGCCACATCGCCGCGCCCCTTTGTGCCAGCCCGGGCTGACAGCCTCGTGTCAACCAGTGCGGGCTAGAATTCGTTTTGGAGACTGTAGTTCAGCCCTGCCTCATTGTTCCCCCTAGTCGAAAGCACACCATGAAGAAAATCGCCCTGATCGCTGCCCTGGCCGCCGTGGTGGCCGCCCCGGCCTTCGCCAACGCCGACCTGGCCCAGAAGAAGAGCTGCATGGCCTGCCATGCCACCGACAAGAAACTCGTCGGCCCGGCCTACAAGGACGTGGCCGCCAAGTACGCCGGCCAGAAGGACGCCGCCGCCAAGCTGGCCACCAAGATCCAGAAGGGTGGCGTTGGCGTTTGGGGCCAGATCCCGATGCCCGCGAATCCCGCCGTGTCCGCCGACGAAGCCAAGCAACTGGCGGCCTGGGTGCTGACGATCAAGTAATCGACCCGACAGCCTGGCCACCCCAGAGCCCGCGCGATGCGGGTCGGGTGGCTGCCAGAAGCCCGCCTCGTGCGGGCTTTTTTGCGTCTGGCGTTCGTCAACATCCGATCCGTCGATGCGGCTGGGCGCTGTGGTCCGTGCCTGAAACACATCGGGGCGCCGCAGCACCCCGATGACCCCCCGCAAGGCGCCAAGGCGCCCTGCCTGCTGGCGTTACAGGTTTTCGCCCAGCTGATCCAGGATGGCCGGGTTCTCCAGCGTCGAGGTGTCCTGGGTGATGGCCTCGCCCTTGGCCAGGCTGCGCAGCAGGCGGCGCATGATCTTGCCGCTGCGGGTCTTGGGCAGGTTGTCGCCGAAGCGGATGTCCTTGGGCTTGGCGATCGGACCGATCTCCTTGCCCACCCAGTCGCGCAGCTGCTTGGCGATGGCCTTGGCCTCGTCGCCCACCGGACGCGGGCGCTTGAGCACGACGAAGGCGCAGATCGCCTCGCCGGTGGTGTCGTCGGGGCGGCCCACCACCGCGGCTTCGGCCACCAGCTCGGTGCAGCTGACCAGGGCCGATTCGATCTCCATCGTGCCCATGCGGTGGCCGCTGACGTTGAGCACGTCGTCGATGCGGCCGGTGATGGTGAAGTAGCCGGTCTTGACATCGCGGATCGCGCCGTCGCCCGCCAGGTAGTACTTGCCCTTGAAATCGTCGGGGTAGTAGCTCTTCTTGAAGCGCTCGGGGTCGCCCCAGATGTTGCGGATCATGCTGGGCCAGGGGCGCTTGACGACCAGGATGCCGCCCTGGCCCCAAGGCACGTCCTTGCCGGTTTCATCGACCACCGCGGCCATGATGCCGGGGAAGGGCAGCGTGCAGGAGCCCGGGATCAGCGGCGTGGCGCCCGGCAGCGGCGTGATCATGTGGCCGCCGGTCTCCGTCTGCCAGAAGGTGTCGACGATCGGGCAACGGCCACCGCCCACATGCTTGTGGTACCACTCCCAGGCAGCCGGGTTGATCGGCTCGCCGACCGAGCCCAGGATGCGCAGCGACGACAGGTCGTAGCTTTTGGGGTGCACCGCGTCGTTGGCCTCGGCGGCCTTGATCAGGCTGCGGATGGCCGTGGGCGCGGTGTAGAACACGGTGACCTTGTGGTCCTGGATCATCTTCCAGAAGCGGCCGGCATCGGGGTAGGTGGGCACGCCTTCGAACACGATCTCGGTGCCGCCCAGGGCCAGCGGGCCGTAGGTGATGTAGGTGTGGCCGGTGACCCAGCCGATGTCGGCGGTGCACCAGAACACATCCTCGGGCTTGAGGTCAAACGTCAGCTTGGTGGTCAGCGCGGCATGCAGCAGGTAACCGCCGGTGCTGTGCTGCACGCCCTTGGGCTTGCCGGTCGAGCCGCTGGTGTACAGCAAGAACAGCGGGTGCTCGGCGCCCACCCATTCGGGCTCGCAGGTGGTGGGCTGGGTGCTGATGACGTCGGCCATCCAGCGGTCGCGGCCTTCGGTCATGGCAATCTCCGAGCCCGAGCGCTTGACCACCAGCACGTTCTTCACCGTGTCGCAGCCACCCAGCGCCAGCGCCTCGTCGACGATGCTCTTGAGCGGCAGTTGCTTGCCGCCGCGCACCTGGTGGTCGGCGGTGATCACGGCCACCGCGCCGGTGTCCTCGATGCGGTCGCGCACGCTCTGTGCAGAGAAGCCGCCGAACACCACCGAGTGGATGGCGCCAATGCGCGCGCAGGCCTGCATCGCGGCCACGCCATCGATCGACATGCTGATGTAGATGATGACGCGGTCGCCCTTGGTGACGCCCAGGCTCTTCAGCCCGTTGGCGATCTGGCAGGTCTTGGCCAGCAGATCCTGGTAATTGACCCGCGTGACCTCGCCGCCGTCGGCCTCGAAGATGATCGCGGTCTTGTCGCCCAGGCCACGCTCGATGTTGCGGTCCAGGCAGTTGTAGCTGGCGTTGAGCGTGCCGTCCTCGAACCACTTGAAGAACGGCGCGTCGCGCTCGTCGAGCACTTTGCTGAACGGCGTCTTCCAGCTCAGCAGTTCACGCGCCTGGCGGGCCCAGAAGCCTTCGTAGTCGGCCTCGGCCTCCTGCACCAGCGCGTCGTAGGCGGCCATGCCTTGCACATGGGCACCGGCCACCGAGGCGGCGGAGGGGAGGTAGGTCTTCAACTCGGTCGGGCCATCAGCGCTCATGTTTGTCTCCTGGAGGTGAAACTGGGAAAGGTCGTTCGGCGAATACCCGGACCTTAGGCAGAGGCTCTTACGAACCCCTTACTCGGGCACGACCGCGGGCCCGCTCGGGCCTGACCGGGCGCAAGGCCCATGCCCACCAGCGTGGCACAGACCGCGCCCTAGAATCCGCGGGATTTCCCCGAATACCCCGTCGCACCATGGCACAGCCCCCTGGAAAGACCACCGCCCCCATGTCACTCCTGCCCCGCATGATCTTCGCCAGCCGCTGGCTGCAACTGCCCCTGTACCTCGGCCTGATCCTGGCGCAGGGTGTCTACGTGTTCCAGTTCTGGATCGAACTGGTGCACCTGATCGAGGCCGCCTTCGGCAACCAGGCGGCGCTGATCACGCTGGTCAAGAGCACCGGCTACCAGGCCGCGGCGATCTTCGGGCCGGATGGCAAGTCGATCATCGGCTACGAGCCGATCACCAACCTCAACGAGACCATCATCATGCTGGTGGTGCTGGCGCTGATCGACGTGGTGATGATCAGCAACCTGCTGATCATGGTGATCATCGGCGGCTACGAGACCTTTGTCTCGCGCCTGCGCCTGGACGGCCACCCCGACCAGCCCGAGTGGCTGGACCAGGTGAACGCCTCGGTGCTGAAGGTCAAGCTGGCCACGGCCATCATCGGCATCAGCTCGATCCACCTGCTCAAGACCTTCATCAACGCCGCCAACTACACCGAGAAGGTGCTGATCTGGCAGACGGTGATCCACATCGCCTTCCTGTTCTCGGCGCTGGCCATCGCGATGGCCGACCGGATCATGCATCCGGCCGGCAGCCAAGGTCACTGAGCGCCGACATGCTCAACCTGCTGCTGTTCGTGGCGGGGCTGGTGGCCCTGATCGTGGGCGCCGACCTGCTGGTGCGTGGTGCGTCGAAGCTGGCGCTGTCGTTCGGCCTGTCGCCGCTGGTGGTGGGGCTGACGATCGTGGCCTTCGGCACCAGCGCGCCCGAGATCGCGGTGTCCACCGGCGCGGCGCTGTCGGGCCAGACCGGCCTGGCGATCGGCAACGTGGTGGGCAGCAACATCTTCAACGTGCTGTTCATCCTGGGCCTGTCGGCGCTGGTGACGCCGCTGGTGGTCCACGTGCAGCTGATCCGCCAGGAGGTGCCGATCATGATTGCCGCGTCGGCGCTGGTGCTGGTGCTGGCGCTGGATGGCGCGCTGGCCCGCACCGACTCGGCCCTGCTGCTGGGGCTGCTGCTGGCCTACCTGGTGTTCCTGGTGCGGCAGTCGCGCGCGCAATCGAAGGCGGCGGTCGACGAATACACCGCCAGCTTCGGCCGCCCCGCCGGCGGTGGCTGGGACAGCCGACTGCCGGGGCAGCTGGTGCTGATCGCCGGTGGCCTGGGGCTGCTGGTGCTGGGCTCGGGCTGGCTGGTCGATGCCGCGGTGGTGTTTGCCCGCGCGCTGGGTGTCAGCGATCTGGTGATCGGGCTGACCATCGTCGCGTTCGGCACGTCGATGCCCGAGGTGGCCACCTCGGTATTGGCGGCGGCCCGGGGCGAGCGCGACATCGCCGTGGGCAACGTGGTGGGCAGCAACATCTTCAACCTGCTGGGCTGTCTGGGCATCGCCGGGCTGGCCAGTGGCGCTGCCGGGCTGCCGGTGGCCGCGGCGGCCTTGAACTTCGACCTGTGGGTGATGCTGGCGGTGGCGCTGGCCTGCCTGCCGGTGTTCATCAGCGGGCGCGAGATTGCCCGCTGGGAGGGTGCGCTGTTTCTCGGTTATTACATCGCCTACACCACCTACCTGGTGCTGGCCGCGCAGCAGCATGCGGCGCTGCCGATGTTCTCGGGCGTGATGCTCAGCTTCATCGTGCCGCTGACCCTGGTGACGCTGGTGGTGGTGATGCTGCGCCCGCCCGCGGGCCACTAGAGTTCGAGCACCACCTGGCGCGTGCCGTCCTGGGTGTCGGTGGGCGCCAGCGTGAAGCCCAGTTCACGCGCCAGATCCAGCATGCGGCGGTTCTCGGCCAGCACCAGGGCCACCAGCCGGCGCGTGCCGCGCTCGCGCAGCGTGCGGATCAGCTTGTGCATCAGCAGCTCGCCCAGCCCGGCGCCCTTCAACGATGAGCGCACGATGATGCCGAACTCGGCATCGTGGTTGTCGGGGTCGATCACCGCGCGGGCCACGCCCAGGGTGCGCTCGGCGCCGGTCGGGTCGCTGTCGGTGTCGGTCTCGGTGGCCAGGAAGGTGATCTCGCGCGCATGGTCCACCTGGGTCAGCCGCGCCAGCTCGCTGTGCGCGATGCTGCGCCGGCTGTAGAACACACGCAGCCGCACGTCCTCGGGCGCCAGGTCGGCCAGAAACGCCAGGTGCTGGGCCTCGTCCTCGGGCCGGATCGGCCGCAGCGTGATGGCGCGGCCGCGCCACGCCACCTGCTCGACCCACTGCTGCGGGTACGGCAGGATCGCGAAGTGCGCGGCACCGCCCGGCGCCGCGGCGTCCACCCGGATGCGCGCGTCCAGCGCCACCGCACCCTGGGCATCGACCAGCAGCGGGTTGATGTCGAGCTCGGCCAGCTCGGGCAGATCGGCCAGCAGGTCGGACACCGCGATCAGCACCCGGTGCAGCGCGCCGGCATCGGCG
>Ga0155495_1115_pt1 | contig 34689 bp, 31 predicted proteins | sample RifCSPhighO2_12_FD_107153 | JGI IMG/M metagenome (GOLD analysis project Ga0155495, IMG submission 107153) | Burkholderiales bacterium RIFCSPHIGHO2_12_FULL_69_20
CCCAGCCCGGTGACCGGCGAGCCGGTGCCCGACGAGGCGGCGCGGGTGGCGCAATGGGCCTACGTCAACCCGCGCCGCGCCGAGTGGCCACAGGCGGATTTCATCGTGGGGAATCCGCCGTTCATCGGCGCCAGTTCGATGCGTGCCGCTTTGGGTGACGGCTATGTGCAAACGCTGCGCAGCACTTGGCCTGAGGTGCCTGAGAGCGCCGACTTCGTCATGTACTGGTGGAACCAGGCGGCAAGCACCGTACGCCGCGACCACGCCCGCCGCTTCGGATTCATCACGACCAACAGCATCAGGCAGGCCTTTAACCGGCGCGTTATTGAGTCGCACCTCACGGCAACCGATCCGCTGTCGCTGAGCTTTGCCATTCCCGATCACCCTTGGGTCGACAGCGCGCAGGGCGCTGCGGTTCGAATTGCGATGACGGTAGGAGTCGCTGGTCAACGCACGGGTCGCCTGCTGGCCGTCAGCAACGAACGGCCAGGTGGCGATGATGGCGTTCAGGTGGAACTCGACGAACGCGAAGGGGCTGTCCATGCGGATCTGCGCATTGGCGCCAACGTAGCTGGTTGTCGTGGACTTCAGGCCAACCAGTCGCTGGCGTTCCGCGGTGTCACTTTGATGGGAAGTGGCTTCTGGGTCGAACCTGCCGACCCGCTGATCCAGGATGAACCAACCGCCCTGAAGCTTCTGCGCAACGGTCGTGACATCACCGATCGACCTCGTGGCGTCTTGGCCATCGACTTCTTTGGCTTAACAGCCGACGAGGCAAGGCGCAGGTTTCCGATGGCCTTTCAGCGTGTACTCAATGGAGTCAAGCCAGAACGCGAGCAGTCTGAGCGGCGGTCCTACCGAGAAAGATGGTGGCTATTCGCCGAAGCACGCCCCGACATGCGTCGCGCACTTCAGTCACTGCGCAGCTATTTCGTCACTTCAATGACGGCAAAGCACCGAACATTTGTGAGCTTGCCATCGCAAGTCTTGTCGGACCAAGGGCTGATTGTGGTCGCCAGCGACGACTTCTTGGTGCTCGGGGTGTTGTCCAGCCGAATCCATGACGAATGGGCACTTGCCGCGGGCGGCCGACTGGGCATCGGCAACGACCCTCGCTACAACAACTCTCGCTGCTTCGAAACATTCCCCTTCCCCGCCGAAGACACCGGCCTGACGCCCGAGTTGAGCGACCGCATCCGCGCGCTGGCCGAGCAGATCGACGCGCACCGCAAGGCGCGGCAGGCGGCGCACGAGGCCGTCACGCTGACCGGGCTGTACAACGTGCTGGCCAAGCTGCGCAGCGGCGAGCCGCTGTCGGCCAAAGACAAGGCCCTGCACGAACAAGGCCTGGTCAGCGTGCTGCGCACCCTGCACGACGAGCTGGATGCCGCCGTGCTGCAGGCCTACGGCTGGGCCGATCTGGGCGCGGTGCCCTGGGGCGACGAGGCCGCCCGCGCCGCCTGGACCGAAAGCCTGCTCGAGCGCCTGGTGACATTGAACGCCCGCCGCGCCGCCGAAGAGGCGCAAGGCCTGGTGCGCTGGCTGCGGCCCGAGTTTCAAGACCCCGTGCGCCGCCACGCGGCCGCCGCGCCCGCACCCGCCCAGGCCGAGTTGGACGTGCTGACCGAGCAGCCGGCCCAACCCGAGGACAGCGACGACAGCCCCGTCACCGGCACCACCCCCGGCACCAGCATCGCCGACATCGTCGGCACCACCAGCCCCGCCAGCGCCCGCCGCCCCTGGCCGCCCAGCCTGCCCGAGCAGATGCGCGCCGTGGCCGATGCCCTGGCCGCCAGCCCCGGCCCGCTGGGCGAGGCCGCGTTGGCCGACCGCTTCACCGGCCGCGGGCCGTGGAAGAAGCGCCTGCCGCAGATCCTGCAGACCCTGGAAGCGCTGGGCCGCGCCCGCGCCGATGCCGGCGCCAGCGGCGCGGTGTGGCGGGCGGCGTGACCACGGCGAGCATCGCTGGCTTGCTGCGGATGCCTGTTGATGCTGGCGCGCACGCCCACTGTCGAGTCCGAAGACGCGGCGCCAGACGTTGCCAGCATCCGGTTTGCCCGTCGCCGTCCACCAGTGCATCCGCAAGGTCGAGGTCGTGGGGTCGGGCAGGGCTTGGCACGCGAGGCGCGGCGTCGATGCGTCGCATACCTCGGCCTGCGACGTGTGCTCGCGTGCCAAGCCCTGAACGGCGCCGCGGCCTCGGCCTGGCCGCCGCGATGTTCGGATTGGCGAGCATCAAGCACCGTTCGCCATACGGAAACCCACGCAAGTCCTTGATCTGCCAGCATTGGCCGCACAAATCCAGATCTTCTGAAAGCTACGGCCAATGGACTTTCTGCCGCTGCCAGACAACGCCGCTCGCCCGGTGATCGGCTCGACCACGTTCGTCACCGAGTACCGGCGATTCAAGGCCAGCGGCCTTCCGCCATCAACTCGCGGCTGCTGAGGCCGCCCAGGCTCACGCTCTGGCGGCAGGCACGCAGGCGGTTGATGCTCTGCTGCGCGTGCGCGTCGGCAATATCGACCTCGGGCAACACAAGCCGTGCGACCGGCTTGCCCCGGCGTGTGATGGTGAAGGCTTCACCCGCCTGCAGACGATCGATCAGTTCAGACAACCGCTTCTTGGCTTGGACCAGGGCGATCGCGGTCATGGTCATCGTCAAGGTGCGTCGACAACGCGATCCAGCTTGTCCAGCAAGGCCAGCGCCCGTTCGGGGTTGCCCCTGGCCGCCCGGGTTTCGAAGCGAACACGCGCATCGAAGTTGGCCAATGCCACGGTCGCCAATTCGTCGATCAACTTATTGACGCTGACGGCGTTGGCGCGCGCCAACGCCTTCAGGCGTTCATGCTTGTCGTCGGGCAGACGGATCGTCAACGTGGACATGGGAACACCTCCAGACATCGCTCGGGTGAAAGCACCTCGAGCCCGGGAAACTTCAACTCGCCTCGCGTCAGATCGCGCAGGTTTCGGGTGACGATGGCCTGCGCCTGGGCCGCCACCGCCAGCTCAATCAAGTGATTGTCGGCCTCGTCGGGCAGGTTGGGTCGCCAGGCGTAGAAGACCTCGACCCAGCGACAACGGCTGAGATAGCCATCGAACACCTCGTTGCGCTCGGCGGCCGACAGCACGCCGTCGGCAAACAGTGTGGCACGTCCCAACACATCCTCGTACTCGGCCAGCAGCGCCGGGCCGACCACGGGCTGGTAATCCCGGTTCAGGCAGGCGCGCAGGACAGCGCGCGCGCTGCCACCACCACGCAGCAGCGCGGCGACCAGCACATTGGTGTCGAGCACGAGCGTGACCATTGGCAAAATGATAGCGTATATGCTATCAAATGACGATGATCGAGTGCGCCTGAGTCGGTATTGCCGCGCGCTGCGGCTCCAGTTCGGTTCAGTTGGACGTCTGGCCGTACACCGGCTTGCGCTTTTCGAGAAACGCGCGGATGCCTTCGCCAAAATCACCGCCACGGGTGCACAGCACCTGGTTGCGGTCTTCCATCGCGATGGCCGCGCGCAGGCCCTGCGCGTCGATGTTCTGGTTCAGGCAGTCCTTGGTCAGGCGCAGCGCCAGCGGCGTGGCGTTGAGCATCTGTTCGACCAGCGCCTGCGCCTCGGCCTGCAGCGCGGGCAGCGCATCCACCTTGCTGACCAGGCCCAGCGCGTAGGCGCGCTGGGCGTCGAGGAAGCGGCCGGTCAGCAGCATCTCGGACGCCACCGAGGCGCCCACCATGCGCGGCAGAAAGTAGCTCGATCCCATGTCGCAGCCCGACACGCCGATCTTGATGAAGGCGGCGTTGAAGCGCGCCTCGGGCGTGGCGATGCGGATGTCGCTGGCCAGCGCGATGCCCAGCCCACCGCCGCTGGCCGAGCCCTGCACGATGCTGACGATGGGCTGCGGGCATTCGCGCATCGCGATCATGATGTCGCGGATGGCCTTCTGCCCGGCAAAGCTGGCCTGCACGTCGGCCGGCGCCGCGCCGACACGGTCTTTCAGATCCAGCCCGGCGCAGTAGGCGCGGCCGGCGCCCTGCAGCACCACCACGCGGATATCCGGCCGATCCTCCAGCGCCTGGAAGTAGGTGCGCAAGGCATCGGTCAGCCCACGGTTCAGCGCGTTCAGGCGCTCGGGCCGGTTCATCGTCAGCCAGGCCACGCCGTCGCGCTCGTCGATCAGCAGGGGTTGTTCGGTGGCAGCGTTCATGCGGGGTTCTCCGGTGAGCGGCGCGCGGGGGTCACAGCGCGCGGGAAATCACTTCTTTCATGATCTCGCTGGTGCCGCCGTAGATGCGTTGCACCCGGGCGTCGGCGTACATGCGCGCGATCAGGTACTCGTTCATGAAGCCGTAGCCGCCGAACAGCTGCAGGCATTCGTCCAGCACCTTGCCCTGGGCTTCGCTGCCCCACAGCTTGGCCATGCTGGCGGTGGCGGTGTCGAGTTGGCCCGCGATCAGCTGCTCGACGCAGCAGTCCATGAAGGCGCGGCCCACCTGGATGGTGGTGGCCACCTCGGCCAGCTTGAAGCGGGTGTTCTGCAGATCACCGATCGGCTTGCCGAAGGCCTTGCGCTCGCGCACGTAGGCCAGCGTGGCCTCGTAGGCGCCTTCCATGCAGGCCAGTGCGCTGATGCCGATGATCAGCCGCTCGTACGGCAGATCACCCATCAGCTGGTAGAAGCCCTGGCCCTCGGCGCCGCCCAGCAGGTTGGCGGCCGGCACGGTGACGTCGTCGAAGAAAAGTTCGGAGGTGTCCTGCGACTTCATGCCCAGCTTGTCGAGCACACGGCCGACGCGGTAACCGGCGCAGCCTTCGGTCTCGACGATCAGGATCGAGGTGCCGCGCGCGCCCTGGGTCGGGTCGGTCTTGCACACCACCAGCACCACGCCGGCCAGGAAGCCGTTGGTGATGAAGGTCTTGCTGCCGTTGATGACGTAGCTCTCATTTCCGGCAGTCCCACGCTTTTCGGCCTTGGTGCGGATGCCCTGCAGGTCGCTGCCGGCGCCGGGCTCGGTCATCGCGATGGCGCCCACCAGCTCGCCGCTGGCCAGCTTGGGCAGGTACTTCTGCTTCTGCTCGGGCGTGCCGTGGTTCAGGAAGTAGTGCGCCACGATGGTGTGCACCGAGTTGGCCCAGCCCGACAGGCCGCGCCGCGCACATTCTTCATACAGCACCGCCTCGTGGCGGAAATCACCGCCGCCGCCGCCAAATTCCTCGGGGATGTCGGTGCACAGCAGGCCCAGTTCACCGGCCTTGCGCCACACCGCGTGGCCCACGTTGCCGCGCTTGCGGGCGGCCTCGTCGTCGGGCATCAGCTCGGTTTCGGCAAAGCGCGCACAGGTGTCGCGCCAGCGGTCCAGGTCTTCGTCGGTCCAGCTGCGGGCAAAGGTCATGGCCATGGGGTTGTCTCCGGGAATAGCAAGGGATGAGGGTGGCGCTGCGGCGGACAAACCGGCAGCGGTGTTCTAGCGCAGCGGCTGGTACGCGGCCACGCGGCGCAGGTGCACGTCGACGCTGCCGAAGTGGTGTTCGATCAGGGTGAGTCGCTTGAAGGCATGGCCCACGGCCAGTTCGTCGGTCATGCCCATGCCGCCGTGCAGCTGCACCGCACCCTGCCCCACGCTGCGCGCCGCCCGCGCCACCGCCACCTGGGCCGAGGCCACCGCACGGCGGCGCTCGGGCGCAGGCTGGTCCATCGCCGCCAGCGTGGCGCCCACCAGCGCACGCGCCAGCAGCCAGGCCATGTGCATGTCGGCCAGGCGGTGCTGCACCACCTGGAAGCTGGCCAGCGGCGTGCCGAACTGCTGGCGCTGGCGCACGTAATCCAGCGTGTCGTGCATCAGCCGCTGCATCACGCCCACCGCCTCGGCACCAGCGGCCAGCAGGGCCTCGTCGGCGGCTTGCAGCAGCAGCGGCAGCAGGTCGGTGCCGGCATCACCCAGCAGCGCCTCGGCCGGCGTGGCGTCGAAGGCCAGTTCGGCGGCCCAGCCGCCATCGGCCAGGCGCAGATCGCGCCGGCTGATGCCGCTGGCATCGGGTCGCACCAGCGCCAGGCGCAGCGTGCCGGCCTCGTCGCGCGCGCTGACCAGCCAGTGCGTGGCATAAGGCGCGGCGCGCACCACCGCCTTGCGGCCGCTGAGCCGGCTGGCGCCGTCGCCGCTGCGCACGGTGGTGGCCACCTGCGACAGATCGTGCCGGCCGCTGGGCTCCAGCGCCGCCAGCACCGGCCGCACCGTGCCGTCGGCCACGCCGGCCAGCAGCTGGCGCGCCCGCGCGCCCGGCAGGCGCTGCAGCAGGCCCGCGCCGGTGACCACGCAGGCGGCATACGGCTCGGGCAGCAGCGCATGGCCCAGCGCCTGCAGGATGACCAGGTGGTCGGCCAGGCCGCCGCCCAGGCCACCGGACTCCTCGGGCAGCGCGGCGCCCAGCAGGCCCAGCGATTGGGTCAGGCCGGTCCACAGCGGCGTGATGGCCTCGGGCGTGGCCAGCAGCCCGGCGCGGCGCTCGAACGGGGCGTGGTCCTGCAGCCAGCGCGACAGGCTGTCCTGCATCAGGGCCTGGGTGTCGCTGAGGGGAAAGAGGGCGTCCATGGTCAGTGGCTCAGCAGGTGCTGGGCGATCAGGTTGCGCTGCACTTCATTCGTGCCGGCGTAGATCGACGCGGCGCGGTCGTTGAGGTAGGTGCTCATGGCCCAAATCGCGTCCTCGGGCAGCGCCAGCACATGGGCAGCGCAGTCGGCCTGGGGCAGCCGCGCCGCACCGTAGGGCCCGGCGATGGTGACCGCGATCTCGGTGATGAACTGGCGCAGTTCGGTGCCCAGCAGCTTGCCCACCGACGGCGCGATGGGCTGATCTTCGCCACGGATGCGCGCGGCCAGCACCTGCTGCTCCAGCGCATGCAGCGCGTCGATGCGGCAGGCCGCGTCGGCCAGCAGCCGGGCCACGTCGCGGCGCTCGTCGTCGTCGGCCGGCCGGTCGGCAAAGGCCTGCACCGCCGCACGCTGCAGCCGGCCCAGGCGGGCGCGCAGCGCGGGTGCGTAGGTGCCGCCGCGCTCATGCACCAGCAGGTACTTGGCGATGGTCCAGCCCTTGTTCTCCTCGCCCAGCAGCGCCGTGGCGGGCACGCGCACGTCGTCGAAGAACACCTGGTTCAGCTCGTGGTCGCCCGAGATGCTGATGATCGGCCGCACCGTGATGCCCGGCGTGTCCATGTCGAACAGCAGGAAGCTGATGCCCTGCTGCGGCTTGCCGGCGCTGCTGGTGCGCACCAGGCAGAAGATGCGATTGGCCCACTGGGCATGGGTGGTCCAGATCTTGGTGCCGTTGATGACGTAGCTGTCGCCGTCCCGGACTGCCTTGCACTGCAGCGAGGCCAGGTCGGAGCCCGAGCCCGGCTCGCTGTAGCCCTGGGCCCAGTAGTCGTCGCCGTTGCGGATGGCCGGCAGCCAGCGGGCTTGCTGCTCGGGCGTGCCGAAGGCCAGCAGCACCGGCGCCACCATGCGCACGCCCTGCGGCGCCAGCACCGGGGCCTGGGCCGCCGACAGCTCGCTGGCGAAGATGGCGTGCTGGCGCGGCGTCCAGCCGCAGCCACCCCATTGCACCGGCCAGTGCGGCACGGCCCAGCCACGGCGCGCCAGGATGCGGAACCAGCGCTGGCCGTCGTCGTGGTCGGTGAAGATGCCGGCGGTGCGCTGGCCGGCCAGGCGCAGGTCGTCGGTGAGCTCGGTGGCGAGGAATTGCCGCACCTCGTCGCGGAAAGCATCGTCGGCCGCAGTGGATTGATTGCAGGCAGGGGATGACACCATCGGCCTCCAGATCAGGGTCAGCGGGCAGTCTCACATGCGGGGCGGGGTGCATGAATCGTCGAAAGCGACGATGTAGGCGCGGCGCGGCAACCGATTCAATCGCGCTTCTTGCGCAGCGGCCGGCGCCAGCAACTCGCCGCAAGACAGCAGCGCGCCGCCCGCCTCAGCATGCACGATCGAAGGAACCCCGCCCATCATGCCCAAGCCCGCCAGCACCCCGGCCCCGCCCCCCGCCACCATCGGCGACCACCTCAGCCTGGCGGCGCGCCGCCGCGGCGGCCAAACGGCCTACATCGAGCACGACGCGGCCTATGGCTGGGCGACGGTGGACGCCGCCAGCGACCAGATGGCCTGCGGCCTGATGGGGCTGAAGCTGCAGCGTGGCGACCGCATCGGCATCATCGGGCTGAACCAGATGGAGTGGCTGCTGCTGTTCTACGCCGCGGCCAAGATCGGCGTGGCGGTGGTCGGCCTGAGCGTGCGCTACCGCGACAGCGAGCTGGAGGCCATGCTGGGCGACAGCGAGACCAAGGCGGTGTTCACGCTGCGCGAGCACGAGGGCTTCGACTTCATCACGATGTTCCAGCGCCTGGGCCCGCGCCTGCCGGCGCTGCGCCACGTCATCGCCATCGACGGCAGCGGGCTCAACAGCCTGGCCGCGCTGGCCGCCACGCCGCTGGAGGCCGGGCGGCTGTCGGCGCTGCGACGCCGGGTGCTGGCCGACGATGTGGCCATGGTGATCTACACCTCGGGCACCACCGGCCGGCCCAAGGGCGCCGGGCTCACCCACCACAGCCTGCTGGCCAGCGCCGCCGCCCAGGCCGCCCACACCCGCGTGAGCGAGGCCGACCTGATCCACATGGCCAACCCGCTGAACCACGTGGGCGGCATCACCTGCGGTGTGCTCACCCACCTGGTGGGCGGCGGCACGGTGGTGCTGGTGCCCGAGTTCAAGGCCGATCTGATGATCACGCTGATGCAGCGGCACCGGCCCACCATCGTGGCCGGCGTGCCGACCATGCTGACGCTGCTGCTGATGCATGCGCGTGTCGACCAGGTCGATTTCTCGGCGGTGCGGCTGGTGTTCTCGGGCGGCTCGAACGTGGACGCGGTATTGCTGGAGCGGTTGGCCGCACGCATGCCCAACGCCACGCTGATGAACCTGTACGGCCTGACCGAAACATCGGGTGCGATCGTGATGACGCCCTGGGAGCGCAGCCACGACGACCTGATGGGCACCATCGGCAAGCCGTTTGCGGGCGCGTTGTTGCGCATCGCCGGGCCGCATGGCGAATCCCTGCCCGCAGCCGCGGGCAGGGGTGGCGAAGCGCTGCCGGCGGGCACCATCGGCGAGCTGTGCTTCAAGGGCGTGGGCGTGGTGCCGGGCTACATCGGCGCGGCCGCCGGCCAGGGTTTCAGCAGCGACGGCTGGCTGCAGACCGGCGACCTGGGCGAGGTGGATGCACGTGGGGTGATCACGCTCAAGGGCCGCAAGAAGGACATGTACATCCAGGGCGGCTTCAACGTCTACCCGGCCGAGGTGGAGGCGCTGATCAACCGCCACCCCGGCGTGGTGATGGCCGCCATCATCGGCGTGGGCGATCCGGTGCTGGGCGAGGTGGGCCGCGTCTACGTGATCCCCAGGCCCGACAGCGGCCTGCGCGAGACCGACATCCGCGCCTGGTGCGCCGAGCACCTGGCCGACTACAAGGTGCCGCGCCAGATCGTGCTGCGCGAGACGCTGCCGATGACGCCGGCCGGCAAGATCCACAAGGCGGCGCTGCGCAACGAGGGCGCCTGAGCTACTGCATCAGCGGCAGGGTGTCAGTAATCGGCATCGCAGCGTGGATCGGGCAGGTACGAGGCACCGCCGCGCACCCAGCCTTCGGCTGTGAAGGTGATGCGCACCCACTCGCAATCGTAGGTCTCGAAGCGCCACGACCAGGTCTGGCGGTTCATGTACTCGGCGGCCTTGTCGCCGGGCCGGCCCAGCAGGCGCAGCACCTCGTCGCGCGGCATGTTGTGGCGCACCTGGGCGAAGTTCTCCCGCGTCAGCACCTGCTGCACGGCACTGACCCGGCCGGTGGCGTCCAGGTCGACCATCCAGGTGTGCAGCCCGAACGGGCCGGTGGCGTACTCCACCCGCTGCGCCCCACCGGCCAGCGGGTAGCGGCCGGTGGGCGTGCCCATGGTGGCCAGCATCTGCGCCTCGGTCTGGCCCGGCTGGGCCAGCGCAGGCTGCAGGCTGGCGCAGCCCGACAACCCTGCGAGGCCCAGCACCAGCGTCGCGGCGACCGTGCGCCGCCGCAGCCCGGAAAAGACGTGAAGCGGGGCCGTGGCGGGCGGCAGCATGGACGGGGGTCTGGGCATCGTGGGCTCCGGGGCAGGTGCGATCAATGCAACATCATCGCATCGTGCCGCGACCCACCGGCGTGGCCCCGCAGCCACCCCGCCGCCGCCCCTGTCAGACACCTGCGCGACACCGGGTACACCGCAACTTGCGGCGCGCGCGGCGCCTCCGGCATCATGCGCCGCAGCCGATGCCCGGTGGATCGGGCATCGATCAACCCGAAGGAGACTCCATGACCCACGTTCGCAAGCCCCGGCTGATCGCCGCCCTCGGTGCCGTGTTCGGCGCCGCGCTGCTGGCCACTGGCGCCGCCCACGCGCAGGACATCAAGCTGCCGCCTTCGTTGACCATGACCGCCTACGACACCGGCTCGTCGGGCTTCAACATGGCAGTGGCCATCGGCAAGATGATGAAGGAGCGCAGCAGCACCGACGTGCGGGTGCTGCCCGGCGGCAACGACATCGCCCGCCTGGCGCCGCTGAAGGGCGGCCGCGCCCAGGTCTCGGCGATGGGCGTGGGCGGCTACTTTGCCCAGGAAGGCGTGTTCGAGTTCGGCGCCAAGGACTGGGGCCCGCAGGCGCTGCAGCTGATGCTGGCTTCCACCTCGTGCAACGGCCTGTCGCTGGGCGTGGCCAAGGACGCTGGTGTCAAGGACATCAAGGACCTGAAGGGCAAGCGCGTGGGCTTCGTGGTGGGCTCACCCGCGCTCAACCAGAACGCACTGGCCGTCATCGCCTACGGCGGGCTGACCCGCGCCGACGTGAAGATCGTCGAGTTCTCGAACTACGGCGCGATGTGGAAGGGCATGGTCAACAACGAGGTCGACGCGGCCTTTGCATCCACCATCTCGGGCCAGGCGCGTGAGGTCGATTCATCGCCGCGCGGCCTGATGTGGCCGACATCACCGGCCGGCGACAAGGCGGCCTGGGCGCGGGTCAACAAGGTCGGCCCGTACTTCTACCCGCACCAGGTCACCTGCGGCGCCGGCGGCCTGAGCAAGGCCGCACCGCTGGAACTGCCGGCCTATCCGTACCCGCTGTTCGTGGCCTACGGCAGCCAGTCGGCCGACGTGATCCACGGCGTGACCAAGTCGATGATCGTCAATTACGACGCCTACAAGGACGGCGCACCGGGTGCCGATGGCCTGGAGCTCAAGCGCCAGAACCTGACCTGGGTGCTGCCCTACCACGAAGGCGCGGTGCGGGCGATGAAGGAGGCAGGCGCCTGGACGGCCGCCGCACAGCAGCACAACGACGCGCTGCTCAAACGCCAGGCCACGCTGGCGGCCGCCTGGGGCCAATACACCAAGGCCGGCGCGCCCGATGACAAGGACGCCTTCTACAAGGGCTGGATCGCCGCACGCAAGGCCGCCCTGGTCAAGGCCGGCATGGACCCGGTGTTCGAGGAATGAAGCCGGCCATCGACACCCCGGCACCCGCGACCACCCAGGCCGTCGCACTGGACGACGGCGAGGCCGGCAGCAATCCGGCGCGCACCCGCCAGTTGTCCCCCGGCTGGCGCTGGTTGCTGCTGACCTGGACCGTGGTGTCGATGGCGCTGTGCTTCAACCAGCAGTTCACGCTGCGCTTCTTTGCCGACGTGACGCTGCTCGACACCGAGTACTTCTGGCTGATCCTGGCGGTGCTGCTGCCGCTGGCCTTCATCCTGTACCCGGCCCGGGTCGGGCGCCAGCTCGACCACGTGCCCTGGTACGACCTGGTGCTGTTCGCCGCCGCCACCGGGCTGGCCCTGTTGTGGGCCTGGACGGCGCGCGACTCGGCCGGCAACGGCTGGGAGTACAGCGCACCCGACGTGGCACCACGCTGGATGGTCTGGGGCGCGGTGGCCAGCTGGCTGCTGGTGCTGGAGGCGCTGCGCCGCGCCGGCGGCATGGCGCTGCTGATCATCATGGGCGTGTTTTCGCTGTTCCCGCTGTTCTCGGTGCTGATGCCCGCGCCGCTGCACGCGCCGTCGGTCAGCCTGCTGGAGGCGGCGTCGTTCCACATCTTCTCGCGCGAAAGCGTGCTGGGCATCCCGATGCGCGCCTTCGCCGAGCTGGTGATCGGCTTCCTGGTCTTCGGCACGGCGCTGCAGTACACCGGCGCGGGCACCTTCTTCATCAACTTCGCCTTCTCGCTGTGCGGCCACTACCGCGGCGGCGCGGCCAAGGTGTCGATCTTCTCGTCGGGCCTGCTGGGCTCGATGAGCGGCAGCGTGATCAGCAACGTGCTGACCACCGGCACCATGACCATCCCGGCGATGAAGCGCACCGGCATGAAGCCCTCCACCGCCGCCGCGGTGGAGGCCTGCGCGTCCACCGGCGCGGTGCTGGCGCCGCCGGTGATGGGCGCCACCGCCTTCGTGATGGCCGAGTTCCTCGACATCCCCTATGCCCAGGTGGCCCTGGCCGCCGCGGTGCCGGCGGTGCTGTACTACTTTGCGCTGTTCATGCAGATCGACGGCAATGCCGCGCGCAACGGCCTGGTGGGGCTGCCCAAGGCCGAGTTGCCGAAGCTGGGCCAGGTGTTCCGCGAAGGCTGGTACTTCATCTTCGTGATCATCCTGCTGGTGCTGCTGCTGCTGGTGATGAAGCGCGAGAACTGGGCGCCCTGGCTGGCCACCGCGCTGCTGCTGGTGCTCAACCAGCTGTTCTCGCCGCAACGCTGGGGCCGGCGCGAGGTGCTGGGCTTCATCGAAGGCAACGGCCGGGTGTTCGTCGAGCTGGTGGCCATCCTGGCCGGTGTGGGCCTGCTGGTGGGTGCTTTCTCGTTGACCGGGCTGACCGGCACGCTGACCACCGAACTGCTGCACCTGGCCGGCAACTCGCCGCTGCTGCTGATGCTGATGGGCGCGCTGACCAGCTTCATCCTGGGCATGGGCATGACCATCACCGCCTGCTACATCTTCCTGGCGGTGCTGCTGGCACCCAGCCTGATCAAGGTGGGGCTCGACCCGCTGGCGGTGCACATGTTCATCATGTACTGGGGCATGGTGTCGTTCATCACGCCGCCGGTGGCGCTGGCGGCGTTTGCCGCCGCCTCGGTGGCCAAGGCCAAGCCGATGGAGACCGGGCTGGAGGCGATGAAGATCGGCAGCATCATCTACTTCGTGCCGTTCTTCTTCCTGATGAACCCGTCGCTGCTGCTGCAGGGCAGCCTGGTCGATTTTGCGATGCACTTCGGCACCGCGCTGATCGGCGTGGCGCTGGTCTGCAGCGGGCTGCAGGGCTACCAGCAAGGGGTGGGTGACCTGCGGCGCTGTGGCGCGCTGGAGTGGCCGGTGCGCATCGCGCTGATGCTGGGCGGGCTGATGTTCATTGCCCCGGGCGGCGGGCTGATGCCACTGTCGCCGCTGCAGATGACCGGCGCGGCGCTGGCGCTGACCCTGCCGGCGCTGCTGGTGGCGCGCCTGCTGTCGCGCCAGCGCGCCGGCTGACCGGGCGCCGCCGGCCCGGCGGCGCCCGGTCAGGCCGCCGCCTGCTGGGCCTGCGCGGCGCGCACCTCCACCCGCACCTGCTCGGTCAGCTCGGCCTTCAGCTCGGCAAACGCCGGCGTGGTCTTGACCGAGTAATGCCGCGGGTGCGCCAGCGGCACCGCGCGGTCGAGCTTGATGCGGCCGGGCCGCGCGCTCATCACCACCACGCGGCTGCCCATGAACACCGCCTCGTCGATGTCGTGGGTGACGAACAGCACGGTCTTCTGCTCGGCCTCCCAGATGCCCAGCAGCAGCTCCTGCATCAGCTCGCGGGTTTGATGGTCCAGCGCGCCGAAGGGCTCGTCCATCAGCAGCATGCGCGGGTTGTTGGCCAGCGCCCGGGCAATCGCCACGCGCTGCTGCATGCCACCCGACAGCTGCTTGGGAAAGTGGTGCTCGAAGCCGCGCAGCCCCACCTTGTGGATGAAGGCGCCGGCCTGCTCCAGCTGCTGGGCGCGTGGCAGGCCACGTTCACGCAGGCCGAAGCAGACGTTCTGCTGCACCGTCAGCCAGGGAAACAGCGTGTAGCTCTGGAACACCATGCCGCGGTCGGCGCCCGGGCCGCTGATGCGCGCGCCGTCCAGCAGCACCTCGCCCGAGGTCTGCACGTCGAGCCCGGCGACGATGCGCAGCAGCGTGCTCTTGCCGCAGCCGCTGGGGCCCAGGATGGTGATGAAGTCGTTCTCGGCCACGGCCAGGTCGGTGGCCTGCAGCGCCACCGTGGGCACGCCGCCCGATTGCGAAGGAAAGCTGCGCGAGACGCCGCGCACTTGCAGGATGGAATGCGGGGCGGGTTGCGGCATGGTCATTTCTTTGGTGAAGCCAGATCGACGGTGAAACCAATGGGGCGGCTGGTGCGCCCGGGCGTCGCAGTCATCTGGCGCAGGGCCTCGATCAAGCCGGTGATGGCCTGGTCGTGGGTGGAAAGCTTGCGCTCAAGTTCATCGAGCTTGATCGCCAGCTCTCGGTGGGTGCCCAGCAGCGAGCGCAACTGCACGAATGCCCGCACCACGAACACGCTCATCTCGATGGCGCGTTGGGAGTTGAGCACCGTGGCCGCCATCAGCGCACCATGTTCGGTGAAGACCTTGGGCGCGGTGCGCCGGCCACCGCGGCCAGGCGGCTTTGAGGTCACAAGTTGTGACCTCAAAGCCGCCACCTCGACCGCCGTCAGCTCGAACATGAAGTCGACCGGAAAGCGCAGCGTATTGCGCTTGACCGCCTGGTTCAGTGCCTTGGTCGGCACCCCGTAGAGCGCGGCGAGGTCGCTGTCGAGCATCACCTTGGCCTCGCGCACCCAGTGGATGTGCTGGGCCAATGCGGCCACAGCCAAACCGTCACCGTCGTCGTTCTCCTGGCGCTTGGTCATGTGCTTGCCCTCCCTCTGCTCGGTATCGCGAGAGTCCGGGATCACGCTCGGCCCAGCCCACGCACTCACCGCCCCAACTGCGCCCACGGGAACAGCCGCCGGTTGAAGGCCTTGAAGGCCATGTCGCTGACCAGCCCGATCACGCCGATGACGATGATGCCGAAGATGATCTGGTCGGTGGCCAGCAGCGCCTGGCTGTCGGTGATCATGTGGCCGATGCCACTGCTGGCACCGATCAGCTCGGCCACGATCACGTAGGTCCAGGCCCAGCCCAGCACCATGCGCAGGATCTCGGCGATCTCGGGCGCGGCGCCGGGGATCAGCACCCGCTTGACCAGGCTGGCATCGCTGCTGCCCAGCGTGTAGGCGGCTTCGACCAGATCACGCCGGGTATTGCCCACCACCACCGCGATCATCAGCACCAGCTGAAAGAAGCTGCCGATGAAGATCACCGCCAGCTTCTGCGCCTCGCCGATGCCGGCCCACAGGATCAGCAGCGGGATGAAGGCACTGGCCGGCAGATAACGCGCAAACGACACGAACGGTTCGAAGAAGGCTTCGACCGGCTTCCAGGCGCCCATCGCCACGCCCAGCGGCAAGGCCAGCACGGCGGCGATGGCAAAGCCACCCAGCACCCGCCACACCGTCATGCCGATGTCGGTGGCAAAGCCCATCTCGGTGAGCAGCGTGTAACCGCTGCGCACCATCGTGATCGGGTCGGCCAGAAAGGTCTTCTGCACGAAGCCGCCCAGCGTGGCCACCGCCCACACGGCAAAGAACAGCACGAAGAAGGCGATGCCGAGCACGACGCGCGTGCCCGGTGCCACCGGCACCAGCGGTTTCATCGACGATCGCCCTTGCGGCTTATTTCAGAAAACGCGTATCGGCCAGCTTGGTCAGGTCCGGCATCTGCCGGATGATGCCGCTCTCCAGCAGCAGCGCAGCCGCCTCCTTGCTGAACTCGGCATGCTCGCCGGCGAAGAACTTCTGGTTCGCCTCGCGGTCTTGCCAGCGCAGGTAGGCCTGGCTCTTCTCGAAGGCCTCGGCGCTCTGCTTCACATCCGCGCCCATGATCTGGAAGCTCTTCTTCGGCTCGGCCTTGATCATCGCCAGCGCGTCGAAGTAGCCATCGGCCAGCGCCTTGGCGGCCTTGGGGTTCTCGGCCAGAAACTTGGGCGTGCAGCCGAAGGTGTCCATCACCATCGGGTAGTCCAGCGTGGTGGCGATGATCTTGCCAGCCTCGGGCTTGGCCCGCACCGCGCCCAGGTAGGGCTCGTAGGTCATCGCGGCGTCCACGCCGTCGGTGCCGGCGATCATCGCGTTGGCGGCGGCCTGCGGCGACAGGTTGACCACCTTCACGTCCTTGATCGACAGGCCGTTCTTCTTCAGCATCCAGGCCAGGCCGAAGTACGGTGCGGTGCCCGGTGCATCGGCGGCCACGGTCTTGCCCTTCAGGTCGCTGATCTTGGTGATGTGCGGCTTGACCACCATGCCGTCGGCGCCGTAGCTCTTGTCGAGCTGGAAGATCTGCGTGGTGGCCACGCCGTTGGCGTTCCAGACCACCCAGGTCTCGACCGTGGTGGCGGCGCACTGGATGTCGCCCGAGGCGATCGCCAGGTGGCGGTCTTTCTGCGGAATCTTCTTGATAGCCACGTCCAGCCCGTGCTTCTTGAACAGACCCGCCTCCTTGGCCAGCGTCAGCGGCGCAAAGCCGGTCCAGCCCGAGATGCCGATGGCGATCTTGGTGTCTTGCGCCGAGACGGCGCCGAAGGCGCTGGCCAGGGCCAGGGCGACGAGAGATTTCTTCATGGAGGCTCCTCTTGGGGTTGGGGGTCAGACGGGTGGGTTCAGGCCGGTATCCACAGCGCCGGCAGCTCGGGCAGCTGGTGCAAGATGCGCGCCAGCGCGCCGTCGCGCACCAGCGCGGTGGCCTGCGCGATGTCGGGCGCAATGTAGCGGTCTAACGCCATCGCGGGGCAGTGCGCACGCAGTTCGGCGTGCGCCGCCTCCAGCACCGGCGAGCTGGCCAGCGGCCGCAGGAAGTCGATGCCCTGCGCGGCGGCCAGCAGCTCGATGCCCAGGATATGCGCCACGTTGGCGATCATCGGCTGCAGCCGGCGCGCGGCGAAGGTGGCCATGCTCACGTGGTCTTCCTGGTTGGCGCTGGTGGGCAGGCTGTCGACGCTGGCCGGGTGGGCCATCGACTTGTTCTCCGACGCCAGCGCTGCGGCGGTGACATGGGCGATCATGAAGCCGCTGTTCAGGCCCGCATTGGCGGTCAGAAAGGGCGGCAGCCGCGACACGCTGCTGTCGATCAGCATGGCGATGCGGCGCTCGGCGATGGCGCCCACCTCGGCGATGGCGCAGGCCATCGCATCGGCGGCCAGTGCCACCGGCTCGGCGTGGAAGTTGCCACCGCTGATCATCATGCCGTCCTCGGCAAAGACCAGCGGGTTGTCGGTCACCGCATTGGCCTCGCGCAGCAGCACCAGCGCGGCATGGCGCAGTTGGTCGAGGCAGGCGCCGACGACCTGCGGCTGGCAACGCAGGCAGTAGGGGTCTTGCACGCGGTCGTCGCCTTCGGCATGGCTGGCGCGGATCGCGCTGCCGGCGAGCAAGGCCCGGTAGTAGCGTGCCACGTCGATCTGGCCGGGCTGCCCGCGCAGCGCGTGGATGCGCGGGTCGAACGGGCCGTCGCTGCCACGCGCGGCATCCACCGTCAGCGCACCCACCACCAACGCCGACTCGAGCACCGGCTCGAAGCTGAACAGCGCGTGCAACGCCAGCGCAGTGCTGGTCTGCGTGCCGTTGATCAGCGCCAGGCCTTCCTTGGCTTCGAGCGCGAGTGGTGCGATGCGGTGCTGCTGCAGCACTGGCGCGGCCGGCTGGCGCTGGCCGTCGACCACGAACTCGCCCTCGCCGATCAGCGCCAGCACCATGTGCGCCAGCGGCGCCAGATCACCCGAGGCGCCGACCGAGCCCTGGCTGGGCACGAAGGGGATCAGGCCGGCGTTGTGCACCGCCAGCAGCGTATCGATCACCACCGGCCGCACGCCCGAGTAGCCCCGCGCCAGGCTGGCTGCCTTGGTCGCCAGCATCAAGCGCAGCACCGGTGCGGCCAGCGGCTCGCCCACGCCCACGCTGTGCGAGCGGATCAGGTTGCGCTGCAGCGTGGCCAGGTCGTCGGTGCTGATGCGCGTGCCCGCCAGCTTGCCGAAACCGGTGTTGACGCCGTAGACCGGCGCATCGCCGGCCGCCGCACGCTGCACCACCGCCGCGCTGGCCTGGATCCCCGGCAGCGCGGCCGGGTGAATCATCAGTGGTTGCGGTTTGCCAGAACCACCGGCGTGGATGGCCTGCAGTTCGTCGAGCGAGAGTTGTCCGGGGCGCAGCAGCATCAGCGCGCTCCGCCGTTGACCATCGGCAGGTCCAGCCCCTGCTCGCGGGCGCAGGCCACGGCCTCGTCGTAGCCGGCGTCGGCATGGCGCATCACGCCGGTGGCGGGGTCGTTCCACAGCACACGCGCTATGCGCCTGGCCGCGGCGTCGGTGCCGTCGCAGACGATCACCACGCCGCTGTGCTGGCTGTAGCCCATGCCCACGCCGCCGCCGTGGTGCAGGCTGACCCAGGTGGCACCGCCCGCGGTGTTGAGCAGCGCATTCAGAAGCGGCCAATCGCTCACCGCATCGCTGCCGTCCATCATGGCCTCGGTCTCGCGGTTCGGGCTGGCCACGCTGCCGCTGTCGAGGTGGTCGCGGCCGATCACGATCGGCGCCTTCAGCTCGCCCGACTTCACCATCTCATTGAAGGCCAGCCCGGCGCGGTCGCGCTCGCCCAGCCCGATCCAGCAGATGCGCGCCGGCAGGCCCTGGAAGGCGATGCGCTCGCCGGCCATGTCCAGCCAGCGGTGCAGGTGCGCATCCTCGGGGAACAGTTCCTTCATCTTGGCGTCGGTCTTGCGGATGTCTTCCGGATCACCCGACAGCGCCACCCAGCGGAACGGCCCCTTGCCGCGGCAGAACAGCGGCCGCACATAGGCCGGCACGAAACCAGGGAAATTGAAGGCGTTCGTCACGCCCGCATCGAAGGCCACCTGGCGGATGTTGTTGCCGTAGTCGACGGTGGGCACGCCCATGGCCTGGAAATCCAGCATCGCTTGCACATGCACCGCGCAACTCTGCGCCGCGGCCTGGCGCAGGCCGGCGTGGGCCGCATCGTCGGCCTGTGCGGCTTGCCACTGCGCCACCGTCCAGCCCGAAGGCAGGTAGCCGTTGACCAGGTCGTGCGCGCTGGTCTGGTCGGTCACCAGATCGGGCCGCAGGCCGCCGGCCCGGGCGCGTCGCGCCAGCTCGGGCAGCAGGTCGGCGGCGTTGCCCAGCAGGCCGACCGACTTGGCCTGGCCGGTAGCGGTGTAGTGGGCGATGCGCGCCAGCGCGTCGTCCAAATCGTTGGCCTGTTCGTCGAGGTAGCGGCTGCGCAGGCGGAAATCGATGCGGCTCTGCTGGCACTCGATGTTAAGCGAGCAGGCGCCGGCGAAGGTGGCGGCCAGCGGCTGCGCGCCGCCCATGCCGCCCAGGCCGGCGGTCAGGATCCACCGGCCTTGCAGACTGCCGTTGTAGTGCTGCCGGCCGGCCTCGACGAAGGTCTCGTAGGTGCCTTGCACGATGCCCTGGCTGCCGATGTAGATCCAGCTGCCCGCGGTCATCTGGCCGTACATCATCAGGCCCTTGCGGTCCAACTCGCTGAAGTGCTCCCAGGTGGCCCACTTGGGCACCAGGTTGCTGTTGGCGATCAACACCCGCGGCGCATCGGCATGGGTGCGGAACACGCCCACCGGCTTGCCGCTCTGCACCAGCAGGGTCTCGTCGTCACCCAGCTTGCGCAGGCTGTCGAGGATGGCCTCGTAGCAGTCCCAGTTGCGCGCGGCCTTGCCGATGCCGCCGTAGACCACCAGTGCGTCGGGGTTCTCGGCCACCTCGGGGTCGAGGTTGTTCTGCAGCATGCGGTAGGCGGCTTCGATCAGCCAGTTGCGGCAGCTGAGGGTGGTGCCGCGCGGCGCACGCACCGGGTGCGGCTGCGCCGGCGACTTGGCAGCGGATTGGGCAACGGCGTGGACGGCGGAGAGGTCGGTCATGGTGGGGCCCCGGCGTGGTTGGGTGGTGAAGTTGAATCCGTGCAGGCGCCGAGCCGCTGGGGCTCGATAGGGGTTGAATCCTACTTGTCTAGACAAGCAACCGCAAGTAGCATGGGTCATGGTTTCTACCCAGTCACCGTCCACTGCACCCGCCCCCGCGCCGCGTCTGGCGCCTTATGCCCGGGTCAAGCAATCCTTGAAGGACGGCCTGGCCTCAGGCCGCTGGCCCGCCGGTGCGCTGATGCCATCCGAGGCCGAACTGGTGGCGCAGTTCGGTGTCAGCCGCATGACGGTCAACCGCGCGCTGCGCGAGCTGCAGGCCGAGGGCCTGGTGCGCCGCGAGCAAGGCGTGGGCACCTTCGCAGCGCAGCTGCACCGCGTGGCCTCCACGCTGACCATCCGCGATCTGCACGAGGAGATCGAGGCGCGTGGCCACCAGCACCACGCGGTAGTGAAGCTGCAGCGCAGCGAGAAGGCGCCCGCCGCGCTGGCCGAGCAACTGAGCCTGGCGCCCGGCGCGAAGGTCTTCCACACGCTGATCGTGCACCACGAGAACGGCGTGCCGCTGCAACTGGAAGATCGCTACGTCAACCCCGCCTGCTCGCCCGGCTACCTGGATTCCGACTTCAGCCGCACCACGCCCACCCAGGTGCTGTTCGACACCACCGCGCTGTGGCGTGCGCAGTACGCCATCGAGGCCGAGCCCGCCACTGCCGACGAGGCCCGGCTGCTGGGCATCGCCCCCGGCACCGCCTGCCTGGTGGTGACGCGCCGCACCTTCACCCGCGATGCCACCATCACGCTGGCGCGGTTGGTGCATCCCGGCCAGCGTTATGTGTTGCAGGGCGAGTTCCAGCCATGAACGGCCCGCGCTTGGTGATGCTCGACGATGTCCCGCCGCAGCCCTGGCGCAACGGCGGTGGCCTCACCCGCGAGCTGTTCACCTGGCCCGCCGCCGGGCCCTGGCAGTGGCGCATCAGCGTGGCCGACATCGAGCGCGACGGGCCGTTCTCGGCCTTCGACGGCGTGGACCGCTGGTTCACCGTGCTGCAGGGCGCGGGGGTGCGGCTGCTGCTGCCGGCGGGGGCCGTCGACCTGCACACCGGCAGCGCGCCGCTGCACTTTGCCGGTGAGGCCGCGCCCGGCTGCACGCTGACCGACGGCGCCACACGCGATCTCAACCTGATGGTGCAGCGCGCGGCCGGCCGCGGTGCGATGCAGCGGCTGCAGCCGGGGGTGGGCTGGACCGATGCCGCTCCACTGCGGGCCCTGTTCACCGCCCAGCCGCTGATGCTGCGCATCGATGATCAAGCGGCCGTGGCCGTGCCGGCCTGGTCGCTGGCGGTCAGCACCCAGGCTGCTCACCAGCGCTGGTGGGCCGATGGTGCCGGCGCAGCGCCGCAGGCCTGGTGGCTGGCGTTCGACCCCAACACCGGAGCCTCATCGTGACCGACCCCAGCGCAGCCCTCACCCTCTGGCGCGACGCCCGCCTGGCCACGATGCAGCCCGGCAGCGCCTGGGGCTGGATCGAAGACGGCGCCCTGCTGGTGCACGATGGCCTGCTGCGCTGGGTCGGCCCGGCCCGCGAGCTGCCCGCCGCGTGGGCCGCCCAGGCCATCACCGAGCATTCGCTGGGCAACGCCGTGGTCACGCCCGGCCTGGTCGATTGCCACAGCCACCTGGTCTACGGCGGCCACCGCGCGCACGAGTTCGAGCTGCGCCTGGCCGGCGCCAGCTACGAGCAGATCGCGCGCGCCGGCGGCGGCATCCAGTCCACCGTGGCCGCCACCCGCAACACCGACGAGGCCGCCCTCTACGCTGCCGCCCTGCCCCGCGCCCGCGCGCTGATGGCCGAGGGCGTGACCACGCTGGAGATCAAGTCGGGCTACGGCCTGTCGGCCGAGCACGAGGCACGCTGCCTGCGCGTGGCGCGCCGCCTCGGCTGCGATCTGCCGCTGACCGTGCGCTGCACCAGCCTGGCCGCACATGCACTGCCTCCCGAGTTTGCCGGCCGGCCCGATGCCTACATCGATGCCGCCTGCGCCTGGCTGCCGGGCCTGGTTGAACAAGGCCTGGTCGACGCGGTCGATGCCTTCTGCGACCACATCGCCTTCACGCCCGACCAGACCCGCCGCATGTTCGACACCGCCCGCGCCTTGGGGCTGCCGGTCAAGCTGCATGCCGAGCAGCTGAGCAACCAGCACGGCGCCGCACTGGCGGCGGGTTATCAGGCGCTGTCGTGCGACCACCTCGAGCACCTCGACGACGCCGGCATCCAGGCCATGGCCGCTGCCGGCACGGTGGCGGTGCTGCTGCCGGGCGCGTTCTACTTTCTGCGCGAAACCAGGCTGCCGCCGATCGCCGCGCTGCGCGAGGCCGGCGTGCCGATCGCCATTGCCACCGACCACAATCCCGGCTCGTCGCCCGGGCTGTCGCTGCTGCTGATGCTCAACATGGCCTGCACCTTGATGCGGCTGACGCCCGAGGAAGCGCTGCGTGGCGCCACCCAGCATGCCGCGCGGGCGTTGGGGCTGGGCGCCAGCCACGGCCAGCTCGAAGCCGGTTTGGCCGCTGACTTCGTCGCCTGGGATGTCGACCATCCGCGCGAGCTGGCCTACTGGTTCGGCCGCAACCCCTGCCGGCGCATCGTGCGCGCCGGCGTGGACACCACCGCCTTCAACACCGCCTTCACCACCGCCTTCACCCCGGACACCCTGCCATGACCGATGCCGTCTTCACCCTGCACCGCGGCACCGCGCCGCTGCTGCTGAGCCTGCCGCACGTGGGCACCGAGTTGCCCGAGGCCCTGCGAGCGCGGCTGGTCGATCGCGCCCTGGCGGTGGAAGACACCGACTGGCACCTCGATCGCCTGTACACCTTTGCCCGCAGCCTGGGCGCCAGCGTGCTGGTGCCGCGCCACAGCCGCTTCCTGGTCGACCTGAACCGCCCGCCCGAAAACGTGCCGATGTACCCCGGTGCCAACAACACCGGGCTGTGCCCGACCACCTTCTTCACCGGTGAGCCGCTGTACCGCGACGGCCAGGCGCCCGACGCCACCGAGATGGCCGATCGGGTGGCACGTTATTGGCAGCCCTACCACGACGCGCTGGCCGGCGAGCTGGCGCGGCTGCGCAGCACGCATGCCAACGTGGTGCTGTTCGACGGGCACAGCATCAAGAGCGTTCTGCCCTGGTTGTTCGACGGCCAGTTGCCCGACCTGAACCTGGGCACCGCCAACGGCCAGAGTTGCGCGCCCGCGCTGCGCGATGCGCTGGGCCAGGTGCTGAGCAGCCAATCGGCCTACACGCAGGTGGTCGATGGCCGCTTCAAGGGCGGCTACATCACCCGCCACTACGGCCAGCCCGAGGTCGGCATCCACGCGGTGCAGCTGGAGATGTGCTGGCGCTGCTACATGGACGAAGCGCCGCCGTATGCCTGGCATGAAGGCCGTGCCGCGTTGGTGCAGCCGCTGTTGCTGCAGCTGGTGCAGGCCATGCTGCGCTTCGCCGCCTGACCCCACCCCTGTCGACCACCGGCCATGAGCACAACCGACCGACTGCTGTGGGCCCCGCAGGCCTGGATCGCCAGCCGCTGGCAGGCGCAGGTGCTGATGCGCGTGGGCGCCGATGGCCACTTCAGCGCCATCGAGGCCGGCACGCCCGCCCCGGCAGGCGCCACCGTGCTGAGCGGCCCGGTGCTGCCGGGCTTCGTCAACGCGCACAGCCATGCCTTCCAGCGTGCCTTCGTCGGCCTGGCTGAGCGCCGCAGCGGCGCCGACGACGATTTCTGGGGCTGGCGCGACCGCATGTACGCGGTGGCGCTGCGGGTGTCGCCCGAGGCGCTGCGTGCGGTGGCCGCCCAGCTGTATGCCGAGCTGCTGCAGGGCGGCTATACGCAGGTGTGCGAGTTCCACTACCTGCACCATGCGCCCGATGGCCGGCCTTATGCCGATCCGCTGATGATGAGCCGCGCGCTGATGCAGGCCGCCGCCGACACCGGCATCGGCCTGACCATGCTGCCGGTGCTCTACGAGCGCGCCGGCTTCACCGCACCGGCGCTGCGCGACGACCAGCGGCGTTTTGCCACCAGCGCCGACGACGTGCTGGCGCTGCGCCGCGGCATCGCGGCCGCGCGCCAGCCGCGGGTGACGGCCGGCGTGGCCATCCACTCGCTGCGCGCGGCGCGGCCCGAATCCATCGCCCGGCTGGAACGCGCGCTGGCCGACGAGGCCACGCCCATCCACCTCCACGTGGCCGAGCAAACGGCCGAAGTGGACGACTGCCTGGCCGCCACCGGCTGCCGCCCGATCGAGTGGCTGACGAAGCACGTGTCGCTCGACGCCCGCTGGCAGCTGGTGCACGCCACCCATGCCGAGCCCGGCGAGATCGAGGCCGTGGCGCGCAGCGGTGCCGGCGTGGTGATCTGCCCCAGCACCGAGGCCAACCTGGGTGATGGCCTGGTCGATCTGCCGGGCTGGCTGTCGCACAACGCGGTCACCTCGATCGGCTCGGACAGCCATGTGACGCGCCACTGGCCGGCCGAACTGCGGCTGCTGGAATACGGCCAGCGCCTGGCGCTGCGCCGCCGCAACGTGGCCGCCGCGCCCGAGCTGGGGCTGGATGCCACCGCCGCGCGCCTGTTCAACCGCCACCTGGCCGGTGGCGCGGCGGCGGCCGGCTTCGATGCCTGGGGCCTGGTCAAGGGTGCGCGCGCCGACCTGCTGGTGCTCGATGTGCAGGCCGGTGGCCTGGCCGGCGTGCCCTTGTCGCACCAGCTCGATGCGCTGGTCTTCGCCACCGAGGCGCCGGCCTTCGACGAGGTGTGGGTGGCCGGCGAGCGCTGCGTGGCCGGGGGCCGGCACCGGCGTCAAGCCGAACTGGGTGCCGGCTTCGTCGAAGCGATGCAGGGCTTGTGGCCGGCGGGCTGATCAACCGGCCGCCGACCCCACGTTCAGGACACCGCGCCGCGCCCGTAGCGCCCCACCAGCAGCTGCCCGCTGCGAAAGCGCTCCAGCGCATACGGCGCCAGCGACACGTCGGTGGGCAGCCCCAGCGCCTCTTGCGCCAGCACCCGGCCGACGGCGGGCGACAGCTTGAAGCCGTGGCCCGAGAAGCCGTAGGCCACGATCAGCCCCGGCACCTCGGGCAGGCGGCCCAGCACCGGGTTCCAGTCGGGCGTCACGTCGTACACCCCCGTCCACGACGAGGCCACACCGGCCTCGACAAACGACGGAAAGCGCTCGGCTGCCTGGCCAGCAATCTGCAGCAGGTCGTCGTCGCTGATCGCGCCCTGCTCGGTGTCGGCGCTGGTCAACACCTCGCCGGCGGTGCCCTCGCTCACCAGCATCTGGCTGCCGCCGTAGCTGCGGCAATAGATCATGCCGGGCGAGGCCAGGTCCTTGAACACCGGCATCGCCCGGGTGTAGCCCAGCGGGCCCTGCAGCGCCAGCACCTTGTGGCGCTCGGCCACCACCGGGGTGGCGATGCCGGTCCAGCGCTCGATGTCGGTCGCCCAGATGTTCTGCGCGCTGATCACCAGCGGCGCGTCGAAGTCGCCCTCGTCGGTGGCCACGCCGATCACCTGGCCCGCCTCGCGCCGCAGGCCCTGCACCGTCACGCCCTCGATGAAGCGCACGCCGCGCCGCCGCGCCGAGCGTGCGAACGAAGTGGCGACCAAATGCGCATCGGCAAACCCGGCCTCGGGCTCGTGGCCGATCAGCGCCGCATCGTCGAAGCGGGCGATCGGCAGCAGCGCCTGGGCGTCTTGCGCCGACAGGCGCTGCACCGGGATGCCCATCGCCGCCTGCGCGTCCAGCGACGCGGACAGCGCGGCGCAGCGCTCGCCCTCGGGCGCGGCGATCAGGTAGCCGCAGCGCACCAGGCCGGCCGAGGCCTCGTCGTCGCCCACGTACTCTGAAAAGCGCTCGAAGGCACGCCACGAGCGGCGCGCCAGATCCACGTTCTGCGGTACCGAGTAATGGGTGCGCAAGATGCCGCTGCTCTGCGCCGTGGTGCCCTCGGCGATGCGGCCACGCTCGAGCACCAGCACCCGTTGCGCGCCCAACTCGGCCAGATGAAAAGCCACCGAGGAACCGATCACCCCGGCGCCGATGACGATGATGTCGAAAGAAGCCATGGGGCCAGCTTAGCCGCTGCGGCGTGCACTCCGCATTGCGCCCGATTGACGCCCCCCAGCCACTGGCCTCTACTCATGGGTTTCATCCCCCAACGCAGGAGCAATTCCATGGGCAGCATGATCAGCTTCAACCGACCCGACGGCGCCGCCGTGCAGGGCTACCTGGCCGAATCCGCCGGTGCGCGCGGCGCGGTGGTGGTGATCCAGGAATGGTGGGGCCTGAACGACCAGATCCGCGGCGTGGCCGACCGCATCGCGCGTGCCGGCTACACCGCGCTGGTGCCCGACCTGTACCGCGGCAAGAGCACCATCGCCGCCGAGGAAGCGCATCACCTGATGAGCAACCTCAACTTCGGCGACGCCGCCTCGCAGGACGTGCGCGGCGCGGTGCAGCACCTCAAGGCCACGCATGCCAAGGTGGGCATCACCGGCTACTGCATGGGCGGCGCGCTCACCGTGCTGGGCATGACGATGGCGCCCGAGGCCGATGCCGGCGTGGTCTGGTACGGCTACCCGCCGCTGGAGTTCGTCGACGCCAGCAAGATCAAAGGCCCGCTGATGGCGCACTGGGCCGAGCAGGACCAGGCCTTCGCGATGTCGGGCGTCGACGCGCTGGAACAGAAGTTGCGCGATGCCGGCGTGGCCTACCAGGGTCACCGCTACCTGGCCCAGCACGGCTTCGCCAACGAGACCGCGCAAGGCCCCGGCCGCTTGCCGATCACCCAGTACGATGCGGCGTGGTCGCAGATCGCCTGGGACCGCAGCTTCGCCTTCTTCGGCAAGCACCTCTGATACCCGAACCCTCCTCAGGACCCACGATGAAACTCACCTGGAAACACGGCGCGGCAGCGATCGCCGCCATCGCCATTGCCACCACCGCCGTGGCGCAGCAGCGTCTGTTCTTCGGTATCGCCACCGGCGGCACCGGCGGCACCTACTACCCGCTGGGCGGCATGCTGGCGCAATTGATCTCGAACAAGGCCACGGTCGATGGCAAGAAGATCAGCGCCACCGCCGAGGCCGCCGGCGCCTCGGTGGGCAATGCGCAGTTGCTGGGCAAGAAGGAGATCGAATCGGCCTTCGTCGCCGCCGACATCCTGGACGCCGCCTACAAGGGCAGCGGCCAGTTCGCCGCCGCGCCGCTGAAGAACCTGCGCGCGCTGGGGGCGCTGTACCCCGAGACGGTGCAGCTGATCACCCGTGCCGACACCGGCATCAACAGCGTGAAGGACCTGAAGGGCAAGAGCATCTCGTCGGGCTCGCCCGGCTCGGGCCAGTACCAGCTGCTGACCGACCTGCTCAAGGTGCACGGCATGACGCGCGCCGACGTGAAGGAAGACCTGTCGTCCTTCACCCAGGCGGTCGACAAGATCAAGGACGGCAACCTGCATGCCACGCTGATCACCGCCGGCGTGCCCACCGCGGCCGTCACCGACTTTGCGCAGAGCCATGCGCTGAAGGTGATCCCGCTGTCGGGCCCCGAGATCGTCGAGCTGCAGAAGCAGCAGCCCTTCTACGCCAGCGTGCCGTTGCCGGCCAACACCTACAAGGGCCAGACCGCCGCGGTGCCCACGCTGGCGGTGATGGCGGTGTGGACCACGCACGACGGCGTGCCCGACAACGTGGCCTACGAGGTGACCAAGGCGCTGTACGAGAACGTGGCCATCATGGGCCAGGTGCATGTGCAGGGCAAGAACATCACCCTGGCCACCGCCACGGCGGTGGGCAACGCGCCGATCCACCCGGGCGCGCTGAAGTACTTCAAGGAAAAAGGCATCGTCAAGTGATGCGGCGCGGGCACGCTGCCACGCTGGTGGCGTGCCTGGCCGGCCTGTGCGCCGGCGCACCGGCCGGCGCCGCTTGCGAGCTGGTGCTGCTCGATCACCGCAGCGGCACCGAGCTGCAGCGCCTGCCGCTCGATGCCCGATCACCCGAGCTGCGCATCGCCTTCGTGCACTCGGTGCTGGGCACGCCGGTGGTCGACCGCTACCGCTTCACGCCGTTGGCGCGGCTGGTCGAAGAGGTGTTCGAAGGCGAGGGCTACGGTCTGCCGTACGCGGCCGGCCCCGGTGAGAGCCTCAGCCGCGCAGGCGCCGGCTGGCGCCTGCAGCTCGATCGATCGGTGCACCCGCTGGTGGTGCGCCCCCTGCCGCAGCAGCGCATGCGCTTGCTGCTGCCCCACCGTGAATGGCTGCTGGGCGAGATCAGCACCCGGGCCATCGAATTCCAGGCGCAGGGCTGTCCTGCGCTCGCCTCACCATGACGGCCCAAGCGATCAACCAGACGCCCGACAACACGCCCGACCGGACCCCCGACCAGGACGAAGTCGACCGCCTGATCGAGCAGTTCGACCCCGAGTCCAACTTCCGCCGGCTGGCGGGCGTGGCCGCGGGCATCGTCACCGTGATCACGGTGGCGCTGTCGGGCTGGCACTACTACACCGCCGGCTTCGGGCTGCACAACGAGATCGCCCACCGTGCCATCCACCTGTCGGTGGTGCTGGGGCTGTGCTTCCTGGTGTTTCCGCGCCAGCGCCGGCTGCCCGGGCCGTGGGAGTGGATCGTCTCGGTGGGCCTGGCCGGCTTTTACCTGGTGATGGGCTTCAGCCTGTTGCAGGAACTGGGCGCCGACGCGCCCGCCGGGGCGCAGGCGGTGTTCTACAGCGTGCTGCTGGCGATTGCCGGGCTGTCGCTGCCGTTCAAGCTCTACGACGGCAGCCACCACCACATCCCCTGGCGCGACTGGATCTTTGCCGGCCTGGCATCGAGCTTCTCGCTGTACCTGCTGCTGTTCTTCGACAGCATCTTCATCGACCGCCCGGGCCAGCACAGCCAGGTGGACCTGATGTTCGGCGTGATCGCCATCGCGATGGTGATCGAGGCCACACGCCGCACCATGGGCATCTTCCTGCCGCTGCTGGCGGTGGCCACCGTGGTCTACGGCATCTTCGGCCCCTACCTGCCGGGTGATCTGGCGCACCGCGGCTACAGCGTGCCGCGCGTGGTGGCCCACCTCTACAAGGGCACCGAGGGCATCTACGGCATCCCCGTGGGCGTGGTCGCCACCTTCGTCTTCCACTTCGTGCTGTTCGGCATCATGGCCCAGCTCACCGGGCTGGGGCAGCTGTTCGTCAACCTGGCCACCATCGCCGCCGGGCGTTTTGCCGGCGGGCCGGCCAAGGTCAGCGTGGTGTCGTCGGGGCTGTTCGGCATGATCAGCGGCTCGGCCATCGCCAACACCGTGACCACCGGCGTGATGACCATCCCGCTGATGAAGAAGGTGGGCTTCTCGCCGCGCTTTGCCGGCGGGGTGGAGGCCAGCGCCTCGTGCGGCGGGCAGGTCACGCCGCCGATCATGGGCGCGGCCGCCTTCATCATGGCCGAGACCCTGGGCATCCCCTACAACCAGCTGATCCTGGTGGCGGTGGTGCCGGCGCTGATGCACTACACCGCAATCCTGTGGATGGTGCACCTCGAGGCCAAGCGGCTGAAGCTGGCCGGCATGCCGCCCGATGAGATCCCCTCGCTGGGGCTGGTGCTCAAGAGCAGCTGGCACCTGTTCATCCCGCTGGTGGTGATGGTGACGCTGCTGCTGATGCAGTACACGCCTTTCCTGGCCGCGTTCTGGGGCATCACGCTGACGGTGGCCTGCTCGTGGATCCCCAAGCTGCTGAGGCCGTTCGGCTCGATCGGGCGCAGCATGACCGGCCTGGCCATCACGCCGCGCGCCCTGGTGCAGGGCTTCGAGATGGGCGCCAAGTCGGCGCTGGGCATCGGCGCGGCCTGCGCCTGCGTGGGCTTCGTCCTGGGCATCACCACGCTCACCGGCATGGGCTTCAAGTTCTCGGCCTTCGTGCTCGATCTGTCGGGCGTTGCCGCGCAGATGCTGCATGCACTGGCACCCGCGGGCTGGTTCGAGCTGCAGCCGATCACGCTGCTGTTCGGCCTGCTGTTCACCGCCATCGCCTGCATCATCATGGGCTCGGGCGTGCCCACCACGCCCACCTACATCATCCTGGCGGCGATCGTGGCGCCGGCGCTGGCACAGCTGGACGTGCCGCAGTTGGCGACCCATTTCTTCGTCTTCTACTTCGGCGTGCTGGCCGACGTGACACCGCCGGTGGCATTGGCCGCGTTTGCAGCGGCGGGCATTGCGCGCAGTGAGCCGATGCGCACCGGCATGACGGCCTTCCGGCTGTCGATGGGCAAGGCGCTGGTGCCGTTCGCCTTCGTCTACACACCGGCGCTGCTGTTCATCAACTTCAGCTGGGGCAGTTTTCTGGTGGCCTTCTTCGGCACCGTCGTCGCCATCCTGGGGCTGGGCGCGGCCTACACCGGCTACTGCGGCCGCAGCATCGGCCGCAGTGCGTTCTGGCTGCTCAACGCGCTGTCGCTGTCGCTGATCTTCGGCAACCCGCTGGTGACGGCCGTGGCCGCCCCCGCGGTGTTACTGATCCTGGTGTGGCACTGGCGCACGGCCGATCGTGGCCAGCCGGCGGCGGCTTAGCAGCGCGGCCACGCCGCCGGCCAGCAGCAGCGCGCTGGCCGGCTCGGGCACAGCAGTGACGGTCAGGGGCAACTCGGTCGACGATTGCCCACCCAGATCGACAATGTAGGCGCCCGGCAAGCCCGACGAACCGACGCCACTGAGCAATGCGACATCGCCAACGCTGACCAGCAGGCCTTCACCCGGGGCATCGCTGTCATCGCCCAGCAGCCCACCGTCCAGACGGTAGGTCAGCCCGTACAGATCGGCGAGCCCGAAGGCCGCCGGGGCGACCAGCACATCCCCGGCGAAAGCAGCCTGGAAGGCGCTGACCTCGCCGTCGAACGAGCTCAACCAGCCATCGCCGTTGCCATCGGCCCCGGCAAAGTTGCCACTGAAGCTGCCGCCACCGCTGTAGCCCCCTTGCTGAAACAACCAGCTGCCCGCCATGGCGGGGGTGGCGGCCACGGCCAGCGCCAGGCTGGTCAGGCGCAAGATCTTGGCAAGGGGGTTCATCGCGGTACTCCTGGAGTCGATGGGGAACAAGGGCGAAAAAATTCAACGCTCGCGCAGCGCACGCTGGAACTGGTCGGTCAGCGGCTTGAGCAGGTAGCTGAGGATGGAGCGATCGCCGGTGCGCAGGAACACCTCGACCGGCATGCCCGGCACCACGCTGTAGGCCTGGAGCCGGGCCAGGTCGTCGGCGGCGATGCGCAGCTCGACCCGGTAGAAGGCCGCGCCGCTGCGCTCGTCGACCACGCTGGTGGGCGAGATGGTGTGCACCCGGGCCGGCAGCTCGGGCGTGATGTCGCGGCTCAGCGCCGGAAAGCGCACCGTGGCCGGCTGGTCGCGTGCCAGCTGGTCGATGAACTGCGGCTCGATGCCTGCATCCACCACCAGCCCCTGCTCGGCCGAGATCACCTGCATCAGCGTGGCGCCAGGGGCGATCACACCGCCGACGGTGGCCACGCTGATCTCGTGCACCACGCCCGATGCGGGCGCGCGGATCTCCACCCGGCGCAGCTGCTCGGTGGTGGCGCGGTACTGCTGGGCCAGGTCGTTGGTCTCGGCGGTCACCTGGCGCAGCTCGGACAGCAGGTTCTCCTGGAACTCACGCTCGTTCTGCAGCAGGCCGATGCGGGTCTCATCGATGCCGTTGGCCAGCCGCGCCAGCTCGCTGCGGTGCTCGGTCACCTGCCCGGCCAGCGAGGCCTGCTCACGCTCCAGCGACAGGATGCGCGTCGCCGGCACGTAGCCGCCCTTCTGCAGATCACGCAGGCCGGCCAGCTCGCCTTCGAGCGACGCGATCTGCTCGCCCTTGGCCTTGATCAGGCCACGGATGCCGAGGATCTGGTTTTCGATCTGCTTGACCTTCTCGCTGCGCTGCGACACCTGGCCGCCGCGCGCCGCCCGGCGCACCTCGAACAGCCGCTGCTGCACCGCGCGCTGCTCGGCCAGCGTGTCCACCCCGGGCAGGCCGGGCAGCGTGGCGGCTTGCCAGGCGATGGCCGCGCGGCCGTCGCGCTCGGCCTCCAGGCGCGCGCGCCGCGCCAGGCCTTCGCGCAGCCGGTTGAGCTGGATCTCGGCGGTGGCGCGCAGGTTGGTGTCGTCCAGCCGCAGCAGCAGGTCGCCCTTGGCCACCGCCGCACCGTTGCGCACGCGGATCTCGCGCACGATGCCGCCGTCCAGGTGCTGCACCGCCTGCGGCCGGCCCTGCACCGCGATCACGCCGTTGGCCACCACCGCGCCCGAGATGTCGACCAGCGCGATGCCGCCGCCCACGCCCAACACCAGCAGGGCCGCGGCCAGCAGGCCGGCCAACATGGGCCGGCGCACGTCGGTGCGCGGGCGCGGGCCGGCGGCCGGGGCCGGCACCGCGACGCTGGCCAGGTGCAGGGCCGGACCTGTCATGCCGAAGCCACCCGCGCCACCTTGCGCAGCACCTCGGCCTTGGGGCCGAAGGCCGTCTGGCGGCCGTTGTCGAGCATCAGGATCAGGTCGACCGCAGCGATGGCGCTGGGCCGGTGCGCCATCACCACCACGGTGCTGCCACCCTCACGCAGCTGGTGGATGGCCTGGGTGAGCCGGTCATCGCCCTCGGCGTCGAGGTTGGCATTGGGCTCGTCCAGCACCACCAGCGCCGGGCGGCGGAACACCGCGCGCGCCAGGCCGATGCGCTGCACCTGCCCGCCCGACAGCACCGTGCCGCCCGGCCCCAGCCGGGTGGCGTAGCCCTCGGGCAGCGCCAGGATCATCGGGTGCACGCCCGCCAGCTGGGCGGCGGCGATGACCTCGTCGTCGGTGGCCTGGGCATCGAAGCGGGCGATGTTGTCGCGCAGCGTGCCGGCCATCAGCTCGACCGTCTGCGGCAGGTAGCCGATGTGGCGGCCGACCTGGTCGGGTGCCCATTGCTCGAAGGTGGCGCCGTCCAGCCGCACGGTGCCGGCGTCGGGCCGCCACACGCCGGTGAGCAAACGCGCCAGCGAGGTCTTGCCGCAGGCGCTGGGGCCGATCACGCCCAGACCGCTGCCGGGCTCGAGCGCGAAGTTCAGGCCTTCGAGCAGGGGCCGCCGGTTCTCGCCAGGGCGCGCCAGCGGCGAGCGCTTGGCCACCCCCTGCACCTGCAGCGCGCCGACGGGCGCCGGCAGCTGGATGGGCGGCGCCTCATGCCCGGCGCCACGCAGGTGCAAGGTCAGGCGCCGGTGCGCGCTGCGCGCCCGCACCATGCCGCGCCAGCCGCCGATGAGCTGGTCGATCGGCGCCAGCGCCCGCCCGGCGATGATGGACGCGGCCACGATGGCGCCGGCCGACAGCTGCTGGCGGATCGCCAGGTAACCACCCAGCCCCAGGATGGCCGATTGCAGCAGCAGGCGGAAAGCGCGCGACAGCGACGACAGCCATTCCACCCGCTCGGCCGCGGCCTGGCTGCTGGCCGATGCGGCGTCGTGCAGCGATTGCCAGTGCGCGGTGGTGGCGCCCACCATGCCCATGGCCAGCAGCGTCTCGACGTTACGCTGGCTCTGCTCGGCGAACACCGCATCGTGGTGATCGGCTGCCGCCGCTATCGCCGCCGGCCGGCGCGTCAGCGCCTCGGTCAGCAGCGCCAGCACCACGGCCACCAGCGCACCGCCGGCGGCCAGCGCGCCCAGGCTCCAGTGCAGGCCGAACACCAGCAGCAGGTACAGCGGCATCCAGGGCAGGTCCATCAACGCGTTGACCGCCGGCGTGGTGAGGAAGTTGCGCAACACCGCCAGCTCGGCCAGCGGGCGCGTGGGGCCGCCTTCAGCCGCCCCCGCCCCCACACCCGCGCCCGCACCGCCCTGCCCCATCCAGCGCCGCAGGGTGAGGCTGCCCAGCCGCGCATCCAGCCCCTGTGCCAGCCGCGACATCACCCGCGCGCGCAGGAAGTCGAACACGCCGAGAAAGGCGTACATCAGCGCGGCAAAGGCCATCAGCGCCACCAGCGTGGGCACCGAGCGGCTGGTGAGCACACGGTCGTAGACCTGCAGCATGAACACCGGACCGGTGAGCATCAGCAGGTTGACCACGCAGGCAAAGGCAAAGGCCGCCAGCAGCGCGCCGCGCGCGGCCCGCAGGGCCAGCGCCAGCGCATCGGGTGGGGCCGGGCGCGCCGGCGAAGCCAGGGTTGAAGTCATCCGCCGAAGGTGAACCAGTCGTTCGTTACCTGCGGCAGCGCCGTGCCGCGCAGCAACAAGCTGTCGCCGCCGCCGAAATCGAACACCACGCCGGCGTCGGTCTGGTGGGCATATTGCAGCACATCGTTGAAGCCGGCCACCCCCGGAACGTGCAGGTCGATGTGGTCGTTGCCGGCCAGCGAGTTGCTGCTGAAATCGAGCACCGTGTCGCGCCCGTCGCCCTGGCGGAAGACGAAGCGGTCGGCGCCCCAGCCGCCGCTCAGCTGGTCGTCGCCGCGCCCGCCG
>Ga0155495_1027_pt1 | contig 34613 bp, 31 predicted proteins | sample RifCSPhighO2_12_FD_107153 | JGI IMG/M metagenome (GOLD analysis project Ga0155495, IMG submission 107153) | Burkholderiales bacterium RIFCSPHIGHO2_12_FULL_69_20
AACGATGCTGGGCGCGTGGTTGGTGCTCGTCGGGGGCGCGTGCGGCGATGATCCCGCGACTGGCGTTGGACCTGCTCCCGCCACGACGGATGCGGGTGATGCCTCGGGCAAGGCCTTGGCGATGGCCGCGATGCACTGCAGCGCCACCGGCGTGCGCAGCGTCACTTCCAGCACCTTGACGCCGCCGGCCAGCAAGGCCTCGGCCAGTGGCACGGCGTCCTGCACACGCTGCAGCACGATGACGGGGATGACGGGGCCATGGCTGGCCAGGCTGGCGGGATCGATCATGGGGTTCCTCGTGTCGGTTCGGGTCGTGGCAGACGCCATCTTGGCGGCGTCGCCCACGGGTTCACAGCCAGGTGATGGCGCCTTCTTCAGCGCTGTGCACGGTGCGGCGCATGCCGCCGAACAGCTCGCGGCCCAGGCCGAAGGCATGCTCTTCGGCCTGCTCCGGCGACAACGTGGCGTGCTCGCGTGCGGCCCACTCGGCCGCGTCGACCAGCGCGGCCAGCGTGCCGGCCTCGGCGTCCACCCGGACCACGTCGCCATCCCGCAGCTTGGCCAGCGGCCCACCGGCCAGCGCCTCGGGGCTGACATGGATGGCCGCCGGTACCCGGCCCGACGCGCCGCTCATGCGGCCGTCGGTGACCAGCGCCACCCGGAAGCCCTTGCCCTGCAGCACCGCCAGCGGCGGCGTCAGCTTGTGCAACTCGGGCATGCCGTTGGCCTGCGGGCCCTGGAAGCGCACCACCACCACCACGTCGCGGTCAAGCTCACCGGCCTGGAAGGCGCGGTGCAGCGCCTCCTGGCTGCTGAACACCCGTGCCGGCGCCTCGATCACATGGCGGTCGTCGGGCACGGCCGAGATCTTGATCACCGAGCGGCCCAGGTTGCCCGTCAGCAGCCGCAGGCCGCCGCTGGGTGAGAACGGCGCCACCGCGGTGCGCACGATGCTGGCGTCGATCGGATCGGCGGGCAGCGTTTCCCAGTCGAGCGTCCGGTGCGGCGCGTTCCCTGCGGCGGCGCCCGTGGCCAGCCGCGGCACCTGGCCATAGGCCGCCAGGCCGCCTGCCGACACCGTGGCCACGTCGCCGTGCAGGCAGCCGGCCTGCAGCAGCTCGCGCAGCACCCAACCCGGGCCACCGGCGGCCTGGAACTGGTTCACGTCGGCGCTGCCATTGGGGTACACCCGCGCCAGCAGCGGCACCTCGGCCGACAGGTCGGCAAAGTCACTCCAGTCGATGGTGATGCCGGCGGCGCGCGCCACCGCCACCCAGTGGATCAGGTGGTTGGTCGAGCCGCCAGTGGCCAGCAGCGCCGCCATCGCGTTGACGATCACCCGCTCGTCCACCAACTGGCCGATCGGCGTATAGCGCGCACGGCGGGTGATGCCCAGCAGCGTGGCCACCGCCTCGCGCGTGAGCGCTTCGCGCAGACCGGCATGCGGGTGCACGAAAGCGGCGCCGGGCACATGCAGGCCCATGGCTTCGAGCAGCATCTGATTGCTGTTGGCGGTGCCGTAGAAGGTGCAGGTGCCAGGGCCGTGGTAAGCGGCCTGCTCGGCAGCCAGCAACTGCTCGCGGCCCACCAGGCCCTGGGCGAACTGCTCGCGCACCTTGCTCTTGTCGCCATTGGACAGGCCGCTGCCCATCGGCCCGGCCGGCACGAACACACAAGGCAGGTGACCGAAATGCAGCGCGCCGATCAGCAGCCCGGGCACGATCTTGTCGCACACGCCCAGCAGCAGCGCACCGTCGAACACATCGTGCGTCAGCGCCACCGCGGTGGCCTGGGCGATGCTGTCGCGCGAGAACAGCGACAGCTCCATGCCCGGCAGCCCTTGGGTGACGCCATCGCACATTGCCGGCACGCCGCCGGCCACCTGCACCGTGGCGCCGTGGCGCTGCGCCTCGTCACGGATCAGCGCCGGATAGCCCTCGTAGGGCTGGTGCGCCGACAGCATGTCGTTGTAGGCCGTCACCACCGCCAGGTTGGGCGCACGCTCGGCCACCACCCGCAGCCGCTGATCACCCGGCAAGGCGGCAAAGGCGTGGGCGACGTTGGCACAACCCATGCGTTGCGCGCCGGGCGGCCGGTCCATCAGACGCTGCAGCCGGGCGAGGTAGGCACTGCGCTGGGGCGCGCTGCGCTCGCGGATGCGATGGGTCAACTCGGTGATGCGATGTTTCATGGTCTGAGCTGGTAACTGATGATCCAATTATCAAGTAACCCGGTTACATCGTCAAATCAATCGATGCCATGCACCCGCGCAAACCCGCGCCGGTGCCAAGCCGCGAAAGTGCGCGGCGCCGGCTGACTCTGGCATGCTGCACAGCATGCAGCGCTTGTCCATCCGCAACACCGCCGCCCTGCTGGCGCAGGTGCGCCAGCAATGGGGTGGGCGCACCGACCTGTGGGTCTTCGGCTATGCCTCGCTGATCTGGCGCCCGGAGTTCGACGCGGTCGAGCACCGCCCGGCGCTGGTGCACGGCTGGCACCGCGCCTTCCAGATGCGCTCGCGCATCAATCGCGGCACGCCCGAGCAGCCCGGGCTGGTCTATGCGCTGGTGTCGGGCGGCATGTGCCGGGGCATGGTCTTTCGCATACCGCGCCAACGCGCCCACGACGAGTTGGACCGCCTGTGGCAACGCGAGATGCCCACGGGCGTCTACGACCCACGCTGGCTGCGCTGCCAGACGGCCGGCGGCGAGGTGATGGCGCTGGCCTTCGCCCTCAGCCGGCGCAGCCCCGCCTTCACCGGCCGCATCGCCGATGCCGACCTGCTGCGCATCCTGCAGCAGGCCAGTGGCCGCTACGGCAGCACGCTGGACTACCTGGTGCACACCGCCGAAGCCCTGCACCAGCACCGCATGTGCGATCGGGAGAGCGCGCGGCTGGTGGCGCTGGCGCGGCGCGCGGGGCTGGTCTGATCCGCTGCGATTGGCGGCCGATCAGCGCGGCATTCAGCGCGGCGTCGAGATCGGCGCCACCGGGCGCGCCTGTGCCTCCTGGCGGGCACGCACCAGCGCCAGATCGGCGACCGTGTCCACGTCCACCAGCACCCCGGGGTCGTCAACCTCGATACCGTGCGACGGATAACGGGCCATCACGCGCCGCGCACCTTCATCGCCGCTGAGTTGCACCAGTTCAGAGAACAGTTCGGCCCCAAAGCCGACCGGATGCCCACGCCGGCCCCGGTACTGCGCAAATACCACCACCTGCTGCGCCAAGCCCTGCGCCACCTGCACCAGGGTGCGCGGCTGCACCAGCGGCATGTCGCCGGGCAGCACAAGCCAGCCACCGGCATCCGGGCGGGCTGCCACGCCCGCCGCGATCGAGAAGCCCATGCCCAGCGGGCCGGCACCGGCGCTGCCCACTTCCGGCAGCACCACCACGTCGCGCCGCGCCACCCAACGCGCTGCTTCAGCGGCCAACGGCTGGGTGGTCACCACGATCACCGGCAAGCGGCTCTCGATGGCATGGCTGATGGTCTGGCCCAGAACGCTGGCGGCCCCCAGATCCTGGGCGAGCTTGTGCTGCGGGCCGGCAAAACGGCTTCCCTGGCCGGCGGCCAGCACGACGATGACGGGTGGGGGTTTCATGGGGCAATCGATGTGGGGCCCTTGCCGATGCTCCCGGGCGCCTCTGGTGCGCAAGCATGGCGGGCCGGGCCGTTGACCGACAGTCGGAGGTTCACTTAAGGCCAATCACTTAGGGTGCAACCACCATGCAAGCCCCGTACCCTTGCCTGACCCACGGCAAGGTGCCGGCCGCGCCACGGCGGCATACTGCGCGCATGGACCACCGCATAGCCGATCTTCGCAAGAGTTATGAACGCGCCGAACTCGATGAGGCGGCTGCAGCCGAGCGCCCGCTGCACCAGTTCGAGGCGTGGCTGCAGCAGGCCATCGATGCCAAGCTGCCCGAGCCCAACGCGATGACCCTGGCCACGGTGGATGTCGAAGGCCGGCCATCGACGCGCATCGTGCTGATCAAGGGCGTGGACGAGCGCGGCTTGACCTGGTACTCCAACTTCGACAGCCGCAAGGGGCAAGAACTGGCCGGCAACCCGATGGCCGCGCTGCAGTTCCATTGGGTCGAACTGGAACGCGTGGTGCGCATCGAAGGCCGGGTGCACAAGGTCGACGATGCCGAGGCCGATGCGTATTACGCGACGCGTCCGCTCGATTCACGCATCGGCGCCTGGGCCTCGCCACAGAGCCAGGTGATTTCGTCGCGCGCGGTGCTGGTGGCTCAGGCTGCGCGTTATGCGGCGCAGTTTGCGCTGTCGCCGCCGCGGCCGCCGCATTGGGGCGGCTTCCGGCTGGTGCCCGACCGCTGGGAGTTCTGGCAAGGCCGCAAGAGCCGTCTGCACGACCGACTGCGTTACCGCCTGGCCGACGGCCACTGGCTGCGCGAGCGCCTGGCGCCCTGAGCGCGCGCCGCTGCGCTGGCGCCGATCAGGCCTGGCGCACCCGGGCTGCGAAGGTCTTGCGGAACTTGGCCACCTTGGGCGCCACCACGTAGGCGCAATAACCCGCCCCGGGATGGTTGGCGAAGTAGTGCTGGTGGTAGTCCTCGGCGGGCCAGTAGTTCGCCTCGGCGACCAGTTCGGTCACCAGCCGGCCGCCGACGGTGGCATCCACCTCGGCCATCACCGCGCGCGCCACGTCCGCCTGCCCGGCATCGTGCCAATAGATGCCCGAGCGGTATTGCGTGCCCACGTCGTTGCCCTGCCGGTTCAGCGTGGTCGGATCGTGGATGACGAAGAAGATCTCCAGCACCTCGCGCAGGCTCAGTTGCGCCGGATCGAACTGCACACGCACCACTTCAGCATGGCCGGTGCTGCCTTCGCACACCTGCTCGTAGGTGGGTTGCCGCACCTGCCCGTTGCAGTAGCCCGATTGCACCGCCAGCACGCCCTGCACCTGCTCGAACACCGCCTCGGTGCACCAGAAACAACCGCCGCCCAGCGTGATGGTTTCAACGGCCATGAATCGTCTCCCGGAATGTGATTCATGCATTGTGGGCCGGCACCAAAGACCCGGTGCCGCATGCGCCCGCTGCCGACAAGATGCGCTCGGAAACGGGACCCAAAACGGGGCCCGAAACGGGGCCCAGAAACACGAACCCCCTCAAGCCTTGCGACCTGAGGGGGTGGGTGGCCGATGGCCACCATGTGGGGATCCGGAGGAATGAAGTCCGGGGCCCCGTTTCATGCAGAGACTGCACGAAGTTTGATGCCTTCATCGAAGGCAAAGCGAACTTACTGCAACCCCCGCGGCTCGGCAAGCGAAAGTTGATGCCGCGTGCAGGTCAGCGCTTCATCACCAGGTCGAACAGGCCTTGCACCCGTTGCGTCACCTCGGCCGGCATGGTGATCACGCGGCCCCATTCGCGCGGGGTCTCGCCCGGCCACTTGTTGGTGGCGTCCAGCCCCATCTTGCCGCCCAGGCCGCTGACCGGCGAGGCGAAGTCGAGGTAGTCGATCGGCGTCTGCGCAACCAGCGTGGTGTCGCGCACCGGGTCCATGCGGGTGGTGATGGCCCAGATCACGTCCTGCCAGTTGCGGATGTCGACGTCGTCGTCGGTGACCACGATGAACTTGGTGTACATGAACTGCCGCAAGAAACTCCACAGCCCGAACATCAGCCGCTTGGCATGGCCCGGGTAGGCCTTCTTGATCGAGATGATCGCCATGCGGTAGCTGCAGCCCTCGGGTGGCAGGTAGAAGTCGACGATTTCCGGAAACTGCTTCTGCAGGAGGGGCACGAACACCTCGTTGAGCGCCACGCCCAGCACGGCCGGCTCATCGGGCGGCTTGCCGGTGTAGGTGGAGTGGTAGACCGGATCGCGCCGATGGGTGAGGCGGTCGATGCGGAACACCGGGAACCAGTCCTGCTCGTTGTAGTAACCGGTGTGGTCGCCGTAGGGGCCCTCCAACGCGTGCAGGTAGCCGTTGATCTCCTTGACCGGCACGCCGTGGTCGCTGCGCCCGGCAAAGCCGGCTTCGGCGGTGGGGATATGGCCTTCGAGCACGATCTCGGCGGTGGCCGGCACCTGCAGAAAGCGCCCGGCCTCGCCGACCTCGCAGTCGACCAGCTCGGTGGCGCTACCACGCAGCAGGCCGGCGAACTGGTATTCCGACAGGCTGTCGGGCACCGGCGTCACCGCGCCCAGCGTGGTGGCCGGGTCGGCGCCCAAGGCCACTGCCATCGGGAACGGCCGGCCCGGATTGGCGCGGGCAAAGTCGCGGAAATCAAGCGCGCCGCCGCGGTGGGCCAGCCAGCGCATGATCACTTCGCGCGGGGCTATCACCTGCTGGCGGTAGATGCCGATGTTCTGGCGCAAGCGCGGCCGCTCTATGGATTGCGGCCCGCGCGTGATCACCAGCCCCCAGGTGATCAGCGGCCCGGCATCGCCCGGCCAGCAGGTCTGGATCGGCCAGCGCGACAGGTCGACCTCGTCGCCAACCAGCTGCACCTCACGGCAGGGGCCGTCGCGGCGCCGCACCGGCTTCATGTCCCACAGCGCCTTGGCCATTTGCACCAGCCGGCCGGCGTCCTTCAGGCCCTGCGGTGGCTCGGGCTCCTTCAGGCGCGCCAGCAGCGTGCCGATCTCGCGCAGCTGCGACACCTCGGCGGCGCCCATGCCCAGCGCCACGCGCCGCGGCGTGCCGAACAGATTGGCCAGCACCGGCACCTGGTGGCCGGTGGGCCGCTCGAACCACAGGGCAGGCCCACCAGCACGCAGCACCTGGTCGGCCAGGGCGGTCATCTCGAGTTGGGGCGACACCGCATCCGCCACCCGCCGCAGTTCACCCATGCGCTCAAGTTGAGCGGCAAAGTCGCGCAGATCGCGGTATTTCATGCTTGATTTTGAATTAGAGAAGCGTTTGATATACTTGACTGGTTATTACCAGCCTTCCTAGAATTCTGAAAACCCGATCAATCAAGGGTTTACCCGCGACCCACCTGTTGGGAAGGCTTCAGGCGCGGACTCTCTCTCATCCGCCCACCGAGTGCCGCTGCTTCAGGCTGCGGCCGGTCTGGCGGCAGATTATCGGCCCCGGGTTCGGGCGGTTCCGGCTTCAGCCGTTCTGCCAGGAAACGATGGCCAACAACTGGGTCTGATCATGTCAGCGATAGCAAATTTGCGCGCTGCGGGCAGCACCTGTGTCGATTCGGCGCGGGTGTTCCTGCGCGATGTGGGCGCCGGGCTGTTCGAGGTAAGCCACAACTCGCTGGCGCTGCTGGGGCTTTGCGTGGTGGGCGTGGCCCTGTTTGCGGGCGGCCGCGCAGAGATGCGCACGCTGGTGGAACAGCACGCACTGGGCTGGCTGCAGGCCCGGCAGGAGGCGCGCGATCCGGCGCGCATCAACGTCCAGCCTGAGCCGGAACCCGACGCGGTGGCGCGCGCCACCGCAGCCGATCCCAAGGCCCTGCCGCGCCAGCAGGCGGCGGTGGCGCAGTGGCTGTCGCGCCGCTACAAGGTGGCGCCTGAGCCGGTCAGCCGCCTGGTGCAGGAAGCATGGGCAGTGGGCCATCGCGTGGGCCTGGATCCGACGCTGATCCTCGCCATCATGGCGATCGAGTCCAGCTTCAATCCGTTTGCACACAGTTCCGCCGGCGCGCAAGGCCTGATGCAGGTGATGACCAAGGTGCACGACGACAAGTACCAGGCTTACGGTGGTGTGCGCGCCGCATTCGACCCGGTGGCCAATCTGCGGGTGGGCGTGCAGGTGCTCAAGGAATGCATTGCACGCGCCGGCGGACTGGAAGCCGGCCTGCGTTACTACGTGGGTGCGGCCATCAGCGGCGAGGACGGTGGTTATGTCGGCAAGGTGCTGGCCGAGCAAGGCCACCTGCGGCAAGTGGCCGACGGTCGCCGCGTGGCGGTGAACGCCAGCAACGCGGCACGATCGCCCGCCCCGGTCATCGTGCAGGCCGTGCGCAGTGCCGAGATTGCTGAAGCTGCCGAGCCGGTGCCCGTGTCGGCGCCCCTGCCTGCCGCCATCCCCAGTGCGCCGGCAGTGATCGAGGAGCGCGTCGCGATGATGCGCTGACGGCGCAGCGGCTGGCGCCCGATCTGGGCACTGCCGCGGTGGCTTCGCTACAATCTGCGGGTTTGCGCGACTGGCGATAGGGCCGCACGGCCCGAGGTGGACGACCACCGTGGAGCGCACACCGGCCCGATGAAATTCGGCCGATTCAGCCGTTCGCCTGGGCAGCCCGAAGCCGGGTGTCGGGTTGCCAGCGTATCCCGGCAATCGGGCACCGACGGGTCTACACCCTCGACAGGACTGCCCCCATGTTTGACCGCACCCAATCCACCGTTGCCCATGTCGACCCCGAACTGTGGGCCACCATCCAGCTCGAAAACGCGCGCCAGGAGGCGCACATCGAGTTGATCGCCAGCGAGAACTACGCCTCGCCCGCAGTGATGCAGGCCCAGGGCTCACAACTGACCAACAAGTACGCCGAGGGCTACCCCGGCAAGCGCTACTACGGCGGCTGCGAGTACGTCGACGTGGTCGAGCAACTGGCCATCGACCGCCTGAAGTCCCTGTTCGGCGCCGCCAACGCCAACGTGCAGCCCAACTCGGGCTCGCAAGCCAACCAGGCGGTGTTCTTTGGTTTGCTGCAGCCGGGCGACACGATCATGGGCATGAGCCTGGCCGAGGGCGGCCACCTGACCCACGGCATGCCGCTGAACATGAGCGGCAAGTGGTTCAAGGTGGTGAGCTACGGGCTGGATGCCAACGAGGCCATCGACTACGACGCGATGGAGCGCCTGGCGCACGAGCACCGCCCCAAGCTGATCATCGCCGGCGCATCGGCATATTCGCTGCGCATCGACTTCGAGCGCTTTGCCAAGGTGGCCAAGGCCGTCGGCGCCTACTTCATGGTCGACATGGCGCACTACGCCGGCCTGATCGCCGCCGGCGTCTACCCCAACCCGGTGCCGTTTGCCGACGTGGTCACCAGCACCACGCACAAGACGCTGCGCGGCCCGCGCGGCGGCCTGATCCTGATGCAGGACCACGTGGCCAAGCAGATCAACAGCGCGATCTTCCCTGGCATCCAGGGCGGCCCGCTGATGCACGTGATCGGGGCCAAGGCGGTGGCCTTCAAGGAGGCGCTGGCGCCCGAGTTCAAGGTCTACCAGCAGCAGGTGGTGAAGAACGCCGCGGTGATGGCCGAGACCCTGGTGCAGCGCGGCCTGCGCATCGTCAGCGGGCGCACCGAGAGCCATGTGATGCTGGTCGACCTGCGCCCCAAGGGCCTGACGGGCAAGGAGGCCGAAGCCATCCTCGGCTCGGCACACATCACCTGCAACAAGAACGGCATCCCGAACGATCCGCAGAAGCCGATGGTGACCAGCGGCATCCGGCTCGGTTCACCCGCCATGACCACCCGCGGCTTCGCTGAAGACCAGGCGCGCCAGACCGCGCACCTGATTGCCGATGTACTGGACAAGCCGAACGAGGCCGACACCATCGCGGCGGTGCGTGCCAAGGTGGCCGCGCTGACGCGCGACTTCCCGGTCTACCGCTGAGCGTGGTGCGCTGACCCGCCACCCGGTTCGGCGCTGCTGATTCCACCGCCATGCGTTGCCCCTTCTGCAGCCACCACGAGACCCAGGTCGCCGAGACGCGCGAATCGGACGAGGGCGACGTGGTGCGCCGGCGGCGGCGTTGCCTGAAGTGCGACAAGCGCTTCACCACCTATGAACGCGCCGAGATCGCGCTGCCCGCGGTGGTCAAGAAGGACGGCGCGCGGGTGGAGTTCGATCCGGCCAAGCTGCGCGGCTCGATGATGCTGGCGCTGCGCAAACGGCCGGTGAGCATGGAGCAGGTGGATGCGGCGATCGACCGCATCCAGGACAAGCTGATGGCCACCGGCGCCCGCGAGCTGCCCAGCGCGCGGCTGGGCGAGCTGGTGATGCGTGAGCTCAAGCGCATCGACAAGGTGGCCTACGTGCGCTTCGCCTCGGTCTACCGCAGCTTCGAGGACGTGGACGAGTTCCGCCAGCTGATCCGCGACATCTGATTCGCCGCGCCGCCCCCTCGGCGCGCTGACCCTCTCCCCCGTTGGGGGGAATGGGCACCACCCCCCGCCGGTGGCCCCTCTCCGAAGTGCCGGCCGTCCCCCCTCCTGGGCGACGCGCCGTCGGCGCTCGATTTCTACAGTGTGCCCATCGATCACCCCATCGGAGCACACCATGCAGCCCACCCTGATCCGCACCCCTTCCAGCCCGGCGAAGATCGGCAGCGCGCTGCGCCGCGGCCTGTCGCTGGTGGAGTTGCTGTGCAGCCTGACCATCACGGTCATCCTGCTGGGTGGCGCGCTGCCGATGTTCAACGAGCTGCGCACCGGCATGGCGCTGCACGCCACGGCGGCGCTGCTCGAGACCGATCTGCATTTTGCGCGATCGGCGGCGATCACCGGTGGCACGTCGGTGCGGCTGTCGGTGCTGGGCACCGACGCGGGCGGCAGCTGCTACGTGCTCTACACCGGCGCTGCCGACGCCTGCAGCTGCGAAGGCCGCGGCCAGACGCGCTGCGAGGCCGGCGCCCGGCTGCTGCGGCTGGAGGAGCAGGCCGGCAGCGCCGGCGTGTTGCTGGTGCCGCTGCAGCGCTCGATCATCTTCGACGCCCGCAAGGGCACGGTCACCCCCACCGCCACGGTGAAGGTGGTGGCCGCCGACGGCCGTGCCATCCACCAGGTGGTGAACATCATGGGCCGGGTGCGCACCTGCGCCCTGGCGGGCAGTGTCGGCGGCCTGCCGGCCTGCCGGTGAATCCAGCGTGATGCATCCGGCCACCCCCTCGATTGCGGGGCCAGGCGACAAGCGGTGGCCTGGCAGCGACCAGCGGCCTCACCCAACCCGCCTGACCGTCGATTCGGGTGGGCACCCTGACGATAATTTGCGCATGGCTGCTCCACGATCCACCCCCGCTGCACAGACCGGCATGACGCTGGTCGAGCTGATGATCGTGATGGCCATCCTGGCCGCGCTGGCGGCGATGGCCTGGCCGGTGTTCCAGGAGGCGGTGCAGCGCAGCCGCCGCGCCGATGGCATGGCCGCGCTGACCGAGATCATGCAGTCGCAGGAGCGCTGGCGCGCCAACAACCCGACCTACCAGGCCACGCTGGCCGATCTGCCGGGTGCCCGCACGGTCTCGCACGACAACCATTACGACCTGTCCTTGGTCGCCGGCAGCGTCACGGCCACGGCTTACACCGCCCGCGCCACAGTGCGCAGCAGCTCGCCGCAAGCCTCGGACAGCCGCTGCCAGGCACTGCAGCTGGTGGTCAACGGCGGCAACATCACCTACAGCTCGCTGGCCAGCGGCAACGCCGCCAACGCCGCGCCCGATCCATGCTGGGCACGATGACCAACCAGCCCGCGCCCTGGCGGCGCCAGCGCCGGGCCGTCGCACCGGGCTTCACGCTGATCGAAGTGATGATCACGCTGGTGATCCTGGCGGTGCTGCTGGCCATCGCGGTGCCGTCGATGCGAGAGTTCGTGGCCCGCAAGCGGGTCGAAGGCATCGCACAGGAACTGGCCACCGACCTTCGGCTGCTGAAATCGCAGCAGATCCAGCGCAGGCGGTCCGTGGGCATCCTGTTCGGATCGAATGACTCGGTGACCTGCTACTCGCTCTACTTCATCGGCACCGGCGACGAGAATTGCGATTGCACCATCGGCAACGGCCCGGTCTGCGGCAATCCTGCTCGGGTGCAGGGGTCGGCCGAAATCAAGACCGTGGTCGTGCCGCGCAGCTCCGGCGTCACCGTGTCGTCCAACCCGCAACTGCTGCGGCTGTTCGGTTTCAACGGCATGCCCATCGGCAACACCACGATCCAGGCCTCGGTGCAAGGCAGCTCGGGCGGCACGGTACGGGTGTCGACCAACACGGCGGCCATGCCCGTCATCTGCTCGGTGTCCGGCTCCGAGAGCGCCATTGCGGCTTGCCCGCCATGATCGCCTGCTCACGCTCGGTACCCGCTCGCCTCGGACGCGCCCGCGCGAGGGGCTTGTCGATCGTCGAGTTGATGATCGGCATCACGATCTCGTTGTTCATCCTGGCCGGCGCCACCATGGTGCTCACCTCGCAACTCGGTGACAACCGCCGCCTGCTGCTCGAGGCCCAGATGCAGCAAGACATGCGCACGGCGGCCGACATGATCTCGCGCGACATCCGGCGGGCGGGCTACTGGGGTCAGGCCTACCGCAGCATCTGCCCGCCACCGCCAGTGGCCTGTGTCGCGGAGGTCAATCCCTATGAGGCCATGGCACCCGAGCCGGCGCCCGACGCCACAACCCAGGCCACCTACATCCGCTCGACCGACGAAGAGGGCGGCGCACTCATCGGCACCGACGACAACCTGGTCGATGGCGCGGCCGGTCGCCCGCGTGAGCAGGTCGGCTTCAGCTGGAACGCCGACAACCGCACGATCGACTACCTGGTGGGCGCCGGCAACTGGCAGGCCCTGACCGATTCGACGGTGTTGCAGGTCACCCAGTTCGACATGGTGATCAACGCACGCGACCTGCCCATGCCCTGCGGTGCAACGGCCTGCCCGGTGCTGGGGCCGGGCGGTTGCCCGCTGTTCCTGCGTTCACGCGACGTGACCGTCACCATCGTGGCGCAGGCAGTGCACGACGCCAACGTGCGGCGCAGCGTGCGCGACAACGTGCGCCTGCGCAACCACGTGCCCACCGAAGTCTGCGCGGCACCGCCGGCGGGTCCATGATGCCGGCCCGTCCCCCGCACCCGTTGGCGCCGCGGCGCGGCATTGCCGCGCTCACCGTGGTGATGATCCTGTTCTTCGTGATGGCGATGGTGGCGGCCTACACCAACCGCAACCTCGTCTTCGAACAGCGCATCTCCGCCAACAGCTACCGTTCGAACCGGGCGCTGGAGGCCGCGGATGCGGGCGTCGAGTGGGCCGTGGCCATGCTCAATGCCGGGCGCGTGGACGCCAATTGCCAAGCCACCAACAACAACGCCTTTGGCGATTTCCGCAGCCGCTACCTGGTGGAGGCCGACAACGCGGTCAACGTCGCCAGTGGCGAAGGTGGCTACACCTTGCAGTGGGGCGCCAACTTCGCCAACCGGATCTACCCCGCCTGCATCATCCGCGACGGTGCGCTCAACTGCATCTGCCCGATCGCCGGGGCGGTGGCGCCGGCCATCGGCGCCCCGGCCGATGGCATCGGCAGCGCTTTTCGCATCACCCTCATCCTGCCGGGCAATGCCGTTCGTGCCGGCGCCATGCAGTTCATATCCCGAGGCTGCTCCAACCCCGGCACCGGTGACACTGCCTGCTTCGCGCAGACCAATGCCATGCCGGCGGTGGACGGCGTGTCGGCAGCGCTCACCACGGTGGGTTTGGTCCGGGCGTTGCCGATCGCGCCGATCGCGCCGTTGACGGCAGGCGGCGTCATTGATGCCACCGCGGGCAAGCTGGTGGTGACCAATTTCGATCCGCAGACCGACGGCATCACCGTGCGCACTGGGGCGGTGGTCGCCGACTTCCGTGACTCTGCAACCAGCGAATACTCGCAGCTGCAAGCCGGTGTCGAGACCAAGCAGTTGGATGTGCCCGAGCTCGCGGCCGCCGCGGCAACCTATGAAGGCTGGTTCCGCGCGCTGTTCGGCATGGACAGCGCCACCTATCGCGAACAGCCGGCGGTGATGCGCGTGGCGTGCGCCGCGGGCTGCACGCTGGCCGACCTGAACAACACGCTGGCCGGCTACCCGCGCAATCCGGTCTGGGTGGACGGTGACCTGAACATCGACACGGTCGCCAACCTGGGCAGCGCTGCCGATCCGCTGATGTTGATCGTGACCGGCACCCTCACCGTGTCGGCCAATGCCACGGTGCGCGGGTTTGTCCATGCCAACCAGGTGCGGTGGAATTCGGCCGCCACGCTGGATGGTGCGCTGGTGTCGGCCACCACGTTCACGACCACGGCCGTCGCCACGCTGCGCTACGACAAGGCGGCCCTGGACACCATCCGCCTGCGTTACGGCTCGTTCGTGCGCGCGCCGGGCAGCTGGAACCTGTTCTAGACCATGCCTGCACACCATCTCCCCCTCAGGCACCGCGGTGTCTCGCTGGTCGAAGCCCTGATCGCGCTGGCGGTGATGGCCTTCGGCATGCTGGCGGTGGTGGGCGTGCAGAGCACGATGCGATTGAACAGCGATCTGTCCAAGCAGCGCACCGAAGCGACCCGCATCGCCAGCGAAGAAATCGAGCGCCTGCGCTCGTTCACCTCGGTCGCCGTGGTGGCCGGGCAGCCGGGTGTGTCGTACGACGAGATCGCCAGCCGGGTGCTCGACGGCTATGCGCCGCCCGATGCCATCGGCAATACGACCTATGCCATCACCCGCACCGTCACCCTGGTGCCGGGCACGCGGCAAAAGGTGGTGAGCGTGCAGGTGCGATGGACCGACCGCACCAACGCCCAACAGACCGTCACCCTCGACAGCGTGATCAGCCGCACCGCGCCGACCTTGGGCGCCCTGCTGGCAGTGCCGATCGAAGGTTCGCCCACCAACCAGCGCGGCGGCCGTCACGTCACCATCCCGCCCCAAGCGCTCGACCAGGGCGACGGCAGCAGCCGCTTCGAGCCGCCGGGTTCCACGGGCATTGCCTGGTACTTCAACAACCTCTCGGGCGTGATGCGCGCCTGCGATGCCGATGGTGATGATTGCGTGCAGGGCACGCTGGTGTCGGGCACGGTGCTTTACCACCTGACGGCCAGCCAAGCCGACGGCGCCAGCGCCGAGAACCCGCAAGGCCCGGCGCTCAATTTGGCCACCGGCCCGAATGCGCTGACACTGGCTTCACCGGTCGGCGCCAGCACCGTGGCGCGCTGCTATTCAGGCCACCTGACGACGTCCGAGCTGTCGGAGCGCAATGGCGTCAGCTATTACTGCGCGGTCATTCCGGCGCAGGTCACCGGCTGGGGCGGCCGCCTCAATCTGCAGCCGATCGACGACACCGACGCGGCCATCACCTTTTCGACCAGTGCCACGGGCTACCGGTCCTGCCGCTACACCGCCGACGTGCCCAGCGATGCGGACCCGTACGCCGACTTCACCCTCAACGAAGACCATCCCAAGGCCTACTGCATGGAGAAGCCCGGCACGGCCACGGCAGACGCGCCCTGCACCGGCCGCCGCGTCACCGGCAACCTGATCAACCAGAACTTCCTGGTCATCCCGGGCCAGCAGACCTGCCCCACCGACGAAGGTGGCATCAGCGCACTGATCAACGGCAACACCCGCCAGCATCAACCGTGAAGTGAAACGCCCCCTCCGCGCTTCGCGCACCCCCTCGAGGGGTCAACGCCAGCGGCCCGACGGCGCCGGTTCCGCGGCGATCATTGGCTTCTGTTCATTTCATGCGGCGCGGATGGCGCTTGGCGTCATGGACCACTGACATGCCGATGTCCGATACCGACCTGGCCCGACTGCTGCGGGCCATCGACCTGGCCGACGGCTCGATCGGCCTGTCCGACCCCAACCCGCGCGTGGGCTGCGTGATGCACGACGCCGCCGGGCAACTGGCAGGTGAAGGCTTCACCCAGCAGGCGGGTGGGCCGCATGCCGAGGTGATGGCGCTGCGCGACGCGGCCCAGGCCGGCCGGTCGGTGGCCGGTGGCACGGCCTGGGTCAGCCTCGAGCCCTGTGCCCACCACGGCCGCACGCCGCCCTGTGCCGATGCGCTGATCGCCGCCGGCCTGGCCCGCGTGGTGGTGGCCACCACCGATCCGTTTGCGCAGGTGGCCGGCCGCGGCATCGAACGGCTGCGGGCTGCGGGCGTGGTGGTCGATCTGGCCGGGCCGGGGCCGGCCCGGCGTGCCGCCCATGAGCTGAACATCGGCTTCTTCTCGCGCGTGCTGCGCCAACGGCCTTGGGTGCGCTTGAAGGCGGCCGCGTCGCTGGACGGGCGCACCGCCCTGCCCGACGGCACCAGCCAGTGGATCACCGGCGAGGCCGCGCGCCGCGATGGCCACGCCTGGCGCCGCCGTGCCGGCGCACTGCTCACCGGTATCGGCACGGTGCAGCAGGACGACCCGCAGCTGGATGTGCGCCTGGTGGCCACGCACTGCCAGCCCTTGCGGGTGGTGGTGGATTCGAACTTCTCGATGTCGCCACGGGCCCGCATGCTGCAGACACCCGGTCGCGTGCTGGTGGTGGGTGCCCACCACCGGCCCGAGCCGATGGCCGCACTGCGCGCGGCTGGCGCCGAGGTGCTGCTGCTGCCCGATGCCGGCGCGGCCCATCGCCGGGTCGACCTGCCGGCCCTGATCGACCGCCTGTCGGCCGATGGGGTCAACGAACTGCACGTGGAAGCCGGCGCCACCCTCAACGCCGCGATGCTGGCCACCGGGCTGGTCGACGAGTTGCTGCTCTACGTCGCGCCGATGCTGCTGGGCCCGGGCCGCGACATCGCCGCCCTTCCTACGCTGCCCACACTGGCGATGTCCACGCCGCTGCGCTTTGAAGACGTGCAACCAGTGGGGGACGATCTGCGCATTCGTGCCCGGCGCGTCGGTGCGGACGCGTTCCTGCGGGATTAGGCAGGCGCGGCCCCACATCGGGCATCGGGCATCGGGATGTCAGGATGACGCGTCAAGCGTGCATCGATCCAACACCAAGGACACCCGGCTGGCAGCGCTGCAAGCAGCGCTCGCGAAGCGCCATGGGCCGTGGAAGGCCGACAAAAACAAAGGGCTGCAACCTTTCGGTGCAGCCCCTTGAGATGTCTTGGCGGAGTGGACGGGACTCGAACCCGCGACCCCCGGCGTGACAGGCCGGTATTCTAACCAACTGAACTACCACTCCGCGGCAGTGAAGCTAGCAGTTTAGCATGGATTTTTTGCCCTCCGCAAGCGTGTCAGCAATTCGCGAAGGCGAGCCCCGTCGGCGAGGCGCGTGCCTGAACCCGCCGCACCAACCAAGCCTTGTCGTCAGCCTTGATCACGATCAAGGCAAAGCCTGTGTCAGGGCGCACACTGTGCGTGGCGCCGGGTCAGCCCGGCTGGCATCAACCGCACAGGAGCACACCATGTACCAACGCATTCTCGTTCCCACCGATGGTTCGGACATCACCGCCAAGGCCGTGAGCACCGCCGTGGCGCTGGCCAAGCTGTCGGGCGCGTCGCTGGTCACGTTGTGCGTGAAGGAGCCCTTTCCCTACAGCGCCATCTCCGAGATGCAGCCGGTGCCGCCGCAAGAGTTCTACGACGCGCAGGAGCGCATTGCGGCGTCGCGCGTGAAGGCGGTGATGGACGCCGCTGCCGACGCCGGCGTGGCCTGCGACGGCGCCACGGTGGAGGCCTTGCATCCTTGGGAGGCGATTCTCGACATGGCCAAGCAGAAGGCCTGCGACCTGGTCGTGATGGCCTCGCACGGCCGCCGCGGCATGGCCGCGCTGCTGATCGGCAGCGAGACCAGCCGGGTGCTCACCCACAGCCCGCTGCCGGTGCTGGTGGTCAAGTAAAAGACCGTTGCGGCAAGGCGGCAGCGGGCGCGCTGCCGTGCGTCAATGGTCGCCCTGCAGGCCCTTGATCAGCACCACGGCGAGCAAGCCGGCACCGATCCAGCCAATCTGCGCCAGCGTCGATCGCATCGGCAGCCGGCGCTGCAACTGCGGCAGCAGATCGGCCACGGCCACGTAGATGAAGCTGCTGGAGGCCGCCACCAGCAGGTACGGGAACAGCGCATCCCATGGGCCCACGATGAAGTAGCCCAACACGCCACCCACCACCGAGGCCAGGCCCGACAGCGCGTTGTACAGCAGCGCCTTGGCCCGGCTGAAGCCGGCGTTGAGCAGCACGATGTAGTCGCCCACCTCCTGCGGTATCTCGTGCGCGATCACGGCGGCTGCCGTGACCACGCCCAGTTGCACGTCGGCCAGGAAGGCCGCGGCGATGATGATGCCGTCGCAGAAGTTGTGGATGCTGTCGCCCACCAGCACGCTCCAGCCACCGCGGCCGGCCTGTTCGGCATCGAAGCCATGGCCGTGGTGGTGGTGCGGGTCGTCGCCTTCGTGGTGGTGGCCGTGCCGGTACAACTCGGCCTTCTCGAGCAGGAAGAAGAACAGCAGTCCGCCCAGCAGCGTCATGAACAGGTGATGCGGATCGACCCCGCCCTCGAAGGCCTCGGGCAGCACATGCAGCAGCGCGGTGCCCAGCAGCACGCCCACCGACAGGCTGACCAGGTGCTTGACGATGCGCCCCAGCAGCGCCAGCGTCAGCGACGCGGCGATCAGCACCGACAGCACGCCGCCCGCGAAGGTGGCCAGCACGATATAGAGCAGGGTCATCGATCCATTCATCCCAAAAAAAGAAACGCGCCGGGATGGCGCGGTTGCGATATGGCGCCGGCCGGCGCGGGGCGTCAGGCCACGCCGTGCACCTTGAACCACGCCAGGCAGCGCTTCCAGCCGTCGTCGGCAGCGTCCTTGCGGTAGCTGGGCCGGTAGTCGGCATGGAAGGCATGCGGCGCGTCCGGGTACACGACGAACTCGGATCGCTTGGCCGCGGCCGACCCTGCCGCCAACGCCACCTTCATCTTATCGACCGTGTCAAGCGGGATGCCGCTGTCCTGCCCGCCATACAGGCCCAGCACCGGGCCGTTGAGCTTGCTCGCCAGATCAACCGGGTGCGCCGGATTGAGCGGTGAGGCGGCGCCCACCAGCCGGCCGTACCAGGCCACACCGGCCTTCACCGCCGGGTTGTGCGCGGCATACAGCCAGGTGATGCGCCCGCCCCAGCAGAAGCCGGTGATCGCCGTCTTGCCGGTGTCGGCGCCCTGCCCCTTGGCCCAGGCCACGGTGGCGTCCAGATCACCCATCACCTGCGCGTCGGGCACCTTGGAGACCACCTCGGCGATCAGCTTGGCGATTTCGCCATAAGCGCCCGCATCACCCTGGCGCACGAACAGCTCGGGCGCAATGGCGAAGTAACCCGCCTTGGCGAAGCGCCGGGCCACGTCGGCGATGTGCTCGTGCACGCCGAAGATCTCGCTGATCACCAGCACCACCGGCGCATTGGCCTTGCCCGCCGGCGCGGCGCGGTAGGCGGGCAACTTGAAGTCGCCCACCGGGATGGTGACTTCGCCGGCCACCAGGCCGGCGGTGTCGGTCTTGATGACGGTCTGCGCCATCACCGGCAGCACGGCCGCGGCAAAGCCCGTACCCACCGAGGTGCGCACGAAGTCGCGCCGGCTGAAATCGCGGCTGGGAGTCAGGCTGTCGAGGTCTTCACGCAACATGGAGGTCTCCTGGGGTTGAGCGGAACGGGCAGAGCAATCCACATTCTAGGAAGCCCCCCGTCGGCCCTCGGCCGGTGCGGGATTGCCGGTAGCATCCTGACCATCATGCCCCTACGCCCCCCCAGCGCCGCCGCCCCCCTGGCAGCCATCGACATCGGCTCCAACAGCTTTCGGCTTGAACTGGCGCAACTGCAGCATGGGCGTTACCGCCGCATCGCCTACCTGAAGGAGACGGTGCGCCTGGGTGGCGGGCTGGATGCCAACGGCTACCTGACCGAAGCCGCCGCGCAGCGGGGGCTGGATTGCCTGCGCCAGTTTGCCGCCCGGCTGCAGGGTTATGACGCCTCGCAGGTGCGCGCGGTGGCCACGCAGACCTTGCGCGAGGCGCGCAACCGCGATGCCTTCCTGGTGCGCGCCGAGGCCGCGCTGGGCTACCCGGTGGAGGTGATCTCGGGCCGCGAGGAGGCCCGGCTGATCTACAGCGGCGTGTCGTTCCTGCAGCCCGGCGACGCCCCGCGGCTGGTGATCGACATCGGCGGGCGCAGCACCGAGATGATCCTGGGCCAGGGCCGCGCGCCCAGCGTGGTGGAGTCGTTTCGCACCGGCAGCGTGAGCCTGTCGATGCGCTGGTTTCCCGATGGCCAGTTCACCGAGCAGCGCTTCCGCGATGCGCAGGTGGCCGCCGGTGCCGAGCTGGAAGAGGCGCTGACGCAGTTTGCGCCCGGCTTGTGGCAAGAGGCGCTGGGCTCGTCGGGCACGGCCGGCGCGGTGTCGCAGATCCTCGAGGCCGCCGGCATCACCGACGGCACCATCACGCCCGAAGGCCTGCGCTGGTGCATCGCCCGCTGCCTGGCCGCCGGCAGCGTGGATCGGCTGGCGCTGCCGTCGCTGCGCGAGGACCGCAAGGCCATCATCGGCGGCGGGCTGGCGCTGCTGTACACGCTGGCCACGCACTTCGGCATCACCGCGCTGCGGCCGGCCAAGGGCGCCTTGCGCCAGGGCGTGATCATCGACCTGCACGAGCGCCATGCCGCGCGCCGCCAGGCCGGCGGTGGTGATCTGCGCGACCAGTCGGTGGCGGCGCTGCAGGCGCGCTTCGGCGTCGACACCGCGCAGGCGGGCCGGGTGCGCGCGGTGGCCGCCGCGCTGCTGCGCAGTGCCCTGCCCGATCTGGCCGAGACCGACGGCGGCGAGTCACTGCGCGAACTGGGCTGGGCCTGCGATCTGCACGAGATCGGCCTGATGGTCTCGCACCACGACCACCACCGCCACAGCGCCTACCTGTTGGGCCATGTCGACGCGCCGGGTTTCTCGCAAAGCCAACAGCGGCGCATGGCCGATCTGGTGCTGGGCCAGCGCGGCGGCCTGCGCAAGATCGAGGCGCAGCTGTGCAGCGAGCGCTTTGCCTGGCAGGTGCTGGCGCTGCGGCTGGCGGTGATCAAGTGCCATGCGCGCGGCATGGTCGACACCAAGGCCTTGCGCCTGAAGCGCGACGGCAAACTGGCGCGGCTGGCCTTTCGCAGCAGCTGGGCCGACGCCCACCTGCGCACCGTTCACCTGCTGCGCGAAGAGGCCGAGGCCTGGGGCCGGCAAGAGCTGCCGCGGCTGGTGCTCGATCCGGGTTGAGGCGGGGCGCAGGCCACTGGCCTTCCGCGCCGCCGCCGGCTACAGCTTGTCGGGCGTGCGCACCGTCACCAGCATCACCTCGGCGCCGCCTTCGCGCGCCCGGTGGCGCAGCCACCACACCGCGCCCTTGCGTATCGCCCAGGGCGGGGCCTGCAGGGCGCTGGCGCCGGCCATCAACCAGGCCGCCAACTGCCCCAGCGTGGGCTGGTGGCCGATCAGCAGCACCGGCTCGCGGCGGTCGGGCCAGCGCGCGGCATCCAGCGCCCGGGCATGCGATTCACCCGGCGCCAGCGCGTCCACCGTGCGGTACTTGCGCCCCAGCGCGTCGGCCGTCTGGCGACAGCGCAGCGCCGGGCTGACCAGGATGCGCGTGCTGTCGGGCAGGTGCTGGTTCAGCCACTCGGCCATGCGCTGGGCCTGCTTCTCGCCGCGCGGGGTGAGCGGGCGCGCCAGATCGGCCTCGGGACTGGGATGCTCTTCGGCCAGGTCGCGCGCCTCGGCATGGCGCCACAGGATCAGATCCATCGTCGGGCTCCTCATGCAGGCGACATGTAGCGCGCGGCCAGCGCGGCCTGGGCACTGACGCCACTTTCGGCCACACGCTGGTAGCTGCCGTCGCTGGCCTGCACCCAGGCGTCGCGCTGGTCGTGCAGGTAGGGCACCAGGCATTCGTCGATCACGCGCTGGCGCAGCCGGGCATCGCGCACCGGCCAGGCGATCTCGATGCGGCGGAACATGTTGCGGCCCATCCAGTCGGCACTGGACAGGTACAGCGCCTCGTCCGCGTCACTCTCGCCCCAGCGGAAGTACATCGCCCGCGTGTGCTCCAGGAAGCGGCCCACCACCGAGCGCACGCGGATGCGGTCGGTCACCCCCGGGATGCCCGGCGGCAGCATGCAGGCGCCGCGCACGATCAGATCGACTTCAGCGCCGGCCTGCGCGGCCTGCACCAGCGCCTGGATCATCGCCGGCTCGGTCAGCGAATTGAACTTGGCGACGATGCGCGCCGGCCGCCCGGCGCGGGCGGCATCGGCCACCTGCGTGATGTGCGCCACCAGCCGGCGGTGCAGCGCAAACGGCGCGGTCAGCAGATGGCGCGGCGTGCGCACCTTGGTCAGGCTGGCCAGCTGGTGGAACACCGCATCGGCGTCGGCCGTCAGCAGCGCATCGGCGGTGAGCATGCCCACGTCGGTGTAGAGCCGCGCGGTGCTGGGGTTGTAGTTGCCGGTGGACAGGTGGGCGTAACGGCGCAGCACCGTCTGGCCGCGGCGGGTGGTCTCGCGCCGGGTCACCAGCAGCAGCTTGGCATGGGTCTTGAAGCCGACGATGCCGTAGACCACCTGCGCGCCCACCGCCTCCAGCCGCTCGGCCCAGTTGATGTTGGCCTCTTCGTCGAAGCGCGCCTTCAACTCGACCACCACGCAGACGTCCTTGCCGCGGCGCGCCGCCTCGATCAGCAGCTCCATCAGCACCGACTGGCTGCCGGTGCGGTAGATGGTCTGCTTGATCGCCAGCACCGCCGGGTCGTGTACCGCCTCGCGCAGGAACTCGACCACCACGTCGAAGCTCTGGAACGGGTGGTGCAGCAGCAGATCGCCCTGGCGCAGCCGCGCCAGGATCGAGCTGCCACGCGGCAGGTCGTGCTCGGGCCAGCGCGCGGCCAGCGGCGCAAAGCGCAGCGCCGGGGCATCGGCCTGGTCGATCAGCTGGTTCAGCCGCACCAGGTTGACCGGGCCGTTGACCAGGTACAGCGCCGCCTTGGGCAGGTCGAACTGGTCGAGCAGCAATCGCCACAGCGGCTCGGGGCAGCTGGCCACCACCTCCAGCCGGATCGCCTCGCCGAAGTGGCGCGTGGTCAGGCCCGAACGCAGCGCCTGGCGCAGGTTGGCCACGTCGTCCTCGTCGACTTCCAGATCCGAATCCCGGGTGACGCGGAACTGCGAGAACGACTCGACCGGGCGGCCACCGAACAGCTCCTGCAGGTGGGCGCGGATCACGCTGGTCAGCAGCACGAAGGCCTGGGTGCCGGGCGGGCACACCGCCGCCGGCAGCCGGATCACCCGCGGCAGCGCGCGTGGCACCTTGACGATGGCGATCGAGTTCTCGCGCCCGAAAGCATCCTGCCCGCCGAGCTTGACGATGAAGTTCAGGCTCTTGTTGGCCACCAGCGGAAAGGGGTGCGCCGGGTCCAGCCCCACCGGCAGCAGCAGCGGCTGCACCTCGCGCTCGAAGAACCGCGCCACCCATTCGCGCTGCGCTTGATTGCGCTCGGCGTGGTTGATGATGACGATGCCGTGCTGCTGCAGCGCGGGCATCACCACGTCGTTGAAGACGGCGTACTTCTGGTCGATCAGCGCATGCGCCTCGGCGGCCACCGCGCGCAGGTCGTCGCGCTGCGGGTCGCCATCGGCCGGCGCCTCGTCCTTGGCCGCGCGCATCGCGCCGATGGCATCGGCAAAGCGCACCTCGAAGAACTCGTCCATGTTGGACGACACGATGGTGATGTAGCGCAGCCGCTCGAGCAGCGGCACATCGGCGCGGCGCGCCTGGGCCAGCACGCGGCGGTTGAATTCGAGGATCGCGCGCTCGCGATTGAGCAGCGCAGGCATGTCGCCCGGCTGGGCTGGCACAGAAGTCATGCCGGCCAGTTTATGAACGATTGACGACAGCGGCGTGACAGCCGCGCCGATCGCCCGTGACGGTTAACGGCGTCCGCGCTTGGGCGGCTCGGGTGGCGGGTGCCCGCCGGGCGGGGCCGAGAACAGCTTGGCGGCGCGGCCCTTCAGCTCCAGCAGCTCGCTGGGGGTGATCGAGTACTTGCGGCCGACCACGTCCACCTCGATGCGGAACTCAACGTCCTTGCTGCCGTTGCTGAGCGTGCCGCAGGTGAAGTCGTAGTCCTGGCTCTCGGCTGGAAAGCCATCGGCCTCCAGATCGAACTCGATGTACTTGACGTCGCGGATCTCGCCGCTGGCCAGGTCGAGCACGCCGGTGGATTCGATGACTTCGTCGTTCAGTTCATCGTGGATGGTGATCGGCAGTTTCAGGTCCATCGTGGGTCGCTTGTTCTGTGACCGGCGGCCCCGGCGGCCTTCGGTCAAGGGCGCGGATGATGCCACACCGCCCGGCATCGCCGGTGCGTGCGGTCAGGCTTGGGCCGAGACGAACACGCCGGTGGCCTGCAGCAGCAGGGCCGTCAGCAGCCGCGCGTGCACCACGTGCAGGCGGCCTTGCGGGCGGCAGCCGACCACCTCGACCACGCCTTCGAGCGCGCTGTCGATCAGGCGCAGGCGCTGGCCCGGCGCGATCGGCACGGGCGTGTAGAGGCTCAGGCCGGTGAGCGACAGGTCGCGCCAGCGCACGGCCAGCGCCTGCGACGGCCAGCCCACGTGCAGCAGCGCCACATGGCTCTGGTCGCGGCGCACGGCACCGCGCCGGCCGAGCACGTCGAGCGCGCTGGCCTCGGGGCCGGGCAGCGCGGCCAGCGGGCTTTGGCAGGCCGGGCAGCGGGCGTCGGGCCGGGCCGTCAGCACCACCGGGTGCTGGCACAGCGGACAGCGGCGCTGGGGCAAGGCCAGGCCGACATCGGCAGTGGTCAGCGGCACCAGTGCCTGGGGGTCGGGATGCGCGTGCATGCTCAATGCATGGTCGCGGCGAAGTCGACCACCTGGGCCCAGTGCGAGGGCATGTCGTGCTCGGCGCTGGTCGGCAGGTGGCGCTCGGCGTCGGCCTGGGCCATGGCACTGGCCATCTCGGGCGTGAGCGGGCGCGCCAGCAGGTAGCCCTGGCCGAACTCGCAGCCCAGCGCGCGCAATTGCGCCAGCTGGGCCGGTGTTTCGATGCCTTCGGCGATCACTGTCTTGCCCAGCGCCTGGCCCAGCGTGATCACCGCGCGCACGACCTCGGTGTCCTTGCTGTCGTGGTTCAGGCCTTCCAACCGCTGCACGAACGAGCGGTCGATCTTCAGGCTGGTGATCGGCAGCGTCGACAAATAGGCCAGCGACGAGTAGCCGGTGCCGAAGTCGTCCACGCTCAGGCCCACGCCGATCTCGCGCAGCTGGCCCATCACGTCCAGCGCGCTGTCGAGGCGGTGCATCAGCGTGCTCTCGGTGATCTCCAGCGTCAGCTGGTTCGGCTCGAGGCCGTTGCTCAGCAGCGCGGTGGCCACCTGCTGCACGAAGCTGGCGCGGCACATGTCGGTGCCCGAGACGTTGACATGCACCCGCGGCTTGCGCTGCGTGGGCGACAACTGCTGGAAGGCCTTGAGCTGCGCGCAGGCACTGCCCAGCACCCAGGCGGTGAGCGCGCCGATCAGCGCCGAATCCTCGGCGATGGGCACGAAGGTGGCCGGCGGCACCGGGCCCAGCTCGGGGTGGTTCCAGCGCACCAGCGCCTCGAAGCTGTCGATGCGCCCGGTCTCCAGCGCGTAGATTGGCTGGAAGGCCAGCGACAGCTGCGCATGCTCGATGGCGCGGCGCAGGTCGCGCTCCAGGTTCACCTGCGCGGCCAGTTGCGCGCGCAGGCTGGCGTCGAACAGCGCGATGCGGGCGCGCCCCGCGGCCTTGGCGCGGTACATCGCGATGTCGGCGTCGCGCAGCACGTCGCCCGGTGTCTCGTAGCCCACGCTGCTGAAGGTGATGCCGATGCTGGCGCTGCTGTTGACCTCGGTGCCCGCCAGCTGGTAGGGCTCGGCCAGCGCACGCTGCAGCCGCTCAGCCATCGCCAGCACGTCGTCCTCGTGGGCCAGGTTCTCGGCCAGGATGGCGAACTCGTCGCCGCCCAGCCGGCCCACCGTGTCGGCCGGCCGCACCTGCGCGCTGATGCGTTGCGCCACCATCGTCAGGAACTGGTCGCCGGCGCTGTGGCCCAGCGTGTCGTTGATCAGCTTGAAGCGGTCGAAGTCCAGGTACATCACCGCAAAGCGTTGGCGTGCATCAGTGCGGCAGCGCTCGATGGCCTGGGCCAGGCAGGCGCCAAAGCGGATGCGGTTGGCCAGCGAGGTGAGGCTGTCGTGGTAGGCAATGTGCTGCAGTTGCGCCTCGGCCTCGCGCCGGGCGCTGATGTCCTGCGCCTGCAGGATCAGGCAGGGCGCGCTGGCGTCGCGGTCGCTGAAGTGGCCGCTGTGCAGCGCCACGTGCACCACCTCGCCGCCGCTGCGCAGGCAGCGCAGCTCCACCGTGGTGTCGGTGCCGTCGCGGGCCAGCAGCGCCAGCCACGGCCGTTGCAGCAGCGGCATGTCGTCGGGGTGCACGAAGTCCTTGAAGTCGCGGCCGATCAGCGGGCCCTCGGCGCTGCCCAGCAGCGCACACAGCGCCGGGTTGGCCTGCAGCACCTGGCCGGTGGTCGATACCAGCGCCATGCCGATGGCGGCATGCGAGAAGGCGGCGTGAAAGCGCTGCTCGCTGTCGCGCAGCTCCTGCAAGTGGCGCGCCGACTGGGCGGCCTCGCGCTCGGCGGCGTTCAGCCGCAGGCTGTGCGCCTGTTCTTCCGATTCACGCTGGCGGAAGTGGTAATGCAGCATCACCAGCAGCAGGATGATGATGGGCACCGCGCCGGCCATCACACCCACGCCGGTGGCCTTGAAGGCCAGGTACAGCAGGCCGGCGATCAGCGCGCTGACGGCGTAGGTGGTGCCCACCCAGCCAAAGCTGGACAGGAAGGCCACCAGGCGGAACCGCTCGCTGCGCTTGAGGTGCATCACCATCGTGATCATCAGCGTGTTGAACATGAAGTGGCCGATGGCGAAGCCCATCGCCAGCAGCAGCACCATCGCCTCGCCGTAGGTGCCCTGCATGCTCAGTGCGTCCCGGGCCGCCTGGAAGGCCGAGCCCATCAACGTCATCGACAGCGCGGCGGTGCAGGGGCTGATCAGCCGGCTGGTCCAGCGCTTGGAGGTGCGCGCCGAGCCGACGAAGGCCTCGCCCGCGGCGGCCAGCGCGGCCGCAGGCGGGCCCTGCATCAGCAGCAGCAGCATGATGAACACCTCACCGGCGGCGAACGAGTTCTTCGAGCCGGGGATGCGCACCGGAAACAGCCCGGCCAGCATTGCCACCGCGCAGCCGAACAGCACCTGGAACTGGATGTCGAAGGGCAGCCGCCACAGGCTGGCCAGCGCATGCATCAGCACCCCACCGCCCAGCAGCAGCAACGTCCACCAGTAGGCGGTGGCCTTGCCGTTGTAGTCGGGCATCAGCGCGGCATGCAGCCGATGCCACCAGTTGCGGCGTTGCAGAGGGGGTGTCTCGGTGGGCGGTGTCAACATCTCACGGGCCAGGCGGGCGTGGCGTCGGCGGGTGCCGGCACCGCCCCCACGGGTGGAGGGTTGTAGTGGTTGTCGGCCGTTGCGCGCGCAGCTTGAGCGGTGATGGCGGGTGACGCGGCCGCCACGGCGCTGAAGCGGTGCACACCACCGGACAACCGCCCGGAAAAACGGGGCGGCACCGGTGCAGGTGCCTCCCCGTGGGCTGGCGTCGTGCAGCCGGGCTGGCTGCGCAGCGGTATCAGCTCAAGGCTCGCCCGCCGGATCGGCCAGCGTGGCGGCACGCGTCTGGCCGCTGCTGCTCTCGCTGAGCACCACGCCTTCGCTCAACACCACACCCTCGCTCAGCACCACGCCTTCACTGAGCACCACGCCCTCGCTCAGCACCACGCCCTCGCTGAGCACCACGCCTTCGCTCAGCACCACGCCTTCGCTGAGCACCACGCCCTCGCTCAGCACCACGCCGCTGCCGCTGGCCAACCACAAGGCCATCGTGCTGCTGGGCAGGAACACGCCGGTCTGGCCGATCTTGGAGCTGGTGCCGGCCAGCGAGGTGGCCAGCTTCACGCCGCTGGTCAGCAGCCCGCCGTTGGGCGCCACCGCTTCGGCAAAGGTGCGTGGCACGGTGTTGGCCGCCACGCCGTTGCTCAGCGGCCAGTAGGTGACCGTGTGGCGCAGCGCGGTATTGCCGCCCCAGCTGGTGCGCGGGTCGTAGATCGGCTGCCACTTCTTGAACAAGTCGTCGCCGCTGACGATCTGGCGGCCACCCACGGTGACGATGCGCGACCAGTTGAAGGTTGCGCCGTTGATCGTGGAGGTGGGAAAAGGCAGGAAGGTGGCGTTGATCGGGGCGCCGGCCACCAGGGTGCCGGCCTGCAGCTTGCTGGCGGTGTCGGTGCGCATCGCCTTGGCCAGGCGCACCGCGCCGTCGATGTTGAGCATGCCTGCGCCCTGATCCACCAGGCTGGCGTTGGCCAGCGGCTGCGCGGTGTACTGCAGGATGGCCTTGATCATCGGCCCGGTCAGGCCGGGGTTGGCCTGCAGCAGCAGCGCCACCGCACCGCTGACCACCGGCGCCGACACCGAGGTGCCGCTCAGCATCATCAGCGTGCGGCCGTAGACCTGGTAGCTCTCCAAGCCACTCAGCAGCGACGGGTTGGCCGCGGCCAGGTTGTTCCACACGCCGGCCGGGTTGGCCACCGAGGTGGCACCGGCGCTGAAGATGCGGTTGCCCGGGGCCACCAGATCGGGCTTGATCAGGTTGTCGACATGGCGCAGGCCGTTGCTGTCGGTCAGCGCGCCGCGCGAGGGCCCACGCGAGCTGAAACCGTTGATCGTGTCGTTGCCGCGTGCCAGCGTCAGGTTCATGTGCGACGAGCCGACGGTGATCACCGAGGGGTCGTGCCCGGGTGAGCCGATGCTGCCGTAGGTGGTGCTGCCGCTGACCTGGCCGAAGTTGCCGGCCGCGGCCACCACGGTGATGCCGGTGGCGGCGGCGGCGCGCACGGCACGCGCCAGCGGATCGGTGCGCCAGGATTCGGTCGACCCGGCGGCCAGACTCAGGTTCATCACGCGGATGTTGTACTGCCGCGCGTTGTAGATCACCCAGTCGATGCCGGCCAGCACGTCGGCCATGCTGCCCGAGCCGTCGGCGCCCAGCACGCGCACGTCGATGATCGAGGCACCCGGCGCCACGCCGGCGGTATTGAGCAGCGCGGTGGCGTTGCGGCGGCCGGCGGCCACCGCCGCCACGTGCGTGCCATGACCGTAGGCGTCGGGAACCGGCGACGAACTCCAGTTGATCGAGCTCTCGAATGCCTGCCGCTCGGCGCTGCCCGGCGCCATGGCCGATGCCGCCAGTGCGCTGCTGGCCTTGCCCACCAGGCTGACCTGGCGCACCACGCGGCTGACGCCGTTGGCATTGACCAGGTGCTGGTGCTGGGCCATCACGCCCGAGTCGAGCACCGCGATGCCCACGCCGCTGCCATCCAGCCCGGTGTAGCTGGTGGTGCTGGTGGTGGTGCGCACATTGCTGGACGACGCGCCGGTGACGTTCTCCAGCGTGCTGGCGGCGCGTCGCGTGGTGCGGTTGGGCGAGATCGACTCGACGTCGCTGCGCTCGTCGATCACGCGCATGGCCCGGGTGGGCAGCGTCACCGACAGCGCCTGCACCGACGAGAAGCGCGCGTGCACCACACCACCCAGCCGCTCGATCTGAGCGCGCAGCGCGCGCATCTCGGGATCGGTGGAATTGCTGACGATCACCGCATCCACCAAACGCTGGCCGCCGCGGCGGCGCACCCAGCGGTGGTTGGGCGCCATCGGCGCCGCCACAGCGATCTCCAGGTCCTTGGCCACCTTGCGGTGCTTGCCCTGCCCGCCGGCCTGCACCCCCAGCGTGGCGGCCAGCGCCAGCGAGGACAGCAGCAAGACGAACACAGCGCGCATGCGGCGCTCGATCAACACGATAAATGACGTCAGAAAACCCATGACATGGTCCTTTTGATTCGACAAGAAGGTGTTACAGCCACCCCCTTGAACAGATGGTCGCGATGATCGTGACAAACCGTGTCGCGCGGTGAATTCGGCAAAAACCAGCGTGCGTTTCTGGGCGTGAAAAGATCACGACACCGGGCTGCTTTCAGACCGCTCGGCGCGCCGAACACGAACTTGAGCACCAGCTTCGTGACGGGCTGCACATCCTGCCGCGGGATTCGGGCGCCGCCGACCGGGAGGCCATCGATGCCAGGGCGCGGCACGCGGCTGGCGTGGGGCGCTTGCGCATCCGCTCAAGCCTGCCGGCCAAAGCGCCGATAGCAAAGCCCAGGGACCGCATGGCGCACGGGCCCGCTGGCACGCGGGCCTCAACCGCCACGGGCACCCCCACCGGAGATCACGTCCATGACACCCACCCCCCTGTTGCGGCCGCTGCCCGGTGCGGGCCTGCGCCGGCGTGTTGCGCTGGCCCTGCCGGTGGCCGCCTGGCTGGGCGGCCTGTGCACCACCAGCCGGGCCGCCGGCCCGGTGCTGCTGGGCGGCACCGGCTCCGGCGTGGCGGTGCTGCGCCGCGTGCTGGACGGCCAGGCCGCGCCGTTGTCGGTGGTGCCCAACCTGGGCAGTGGCGGCGGCCTCAAGGCCCTGGCCGCTGGCCAGCTGGACCTGGCGATCGCCTCACGCCGGCCGAACGCGGCCGAGCGCGCCGCCGGCCTGGTCGAGCGGGAGGTGTTCCGCTCGCCGCTGGTGTGGGCGGTGAACCCCGACGTGGCCGTGCGCCAGGCCACCCGGGCCGAGTTGGTGGCGCTGTACCAAGGCCACCGCACCACCTGGTCCGATGGCCGGCCGGTTCGGCTGGTGCTGCGGCCCGAATCCGACATCGACACGCTGTTGCTGCGTGCGCTGGGGCCAGAGATGGACGCAGCCATCAGCGCCGCCAGTCGCCGCCCGGGCATGACGGTGGCGTTGACCGACGACGAAGTCGCGCTCGACATCGGCCGCATCCCGGGTGCGCTGGGCACCGTCACGCTGGGCCTGGTGCTGGCCCAGGATCACACGCTGCCACTGCTGACGGTGAGTGACCTGCCGGCCAGCGACGCCGCGCTGGCCGCTGGACGCTACCCGCTGGTCAAGCGCTTCTACCTGGTGACGCGCGCCCGCAGCACGCCCGAGGCGGCCGCCGTGCTGCAGGCGGTGGCCTCGCGGGGCACGGCCGAGCGCCTGGCCCGCCTGGGCTGCCAGGCGGTGGGCACGGCATGACACTGCTGGGACGACGTCGGTCTGCGGCGGGCTGGCTGGAGCGCCTGGCCTGGGTGCTGGTGACGCTGGTCGCGGTCGGCCTGCCGGCGGCGCTGTTCACGCTCAACATGAGCTACCAGCGCGGCGCGCTGGCCAGCATCGCCGCCGTGCGTGGCGACACCGTGACCCAGCGCATCAGCATCAATCCGCAATTCTGGCGCTTCGAGGAGCTGCGGCTGCTCGAACTGCTCAAGCGCAGCGTGCATCCCGACGACCTGGGCGACCGCTTGGCGATCCTGGACACCGATGGCCAGTTGGTGGCCGAGAACCGGCCCATCGCCGACCTCGCCTGGCCGGTGCTGGCGCAGCAGGTGCCGCTGCACGACGCCGGGCGGGTGGTGGCCCAGCTGAGCGTGCAACGCTCGATCCGCACCCCGCTGATGCACCTGGCCATGCTGATGGCCGCCTCCATCGCCACCGGCCTGCTGGTGCTGACCTACCTGCGCCGGCTGCCGCTGCGCGCGCTGCGCCAGGCCGAGGCCGAGCTGCAACACAAGGCCTATCACGACGCGCTGACCGGGCTCTACAACCGCGACGCCTTCCGCCAGCTGCTGGGCCGTGCGGTGGTCCGCGCCGCCCAGACGCCAGGCCAGCTGGCCGTGCTGTTCATCGACCTGGACCGCTTCAAGGCCATCAACGACACGCTGGGCCACGATGCCGGCGACGAAGCGCTGTGCGGCGTGGCCCGCCAACTGCGCGCCGGCGTGCGCGCGGGCGACGTGGTGGCGCGGCTGTCGGGCGACGAGTTCGCGGTGCTGATCGAGGGCCTGGCCGACAGCCACCAGGCGGCGGCGGCGGCCGATGCGCTGCTGGCGCGCTTCGATGCACCGTTCGACCTCGGCGGCCGCCCCTGGCATTTGAGCTGCAGCATCGGGCTGTCGATCTTTCCGCAGCATGCGCAAGACCCGGACAGGTTGCTGGCCCATGCCGATACCGCGATGCTGCATGCCAAGAGCAGCGGCCGCAGCTCGCAGCGCGTCTACAGCGACGAGATGCAGGAAAGCGTGGCCAGCCGCGTGCACATCGAGGACGACCTGCGCGGCGCGCTGGGCCGGGGCGAGTTCAGGCTGCATTACCAGCCGCTGGTCGACCTGGCCAGTGGCCGCGTCGAGGGTGCCGAGGCGCTGCTGCGCTGGCAGCATCCGCAGCGCGGGCTGGTGCCGCCGGTGGAGTTCATCCCGATCCTGGAGGACCTGGGCCTGATCCACGCGGTGGGCGAGTGGGTGCTGAACGAGGCCTGTCGGCAGATGGGGCGCTGGCGGGCCACGGGCAGCAGCGTGCGGTCGGTGTCGGTCAACGTCTCGGCGCTGCAGTTCGGCCGCGGCGCCGGGTTTGTCGACCAGGTACGCCAGGTGCTGCGCGCCACCGCGCTGCCGCCGGCACTGCTGCAGCTGGAACTGACCGAAGGCATCCTGATGTCCGACAGCGAGCGCAGCGTGGCGGTGCTGGACGACCTGCGCCTGCTGGGCGTGTCGCTGGCGATCGACGACTTCGGCACCGGCTACTCGTCGCTGTCCTACCTGCGCCGCTTTCCGGTGTCGACCTTGAAGGTGGACCGCTCCTTCGTGCGCGACATGTGCACCGACCCCAAGGACGCCAGCATCGTCAGGGCCGTGGTGCAGTTGGCGCACAGCCTGGGGCTGACGGTGGTGGCCGAGGGCATCGAGACGCCGGCCCAGCTGGCCGAGTTGCGGGCGCTGGGCTGTGACAGCGGCCAGGGCTACCTGCTGGGGCGTCCGGTGGCGGCAGCGGCCTTCATGGTCGATGCGGCGGTGCTGACCGACGCGAGCGTCGCCGCCGCGCTTCAGCCGGCTTGAGACGCACCCTCGCCGGCATCACCCGCCAACATCACCCGCCGGCAACTTCAGCGCGCTGCGCAACGCCGCCAGCGTGACCTGGCCGGTCCATGGCCGCCCGGCCCACAGGCCGGCCGCCGGCAGGCCCGGCTCGCCCAGGCCATCCAGATCGGCCAGCACCGGCGGCAGCGCATCCGTGCGGCTGTAGCGGCTGCGCGTGGCCAGCACCGGCAGGCCGGCGGCGCACGCCGCGCGCGCACCCGGGGCGGAGTCCTCGATCGCCAGGCCATCGCTGGCCGGCAGGCCCAGCCGCTGCAGCACCCAGTGGTAGATGTCGGGCGCGGGCTTCTTGCGCGGCACCACGTCGCCCGCGCCGATGCAGGCAAACCAGCCGCTGCTGTCCGGCCCCAGCGTGGCGTGCAGCAGCGCGTCGACGTTGGCCGGCGAGGTGGTGGTGGCGATCGCCAGCGTCAGGCCCTGCGCGCGCGCCTCGTCCAGCAGCCGCCGCACGCCCGGGCGCAGCGCCACCCGGCCCTGCGCGACCAGGGCGACGTAGACCGCCGTCTTGCGTGCGTGCAGCCGCGCGATGCGCTGCGCGGCATCGGGTGCAGCGGCCGCGGCGGCATCCAGCCGCTGCCACCAGGACAGCATCCGCTCCTTGCCGCCGGTGATGGCCAGCAACTCGCGGTAGCGCGCCTCGTCCCAAAACCAATCCAGGCCCTCGTCGGCAAAGGCCTGGTTGAAGGCCACGCGGTGGCCATCGTGCTCGGTCTCGGCCAGCGTGCCGTCGACGTCCCAGATCAGCGCGCGCAGCATGGCGGCGGCGCGCCTCAGGCCGATGCGGCGCCGGCCTTCAGCGCGGCGATGGTGGCGGCCCAGTCGGCGCTGCCGAACACCGCCGAGCCGGCGACGAAGGTGTCGGCACCGGCCGCGGCGATGGCCGCGATGTTGTCGGGCTTGACGCCGCCGTCCACCTCCAGCCGGATCGCGCGGCCAGTGCGCGCGGTGTAGGCGTCGATGCGCTGGCGCACCTCGGCCAACTTGGGCAAGGTGGCGGGGATGAAGCTCTGCCCGCCGAAGCCGGGGTTCACGCTCATCAGCATCACCAGATCCAGCTTGTCCATCACGTGATCGAGCCAGTTCAGCGGCGTGGCCGGGTTGAACACCAGCCCGGCCTGGCAGCCTTGGTCGCGGATCAGCGCCAGCGTGCGGTCGACATGGCGGCTGGCCTCGGGGTGAAAGCTGATCAGCCCCGCACCGGCCTTGGCGAACATCGGCACCAGCGCGTCCACCGGCTCGACCATCAGGTGCACGTCCATCAGCGCGCGGCCCGCATAGGGCTTGAGCGCCTCGCAGATCATCGGACCGAAGGTGAGGTTGGGCACGTAATGGTTGTCCATCACGTCGAAGTGGATCCAGTCGGCACCGGCCTCGACGACACGCGCCACGTCGTCGCCCAGGCGGGCGAAGTTGGCCGACAGGATGCTGGGGGCGATGACGGTAGGCTGGCGCATCCCGTTCCCCTTCAGGCCGCCTGGCGCAAGGCGGCATCGGCCTTGGCATAACGCGCGGCCAGCACGGCCAGCGGCTGCACCACGATCTTGCTGGCCTGCCCGGCGCAGCCAAAGGCCTCGAAGCGGTCCTGGCACACCTGGCGGGCGGCGGCGGTGGCGGCCTTCAGGAAGGCACGCGGGTCGAACTCGTCGGGTTGGGTGAACATGGTCTTGCGCATCGCACCGGTCATCGCCAGGCGGATGTCGGTGTCGATGTTGATCTTGCGCACGCCGCTGCGGATGCCGCGCACGATCTCGGCGACCGGCACGCCGTAGGTCTCGCG
>Ga0155495_1038_pt1 | contig 34084 bp, 28 predicted proteins | sample RifCSPhighO2_12_FD_107153 | JGI IMG/M metagenome (GOLD analysis project Ga0155495, IMG submission 107153) | Burkholderiales bacterium RIFCSPHIGHO2_12_FULL_69_20
GCCGCCGGCATGAACGCCACCGAGAAAGTGGTGCTGCGCGCGCTGATCGACCGCATCCGCAACGACGGCCGCACCATCCTGCTGATCGAGCACGACGTCAAGCTGGTGATGGGCCTGTGCGACCGCGTCACCGTGCTCGACTACGGCAAGCAGATCGCGGAGGGCACGCCCCACGACGTGCAGCGCAACGACAAGGTGATCGAGGCCTATCTGGGCGCCGGCCACAAGGCACATTGATCATGGCAAACAACAACGACGTATTGCTCGAAGTGAGCGGCCTGAAGGTGGCCTATGGCGGCATCCAGGCCGTCAAGGGCGCCAGCTTCCAGGTGCGCCAGGGTGAGCTGGTCTCGCTGATCGGCGCCAACGGCGCGGGCAAGACCACCACACTCAAGGCCATCACCGGCACCCAGCCGGCGGCCGACGGCGAGATCCGCTTCATGGGCCACAGCATCAAGGGCCAGGGCGCCTGGGATCTGGTCAAGCAGGGCCTGGTGATGGTGCCCGAGGGGCGCGGCGTGTTCAGCCGCATGACCATCACCGAGAACCTGCTGATGGGCGCCTACATCCGCGACGACGACGAGGTGCAGGCCGACATCGACAAGGTGTTCGCCATCTTCCCGCGCCTGAAGGAACGCGCGCTGCAACTGGCCGGCACGATGAGCGGCGGCGAGCAGCAGATGCTGGCGATGGGCCGCGCGCTGATGGCCCGCCCCAAGGTGCTGCTGCTCGACGAGCCGTCGATGGGGCTGTCGCCCATCATGGTCGACAAGATCTTCGAGGTGGTGGCCGACATCCACAGCCGCGGCACCACCATCCTGCTGGTCGAGCAGAACGCCAGCCGCGCGCTGGGCCTGGCCGACCGTGGCTACGTGATGGAATCCGGCCTGATCACCATGGATGGCGAGGCCAAGGCGCTGCTGAACGACCCCAAGGTGCGGGCGGCCTACCTGGGCGAATAGCGCCCGTTGGGCGCCGCGCCCTGCGGCAACCTCGCCCTTCGGTTTCGACAGAGGCAACCCTCCGGGAATCGGAAGGCCGGTTGTCGGCTTGGCGACATCCCGGTTCACGGCCGGCGCGACAGCATGTGCCACCCTGCCATCCTGGAGATTTGCCCATGCCCTCGCTGAACACGCCCCTCGCTGCCGACACGCCGGCCGGACCCTCGCGCCGCCAACTGGTGCTGGGCGCTGCTGCCACGGCCGCCGGCGCCATGCTGCCCGCTGCCAGCCAGGCCCAGGCGGCCTGGCCCAACAAGCCGGTGCGGGTGCTGGTGCCCTTCCCGCCGGGCGGCCTGACCGACGCCTATGCCCGCAGCTACTGCGAGTTCATGTCGCGCAAGTTCGGCCAGGCCTTCAACATCGAGAACAAGACCGGTGCCGGCGGCACGCTGGGTGCGGCTGAACTGGCCAAGTCGGCGCCCGACGGCCACACCCTGCTGATCAGCACCAGCACGGCGCTGTGGCAGGCCAAGGTGTTGTTCAAGAAGCTGCCCTACACGCCGGTGAAGGATTTCGACCCGATCGCGCTGTTTCCCAGCGGCGCGCTGCTGGTGGCCGTCAATGCCAACGTGCCGGCCAAGACGCTGCGCGAGCTGATCACCTTCGCCAAGGCCAACGCCACGGCCTGGGGCACCTACGGCGCCGGCTCCTGGGCCCACATGCTGGGTGACGTGCTGAACAAGAGCGAGAAGCTCAGCATGGTGGTGGCGCACTACCGGGGCGAGGCACCGATGCTGACCGACCTGATCGGCGGCCAGATCCAGGTGGGCGTGGGCAGCGTGCAGGGTGTCATGCCGCACATCCAGTCGGGCAAGCTGCGCGCCATCGGTGCCACCGGCAAGGTGCGCACGCCGCGCCTGCCCGATCAGACCACGCTGGTGGAGCAGGGCTTCACCGCGCCGGTGTTCGGCATGGAAGGCTTCTTGCCGTTTGCCGCACCGGCCGGCACGCCGCGCGACATCCTCGACAAGCTCTCGGCCGCCGTGCAAGAGGCTTCGGCCACGCCGCAGCTCAAGGCCCTGCGTGCGCAGTTCGGCATCCCCAATGTGCCGATGACCGACCCGGCCGAGGTGCGCAAGACCTGGGCCGCCGACTCGGCCGAATGGATCGCCCTGGCCACCGACCTGGGCATCACCCTCGACTGACGCTCACAGCCGCTGCAGCGTGATCGGCAGGCCGTCGCGCGGCTTGGCGATCGGCACCAGCTGGTAGGGCATGCGGTAGCCCTCGGGCACGCTGAAGCGGAACTGCCGCAGCACCTGGTGCATCACGCTCTTGACCTCCATGTCGGCAAAGTGCTGGCCGATGCACAGGTGCGCACCGCCGCCGAAGGGCAGGTAGGCGTAGGCATGCCGGCGGTGCTCGGCACGTTCGGGCGAGAAGCGCTCGGGGTCGAACGCGTGAGGCCGGGTCCACAGCGAAGGCATGTGGTGGGTGTGGATCGGCGAGATGCCCACCGGCGTGCCGCGCGGGATCTGGAAGCCGCCGAACTCGCAATCACGCGCGGCCTTGCGCGGGATCGAGGTCAGCGGCGGATACAAACGCAGCGACTCCTTCATCACCCATTCGGTGCGCTGATGGCCGGCCAGGTCTTCGTAGCGCAGCTGCGCCTCGGGCAGCGCCCGCGCGTCCTGGCGCAGCCGCTCCTGCCAGTCGGGGTGGCGGGCCAGGCAATAGAACATCGTGGTCAGCGTGGAGGTGGTGGTGTCGTGCGCCGCCATCATCAGGAAGATCATGTGGTTGACGACCTCGTCGTCGCTGAAGCGCTCGCCGTCCTCGCCGCGTGCATGGCACAGCTGGCTGAACAGGTCGGGCCCCTCGGTGGCGCGCTTCTCGGCCAGCTTGGCGCGCATCAGCGCCGCCAGAAAGTGGCGCGAGCGCACCCCGCGCCACATGCCGAACGGCGGCACCGGCTTGCGGATCAGCGCCAGCGAGGCGTCCACCGTGTCGATGAAGGCCTGGTTCATGCGGTCGGCCTCGGGCCCCAGCGCCATGCCCATGAACACCCGGGCGGCGATGTTCAGCGTCAGCGCCTTGATCTGCGGAAACACCTTCATGCCCCCGCTGGGCCAGCCGGCCACCACACGCTCGATCACCGGCCCCATGTCGGCCACGTAGCGCTCCATCGCCGCGCGCTTGAAGGCGCCCTGCATGATGCGGCGGTGGTGTTTGTGCGCCGGGTCGTCCATCGCCATGATGGCGCCCGGAAACACCGCGTCGATCCAGTAGGTCCAGCCGCCGCGGCTGCTGAAGTTGCCCTCGCGGTCATGCAGCACGAACTGGTTGGCCTCGGGGCCCAGCAGCGTGAGGGTCTCGAAGAAGGTGCGTGAGCGCACCACGTTGCCATGCACCTCCAGCGACTGGGCGTTGGCCAGCGGATCACGCAGAAACTTCGGCAGGTTGCCGACCAGCGGCAGGCCCTTGACCAGGGGAATGCTGTCGTAGGGGATGGCGCTCATTCGTCCGGGGACTCCAGCAGAGGGGTGAGGCAGCGTGCCGGCGTGGCACAGTGCGCCCATGCTCGCCTACCGACACGCCTTCCATGCCGGCAACCATGCCGACGTGCTCAAGCATGCCACGCTCGTGGCGGTGCTGCGCCACCTGAACGCCAAGGACAAGGCCTGGCGCCTGGTCGACACCCATGCCGGCGCCGGCGCCTATGCGCTGCATGCCGAGCAGGCGCAAAAGCACGCCGAATACAAGCAGGGCATCGCCCGCCTGTGGCAGGCCCCGGATCTGCCGCCGCTGCTGGACGACTATGTGGCGCAGGTGCGGGCCTTCAATGCGCATGAGGAGCTGGTGCTGTACCCCGGCTCGCCACGCTTTGCCCGCGCGCTGATGCGCCCGCAAGACCAGTTGCGCCTGTTCGAGCTGCACCCCACCGACCATGCCTTGCTGGTCGAGAACTTTGCCGGTGATCGCCAGGTGATGGTGCAGCGCGGGGACGGATTCGCGGGGCTCAAGTCGCAGCTGCCACCGCCCAGCCGGCGCGGCGTGCTGCTGATGGACCCCAGCTACGAGATCAAGACCGACTATGCCGAGGTGGTGACCGCGGCGCGCGAGGCGCTGACCCGTTTTGCCGAGGGCATCGTGATGGTCTGGTACCCGCAGATCGACCTGCGCGAATCGGCCCAGCTGCCCCAACGCCTGAAGGCCGTGGCCGACACCCAGGCCAAGAAGGGCTGGCTGCACACCCGGCTGACGGTGGCCGAGCCCAACGACCGCGGCTTCGGCATGCTGGGCAGCGGGCTGTTCATCATCAACCCGCCGCACACGCTGAAGCCGGCGCTGGGCCAGGCGCTGCCGGTGCTGGTGAAGCTGTTGGGGCAGTTTGCCGGCGCGGGGCACCGGCTCGAGGTGTCGGCCGGGCTTTGATCCGCGTGCTGCGTCAGCGGGGGCGGGCGGTGTTCAAACGCCGCACCGCGCGTGGTTTTCCGCAGCTCGAGCGCACCACCAGACGCGGCTGCAGCACCAGGTGCTCGACCGCATGGTCGGGCGCGACGATGCGCTCGCTCAGCAGCCGGCTGGCGGCGCGGCCGATGCAGTCCAGGTCGAAGGCCATGGCGGTGAGCGGCGGGTGGCACAAGGCGGCCTCGGCCACGTCGTCCAGCGCGATCACCGAGCAATCCCGGCCCGGCTCGATGCCCAGTTGGACCAGCCCCCGCAGCGCGCCGAAGGCGATCAGCGGGTCGACGCAGACCAGCGCGGTGGGCGGGCGGGCCAGTGCATGCAGCGGGGCCATCGCCAGATAACCGGCCTCACGCGTGGCCGGGCCAGGCAGCACCAGATCGGCGTCGGGCGTCTGGCCGGCTTCGGCCAACGCCGTCAAGAATCCGGCGAAGCCTTCGCGTGCGGCGATCGACAGTGGATCGAGGCCGACGAAGGCGATGCGCTGATGGCCCAGGGCCAGCAGATGCCGCGTGGCCATCGCCGCGCCCAGCCGGTGGTCACCACCGACGAAGTCGGTCGGCGCACCGGGCACATAGCGCAGCACCTGGACCACCGGCACGCGCCAGTCGCGCAGCCGCGCCACATGGGTCTTGGGCGTGCCCGCGGCGGGTGTCAGCAGCAGGCCTTCGACCTTGTACTCGCGCAGTTTTTCAAGAAAGCGCTGCTGGCGCGGCACCGATTCGGCGCAGTTGCCCAGGATCAGCAGGTGGCCCAGGTCCTGCATGGCCTGCTGCAGGCTGGCCGTCACCTCGGCCATGCAGGGGTTCACCAGGTTGCAGACCGCAACCCCGACCAGGTGCGAATGCTTGCTGCGCAACTGCCCCGCGCCGCGGTCGTAGACATAACCCAGATCACGGATGACATGCTGCACATGCGAGCGGGTGGCGTCGGCCACGCGCGGGCTGTCATTGAGCACCATCGACACCGTGCCGGTGGCCACGCCGGCCTCGCGGGCGATGTCCTTGAGCGTGATGCGTTTGGCGGGCGCGTGGATCACGGTGCGCAGGCGATCGGTGGTCGGCGCGCGCACATCACGCGGGCGGGACGGGCAGAGTGGCCGTGGCCGTGGCCGTGGCCGTGGCCGCGGTTGGCCGGGTGGGCACGAACGCATCCGAGAAACAGAACTGTTCGCCCAGGCCCTGCGCCATGAAGGCCGGCACCGCCGCCTCGACCATCTGCAGCGAGCCGCAGGCGTAGACCTCGTAGCCGCTCAGGTCGGGGTGGTCGGCCAGCATGGCCTCGTGCACGAAGCCGCGCCGCCCCGGCCAGGGGTCGTTGTCGGTGGCGGCCGACAGCACCGGGATGAAACTGAAGTTGGCATGCTCGCGCTGCCAGCGTTCGGGCAGCTCGCGCAGGTACAGGTCGCGGGCCTCGCGCACGCCCCAATACAGCTGCATCGGCCGGTTGATGCCGCGCCGGAAGGCGTCTTCGACGATGCTCTTGATCGGCGCAAAGCCGGTGGCGCCGGCGACGAACAGGATGGGCCGATCGCTCTCGCGCAACGTGAAGCGGCCCAGCGGCCCTTCGAACTCGATCGCATCGCCGACCCGCATGGTGGTGAACACCTGCGTGGTGAACAGGCCGCCGGGGATCAGCCGCACATGCAGCTCGATCAAGGCGTTGTCCTGCGGCTCGCTGGCGAACGAGAACGCCCGGCGCTGGCCGTCGGGCAGCAGGATGTTGATGTACTGACCGGCGGCAAAGTTGATGCGCTCGCCGCCGGGCAGTGCGATGTGCAGGCGCATCAGGTCGTCGGCCAGCTTGTCCATGGCCTCGATGCGGCCGCTCCAGCGGCGCAGCGTGGCCTCGGCGCCCAGGCTGGGCACGTCGACCTCGAGCTCGACGTCGTCCAGCGCCACGGCGCAGCACATCAGCGCCTGGCCGCGTGCGCGCATCGCCGCGGTCAGTGCCGCGCCCTGGTAGGGGCCGGGGTCGAAGCGGCCGTTGAGCACGGTGCACACGCACAAGCCGCAGCCGCCGGCACGGCAGTCGTAGGGCAGGGTCAGGCCGGCGCGCAGGCCGGCTTCCAGCACCGTCTCGCCGGCGCGTGCGCTGATCTGCACCGCACCGGGGTGCAGCGTCAGGTGCATCTGCTGGCGCGCGCCGCGCTGCGGTGGCAGCCAGGGCATCGCCAGCAGCAGCAGCGTACCGCCGCCCACCAGGCCCCACACGGCGCCCAGCGGCCAGAGGTAGATCAGCGGGTACAGCGCCAGCAGGATCCAGTCGAGCGCCAGCGTGGCCGGCGCCACCGCCAGGTTGGCCGCGCCGCCCTGGCTGGCCACCGGCAGCAGCAGGGCCAGGGCCAGCAGCATCACCGTCACGCCCAGCGTGATCGGCCGCGGTGGCAGCGTCTGGGCCTTGGGCACGCGCTGCACATGCACCCACATCAGCAGCAGGGTGACCAGCGGCACGCCGATGTGGATGAAGACCAGCAGCGAGAACAGCCGGTCGCTGACGCTGGCGGGGTAGATGAAGTTGCGGATCAGCGAGCCACCGAAGCCGGGCAGCCAGTCCATCCACTCGAAGCTGGCCTGGGTGACGAACTGCGCCAGGCTGTCCCAGGGCAGCATGTAGCCGTTGACGCCGGCCACGAAGACCAGCCAGATCAGCAGCACGCCGGTGAACCACGAGAACCAGCGGAAGCCACGCAGCCGGTCGAACGCGAAGTGGCGCAGCGCGTGCACCGTCATCGTGGCCACCAGCGCATCGGACGCATAGCGGTGCACGCTGCGCAGCACACCGCCGGCGAACCATTGCCCCTCGGTGAGGGCCTGCACCGAGCGGTAGGCGCCTTCGACGCTGGTGTCGAAGAAGGCGAACAGGTACAGCCCGGTGCCGCAGACCACCCAGAACAGGAAAAAGACCGTGGCGCCCAGGTGGTACAGCGGGTTCAGCGGGTCGCCGAAGGCGCGGTTGAACAGCGCCTCGGTGGCCATGAAGCCCGCCCGCAGGGCGCGCTGCAGGGCCCGCATCATCGGGGGGGCCGCATCGCTTTGATCACCACCACCACGAACAGCAGCCCGCCGACGATGGCCACCGCGCCGCCCAGCCCCATCAGGCCCATGCCGGCGATCTCGCCCGTGCTGCGCAGCACCTGCTCGCTGCCGGCCACCTTGCGCTGTACGCCGTAACCGCCCGACCAGACCAGGCCGACGATGTGCAGCAACTGGCCGGCGCCGTAGAGGAGGGGCTGCGTCACCGCCAGCCGGCCCTGCGGCGTGCCGTAGCCCAACTGCGGCAGCAGCAGGTAGACCAGGCCCATCAGCGCCAGCGTCACGCCGACGATGCAGCCGTGGTAATGCGCCGGGATCGTGACGTTGCTGCCGCCGATCATCAGCCCGATCAACCCGCCGGCGGCGAACAGCGCCATCGACGACCACAGCGCCGCGCGCAGCGGCCGGGCTGCTGCTGCCAGCTGGCGCATCGGCAGCATTGCCAGCAACACCGCCAGCGCCACCGGGAAGATGGCGATGCCGCCGCCCAGGCGCATCGCCCAGGTGTGCAGCGCCCGGTGCTCGACGCTGGCCACGTCGTGCGCCAGGTAGGCATAGGGCGTGATGAACACGCTGGCCAGCGCCAGCGCAAACAGCATCAGCACCACCCGCGGGCTCAGCGCGATGCGCGCGCCGCAGGCCTGCGCCAGCCACAGCCACGCCACCAGCATCGCCAGTGTCCAGGTGAACTGCAACGCATGGCCGACACCCCAGAACAGGATCTCGTAGTAGGCCTTGCCGTCGAGCTGGGTCGGCACCGTGGCCAGCGACCACAGCAGCGCCAGCAGCGCCACTGCGCTGGACACCACGCTGGCGTTGAGGCCGAAGCGCAGCGCTGCGGCGCCGTCGGGCGCGGGGCCGATGGCGCGGGCGGCCCACAGGCTGCGCAGCACCTGCAGCGCCGCGCCGGCGCCGAAGATCACCAGCCCGGCCTGGAACCAGGGGCTGGTGAGCACCGGGATGTAGTTGGCCATGATCGCGGTGCCGGGCTGCACGAAGGCGGCCACCGACATCAGCAGCGTGCCCCCCGCGCAAAGGCCCAGCGCGATCCAGCTGGCCGTGGCGCCGCGCGCCGAGCTGTTCAGGCTCCACAGCGCGCCGACGATGGCGGCAAACCACACCAGCACCGACAGGTCGACATGCACCACCAGCGCGATGCGGAAGAAATCCGCCGCCGGCAGCCAGGCGTTGATGCCCGGCGTGCGCGCCAGCACCAGCAGCACCGAGAACAGGCCCGAGACGATCAGCGCCAGCAGGCCCAGCCCCAGCCAGGCCCGGCCCAGCGCGCGTTGCTCGTCGCCGGCAATCGGCAGGCTGAAGTCGGCCGATGAGGCGGCCTGTTGGGCGGGCGCATTGGCGCCGGCAGCGTGCGACAAGGTGTTCATTGCAAGGTGATGCCACCGCGGGTGGCGTCGAAGTCGATGACCAGAACCTGCGCGGGTGCCAGCGTCACCGTGGCCTCGCGCTGGTAGGCGAAACCGGTGCCGCGTGCGTCGTCGTTGAGCCGCACGGCGATGCGTTGCTCACCGGCGGGCACCACCAGCCGCTGGTACACCGCCGATGCGCCATCGCGTGACAGCCCCGACGGCGCAGACGTGCGGCGCAGCGCCGGCTGGCCGCCGATGTCGACCTCCACCGTCACGGGCGAGCGTTCACGCGGGCAGCTGATCGGCGCGCGCATGTTGGGCGGCAGCTTGGCCAACTCGGCCTCACTGAGGCGGCGGCATTCGCCCAGCGGCTTGCCGGTGTGGCTGAAGCTGACCTTGATCAGCGCCTGGTCGGTGGCCAGGTGCCGGTAGGTGGGCCATTGCGAGAACACGCCGATCACCACGGCAAACAGCGCATAGAGCAAGCCCTGCGCGACCCACGCACCGGCCGACAGCGCCTTGGGCGGGCGGGTGGTTTCAGACATGGTGGACTTTCGGCAGCGGGTCGGTCGAGGGCTCGAGCTGGCTGACGCGCTGGCGCAGGCGGCGCAAGGCCGCTTGCAGCGGGCCGGCCTCACCGGATTCGCCCGCGTCGGCCCAGGCCACTTCAAGCCGATGCTGCGGCACCTCGGCGCGCAGATGGGGTTCACGCTCGCCGCGCAGCCGTTGTTCGGTCCACTGCTGGCCCAGGCGGTATTCGCAGCCGCCCGGGCGGCAGGTGCTGACCAGCACGCCGGCAGCGCCGTCGCGCAAGGCGTATTCGACGAACGAGGGCGGCAGCATGCCGGTGCATTCGAGGCTGAAGCGGGCGATATCGTCGCCGGCCAATGGGGCCAGCGCCGCGCCCTGGGCGCAGCCGAACACCACGATGGGTCGTGGCGCCTTCAACGTGGCCAACTGCTGCTGCAGATCGCGGCGCAGGGCACCGATGGGCGCCGCCGGCAGGTCGATGCCGGTGACCAGATCGGCGGCGCTGCGAAACGGCGTCGACGATGGGCAGGCGCCGACGCAGATGCCGCAGGCGGTGCACAGGTCGGCATCGACCACCGCGATCTGCTTGCCGGCCTTGCCGTTGGGGTGCGGCGCCATCGTCACCGCGGCAAACGGGCAATCGACGAAACAGCGTCGGCAGCCGTTGCAGTTGGCCGGGTCGACCACCGCCACCGGCGCCGGGGCCGGCTGCGGCAGGAAGGGCAGCACCGACAGCAGCGCCAGCAGCGCGGCCACCAGGGCCCAGGCGGCGGCCGGCGAGGTGGCCTCGGCCAGCGGATGGATGAACAGCAGCGCCCAGTCCAGCCGCAAGGCCTGCGGCACGGTGGCCAGGTTGGCCGGCGCATGGCTGCTGACCGGCTGCAGCAGGGCCAGTGCCAGCAGCGTGACCAGCAGGCCCAGGCTGAGCGCACGCGGCGGCCAGACGGCGGCGCGGGTCAGGCGCTGGATGTGGAACCACAGCGTGAACAGCAGCAGCAGCGGTGCCCCCAGGTGCACGAAGACGAACAGCGAGAACAGCCGGTCGCTGACCGCGCCCTCGGTGAGAAAGTTGCGCGCCAGCGGCGTGGCCAGCAGCGGCAGTGCGTCCAGCCACTCGGCGGTGGCGATGGCCGAGTACTGGGCGAGCTGATCCCAATGCAGCCAGAAACCGCCGATCGCGCTGATGAACACCAGCGCGATGGTCGGCACGCCGGTCAGCCAGGCATGGCGGCGCGCGCCGCGGTAGTGCCGCAGCAGCCACTCACGCCCCAGGTGCGCAGCCAGCAGGATGACGAAGGCATCGGCCGCATAGCGGTGCAGGCTGCGCAGCACGCCGCCGGCCCAGGGCTGGTGGCGACCCAGGTCGACGATCGACGCATAAGCACCGGCCACCGAGGTGTCGATCACGGCATAGACGTAGATGCCGCTGACGGCCAGCAGCCAGAACACCAGGAAGCCGAGTGAACCCAGATGGCGCAGCGGGCTCAGCGCCGCGCCGAAGGCGGCATCGAAGCCATGCTCCAGATGGCGCCATGCGGCCAGGGCCGGCGGCGGTGGTTCACGGTCTTGCCACATGGAGCCGGGTGCCGCGGCGCTGTCGCCAGCGGTCGAGCAGCAGGTAGGTGAGCACGGTGATGAAGAAGCCCAGGCCGCCGACCACCTCGAGGATCAGCTTGTAGTCGTAGCGGTAGGCGCCGGTCTCGGGGTCGTACACGGTGCACAGGATGCGCACGCGCTCGATCAGTGTTTCGATCGCCCGGCCAGGCGCTGCCGGCGCTGCATTCAGCAACTGGCGCAGCGGCTCGCCCAGCGCGGCGGCGTTGAGGCGGTCGCCATACACCTGGCTGTGGATGCGGCCACGGGCGTCGACGATGGTCACGCCCAGCAGGTGGTCGAAGCCCGCGGGCGTGGCCTGGTAGCTGAAGCCGAAGTTCTGCGTCAGCGCATCCACCGCGGCGCCGGGCGGGCTGAGGAAGGCCCAGTTCGGGTAGACGATGCGCTGCTGCGCGGCAAAGGCGCGCAGCGCGGTGGGGGAGTCGAAGGGCTGGTTGAAGCCGATGCTGACCACGTTGAACTGGTGCGGGCCGAACACCTTGTCCAGGCCCTTCACCGCCTCGTGCAGCGCCCGCGTCTGGGTCGGGCAGATCTGGAAGCAGCCGGTGTAGATGAAACTGACCAGCAGCGGCTTGCCGCGAAACTGCGACAGCCGCACCGGGCGCTCGGCGGTATCGAGCAGCGGCGCATCGATCACCGGGCGGCCGATGGCGGCCTGGCTGATGCGCAGGGCCAACGCCTCGTCCAGCTTCGAGGTCTGGTCCGCGAATGCGGCGCTGCCGGCCGTCAGCGCGGCGAGCATTGCTGCCGGCAACGCGGCCCGCAGCAGGGCCTGTTCAGCGCAGCGCGGCATCGACAGCCACTGCCGCGAGCAGTGCGCTCAACTGCACCATCGAGCCGAAGAAGGCCGCCATCGCGGTGGCGCGGCTGGGCGCGCGGGCCAGCCGCCAGGTGCGCAGCAGTAAGTAGCCCCCCCCGGCCAGCGCCCCGACCAGCACCACCGGGCCGGCGCCGAACAGCACCGGCAGCAGCGACACCGCCACCAGCACGATGGCGTTGGCATGCACGATGCGCGCCGCGCGTGGCACGCCCACCACCACCGGCAGCATCGGCACGCCGGCGGCGGCGTAGTCGTCCTTGCAGGCGATGGCCAGGCTCCAGAAGTGCGGGGGCGTCCACAGCAACAGCGCCAGCGCCAGCAGCCAGGGCAGGGGCCCCAGCGTGGGGTCGACCGCTGCGGCACCGGCCAGCACCGCAAAGCTGCCCGACAAACCGCCCACGACGATGTTCAGCCAGGTGCGGCGCTTGAGCCACAGCGTGTAGACGACGCCGTAGGTGAACGCGCCGAGGAAGATGAAGAACGCTGCCAGCGGGTTGATCACCCACGCCGTGGCGCCCACCGACAGCGCCAGCATCAGCGCGATCAGCAGCAGCCAGCCCGGCGAGGTTTTCAGCGCTCCGCTGGCAAACGCACGCTTGCGCGTGCGCGCCATCTGCCGGTCACTGTCGGCTTCGACGAACTGATTGAACGCGCCCGCGGCCGCCGAGGCCACCAGCACCGACAAGGCCAGCACCAGCACCTGCCAGAGGCTCAAGCCACGACCGGGCGTGATGGCCAGCCCGGCCAGCGCGCTGATCATGATCAGCACGCCGATGCGCAGCTTGAAGATGCCGATCACCGTGCGGGCGATCCCGGGGGCGGCGCGCGGCGCCGTGACGACGGTTGTGTTCATCGCGGTTCTCCCCGTGCATCAACTCAGGCCCCACAGCGTGGACAGGTACTTCCAGTTGATGAAGTAGTAGAGGATGAAGGCCAGCAGGAACACCATCGCCAGCGAGAAGGTGCCGGGTGCGGCAAAGCCCATCGAGCCGGTGGTCTGCACCGCCACCGTGGGTGCGGTGCGCGGGATCGGCGTGAACTTCGGGCTGACGTTGCCGGTGTCCAGCCGCTTGCCGAACAGCAGCGAGCCGACGGTGATCAGGATGTAGAAGCCACCGCTGACGATCGCCGCGATGCCCGCGATGCCCACCAGGCCCATCATCAGGTAGGCCGCGCCGGGCCATTCATAGGCCAGTGCGTGGCCCTGGAAGGCCATGTCCCAGTGCCGCCGCGAGACCCCCAGCGTGCCCGCCCCCATCATCACCAGGCAGAAGAAGTACATCGAGAAGCCGAACAGGTAGGGCTGCCACTGCGCCAGCTTGGGCAGGATCATCTCGCGGCGGAACAGCACCGGGATCAGGTAGTAGGTCAGCGCCATGAAGGTCAGCGTGGTGCCCACCACCACCGTGGCATGGAAGTGCCCCGGCACGTAGATGGTGTTGTGGATGATCATGTTGAGCTGCTCGGTGCCCATCATCACGCCCGAGATGCCACCCAGGAAGCCGAAGCCGATGATCGAGATGAACACCCCGGAGAAGGTCGGGTTGCTCCACGGTGCCTTGCGCAGCCACTCGAACAAGCCCTTGGTGAAGCCCTTCTGGCGCTGCGCCACTTCCATCGCGCCGGGGATGGTCAGGCCGTGGATCATCGAGGCCAGCACCGCGAAGTACATGAAGTAGCTGGTGTTGACGACCTTCCAGCCGGTGGACAGCCCCGGGTCGGCCAGCAGGTGGTGCGCGCTGGCCAGTTGCAGGAACAGGATGTAGAGCAGGAAGGCCGAGCGGCTGACACGCTCGCTCATCGGCTTGGCACCGAAGGCCACCGCCGCCACCAGGTACCACACCGAGATGTGCGCCGCCACGTTGATCTGCTGCGACGAGTGGCCGAAGGCCCACCAGATCGTGCGGTAGATCAGCGGGTCGACCTCCTTGACCCAGCCGATGGCCATCAGGTAGGTGGGGATCAGGATGATCGCGCCCGAGGCGATGGTGAACACCGCGATGATCGCCGCCGTGATGGCGCCGAAGGTGACCAGCGGCACCGAGCCCTGGTAAGTCTTGTCGCGCTTGGCGATCACCAGCGTGCCGAAGAAGACAAAGCAGGCGATCAGCGCGCCGACGGCGAACAGGATCAGCCCGGCGTAGAACGACGGTGCGGCCATCATTGGCACGTACGAGGTCATCATCACGCTGGAGCCGCCGTCGAACACGGCCAGGTTGTTCATCACCGCGCCGATCAGCATCAGCGCAAACGCGGCCCAGGCGATGTTGGGCGTGGCGATGCGACATCGCAGCAGCGTGGAGGAACAGAAATAGAGGATCGCGATCTCGAAGAAGATGATCCAGAAGATCAACATGTCGATGCCGTGGGCCGTGAGCACCATGTAGAAGGTGTCGGCCTGCAGCCAGTGGATGGCCGGCCAGCGCGTCAGCGCGATGCCGATGGCCAGGATGCCGCCGATCAGCAGGAACACCACCGCCGTGACGGCGTTGGCGATCATCAGCTTCTCGGCATGCGCCTCGAACTGCAGCCCTGAACGCGGGCAGGTGCGGTAGCTTGTGTTTGCCATGGGTGCCTCCGGCCTACTTGACGTACAGGCGACCGACCATCGTGTGATGGTTGATGCCGCAGAATTCGTTGCACACCACCGAGTAGGTGCCTGCCTGGTTGGGCGTCACGGTGATCACGTGCTCGAAGCCCGGCACGATCTGGATGTTGATGTTGGCGGGCTGCAGCGAGAAGCCGTGGTTGTAGTCCAGCGACGTGAGGTGCAGCTTGTAGGTCTTGCCCTTCTCCAGTTCGATGATGGGCCAGAAGCTCCACAGCCGCGCGATCATGTAGACGTCGCTGCCGGGCGGTGGCGCGACCACCGGCGTGTTGTCGGCCGTCTCGGTGCGCACGGTGTACTTGTCGACCACCGCCTGGGCCTTGGCGGTGAACTTCTCCGGCGTGGTGCGGTAGGTCTCGGTCGACAGGTTCTGTTTGCCCCAGACATGCCAGCCGACCATCATGGCGAACATCACCAGGCACCAGATCAGCGCAATCGCGATCCAGGTGCCTTCGACGCGGTCGATCGGGTGCCGGTACCAAAGTCGCTCGGCGGGCGGGAGGATGGCGCTCATGGCGATCTCCTACTTGGCCACGGGCAGCGTGAGGATGTCGACCACCCCCCACAGCGTGTAGACCAGCATGGGCACCATCACCCCGATGAACAGCAGCAGGAACGGGTTGTCCAGCAACTGCTGCATCCAGGGCACGGGGGCCGTGTCGTCGTCGTTGGGTAGCGGGCTCATGGAGTCTCCTTTTCTGGCTTTGTCGACAGCGGCCCGACAAGGACCACCCGGCGGCCATTCTGTTGAGCGCACCCCAAAGATGTACTTGATCTACTTCAATGATTGCGGGTTCTTGCAGTGCACAAGAAGGCCGCGGCCATAGCATCGGCGCACCCCATCCAGCCCCGAGGTTTTGACGATGAAACACCTGCACCGCCTGGCCTGGATCAGCCTGCTGTCACTCGTGCTGGTGGTGGGGCTGAGCGCCTTCATGCGACACGTGGCGACGGGCCTCGGCTGCCAGCCCTGGCCGACCTGTCATGCCCAGTATTCGGGTATGTCCGGGGGCGCCAGCAGCCTGGCGGTCAGCGTCGCGCGCCTGCTGCACCGGGTGGTGGCCACCGGCACCTTGCTGCTGGCCATCACGATGCTGGTCATCGGCCTGCGGGCGGGCCCCCGTGGGCGGCGCGAGGCGGTGCTGGCGGCGCTGCTGCTGGTTCTGGCGCTGGGCCTGGCGGTGCTGGGCGTGTTCACCGCCGGGTCGCGCCTGCCGGCGGTGGCGCTGGGCAACCTGCTGGGTGGCTTCATGATGCTGGCCGTCGCCGCCAGGCTGGTGGGGCCGCCGGCGGCGCCGGGTTTGGGGGCGGCGGCGGCCGGTGTCGCGGTGCTGCTGGTGGCGCAGAGCGCGGGCGGCGCGCTGGTCAGCGCATCGCAGGCCGGGCTGGTCTGCAACGACCTGCGGGCCTGCGCCGAGTTGGCCCGCGCCGCGGGCTGGCCCTGGCAGGCGCTGAACCCGTGGTTCGCTGCCGGTCTGCCGCCCGTCGACGGCGCCTTGGTGCAGGGGCTTCATCGCCTTGCTGCCATCGTCGTCACGCTGGCGGTGGCGGCGCTCGGCTGGCGGGCGCTGCGCGCGGGACGTCGACCCGAGGGCTGGGCGCTGCTGTTGCTGCTGGCCTTGCAGGCGGTGCTGGGCCTGGTGGTCGGCAGCATCGGCCTGCCGCTGTGGGCGGTGCTGCTGCACAACCTGGCCAGTGCGTTGCTGCTGGCGCTGGTGGTCAGGCTGATCTAGCTGCCACGCAGGGACCATGCGCCTCGGGCGTTGATCCGGCCGGGGGCGACCCAGCTTCTAGAATGCCGCACCGACCGAGGACAAATCCCGATGAGCATCAAGAGCGACCGATGGATCCGCCGCATGGCCGAGCAGACCGGCATGATCGAGCCCTTCGAGCCGGGCCAGGTGCGCCAGTCGGCCGATGGCCACAAGATCGTCAGCTACGGCACCAGCAGCTACGGCTACGACGTGCGCTGCGCGCGTGAGTTCAAGGTCTTCACCAACGTCTACAGCACCGTGGTCGACCCGAAGAACTTCGACGAGAAGAGCTTCGTCGACATCGAGAGCGACGTCTGCATCATCCCGCCCAACAGCTTTGCGCTGGCGCGCACGGTCGAGTACTTCCGCATCCCGCGCAACGTGCTGACCATCTGCCTGGGCAAGAGCACCTACGCGCGCTGCGGCATCATCGTCAACGTGACGCCGTTCGAGCCCGAATGGGAAGGCTTCGTGACGCTGGAGTTCAGCAACACCACGCCGCTGCCGGCCAAGATCTACGCCGGCGAGGGCTGCGCGCAGGTGCTGTTCTTCGAGAGCGACGAGGTCTGCGAGACCAGCTACAAGGACCGCGGCGGCAAATACCAGGGCCAGCGTGGTGTGACGCTGCCCAAGACCTGAGGCGCCTGCCAGGCGCCCGCCGGAGACAACGATGAAGTGGGAAGGCCAGCGCCAGAGCGACAACGTGGAAGACCGACGCGAGAGCGGCGGCGCAGGCCTGGGCGGGCTGGGTGGCGGCGGTGGCCGCCGGGTGGGTGGCCGTGGCATCGGCCTGGGCACCGTCGCCATTGCGCTGTTGGCGGGCTGGATCTTCGGCATCAACCCGCTCACGGTGCTGGGCCTGCTGGGCGGCGGTGGCCTGTCCGAGCCCGCGCCGCAGGTGCAGCAGGCGCCGGCGGACCGGGCATCGGTGCGCGACCCGATGGCGATGTTTGTCTCCACCGTGCTGGCCGACACTGAAGACGTGTGGGGCGAGTTGTTCAAGGCCCAGGGTGGCGCCTACCAGCAGCCCAAGCTGGTGCTGTTTCGCGGTGCCACGCCCACCGCCTGCGGCACCGGCCAGTCGGCGATGGGGCCGTTCTACTGCCCGGGTGACCAGAAGGTCTACATCGACCTTGCCTTCTACCAGACGCTGCGCGACAAGCTGGGTGCGCCCGGCGATTTTGCGCAGGCCTATGTCATCGCCCACGAGGTGGGGCACCATGTGCAGAACCTGCTGGGCATCACCGAGAAGCTGGACGCCCAGCGCGGTCGCATCCCCGAGGTGCGCATGAACGCACTGTCGGTGCGGCTCGAACTGCAGGCCGATTGCCTGGCCGGTGTGTGGGCGCACCATGCGCAGCGCTCGCGGCAGGTGCTGGAGCAGGGCGATGTCGACGAGGCACTGAACGCCGCCGCACAGATCGGCGACGACAAGCTGCAACGCCAGTCATCGGGTGCGATCCGGCCCGAGAGCTTCACCCACGGCAGCAGCGCGCAGCGGGTGTCGTGGTTCAAGCGCGGGCTGAGTGGTGGCCGCATGGCCGACTGCAACACCTTCGACGCACGCCAGCTCTGAGAAGCTGTGAACGAACCCGACATGCCCGCTCATCCCGGCCAAGCGACCCCACTCGTCGTTGCAAATGCTCGCCATAGCCCGAGCTATGGCTGCGCTTTGCGCCTAGATTGGGGCCGCCTGGCCGGTCTGCTCGGTCACGCCAGGTTCATTCACCGCTTCTGAGCTTGCGCCGACAGGCCCGTCGCCCGTCGAGAGCGGGGTAAAAACGGGGCTGTGCCGCTGCTTCAGGCGGCTGGAGGTGAAGCATGACCGTCCCGTCCCACGCCCATGAACGCATGCTGGCGCTGCGCAGCGCCGGCAAGGGCAAGGTGGTCAGCGCCGCCGAGGCGGTGGCGCTGCTGGCCGATGGCGACATGCTGGCCACCGGCGGTTTTGTCGGCATCGGCTTTGCCGAGAACCTGGCGGTGGCGCTGGAAGCGCGTTTCCTGGCCAGCGGCGCGCCGCGCCACCTGGGCCTGGTGTATGCCGCCGGCCAGGGCGACGGTGCGCACCGCGGCCTCAACCACCTCGGCCATGCCGGGCTGGTGGGCCGGGTGATCGGCGGCCACTGGGGCCTGGTGCCGGCGCTGCAGAAGCTGGCGGTGGCCAATGAGATCGAGGCCTGGAACCTGCCGCAGGGCGTGATCTCGCACCTCTTCCGCGACATCGCCGCGGGCAAGCCCGGCCACCTCAGCAAGGTGGGGCTGGGCACCTTCGTCGACCCGCGCCACGGCGGTGGCGCCGTCAATCATCGCAGCACCACCGAGCGGGTGCGGCTGATGCCCATCGATGGCGAGGACTACCTGTTCTACAAGGCCTTCCCGATCGACGTGGCCTTCATCCGCGGCACCACCGCCGACACCGACGGCAACATCACGATGGAGCGCGAGGCGCTGACGCTGGAGGCGCTGGCCATCGCGATGGCGGCACGCAACTCGGGCGGCATCGTCATCGTGCAGGTTGAGCGGCTGGCCGAGGCGCATTCGCTGAACCCGCGGCAGGTCAAGATCCCCGGCGTGCTGGTGGATTGCGTGGTGGTGGCCGAGAAGCCCGAGTACCACCCGCAGACCTTTGCCGAGCCCTACAGCGCCGCCTTCGCCGGCGAGGTGCGTGTGCCCGCGAGCGAGGTGCTGCCGATGGCACCGGGCCCGCGCAAGGTGATTGCGCGCCGCGCCGCGCTGGAGCTGCGCCCCAACCAGGTGGTGAACCTGGGCATCGGCATGCCCGAGGGCGTGGCCGCGGTGGCGGCCGAAGAGCGGGTGATCGACCTGATCACGCTGACCGCCGAGCCGGGTGTGATCGGCGGCATCCCGGCGGGCGGGCTGAACTTCGGCGCCGCGGTCAACACCCAGGCCATCATCGACCAGCCCTACCAGTTCGACTTCTACGACGGCGGCGGGCTGGACATCGCCTTCCTCGGGCTGGCGCAGGCCGATGCCGAGGGCAATGTCAACGTCAGCAAGTTCGGCAAGCGGCTGGCGGGGGCGGGCGGCTTCATCAACATCAGCCAGAACGCACGCACGGTGGTTTTCGTCGGCAGCTTCGCCGCCGACGACAAGGCGGGCGGCAAGGGCCACCGCAAGTTCGTGCCTGAGGTGGAACACCGCACCTTCTCGGGCCGCGAGGCGCTGCGCCGTGGCCAACGGGTGTTGTACGTCACCGAACGCTGCGTTTTCGGCCTGCACGCGCGTGGCCTGGCGCTGCTGGAGGTGGCGCCGGGCGTCGATCTGCAGCGCGACATCCTCGACGCGATGGCCTTTGCGCCGGTGATAGCGGCGCCGCTGCCGTTGATGGACGCGGCGATCTTCCGCGACGAGGCCATGGGCCTGCGCGCGCGCTTGCTGCTGCTGCCGCTGGCCGATCGCTTTCACTTCGACGCCGCGCAGAACACGATGTTCATCAACTTCGAGCACCTGTCCATCAAGAACCGCTTCGACGTGGAGGCGGTGCGTGGCGCCATCGAGCGGCAACTGGCGCCGCTGGGGCAGAAGGTCTATGCCGTCGTCAACTACGACCACTTCTCGCTCGATCCCGACGTGGCCGACGACTGGGCGGCGATGGTGCGTGTGCTGGTCGACCGCCACTACCTGGCCGTGACGCGCTACACCACTTCGGGCTTCCTGCGCGCCAAGCTGGGCCCGGCGCTGGCCGCGCGCGGCGTGGCGCCGCACATCTTCGAGAGCGCTGGCGAAGCGCGCGCCGGGCTGCCCAACAGCTGAGCAGCGCGCGGCGTCATCCCGTATTTCGAAGGCCTGCCGCCACGCCGTTGATCGAGATGTGGATGCCGCGCTGCAGCCGCTCGTTGGCCGGGTCGCCTTCCTTGCGGTTGCGGTAGCGCCGCATCAGTTCCACCTGCAGGTGGTTCAGCGGGTCGAGGTACGGAAAACGGTGCTCGATCGAGCGCGCCAGCGCCGGGTTGCTCTGCAGCCGCCCGGGTTCGCCGGTGATCAGCGACAGCGTATCGTGGGTGCGCTGCCACTCGGCCTTGATCGCGCCGAAGATGCGCTTGCCCAGCCGCTTGTCCTCGACCAGTTCCACATAACGCGCGGCGATGCGCAAATCGCTCTTGGCCAGCACCATGTCCAGGTTGGACAACAGGGTGCGGAAGAAGGGCCACTGCTTGTGCATCTTCTGCAGCAGCTTCAGGCGCTCGTCGCGTCCGTCGGATGAGGCCCCGCTGCCCAGAAAGGTCTCGATCGCCGAGCCGAAGCCGCACCAGCCCGGCAGCGCCACCCGGCACTGGCCCCAGCTGAAGCCCCAGGGGATGGCGCGCAGGTCTTCGATCGCGCGCGTGGCCTTGCGGCTGGCCGGGCGCGAGCCGATGTTCAGCTCGGCGATCTCGCGGATCGGCGTGGCCGAGAAGAAGTAATCGGTGAAGCCGGGTGTCTCGTAGACCAGCCGACGGTAGGCGGCGTAGCTGGCCGCGCTGATGGCCGCGGCCGCATCGAGAAAGGCCTTGGGCGCACCCGACTTGCCGCCGGTCTGGCTGTGCAGCAGCGTGGCCTCCAGCGTGGCGGCCACCAGGGTCTCGAGGTTGCGCCGGCCGATCTCGGGGTTGGCGTACTTGCTGCCGATCACCTCGCCCTGCTCGGTCAGCCGGATCTGGCCGTTCACCGTGCCTGGCGGCTGCGCCAGGATGGCCTGGTAGCTGGGGCCGCCGCCACGCCCCACCGTGCCGCCACGGCCGTGGAACAGCCGCAGCGTGATGCCCCGCCCACCCTCGGCATCCCGCCGCAACGGACCGAACAGGCCCACCAGCGCCAGCTCGGCGCGGTACAGCTCCCAGTTGCTGGTGAAGAAGCCACCGTCCTTGTTGCTGTCGCTGTAGCCCAGCATGATGTCCTGCTCGCCGCCGCTGCGGATCACCAGCTCGGTGATGCCGGGCAGGGCGTAGAACGTGCGCATGATGGGCTCGGCCTGGCGCAGGTCGTCGATGGTCTCGAACAGCGGCACGACGATCAGCGCACTCACGGCGCCATCGTCCAACGTGCCAGTGACCAGGCCACACTCCTTCATCAGCAGCAGCACCTCCAGCAGGTCGCTCACGCTCTCGGTGTGGCTGATGATGTAGTGGCGCAGCGCCTCGCGGCCGTAGCGCGCCAGCATCAGCCGCGCGGTCTCGAAGATCGCCAGCTCACTTTGCGCCAGCTCGCTGTAGGCCGCGCCGTGCACCCGCAGCGCCCGGGCATCGTCGAGCAGGCCCAGCAGCAGCGCCCGCTTGGCGGCTTCGTCCAGCGACGCGTAGTCGCCGTGCAGGCGCGCGGTCTTCAGCAGCTCGGCCACCACGGCCTCGTGCTTGTCGCTGCTCTGGCGCAGGTCGACGGTGGCCAGGTGGAAGCCGAACACCTGCACCGCGCGCTTCAACGGCGCCAGCCGCGGCGCCACCAGCGCCTGGGCGTGGTGCGACTGCAGGCTGGCCTCGATCACCGCCAGGTCCGCCAGGAACTGCGCCGGGTTGGTGTACGGGTCTTGCGGCGTCACCGCGTGGCGCAGCGCCTCGGTGCCGGTCAGCGCCTGCAGCGTGGCGGCCAGCCGGGCGTAGACGCCGATCAGCGCGCGGCGGTAGGGCTCGTCCTCGCGGTGCGGGTTGCGGTCGGGCGAGGCATCGGCCAGCGCCTGCATCGCCGGTGTCACGCCGGCCAGCATCTGGCTGATCGACAGCTCGGCGCCCAGCTCGTGCACCTCCGTCAGGTAGAAACGCAGCGCCACCTCGCTCTGCCGGGCCAGCGCCATGCGCAGCGTGTCGGCGCTGACGTTGGGGTTGCCGTCGCGGTCGCCGCCGATCCACTGGCCCATGCGCAGAAAGCTGGGCACGGCAAAGCCGGCCAGGTGCTCTTCGATCTCGCCATACAGCTTGGGGATCTGGCGCAGGAAGGTGCTCTGGTAGTACGACAGCGCGTTCTCGATCTCGTCGGCCACCGTCAGCTTGGTGTAGCGCAGCATGCGCGTCTGCCACAGCTGGGTGATGCGTGCGCGCATCAGCGCCTCGTTGTCGCGGCGCTCGCGCTCGACATGCAGTTCGTCGCGCACGCCGATCAGCTCGGCGATCGCGCGCTCGGCGTCGAGGATGCTCTTGCGCTGCACCTCGGTGGGGTGGGCGGTGAGCACCGGCGAGATGTAGGCCTGCGTCAGCATGTGCGCCACGTCGGCCGAGCGCACGTCAGCCTGGTGCAGCCGCTCGAAGCTCAGCGCCAGCGAGCCTTCCTGCTGGTGGCCTTGGGCGGAGTGGTGCAGCCGGCGGCGCACATGGTGGCGGTCTTCGGCGATGTTGGCCAGGTGCGAGAAGTAGCTGAAGGCGCGGATCACGCTCACCGTCTGGTCGGCCGACAGGTTCTTCAGCAGCCGGTCGAGCACCCGGCCGGCCGAGGCGTCTTTTTTCAGCCGGTAGCCCACGCTCAGCTGCCGCACCCGCTCGATCAGCTCGAAGGCCTCCTTGCCCTCTTGCTCGCGGATCACGTCGCCCAGCAGCCGGCCCAGTAACCGGATGTCTTCCATCAACGGTTTGTTCTTGGCCGCGGCGTCGCCGGCGTCAACCATCTGCGCAGGTGATCTTGTCGGGCCGGCGGCACGCGCGGTGCGGCGTCTGGCGGTGGGGGTGGATGACATCGAATCGCTCCCGTCGTGTAACCAAATTACCAATTGGCGATGATGGTCGGCATCGTAGCAGCCCGCGTGCGCGCCGGCGAGGGCGGGGGCGGTGGGCCCAGTGTCCTAGCGATAATCGGGCCACCATGACGTCATCCACCGCCCAGGCCAGCGCGCCCACCACCCTGATCGCCACCCGCGAGAGCCGCCTCGCGCTGTGGCAGGCCGAGTACGTGCGCGATCTCCTTCATGCGCGCTTCGGCCTGTCGGTCGGCCTGCTGGGCATGACCACCCGCGGCGACCAGATCCTCGACCGCGCGCTCAGCAAGGTGGGCGGCAAGGGCCTGTTCGTCAAGGAGCTGGAAGTGGCGCTGGAAGAAGGCCGCGCCCATCTGGCGGTGCATTCGCTGAAAGACGTGCCGATGGAGTTGCCCGAGGGTTTCGTGCTGGCCGCCGTGCTGGAGCGCGAAGACCCGCGCGACGCTTTCGTCTCTGGCCGTTATGCCTCGGTGGCCGAGCTGCCGCAAGGCGCGGTGGTCGGCACCAGCAGCCTGCGCCGCGTGGTGCAGCTGATGAACCTGCGGCCCGACCTGCACATAGCGCCGCTGCGCGGCAACCTCGACACCCGGCTGCGCAAGCTCGATGAAGGTGGTTACGACGCCATCGTGCTGGCGGCGGCCGGCCTCATGCGGTTGGGTCTGGCCGAGCGCATCCGCGCGCGTTTTGACGAGGTGGCGATGATCCCGGCCGCCGGCCAGGGCGCGTTGGGCATCGAGGTGCGCAGCGACGCCACCGCGCTGCGTGCGCAGCTTGGTCAACTGGTGCATGCGCCCACCTGGCTGGCTGTGCATGCCGAGCGCGCGGTGTCGCGCTCGCTGGGCGGCAGCTGCAGCATGCCGCTGGCCGCGCATGCGGTGTGGCAGGGCGATCAGTTGGTGATGAGCGCCGCGCTGGGCCATGCAGAAGACACCGCCCGCCCGCTGCTGCGCACCCAGGCCCAGGCCCGGGTGCCGATGGCCAGCGACGCGGCCGCCACCGCCGCGGCCAATGCGCTGGGCGAACTGGCCGCCGCGCAGTTGCGCGCGCTGGGCGCCGACGCTTACCTGGCCGCCGCGCCGGGCTGAGCAGGCCTGGCGGCGCCACGTCGCCAGCGCGCTTCAACGATGTCTGTGATGTCTGAATCCAAGGCGCCCAACCGCTCCGCTCTGCCGCTGGTGCTGGTCACCCGGCCGCAGCCGCAGGCCGACGAATGGGTGGCCCGCCTGCAGGCGCTGGGGGTGCCGGCCGTGGCCTTGCCGCTGATGGGCATCGCTGCGCCGGCCGACGAGGCGCCCGTGCACGCGGCGTGGCGGTCGATCCTGCAACGCGGCCTGGCCGGCGCGTCGCTGGCGCTGGTGATGTTCGTCAGCCCCAATGCGGTGGCGCGTTTCTTTGCGCTGCGGCCGGCTGATGCGGCCTGGCCCGCTGGCCTGCTGGCGGGTGGCGTCGGGCCCGGCACCCGCGTGGCCTTGCTGCAGGCTGGCGTGCCCGAGGCGGCCGTGCGCACACCGCCCGAGGCCGGCGGCCAGTTCGACTCAGAGGCGTTGTGGGCGCTGCTGCAGCCGCAGATCGACTGGGCGGGCCGCAGCGTGCTGATCGTGCGCGGCGAGGGCGGCCGCGACTGGCTGGCCGACACGCTGCGCCAGCACGGTGCCACGGTGCGCTATGTCGAGGCCTATCGCCGCACCGTGCCGGTGCCCGATGTGGTGGGCCGCGCCGCGCTGCAGCAGGCGTTGGCCCATCCGGAAGCCTGCTGCTGGCTGTTTTCCAGCAGCGAGGCGGTGGGCCACCTGCCGGCGCTGGCGCCTCTGGCTGATTGGTCGCTGGCACGCGCACTGGCCACCCACCCGCGCATTGCCGAGGCGGCACAGCGGCTGGGCATCCTCAAGGTGGACCGGGTGGCACCCTCGCCGCAGGCCGTTGCCGAGGCCCTGCACGCCGGGTTGGCGCCCTGAACCACCCGGGCGCCAGCCGCCGGTCAACGCAGGCCCCCTCGATACAATGAGCTTCACTGTGACCGACAACGCCGTTCCCGCCGTCGAACCCGCTGCGCCCACCGCTTCCGCCGCGGCTGCCGCTCCTGCCGCGCCTGCCAGCAACACCCCCGCGGCGATCACCCTGCCCAGCAGCTGGCTGATCGCTGGTGCCGTGACAGGTGCGTTCAGCGTGGCCGCGATCACGCTGGCGCTGCTGGGCCAGCAGCGCATCAAGTCGCTGGAGCAGGAGCTGGTGCGCCGCCAGCAAGACAGCCAGGGCCAGGCCATCGAGGCCCGCGCGATGGCCCAGCAGGCGCAGGAGGTGGCCCGCGCGGCCGAAACCAAGCTCACCCTGCTCGACGGCCGCGTGGCCGAAACCGCCCTGCAGCGCAGCCAGCTCGAAGAGCTGATCCAGCAGCTGTCGCGCTCGCGCGACGAGAACGTGCTGGCCGACGTGGATGCCGCGATCCGCGTGGCCGTGCAGCAGAGCGCCATCACCGGCAGCGCCGAGCCGCTGGCCGCGGCGCTGCGCCAGTCCGAAGAGCGGCTGGCCCGCATGAACCAGCCGCGCATCGAGCGGGTGCGCCGGGCGCTGTCACGCGACCTGGACCGGGTGCGCGCGGTGGCCGTCTCCGACATCGCCAGCCTCACCATCAAGCTCGACGAGGCAGTGCGCAGCGTCGATGAACTGCCGCTGCTGGCGCAGCCCGAGCGCAAGCCAGTGGCAGCGGTGCGCCCGGGTGCCCGCGCGGCCTCGGTGCCGGCGTCGGCCGCATCGGCGCCCGGCCTGTCGGTCAGCGGTTGGCTGGCCTGGCTGCAGACGCAAGGCGCCTGGATCGGCGACCGCGTGTGGGGCGAAGTCAAGAGCCTGGTGCGCGTCACCCGCATCGACAACCCCGAGGCCATGCTGGTGGCGCCCGAGCAGGCCTGGTTCCTGCGGGAGAACCTCAAGCTGCGGCTGCTCAACGCCCGGCTGGCGCTGCTGTCGCGGCAGTTCGACACCGCGCAATCCGATCTGCGCGATGCGCAATCGTCGCTGGATCGTTACTTCGACCGCAGCGCGCGGCGGGTGGTGGTCACCGCCGATCTGGTGCGCCAGGTGGCCGGCCAGGCACGCCAGATCAGCCTGCCGCGGCCCGACGAGACGCTGGCCGCATTGGCGGCCGCGCAGGCAGGCCGTTAGGCCGCACGGGATTCGGCATGCGCAACGTCGTCTGGCTGGTGCTGCTGTTCGCGGTGGCGGTGGTGGCCGCGCTCACGCTGGGCGACAACGCCGGCATGGCTTCGTTCTACTGGGAGGGCTGGCGGCTCGACCTGTCGCTGAACTTCTTCATCGTGGCCGCGCTGGCCACCGGCTTTGCGGTGGTGACAGCGGTGCAGGCGGTCAACGCGCTGATCGGCCTGCCCGAGCGCGCCCGCGAATGGCGCTTGCTGCGGCTGGAGCGCGCCGCGCAGGCCGCCCTGCGCGAAGCCCTGGCCGAGTACTTCAGCGGCCGTTACAGCCGCGCGCACAAGGCCGCGCAGCGGGCGCTGACGATCCGCGACGACGCACCCGCGCCAGACCAGGACCATGAGTTCCGCACGCTGGCGCTGCTGCTGGCCGCCGGCAGCCTGCACCGGCTGCAGGACCGCGGCCGCCGCGACGAGTTGCTGCGCCGCGCGCTGCGCCCGGCACGTGGCGCCGCGTCATCCGCGGTGGACGACGGCGCGCGCCTGCTGGCTGCCGAATGGGCGCTGGACGACCGCGACGGCCCACGCGCCGAAGGCCTGCTGGCCGAGCTGCAGCCGGGTGTCGCCCGTCGCACCCAGGCCCTGCGGCTGAAGCTGCAGGCCGCGCGGCTGGATCGCCGGCCCATCGATGCGCTGCACACCGCGCGCCTGCTGGCCAATCACCAGGCTTTCTCCAGCACCGCCGCCCAGGGCCTGCTGCGATCGCTGGCCACCGAGGCGCTGGATTCGGCGCACGATGCCGACCAGCTGCGCCGGGCCTGGCAGCAGTTCGACGCGGCCGATCACCGTGATCCCTTCGTGGCGGCCCGCGCCGCGCGCCGCGCCGCGCAGCTGGCCGTGCCCGACGAAGGCCGTGCCTGGCTGCGCCCGCTGTGGGATCGGCTGGAGACGCTGGGCGCTGATGGCCGTGCCGAGGTGGCGCTGGCGCTGGTCGACGTGGCCGCGGGGCTGGGCAGCGATTGGCTGCCGCGCATCGAAGCCGCGCAGCGCGCCTATCCCACCGAGGCGGCCGTGCAGGCGGCCGTGGGCGCGGTGCTGGTCGAGCAGCAGCTGTGGGGCATGGCCCGCCGGCCACTGGAGATGGCCGCGTCTGACCGGCAGCTGGTTGCGCGTGCGCGTCGGCAAGCCTGGCGCGCGCTGTCGCGCCTGGCCAGCGAAGAGGGCGACGACGCCCGTGCGCTGGAAGGCCTGCGCCAGGCCGCAGCGCTCGATTGACGGTGGCCGGCGCAGGGTGATGCCGTTCGATTTTCAGCACATGGCCAAAACCGGAAAATGCGGTGTATACTGCGAGGCTTCGCGGCTGTAGCTCAGCTGGATAGAGTACTTGGCTACGAACCAAGGGGTCGTGGGTTCGATTCCTGCCAGCCGCACCAATGAAATCAACGGGTTAGTTCCGCAAGGGGCTAGCCCGTTGACCTTTGTGGACCGCCGCTTCCGAAACTTCCGGTCGTTGTGGCCCTGCCGGTGTGGCAGGGCCTGAACCTTCACCGCGCGCATGCCCGACCTGCCCACCTCCGCCGACGAACAAGGCATGCGCCTGGCGCTTGATCAGGCGCTGAACGCCCAGCTGGCTGGCGAGGTGCCGGTGGGTGCGGTCATCGTGCGCCCCACCGCCAGCGGGCCGCAGGTGATCGCCACCGGCTACAACCGCCCGATCACCACGCACGACCCCACGGCGCATGCCGAGATCGTGGCGCTGCGCCACGCGGCTCAGCTGCTGCAGAACTACCGCCTGCCCGATTGCGAGCTGTACGTCACGCTGGAGCCCTGCGCGATGTGCGCGATGGCGCTGATGCACGCGCGATTCAAGCGTGTGGTGTTCGCCGCGTCCGATCCCAAGACCGGCGCGGCCGGCTCGGTGACCAACCTGTTCGCCGAGGCGCGCCTGAACCACCACACCGCGCTGCTGGGCGGCGTGCTGGCCGAGCCGGCCTCGGCGCTGCTGCGCCGCTTCTTCGCCGAGCGCCGGGCGCAGCAGCGGGCCGAGCGCGACACGCTGCGTGCGCTGGTGGCGCCGGCCGGGCTCGCCGGGCTGGATACTGCCGAGCACCCGCCCATCCCCACCGGCGAGACCACCGAACTGCCTCACGCCGATTCCCCGCCGGAGCCTTGATGACCGACCTGCATGTGTTCGCCCCTTCGGGCGTGGAGTTGCGCACTGCCGCGCTGAAGCTGGCCGCCAAGCGGCTGGGCGCGATGGGCTTCGAGATAACGCTGGACGCCGGCGTGCGTGGCCGCCACCAGCGCTTTGCCGGCGACGACGAGGCGCGGCTCGCCGCGATCCACCGCGTGGCCCAGGCCGCGCCGTCGGTGGCGCTGGCCTGCCGCGGTGGCTACGGCCTCACGCGCCTGCTCGACCGCATCGACTGGCCGCTGCTGGCGCGTGCGGTTGAGCGCGGCACGCGCTGGGTGGGCCACAGTGACTTCACCGCGCTGCAGTTGGGCCTGCTGGCGCACACCGGCGTCGGCCCCGCTGCGATCACTTGGCAAGGGCCGATGGCCTGCGACGACTTCGGCCGTGCCGACGACGCGGGCGGTGTCGACGAGATCACCCGCGACTGCTTTGCCGAGGCCATGTCGGGCGAACTGGAGGCGGTGGGCTTTCGCACCGAGCCGGGCTTCGATGGGCTGGAGGCGAAGGGCCTGCTCTGGGGCGGTAACCTGTCCATGCTGCAGTCGCTGCTGGGCACGCCGCACTGGCCCAAGGTGAAGGGCGGCATTCTGTTCCTGGAAGACGTCAACGAGCATCCCTACCGCGTCGAGCGCACGCTGCTGCAACTGCACCAGGCGGGGGTGCTGGCGCGCCAGAAGGCGGTGCTGCTGGGTGATTTCAGCGGCTGGCGCAAGAGCCCGCTCGACCGCGGCTACAGCTTCAAGGCGATGGTGGCGCATCTGCGCAGCGTGTGCAGCACGCCCATCCTCACCGGCCTGCCCTTCGGCCATGTGCCCACCAAGGTGACGCTGCCGGTGGGCGCGCAGGTGCAATTGGTGGTGCAGGGGCGTGATGTGCTGATCGGCTGGTAGCCTCTGTTCCTTTCCGGGCCCGCCCGGGCCGATTGACCTGCAATGCCCCCGGAGCTGTCCGCATGCGCGGCGTCACCCTTGCCCCTTCACTGCATCGCCGCGGCCCGCGCCGCTGGCCGGCGGCGTGGTGCACGCTGCTGGCGCTGTTGGGCATGTTGGGGATGTTGCTGACCGGCTGCAACAACAACCCCTACCCGCTGGGCGCCGAGCGCGAGAACACGCTGTTCTACTCGTTCGACGAGCGCTCGCCGCGGTACCTGGACCCGACCGCGTCGTATTCCAACCCCGAGTCGGCCTACACCATGCAGGTGTACGAGCCGCCCTATGGCTACCACTACCTGAAGCGCCCCTACGAGCTGATCCCGAAGGCGGCCGCGCAGGTGGTCAAGCCGCGCTACCTCGACCGCAACGGCCAGCCGCTGGCCGACGATGCACCGGCCGAGGCCATCGCCGAGAGCGTGTACGACATCCCCATCCGCCCCGGCATGCGCTACCAGCCGCACCCCGCCTTTGCGGTCGATGAACAGGGCCGCCACCGCTACCACAGCGAGCAACCGCTCGGCGCCGCGCAACTGGGCCAGAAGCGCAGCCCGTTCGAGTTCGCGCACCTGGGCACGCGCGAGGTGGTGGCCGAGGACTTCGTCTACGCGCTCAAGCGCCACGCCACCACGCGCATCGAGACGCCGGTGTTCGCGGTGTTCTCCGAGTACGTGATCGGGCTGAAGGCCTATGCCGACCTGATCAAGCGCGAGGATGCCAAGCTGCTGGCCGGCCTGCCCGAGGATCTGCGCGACAAGCCCTTCCTCGACTTCCGCCGCTGGCCGCTGGCCGGCGCCACCGCGCCGGGCAAGCACCTGCTGCGCATTCGGCTGAAGGGGAAATACCCGCAGTGGAACTACTGGCTGGCCTTGCCCTTCACCGCGCCGATGCCCTGGGAGGCCGATGCCTTCTACGCCCAGCCGGGCATGAGCGAGATGGGCCTGTCGCTCAACCAGTGGCCGGTGGGGTCGGGCCCCTACATGATGGCCGAGTTCATCCGCGACCGCCGTCATGTGCTGGTGCGCAACCCCGAGTTCCACGGCGAGACCTACCCCTGCGACGGCATGCCCGGCGACCGCGAGGCCGGCCTGCTCGACGACTGCGGCAAGCCCATGCCCTTCATCGACAAGCTCTACGTCACCATCGAGAAAGAGAAGGTGGCGCGCAAGGAGAAGTTCAAGCAGGGCTACCTCGACGTGCCCGAGATCGAGCGGCCCGAGTGGGGCGTCGACTTCCGCAACGATGCCGATGATTCCGAGGCGGTGGCGGCGCTGTTCAAGCAGCGTGGCTTCCAGTTCCCGGTGATGACCGACATCAGCAACTGGTACCTCGGCTTCAACATGCTCGACCCGGTGGTGGGCAAGGGCGCCACGCCCGAAGAAGACGCCCGGCACCGCAAGCTGCGCCAGGCGATCGCCATTGCGGTGGATTGGGAAGAAGGCTACGGCCGCATCTTCAAGCACAAGGGCGGCGAGGCCGCGCACGGCCCGCTGCCGCCGGGGTTGTTCGGCTCGCGCGAGGGGCAAGGCAACTTCCACAACCCGGTGACCCATCGCTGGATCGATGGCAAGGCGGTGCGCCGCTCCATAGCCGAGGCCAGGCAGTTGCTGGTCGAGGCCGGTTACCCCGGCGGGCGCGAGGCGGTCAGCGGCAAGCCGCTGGTGCTGAACTACGACTTCCAGCGCGCGGTGACGCCCGAGTTCAAGAGCGAGAACGACTGGATGGCCAAGCAGTTTGCCAAGCTCGGCATCCAGCTCGAGATCCGCGCCACCGACTTCAACCAGTACCAGGACAAGACGCTGCGTGGCAAGCACCAGATCTTCTGGGGCGGCTGGCTGGCCGACTACCCCGACGCCGAGAATTTTCTCTACCTGCTCTATGGCCCGATCGGGCGCAGCAAGAGCCAGGGCGACAACTACACCAATTACGAGAACGCCGAGTTCGATGCGCTCTACCGTCAGTTGCAGGCGCAGGACGACGGCCCGGTCAAGCAGGCGCTGATCGACAAGATGGTGGCCATCGTGCAGCAGGATTCACCCTGGTGCTTCGGCTACTTTCCGTGGGGCGGGCTGGCCTTCCAGCAATGGGTGCACAACGGCAAGCCCAGCATCCTGATCCGCGACATGGCCAAGTACTACCGGGTGGATGCCAACACCCGCGCCGCCAGGCAGGCCGAATGGAACGCGCCGGTACGCTGGCCTTTGGCGTTAGGTGCACTGGCGCTGCTGGCGGCCGTGTGGCTGGCGCGGCGCAGCTTCAAGGCCCGCGAGACCGCCACCGCGCGCCGCGCCGCGCCACAGGCCTGAGGCCACAGGACCCGACACGATGTTTCGCTACATGCTGCGCCGCCTCGGTTATGGCCTGCTGATCCTGATCGGCGTCAACCTGCTGACCTTCTTCCTGTTCTTCACCGTCAACACGCCCGACGACATGGCGCGGCTGAACATCGGCGGCAAGCGCATCACGCAGGAGCAGATCGACAAGTGGAAGGCCGAGCGCGGCTACGACCGCCCGCTGTACTTCAACCCCGCCGAGCAGGGCGCGGCGCAGATCACCCGCACGGTGCTGTGGGAGCGCTCGGTCTCGCTGATGCTGATGGACTTCGGCCGCAGCGATTCGGCCCGCTCCACCGACATCGGCCACGAGGTGGCCACGCGCATGGGCGTGAGCCTGCAACTGGCGCTGCCGCTGTTTTTGCTGCAACTGGTGGTCAGCATCAGCTTCTCGCTGCTGCTGGTGTTCTTCCGCCACTCGCGCATCGATTTCTGGGGCGTGGTGCTCTGTGTGCTGATGCTGTCGATTTCCAGCCTGTTCTACATCATCGTCGGCCAGTTCTTCTTCTCGCGCGTGCTGCGGCTGGTGCCGATCTCGGGATTCGAGCCAGGGCTGGATGCGGTGCGTTTCCTGATCCTGCCGGTGTTCTTGAGCCTGCTGGCGCGTCTGGGCGGCGAGGCGCGCTTGTACCGCGCAATGTTCCTGGAAGAAATCGGCCGCGACTACGTGCGCACCGCGCGCGCCAAGGGCCTGAGCGAGGCGGTGGTGCTGTTCCGCCATGTGCTGAAGAACGCGCTGATCCCCATCATCACCAGCGCCGGCGCTTACTTGCCCTATGTCTTCATGGGCAGCCTGGTGTTCGAGAGTTTCTTCGGCATCCCCGGGCTGGGCGCCTTCGTCATCGAGGCCATCGCCGGCCAGGATTTCGCCATCGTGCGCACCATGGTGTTCCTGGGCGCGGCGCTCTACATCGCCAGCAACGTGCTGATCGACATCGCCTACACCTGGGTCGACCCGCGGGTGCGGTTGTCATGAGCCCCCCCCCGAAGCGCCTTCGGCGCCTCCCCCCCAGGGGGGCGACGCCAGTGGCCCGGCAGAGCCGGTTCCACGGCGTCCACTTGGCGTGTCCGTGGCTTGCCACATGCTGTGCGCAGCGACATGGAGCTGTCTGAGATGGGTTTCAAGTTCGTCGTGTTGTGGACCGACGTGGCGCTGTGGCTGCTGTTCGCGGCGATGCTGGGCTACGGCGTCCGCGTGGCACGCCACGACACGCTGCGCGCCAGCTGGCGGCGGGTGCTGCGTGATGCGCCCGCGCTGTGCTCGGCGCTGGTGCTGCTGATGTTCGTGGCGGTCACGGCGCTCGACAGCGTGCACTTTCGTCGGATGCTGCCCGCCGCCGCGGGCCAGGCCGCCGACCGCAGCTTCTACGACACCCGCACCGAATCGCTGCTCGACCTGGTGCTGTCGCGCCAGATCGCCATGCGCGAGACCACCTACTCGGCACCGCTGGGCTACCTCGCCATCACCAAGCAGACGGTCACCCGCGATGGCCAGACGCTGCGCGAACTGCCGCGCCTGTTGTTCGGCGGTGCGCACCTGCAGGCCCCCGCGGCCGATTTGGTGGCTGAATGGCAGGCCGACCTGTGGCGGCGCGGTTTGCTGGGCGCTGTGGGCGGGCTGGGCCTGGCACTGCTGGCCAGCCTGGGCCTGGCCGCCGGGCTGGCACGCCGGTATCGCACGCAGAGCGGGAAAGGCGGCCTGATGGCCGCTTGGCGCGACATCGCCACCGACCACACCCACTACCCGCTGCGCGCGCTGCTGCTCACCTTCACGGTGATCTGCCTGGTGGCCGGCCCGGTCATCGCGCTGATGGGCCACTACCACGTCTTCGGCACCGACCGCACCGGCAACGACGTGTTGGTGCAGACGCTCAAGAGCATCCGCACCGCCTTCGTCATCGGCCTGCTCAGCACGCTGGCCACGCTGCCGATCGCGGTGGTGCTGGGCATCCTGGCGGGCTGGTTCCGCGGCTGGGTCGACGAGGTGGTGCAGTACCTCTACACCACGCTGTCGAGTGTGCCCAACGTGCTGCTGATCGCCGCCTGCGTGCTGATGGTGCAGGTGGCACTCGACCAGCACCCCGAGTGGTTCGAGACCGGCGCCGAGCGGGCCGACCTGAAGGTCTTTCTGCTGTGCGTGATCCTGGGCGTCACCGGCTGGGCCACGCTGTGCCGGCTGGTGCGCGCCGAGACGCTGAAGCTGCGCGAGCTGGAGTTCGTGCAGGCCGCCACCGCCTTCGGCGTGCCGCAAGTGCGCATCATGGCGCGCCACATCCTGCCCAACGTGATGCACCTGGTGCTGATCACCACGGTGCTGAACTTCAGCGACCTGATCCTCTACGAGGCGGTGCTCACCTACGTGGGCGTGGGCGTCGACCCCAGCACCAGCAGCTTCGGCGGCATGATCAACCTGGCGCGTAGCGAGATGAGCCGCGACCCGGTGGTGTGGTGGAGCTTTGCCGCCGCCTTCGGCTTCATGGTGGCGCTGGTGCTGGCGGCCAACCTGTTTGCCGACGGCGTGCGCGACGCCTTCGATCCGCGCTCGCGGGCGCTGCGGCCCCGGTTGGCGCGGCGCCCGCCGTCGACCGGAGCCTGAGCATGCTGCGCATCGATCAGCTGCAAGTCGAACTCGACGCCGAGGCCGGCATCGTGCGCGCCATCGACG
>Ga0155495_1176_pt1 | contig 33196 bp, 10 predicted proteins | sample RifCSPhighO2_12_FD_107153 | JGI IMG/M metagenome (GOLD analysis project Ga0155495, IMG submission 107153) | Burkholderiales bacterium RIFCSPHIGHO2_12_FULL_69_20
AAGGCGGCAGCGGCGCCGACCGAATGCCCCAGCAGTGCCAAGCGGCGGCCGTCGATGCCGGGCTGGCGGCGCAGCCAGGCCAGGCCGGCGGCGATGTCTACGGCAAAACGCGGCATCGAGGTGAACGCTTCACCATCGCTGCGCCCGTGGCAGCGGGCGTCGATCAGCAAGACCGCGAAGCCGGCCGCGTGCAGTGGCGGCACCACCGGCGCCATCATCGCGGCGTTGCCGCCCCAGCCGTGCATCACCAGCACGGCGGGTACGGGTGCAGCGGCGCTTGTCGCCTGTTCGACGGCGGGCATCACCAGCCAGCCGACCAGGGCCCGACCGCGGGCACCCGTGAAACGGATCTCGCGCACCCGGTCTGGCGCCAGCCCCAGATCGGCCGCCTGCAGTGCATGCGGCACACGCGGCGCACGCAGCCCGCGCAGGATGGCGCGGTGGGCCAGGTGCCTGGCGCCCAGCACGCCGGCCGCGGCAGCAAAGGATTCGAGGATCACGACCGGGTCAACGCCCGCTGCAGCCGAGGCCCGATCACCGCTGCGCCAGGCCTTGGCGCATGGCCGACAACGGCCAGGCAAAGGCCACGGCAACAGCCCCGAAGCCTGCCGCCACGGCCAGCAGGTTGGCCCAGTCCACCCAGTAGCCCATGTCGGCCAGCGTCGAGCGGTTCCAGCCTGGTATCAGCGGTGCGGCCACGGCCATCACCAGCACCCCAACGCCCAGCGCCAGCGGCAGACCGGCGCGCCAGCGGGTGCCCGCGCGCCGCCAGGCCGTCAGCATCAGGATGCCCCACAGCACGGCCGCGGCCAGCAGCAGCGGCCACAAGCCCAGCGCAATCTCCCACACGATGTTCAGCATCAACCAGATCTCGTACATGGTTCGTCTCCTGTTGGGTGATGGGTTCAGACCCGGCCCTTGAGCACCGCCAGGTAGGCGGGCTTGAGCATGCGCACCTTCATCAGCCAAGCGAAGAAGCTGTCCTGCAGCGGCTCGATCATCGGCAGCGACGGGGTGAGGCGGCCTTCGTAGTCGAACTCGATCAGCATGGCCGAGCCTTCGCGCGTGATCAGCGGGCAGGAGGTGTAGCCGTCGAAGGATTCGTTGGCCTGGCGCCCGGCGATCACTTCGGCCAGGTTGTGCGCCACCAGTGGCGCGCTCTTCTTCACCGTGGCGGCGGTCTTGCCGCGCGGCGTGCCGTTGATGTCGCCGATGCCGAAGACGTTCGGGTAGCGCCGGTGCTGCAGCGTGCTCTTGTCCACCTCCAGCCAGCCGCCGGCGGCAAACGGGCCGGCCTGCCAAGCCAGGTCGCTGTTCTTCACGGCGTCGGGCGCGCGCATCGGTGGCACGACGTGGATGAAGTCGTAGGGCATCTCCTGGCGCTCGCCCTCGGGCGACACGAAGGTGGCCCGGCGCGCGCCGATGTCGATGGCCGCCAGCTTGCGCGAGAACTCGACATCGATGCCCAGCGCCTGCCAGCGCTCGAGCACGTTGTCGTTGACCACCTTGACGCCGAACACGTTGCCCAGCGCCGACTGGAAGCTGATCTTCGATGCACCCAGGGTGCCGGCCTTGAGCAGCCGGTCGCGCAGCATGAAGCTCATCTTCAGCGGCGCGCCCGCACACTTCAGCGGCGTGGCCGGCAGCGTCATCACGGCGTTGCCACCTTTGGCGGTGAAGGCCTGCATCGCTGCCCAGGTGGCCTGTGCCGCCTGCGGGCTGGGATAGACGCTGGTCAGGCCGTGGGTGCCGATGGCGCCGACGTCCATGCCCTCGATCTGCGCGAAGTCGAGCTGCACACCAGTGGCGACGACCAGGAAGTCGTAGGCGATGCGCTGGCCGCCGGCGGTGACCACCGCATTGGCGGCGGGGTCGAAGCCCGCCACCATGTCCTTCACCCAGGTGATGCCCGCGGGCTGGAAGTCGGCATTGCGGTCGCGCACCTTTTCCACCGGCCACACGCCGGTGGCCACCAGGGTGTAACCCGGCTGGTAGTTGTGCTCTTCCTTGCGGTCGACGAGGGTGATCTTGGCGCCATCCAGCAGGCCGGCCAGCCGGTTGGCCACCGCAATGCCGCCCAGGCCGCTGCCGGCGATGACGATGTGCGCGCTGGTCTTGATCGCGGCCCGGGCGGGCGCGGGTGCGCTGGCGGCACCCGCCACCACGGGGGCGGCGGCCAGGGCCTGCAACCAGCGCCGGCGCGCGGGGTCGATGCGGGGCGATGCGGGGTTGTCGTTCATGCTTGTCTCCTGGTGGATGGGCTCGGGCCGGTGAGATGTGAGGCGGCGCTGGTGCCTGGTTCGAACGCTCAGCGGTATTGCCGCAGGTAGTTCCACTCGAAGCCACGCTTGGCCCAATGCAGCAGCCGGGTCGACGGCAGCAGCCAGTTGCGATCGGGCGTGCGCCAGATCAGCGTGCCTTGGTTGATGGCATCAACGATGCAGATCAGCTCGACCTTGAAGGTGGCGTTGGTCGGCCGGCCCTGCAGATCACCCAGCAGGTTGGCTGCCGCCGCAGCGGCCTGAAGATCGGCCATGTGGGCTTGTTTGGGCATCCAGTCGGGGCCGGGAAAACTGCCCGAGTCGCCCACCACGTACAGGCGCTCGGTGCCTGGAATGCGGCAATGGGCATCGGCCTGCAGCAGGCCTCCGGGCGAGCGCGGCAGATCGGTGGCGTCGAACCAGGTATTGCCGGTCATGCCGGGCATGAAGAGGATCAGGTCGGCGTGGAACTCGCCGCCCTCGGTGACCACCTTGTCGGCCTCGAAGCGCTTGAGCTTGTGGCCCAGGTAGGTGCGGATGCCGCGCCGTGCCATTTCGTCGAGCAGGTGCTTGACCGCCTTGGGCCCAAGGCGGTTGCCGGGTTCGGTGCTGGGGTTGAAGAACACCAGCTCGAAGCGATCACGCCGGCCTTCGCGCTTGAGCTGCTCGTCGATGCCGAAGAGAAACTCGAACATCGGCCCGCCGCGCACCGCGGTGGGCTCGTTCGGGTTGCCGGCAAAACCCACCGCGATGCTGCCGCCTTGCATCGAATGCAGGCGGTCGCGGATGCGCTCGGCCGCGGTGATGCCCTCGCACGGGGTGATGGCGTGTTCGATGCCCGGCAGCTTCTTGATGAAGCGGCCGCCGGTGGCGATGACCAGCGCATCGTTGGCCACCTCGCCCAGGCTGGTGAGCACGGTGCGACCGGCGTCGGCCAGGCCGGTGACCTCGGCCGGATGGAAGGCCACGTTCATGCGCCGCAGGAAGTTGTCCAGCGGCACGATCAGGTCGGCGCGTGTGCGCAGGCCGCTGGGGATCCAGATGATGCCGGGCAGGTAGTGCAACTCGGCGCGCGGCGCCACCAGCGTGATCTGGGCGTGGGCGTCACGCAGGCGCAGTTCTCGCACCGTGGACAGGGCGCCGAAGCCGGCACCCAGCACGGTGATGCGCGCGGGATTTGTTGAGGTGTTCATGGGGCGATGGGCACCAGGTTGGTAGCAGGTTGCGACGTGACACGCGCCAGAAACTCGTCGCGCGTGGCGCCGCCGAACCAGGGGTGCCAGCGCCGTTGTTCGTGCACGTTGGACACGGCACGTGCGTGCTTGGCGTGGCCGGCGAACAGCAGCGTTTCGCACGGCCGTGTGAAGACGCCGTGCACCACGCTGTCCCACAGCGCTTCGGGCACGGCGGGGCGTGGCTGAAACGGGCAGGCATCCACGGCCAGCAGGCCGCCGCAGAACAGGCGGTCACGCCACAGGTAGCTCAGGCAGCCCGCGGTGTGGCCGGGCGTGCGCAGCACCTGCACATGCTCGTGGCCGAACACCAGCACGCCGTGTCGGCTGCCGGCCGCGGGCTTGGCGGCCAGCTCGGGGGCGGGCAGGTGGTGCTGGATGCGCGGCGCACCCAGCGCATCCAGCGCAGCCGTCTCTCCCGGCAGCAGCGCGTCGTGCTCATGGGTGCGCAGCAGCCAGCGCAGGTGCAGGTGGTGCTCGTCGAGCATGGCGGCCAGCACGGGCACATCGACGCCGCGCGGGTCGATCAACACGGCTTCGCCAGCGTCCAGATCGGCGAGCAGGTAGCTCACCGCGCCGCTGGTGTCGTCGTGCAGCATGCGGAAGTACATGGCGGTCTACTCGCCGCCGCCGTCAGCGCGTTTGGCCGCCATCCCGCAGAAGCACCACATGGGCATCTTTGCTCAGGCGGCGGCGTCGTCGCCGATCAGGATGCGCGTGTCGCTCGCGTAGCGGTGCGGCGGGATCTCCAGGTTGGTCGGCGCCGGCTTGTTCTTGAACACCCGCCCGGCGCCGTCGAAGGTGGAGCCATGGCAGGGGCAGAAGAAGCCACCGGGCCAGTCGTCGGGCAGGCTGGGGTTGTTGCCGCCCCGGGGCGCGTTGCTGGGTGAGCAGCCCAGGTGGGTGCAGATGCCGACGGCCACGAAGACTTCGGCCTTGATGGCGCGGGCGGCATTGCTGGCGTAGGCGGGTTGCTGCGCCACCGCCGAGGCCGGGTCGGTCAGCTCGCCGTCGTGGCCCTGCAGCGCAGCGATCATCTCCGGCGTGCGCCGCACCACCCAGACGGGCTTGCCGCGCCACTCCACCGTCTTCACGCCGCCGGGCGGGATGTCGGCGATGTCCACCTCCACCGGCCCGCCTGCGGCCTTGGCGCGCTCGCTGGGCGCAAAGGTCGAGACGAACGGAATGGCCGTGGCCAGGGCCGCCACACCGCCGGCCGCCGCGGTCGTCATCAGCCAGAAGCGCCGTTGCGGGTCACCCGGCTGGGCCGTGCAGGCCGCGCAGGTGGGGGGGGTGAGGGTGTCGTCCATGGTCGGCTCCTTGCCGTCGAATCGGTTGCAGTTCAAAACGCCATGTGTGCATTGGCCCGTAACGACGCCAACAGGACCTTGCCGCAGATCACGCCACCGGCCTTTGGCGTGGCATAGATGGACCTGAGGCATGACGGTCCGGCAGCAGGCGTCATGCCCCTTGAGCTATCAAGACCCGTGCCATCGGGGTGCCAGGAAAGAAGTTCATGCAAATCAACGGGTTGAGCGTCAACCACGGTCCGGGCTGCCCGAGGTGTCGGATGGCGGTGCTGCCAGGTTGGCAGTTGACTGCCAAAGTGGCGGTACGCTCGTCGTTGTCGGTGGCAGTCGCGACGGGCATGGCATGGATACGGCGCGGGGTATAAGCATCCGAGTAGACTGATATTCGCGGTGGCTGATGATGGCTGGACGCCATCGTCCGCATGCCGATGCCACCCCGCTGGTCCCCAACGCAAGAGAAGACGCCCATGCCCCTGCATCCCGACCTTCCTGTCACCACCCACCCACGCCCGCGCGGTGGCCTTGATCGACGCCGCGCCCTGTTCGGCCTGGCGGGTCTGGTGGGCCTGGCGGGGGCCGCAGGGGCGCTGACGGGCTGCGGCGATTCCCTGACCGCAGCCGACGCGGTGAGTCTGGAGGCGGCACGTGCCGAGCATGAGGCGGGCCGGGCGGTGTTGATCGACATCCGTGAGCCCGCGGAACACGCCACCGGCGTGGCGGCGGGCGCGCGCCTGTTGCCGATGCGCCAACTGGCCCAGCGACTCGACGAGATTCCGGTCAACCCGGACCAGCCGGTGCTGCTGATCTGCAATACGCAGAACCGGTCCAGCGCCACCTTGCGCATGTTGCGCGAGCGGGGCTACGGGCATGTGCGCTACGTCAACGGCGGCATGAGCGTATGGGCTCGCCGCGGCTGGCCGCTGGTCAAGCCACCCGGCCGGCCGGGCGCCTGAAACGTGGCTGCCGTGCTGCCTGAACTGGTTTCGTACCTGGAAGGCCTGCCCGAGCCGCACATCCTGTTCGACAGGCAGTACCGCATCCTTGCCGCCAACGCGGCCTATCGGCGGCAGTTCAGCCCGCAGGCGTCGGTGGTGGGCCGCACCTGCTACGAGGTGTCGCACCACTTCAGCGTGCCCTGTGATCAGGCGGGCGAGAGCTGCCCGCTGAGCCGCTCGCGGGCGTCGGGCCAGCGTGAGCGGGTACTGCACCTGCACCACACGCCTCAGGGTGAGTCCTACGTCAACATCGAGCTGGTGCCGCTGCGTGATGCCGCTGGCGAGCAGGCCTACTTCATCGAGAAGATGGAGCCCTTGCGCGTGGCCCAGGGGCAGCCGGCGGCCCAGGGCCTGATCGGCCGCTCGGCGGCCTTCCAGCGCATGCTGGAACTGGTGTCGCGCGTCGGGCCGTCGCAGGCCAGCGTGCTGCTGCTGGGCGAGTCGGGCACCGGCAAGGAACTGGTGGCGCAGGCGGTGCACGAGGCCAGCCCGCGTGCCGCCAATCCCCTGGTGGTGGTGGATTGCGCCAGCCTGCCCGAAACCCTGTTCGAGAGTGAACTGTTCGGCCACGAACGCGGTGCCTTCACCGGGGCCAACACCAGCAAGCCCGGCCTGGTGGAAGCGGCCAGCGGCGGCACCCTGTTTCTCGATGAGGTGGGTGACATCCCGCTGGCGATGCAGGTCAAGTTGCTGCGTCTGCTGGAGAGCGGCACCTACCGCCGGGTGGGCAGCACCGAGTTGCGGCGCACCGATGTGCGCGTGGTGTCGGCCACGCACCGCGATCTGAAGGCGATGGTGGCTGACGGCCGATTCCGTGAAGACCTGTTCTATCGGCTGAGCACCTTCCCCATCGCGCTGCCGGCGCTGCGCGATCGCGCCGACGACATGGCGTTGCTGGCCGTGGCGCTACTGGCGCGGGTGGCGCCGCAGCGGCGGCTGGCGCTGTCGGCGGGTGCGCTGGCGCTGCTGCAGCGCCATCCGTTCCCGGGCAATGTGCGCGAACTGCGCAACGTGCTGGAGCGCGCCGCGCTGCTGGCCGACGGGGCCAGCATCGACGCCGGGCATGTGCAGCGCGCGTTGGGCGCCGATGACGCACCAGCCACCGCGCCAGATCAGTCGGGCTCCGTGGTGCTTCAGGCCCCGCCGGCACCGTGGCCGGATGCCTCGCTGCGCAGCGTGGAGCGCGCGGCCTTGCAGGCGCAGCTCAAGACCCACCGCGGCAGCCGCGCCGCGCTGGCGCGCAAGCTGGGTATCAGCGAGCGGTCGCTGTACCGCAAGCTGCGCGAACTGGACGACGAGCCCGGCGGGCCGTGACGTTGCGATCCGTCAGCCGATCAGCTTGACGCGTGGGCCCCGCACGCGGCAGGGCCCGTGGTGCCGATCAACGCCGTGCTTCGGCAGCGGCTTTTTCGCCGTCCTCCTGCATGTGCCGCAGGAAGTAGCGCACGAAGAACACGCCCATGCCCAGCATGAAGGTTATGCCGATCACGCTCATCAGGCCGACATCCGAGGTGAAGAGATCCTTGAGTGCGTGCATGTGCAACCTTCCAGCGATGTGATCACCCCATTAGGCGCGCGGCCATCGCCGTTGTCATTGCCATGCATCAATTCGCAACCACCGCGCAGCGGGCTGCCGGCGATGCCGTCGTGGCCGGGTGGTGCGCCGTTGCTGCGCCCGCAAGGGCGGTGGTTCAGCGCCCCGGGTCGTCGGCCTCGGACCAGCTGGGCAACCTGAAATCGGTGGCCAGCGCCAGGGCCCGCAGGCCACTGGCGGTGGCCGCGGCGGCCAGCAGCCCGCCGCTGTCGGGCAGGCCCAGGGCCTGCCCGGCCACCAGCACCCAGCCACCGATGAAGGCGCACACGGCATAAGGCCGGTGGTCGCTGAAGGCGCTGGGGATCTGGTTGCAGACGATGTCGCGCAGCACGCCGCCGAAGGTGGCCGTGATCACCCCCATCAGCACCGCCACGATGGCCGGCAGGCCCTGAGCCAGCGCCAGCTGCGTGCCACCGGCGCTGAACAGGCCCAGCCCCAGCGCGTCGGGCCACTGCATCGCGCGCTCGGTCGGCGCGAAGTGCCTGGCGCGCAGCAGCAGCATGGCGGCGATACACAAGGCCAGCAGCACCCACAGCCAGGCCGCATGGTCGACCCAGAAGAACGGGCGCCGGTCGAGCAGCACATCGCGCAGCGTGCCGCCGCCAAAGGCCGCAAGGCCGGCCACCATGCAGACCCCCACCGCGTCGAGCCGCTTGCGCGCGGCCTCCAGCAAACCCGACAGCGCGAACGCGATGGTGGCGCCGGCCTCGGCGCTGGTCAGCAGCAGTGAGACCAAGGGGGTGTCGGACATGCGGCAGATGCTAGTCGACACCGGGTTCGCTGCCTGCGGTATGCGCCTTCGTCCGCAAAGGTTGACAGGCATCAACCGTCAACTCCCGTGAATGCGGGGGGTGAGCGGGTTGGGGCCCATGTCCGCGCCACGCCATTCGGGTCAAACTGCAGCCTTACGAAGCCACCCGCGCATGCGTCGGGCCATGCCCGTCAGCTGGCGGCGCGGCCGGCAGAGCGCGGGGCTGGGGGTGCTGCAGGCCGCCGCAGGGGTGGCCCGGCGGCGCTGGCTCGGGTCGAAGGGGATGCCGTGGACATGCAGGCTGGGGCAGGGCGCAACGAAGCGCCCTCGAAGATCAAGGAACCCGCGCGTTCGCGCCTGCCGGCCATGACCCTGCTGACCCGCCTGGTGCAGCGCGCGCTGGCGGTGTTTGGCGACGACGGGCCGGCCCGGTCGCCCCTGCGCTTCGAGGCCCTGGAGCCGCGCATCCTGCTGTCGGGCAATCCGGTGGCGCCCCCGCGCATCGACGGCAGCCTCGATGTGGCGGGCGAGACCGACCGTTACTCGCTCACCCTCACCGACGACCTGCGCGTGGTCTTCGACTCGCTGTCCAACAACGCCAACATCCGCTGGACGCTCGACGGCCCACGCGGCAACGTGGTTTCAGCGCGCCCGTTCTCGCAGTCGGATTCGGGCAACCTGGGCGGTGATGTCGCCTACGACCTGCCGGCGGGCGACTACATGTTCAGCGTGGACGGCGTCGCCGATGCCACCGGCGCCTATGGCTTCCGACTGATCGACCTCAACGCCGCGCGGGCGCTGACCCCCGGCACCCCGGTGACCGGTGAGCTGTCGCCGGCCAACGAGACCGACGCCTACAAGTTCAGCGTGGTGGCCGGCCAGCGCTACTACTTCGACCGTTTCTCCCACAGCGGCGACATCTACTGGCGCCTGCTCGACCCCTACGGCCGCACCGTGGCCGGGACCACCCACATGGGCAGCGATCTCGGCGAGCAGACGCTGGCCCTGGACGGCAGCTACACGCTGCTGATCGAAGGGCAGGCCGGCAACACCGGCACCGCCAGCTACAGCTTCAACGTCGTCGAATTGCAGGATCCGGCACCGGTGGCCATGCTGATCGGCGATCAGGTGACCGGGCGCATCACCGGCGCGGGCCTGCGCAACCACTACACCTTCAGCCTGGCCAGTGAGCGCCGGGTGCTGTTCGACTCGCTGACCAACAACAACAGCCTCAACTGGTCGCTGACCGGCCCGTTGGGCACGGTGATTTCCAGCCGCTCGCTGCAGCGATCCGATTCGTGGGATGTCTCGGGCAATCCGCTGCTGACCCTGGCCGCCGGCGCCTACACGCTGAGCATCGACGGCGATGGCGACGCGATCGGCAGTTACGCGGTCCGGCTGCTCGACGTCGGCAGTGCCGCGGCGATCACGCCCGGCACGCCGCTGACGGTCACCCAAGACGACGCTGGCGCCACGGCCGCCGTGTCGCGCACCGTCTCGGCGGCACCGCTGGCCCATGGCTCGGGCGACACCAACCTGGCCTACGTGGCCGATGGCTCGTCGCGCTTCATCTCGGTGGCCGACAGCGACAGCCTGAAGCCGGCCGCGGTCACCGTCGAGGCCTGGGTCTACCGTGATCCGACCATCGGCGACTGGGGCGGTGTGCTGATGAAGAGCAGCAGCAGCAACTGGTCCGACGGCTACGGGCTGGCCAACTACACCGACGGGCGCATCCACTTCTTCGTCAACGACTACGACACCAACGAGGTCAGCGCCGACCTGCCCGCCAACACCTGGACGCATGTGGCGGGCACCTACGACGGCAGCACGCTCAAGCTGTATGTCAACGGCGCGCTGGTCAGCAGCCTGGACTACGCGGCAACCATCCAGCACAGCACGCAGCCGCTGCGCATCGGCGCCGGCTCCGGCAGCAACTACCCGTGGAAGGGCCAGATCGACGAGTTGCGCCTGTGGAGTGTGGCGCGCAGCGCCGGCGAGATCGCCGCCAGCTACCAGCAATTGCTGACCGGGTCCGAGGCCGGCCTGGCCGGCTATTGGCGCTTCGACGACGCCGGCTCGACCCGCTTTGCCGACAGCTCGGCCAACGCCCATGTGGGCAGCGTCAACCAGCCGGCCATCGAGACGCGGCTCTACCAGTTCACGGCCAGCGCCGGGGATCGCTTCTATTTCGACGCCCAGTCGCTGTCGGGCGACAACGTGTCGTACCGCCTGTTCGACCCGCGCGGCAACGTCGTGCTCGGACCACAATGGATCAACAATGACGGCGACGTGTTCACCGCCATCGCCGGCACCTACACGCTGGCGGTCGAGGGGCGCATCTACAACGCCAACCCGTCGACCTGGCGCATCAACCTGCAGCCGGTCAGTGATGGTTCGGCGGCGCTGACGCTGGGCGCCCGCATCGATGCCACGATCGACCACCCCGGCCAGCAGCAGACCTACCGCTTCAACCTGGCTGCCGACACCGAGGTGGTGTTCGACTCGTTCACCAACGACAACGGTTTCACCTGGAGCCTGATCGGCCCGCTGGGCGCCGTGGTCAGTGCGCGGGGCTTTGGTTCGTCCGACTCGGGCCAGCGCGGCGGCAGCACCGCCTTCGTGCTGAAGCCCGGCGACTACACGCTCACGGTCGACGCCAACGCCGACAAGACCGGCGCCTTCGCTTTCCGCCTGCTCGACCTGGCGGCCGGCACCGCGCTGCCCTACGGCACCGCGGTGTCCGACACCCTCTCGCCGGGCAACCAGACCCGTGTTTACAGCATCGCGGCCACGGCGGGGGATGCGGTCTCCTTCGACTGGCAGTCGGTGAGCGGTGGCACGCCGTACTGGCGCCTGATCGACCCGACCGGTGCACTGGTCTTCGGCCCCGATGCCTTCAGCGCCGACGTGGGGCCGCTCACGCTGAACCTGACCGGCAGTTACAAGCTGCTGATCGAGGGCCAGAGTTCGTCGGTCGCCGACACGGCCTACGCCTTTACCGCCACGCTAGCCGGCAACACCCCGATCGCGGCGCCCACCGGCGCGCCGATGGCCATTGGCACGCAGGTCGACGGCAGCATCGCCGTGGCGGGCGAGGTCGACGACTTTGTCTTCGACATCACCGCGCCCGGCCGCTACGTGTTCGACGCCTTCAGCCCGAACAGCAGTGCCTTCACCTGGACCCTGATCGGCCCGCGCGGCACCGAGGTCTCGGCCCGCGCCTTCAGCAATTCCGACGCGGTCAATTTCAGCGGCAGCCCGGCCCTGGACCTGCCGTTGGCTGGCACCTACCAGCTGCGCGTCACCAGTGCATCGGCCAGCGGCGCCTACGCCTTTCGCCTGCTCGATCTGGCGGCGGCCACCCCCATCACGCCGGGCACGGCGGTCAGCGCCAGCCTCGATCCAGCCACCGAGACCCACGTCTACCAGTTCGACGCCACGGCCGGCCAGCGCCTGTTCTTCGACATCCAGTCGCTGAGCCCCAACAACAGCGGCCGCGTCTACTGGCGCCTGCTCGACCCGGCGGGCCGCCAGCTCTTCGGGCCGAACAACTTCTACTTGAACAACGACGTCGGCGCGCGCAGCTTCGACCTGAGCGGCACCTACACCCTGCTGGTCGAAGGCCGCATGAACGCCACCGGCGCCGCGGCCTACAGCTTCAACCTGCTGCCGATCACCGACGCCGTGCCGGTCGCGCTGACGCTGGGAGACAGCACCACCGGCAGCATCGCTGCTGCCGGCCAGACCCAGGCCTACCGCTTCGACCTGGCCAGTGCCACCACGCTGTACCTGGACGCGATCGCCGCCGTCGACGGCCTGAACTGGACCCTGAGCGGCGCCGCCGGCACCATCACCTCGCGCAACTTCGCTGCGACCGACGGCTACGACTACGGCGGCGCCAATCCGTTGATCACGCTGGGCGCGGGCGCTTACACGCTGACCGTCGGCGGCACGTCCGATGCCATCGGCAGCTACACCTTCCGGCTCAGCGACGCCCGTGCCGCGGCCACCGAGATCGGGCTGGACACGGTGGTCGACGGCACGCTGTCGCCGGTGCGCGAGACCGATCTCTACACCTTCGATGCGGTGGCCGGCGAGCGCTACTACTTCGACGTTCAGTCCTACAGCGGTTATTACCAGGCGGTCTACCGGCTGATCGACCCCGCCGGCAACCAGGTCTGGGGCGGCTACGCCTGGCCCGACGACCGCGACGTCGCCACCTTCACGATGAGCGGCAGCTACCTGCTGCTGGTCGAGGGCCGCGAGGACGGCAACAACCGCGCGTCCAGCGACTACCGCTTCAAGCTGCTGCGCCCCACCGACCTGAGCGCCACGCTGGCCATCGGCCAGACCGTCAGCGGCAACATCGACCAGAAGGGCCAGCGTGCGGTCTACAGCTTCAGCCTGACCGAGGCACGCTCGCTGCTGTTCGATGCGCTGGCGCCCAGCAACAACGTGCCCGACTTCCGCTGGAGCCTGATCGGCCCGCGTGGCGACGAGGTCAGCGGCCGCCAGCTGTACTACTCCGAGGCGCAGGAACTCGGCAGCACCAACCCGCTGCTGAACCTGATCGCTGGCGACTACACGCTGGTCATCGACCCGGTCAACGAGCAGACCGGCGCCTTCTCGTTCCGCCTGGTCGACATCGCCAACGCCACTGCGCTGACCAGCAACCAGCTGATCACGGGGTCGCTGAACCCGTCCAACGAGACCGATGTCTACACCTTCAACGCCACCGCCGGCACGCGCTACTACCTCAACCGCCAGCTGCTGAGCGCCGGCGCCGGCGACTGGTTCGCCTGGCGGCTGTTCGACGAGTACGGCCGGCAGATCGTCGGCCCCGCCAGCTTCAACGACCTGGACCTGACGCCCTACAGCCTCAGCGGTCGCTACACGCTGATCGTCGAAGGCCGCATCTGGGATCCGCAGAACATCGCCAGCCTCGACTACAGCTTCAAGCTGCTCGAGATCAGCGACGACCGCTACGACATCGTGCCCGGCGTGGCGTTCGGCATCGCGCCGGCCCGGCCGGTGGCCGGCACCATCGACGGCGCGCTGCAGTTCCAGACCCTGGGCGGCGAGCCCGGCCATGTCGAGTTGGCCAGCACGGCCGACACCGACCTCACCGGCTCGATGAGCTTCGAGACCTGGTTCAAGACCGACAGCCTGGGCAGCGACTGGCAGGCCATCGTCTACAAGGGCGACGGCAACTCGTCGCTGCGCACCTATTCGCTGTGGCTGCATCCGTCGGGCTACCTGCACCTGTCGACCAGCAACGGCCAGGGCGGCAACGTCACGATCTCGACCGCCGCCGGCCTGATCACCGCAGGCCAGTGGACCCACGTGGCCGCCGCGCTCGACCGCACCACCGGTGTGATGAAGCTCTACCTCAACGGCGCCGAGGTGGCCACCGGCGGGCTCAGCACGCATGCGGCGAGCAGCAGCACCAGCGCACTGCGCCTGGGCGGCACACCCGAGGGCGCGCAATACGCCTTCCGCGGCGCGATCGACGACTTCCGTCTGTGGAGCGTGGCCCGCTCGGCCAGCGAGATCGCGGCCAGCTTCAGCGCCGCGCTCACCGGCAGCGAGACGGGGTTGGTCGCCTACCTGAAGGCCGACGACACCTCGGGCACCACGCTGGCCGATGCCACCGGCCGCGGCAACACCGGCCTGGTGCGCCACCCCTGGGATGCCACGCCGGGCCTGGTGGCGGGCACCATCACCTTTGGCCAGCAAGACTTCTATCGCTTCACGCTGGCGCAGGATGCGCGCATCTACTTCGATTCGCTGACCGACAACAGCCGCCTGCGCTGGACGCTGACCGGCCCGCGCGGCGCGGTGGTCTCCGACCGATCGATGCAGAGCAGCGACTCGGCCGACGGCACCAGCATCCTCGATCTGGTGGCCGGCAGCTACACCTTGTCGATCGACGGCCAGACCGACGCCACCGGCGACTACGGCTTCCGGCTGCTCGATCTTGGCACGGCCCAGCCGCTGGCTTTCGACACCGACATCAGCGTGCAACTGCAGCCCGCCAACCAGACGGCGGCCTACCAGTTCGAGACCACGGCTGGTCAGCGGCTGTATTTCGACGTGCGGTCGACGTTGGGCGGCTACCCCTATTGGCGCCTGCTCGATCCGTTCGGCCGCACCGTCTGGGGCCCGAACTACATGCCCAGCGACGACGTGCAGGTGCAGACCATGGCCTACACCGGTCGCTACACGCTGCTGGTCGAAGGCCGGCGCGACAGCGGCACCGGCACCGGCAACCATGCGTTGCGGGTGCAGCGCATCACCGACAAGACGGTGCCGATCACGCTGGACGGCGTGCACGGCAACGACCCGGCCTGGGTGGCGGGGCAACTCGCCTCGGCAGTCAGCTTCAACGGTTTCCAGATGGCCGAAGTGCCGTCGCACTCGGCGCTGGACATCAACAAGACGCTGACGCTGGAGACCTGGGTCAAGGTCGACAGCTACGCCGACACCTGGACGCCGCTGATCTTCAAGGGCACCTCGCTCGACTCCAACGATCGCGCCTATGCGCTGTGGCTCAACGCCAACGGCAGCGTCTATTTCGGCGTTGGTGATGCCACCGGCCAGCAAGGCATCCAGACCGCGGCCGGTCTGGTGCCGGTGGGTGAATGGCACCACATCGCCGCGGTGATGGACCGCAACGGCCAGCAACTGCGCCTGCTGGTCGACGGTGTGCAGCAGCTCATCGGCACGGTGCGCAACGCCGACAACCTGAGCAACCCCCAGCCACTGGTGCTGGGCGCCAATGTCGAACCCAACAGCGGGCAAGGCAACTTCCGCGGCAGCCTGGACGAGGTGCGGGTGTGGAACATCGCCCGCAACAACGCCGAGATCCTGGCCGCCAAGGACGCCCCGCTGACCGGCACACCCGCCGGGCTGGTGGCCTACCTGAAAGCCGACGAGGGCAGCGGTGCCAGCCTGGCCGATGCCAGCGGCAACGGCCATGGCGCCACGCTGCGCAGCGTGCTGACGCCGATCGTCAACGGCAGCATCGATCTGGTCGGGCAGCGGGTGCAGCACACCTTCACGCTGAGCGCCGCCAGCACGCGGGTGTACTTCGACGCGCTCGACAACCAGTCCAACGTGGTCTGGAGCCTCGCCGGCCCCAACGGCCTGGTGGTCAGCGACCGCCGCTTCGACCAGAGTGATTCGCAGAACGGCCTGTCGCTGTTGGATCTTCCAGCCGGCGACTACACGCTGACGGTGGACGGTGTCGGCGACTACACCGGTGCCTTCCACTTCCGCCTGCTCGACCTGGCGCAGGCGCAGACGCTGACCCCCGGCAGCACCATCACCGGCGCACTCGACCCGACCACCGCCAGCGCGGCCTACACCTTCAATGCGAGCGCCAACGATCGCTTCTACTTCGACCTGCAGCGCGTGGCCGGCGGTTACCCCTTCTGGCGCTTGATCAACCCGTTCGGCGGCACCGTGTTCGGGCCGAACTACCTGCCCGATGGCGACGTCGGCACGCAGACCCTGCCCTACACCGGCACCTACACGCTGCTGGTCGAAGGTCGGCGCGATGGCGGTGGCGCGGCACTGCAGTACAGCGTCAACGTGCAGCCGGTGGTCGACACCACGGCGGCGCTCACGCTGGGCAGCGTGGTCAGCGCCAGCATTGCCGGCGCCGGCGGGCGTGGCCTCTACAACTTCACGCTGGGCGGCAGCACGACGCTGGTATTCGATTCTCGGCTCAACAGCGCCGGCTTCAAATGGTCGCTCACCGGCCCGGGTGGTGATGTGGTGGCCGCGCGTGCCTTCAACGCCAGCGATGCGCTGGACTTCACCCCCAAGCCGGTGCTCAACCTCGCCGCCGGCAGCTACACGCTCACCGTCGACCCCGACACCGACATCACCGGGGCCTACAGCTTCCGCCTGGTCGACCTGGCATCGGCCACCGACGTCAGCGCGATCACGCTGGGCAGCCCCGTCACCGGCACGCTCGCCGCGGGCAACGAGACGCATTTCTTCAGTTTCGACGCCACCGCGCGCGACGTGCTCAATTTCGACCAGACCAGCGCCAGCCGCGCCAGCGCCAGTTGGCGGCTGATCGGGCCCGACGGCCGCCAGGTCTTGGCGCCGGCCGCCTTCACCGACCGCAGCGCGGTGATCCCGGTCAGCGGCCGCTATGTGCTGATGCTGGAGGGGCGCGTCAGCGAGGGCACGGCCGTCAACTACGGCTTCCAGGTCGACAGCCTGGCCCAGGCCAACCCCGGTGCCTTCACGGCGCAGAACTTCGACGACCAGCGGCTGCCCTACACGCCGGCCAGTTTCAGCACGGTCGCGCCGGCCGAACTGAACATCGGTCCGTACCCCAGCAACTTCCTGCGCCTGCTCGATGGCTCGGTGACCGGCACCAACACCGTCGGCTTCGCCAATGCCTCGCCCGGCATTTACCCGGCCACGGTCAGCGTCGAGTTCGACCTGCGCATCAGCAAGGTCAGCAACCAGGGCGACGGCATCGGCTTTGCGTGGCTCAACAGCGATGTCTGGGGCAACAGCGGCCCGGCGCCGCAGTTCGGCGAAGAGCCCAACCTGGCCGGCAGCTTCGGCGTGGGTTTCGACCCGGTCAACAACGGCGAGACCAGCGACAACCACCTGTCGCTGCACTTCAACGGCAGCGAGCTCACCGAAGTCAACCTGACGCCGCTGATCCCCGGCTTCCGCTTCGACGACGCGTTGTTCCACCACGCCCGCATCGTGATCGTGGCGGCCACCGGCGGCAGCAACGTGACGGTCTACCTCACGCCCAACGGCGGCGCCGAGGTCAAGGTCGTCGACAACTTCTTCGTCAACGGCCTGTCGTCGTACGACGGGCGCATGGCCTTCGGCGCACGCAATGGCGGCTGGCGCGCGCACAACGACCTGGACAACATCGCCGTCAGCGTCACGCCGGGCGGCAGCCCCGAGGTGCTGCCGACGCTGGCGCTGGGCGACGTGATCAGCACCACGCTGGGCTCGTCGAGCGAGCGCGACCGCTGGACCTTCACGTTGGCCGAGGCCAGGCGGGTCTACTTCGACAGCCTGACCGTCAACCTCGGCGGCAGCGACAGCTACTACCTGCGCTGGTATCTTACCGGCCCGGACGGCACGACCCTGGTGTCCGACCGCCCGTTCCGCCAGAGCGACTCGGCCGACGGCAGCAGCATCCTCGATCTGGGCGCGGGTACCTACACCCTGACGGTGCAAGCGGCCAGCACGATCAGCGGCCCCTACAGCTTCAGGCTGCTCGACCTGGGCACGGCCACCGCCATCACGCCCGATGCCACCGTCAGCGGCACGCTCAGCCCGGCCAACGGCACCGATGCCTACCGCTTCACCACCAGTGCCGCGAATGAGCGCTGGTACTTCGACCTCACCGCACGCAGCGGTGGCGACATCTACTGGCGGCTGGTCGACCCCTACGGCGCCACGGTGTTCGGGCCGTCGTATGCCAACGGCACCAACTACGACGTGGGCGCCATCACGCTGGCCAAGGCCGGCACCTACACGCTGCTGATGGAGGGGCGCTACAACCAGACCGCTGCCACCACCTACAGCGTCGTCGCCCGCCCGGTCAACGACACCAGCACCGCGCTGGCCCTCGATGCCACCGCCAGCGCCACCATCACCAAGGGTCAGACCCACGCCTACACCTTCAGCCTGGCCAGCGACACGCGGGCCTACTTCGACACGCTGACCACGCAGTACCTGACGACCGTTCCCGCCAACACCAGCGACAGTTACTACCTGCGCTGGAGCCTGACCGGCCCGCGTGGCACCGTGGTGTCCGACCGGCCGTTCCGGCAAAGTGATTCCTTCGAAGGCTTGTCTGCGCTCGATCTGGTCGCGGGCGACTACACGCTCAACGTGCTCAGCACCACCGAGGTGGAGGGCGACTACAGCTTCCAGCTCAAGAACCTGGGCAACGCAACCGCCATCAACGACGGCGACACGGTGACCGGCACGCTCAGCCCGGCCAACGCCACCCAGGCCTACCGGTTTGCCGGCACGGCTGGCGAGCACTGGTTCTTCGACATCACCGCCCGCAGCGGCGGCGATGTGGCCTGGCGCCTGCTCGACCCGAATGGCGTGCTGGTGTTCGGCCCCAGCAACATGAACAGCACCGGCAACGACCTCGGGGCGTATGTGCTGGCCAAGACCGGCAGCTACACCCTGTTGATCGAGGGCCGTTACAACCGCAGCGACGCCACCAGCTTCAGCTTCGTGGCGCGCACGGTGCAGGACAGCAGCACCGCGATCACGCTGAACGCGCGCATCGACGCCACCCTGGTGCAGGGCCAGCGGCACCACTACACCTTCACGTTGACCGAGACCAAGCGGGTCTACCTCGACAACCTGTCGGCCACGGTGGGCGGCAGTGATCCGTACTACCTGAACTGGTCGCTGAGCGGCCCGCGCGGCCAGCTCTCGGCCAACGGCCAGAACCTGCGCGACAGCGACGGCGTCAACGGCCTGAGCCTGTTCGAGCTGGTGCCCGGCGACTACACGCTGAGCTTCTTGCCGACCAGTGGTGTCAGCGGCGCCTACAGCTTCCGGCTGCTCGACCTGGCCACCGCCACGCAGATCGACACCGGCGTGCCGGTCAACAGCGTGCTCAACCCGGCCAACGAGACCGACGCCTGGCGCTTCGACGCGGTGGCCGGCGACCGCTTCTTCTTCGACCGCACGGCCCATGGCAGCGGCAACACCTACTGGCGTTTGCTCGACCCGTGGGGCCGCACGGTCTGGGGCCCGACACGGCAGTCCAGCGACGTCGACGTCACCACGCTGGCCTTCACCGGCAGCTACACGCTGCTGATCGAGGGCCATTACGGCGACACGCAGTCGTCGATCAACTACGGCTTCAACGTCTCGCCGTCGCCGCTGCAGGCGCCGGTGGTCATCTCGGGCCTGGGCACCATCGCCGGTCCCGACCTGCTGGTGCAGGACCTGGCCATCACGCCGGTGGGCGGCACGCTGCAGGCCGGTGGTCAGGTGCTGGTCAGCTGGCAGGTCACCAACAACGGCAGCGAGCCGGCCGCCGGGCCCTGGCAAGACCGGCTGCTGGTGCGCAACATGGACCGCAGCGGTGAGCTGATCACCAACCTGCTGGTCGACTACACCGATCTGGGCAGCGCCGCGGGCAACCCGCTGGCCCCGGGTGACAGCATCACCCGGCAGGCGCTGATCACCCTGGTGCGCGGTGCGCGCGGTGTGGGCAACCTGCGCTTCGAGGTGGCCTCCGACGTCACCAACGTGGTGGCCGAACCGGGCGTGTCCGAGCTGAACAACAGCAGCGCGGTCAATGCCGTCTCGGCCGCCTCGCCTTATCCCGATCTGCAGGTCGACAACCTGGCGGTGGCCCCCGGCAGCGGCTGGGCCGCCGGCAGCAGCGTGGTCGTCAACTGGCGCGTGCGCAACGCCGGCGACGCGGCCACCGCCACGGGCTGGAGCGACACGCTGATCGTGCGCAACCTCGACACCGGCGTGGTGGTGCTGAGTACCACGCTGCCCTACGACCCGGCCGCCGAGGGTGCGCTGGATGCGGCCGCCACGCGCGACCGCAGCACCACCGTCACCTGGCCGCCCGGCGCGGTGGGCACCGGCCGTTTCGATTTCAGCCTGACGACCGATGTCGACGGCGCGGTCTTCGAAAGCAATGCCAACGACACCGCCGAGAGCAACAACAGCACCAGCCTGACGCTGGTATCGGCGCCCGACCTGCTGGTGCAGAACCTGCGCATCGAGCAGGCCACGATCCGCGCCGGCGGTGCGGTCACCGTGGCCTGGGACGATGCCAACCAGGGCCGCGCTGCCACGGCGGCCGGCTGGACCGACCGCGTGCTGGTGCGCAACCTCGACACCAGCGAGACCCTGCTCAACATCGCCGTGCCCTACAACCCGGCGCTGCCGGGCAACGCGCCGCTGGCCGCAGCCGGCACGCTGTCGCGCAGCACCACCTTCACGCTGCCTGAGGGGCAACGTGGCACCGGCCGCATCCAGGTGCAGGTGCTGGCCGACCAGAACACCTCGGGGCAAGGTGCCTTCCACGAGTACGACAGCGCCGGCAATGCCGCCGAAGGCAACAACAGCGCCACGCTGGAGGTCAGCGCACTGCCCAGCCCCTACGCCAACCTGGTGCTCGCCAGCTTCAGCGCGCCGCTGACCGGCCGCGGTGGCGAGACCATCAGCGTCGACTGGACGGTGCGCAACGACGGCGAGGCCAGCGCGGCCGCCGTCTGGACCGACCGCCTGGTGCTCAGCCGCAATGCCAGCTTCGGCGATGCCGACGACGTGGTGCTGGGCGATTTGGCACGCAACGCGGCGCTGGCCGTGGGCGGTTTGTACGCCGGCAGCCTGACGGTGACGCTGCCGCTGTTCCAGGAAGGGGGCCTGTCCCTGTTCCTCAGCGCCGACGCCACCCAGCAGGTGCTCGAGCCCGACACCCGGGCCGACAACACCAGCGCGGCCCGGGCCATCACCCTGAGCTCGCCGGCCTCCGACCTGTCGGTGGAGGTGGTCACCGCACCGGCCACCGCGCAGAGTGGCCAGCTGATCGACGTGCTGTGGCGCGTGCGCAACCAGGGCGACTACCCGGCCACCGGCAGTTGGCGCGATGCCATCTACCTGTCGACCGACGGCACCCTCGACAGCGGCGACATCCTGCTCGGCACCGTGGTGCGCAGCACGGCGCTGGCCATCGACGAAACCTACACCGCACGCGGCCGGGTGGCGTTGCCGTTCGACCTGTCGGGCACCTACCGGGTGCTGGTGGTGGCCGATGTCGACAACGCCGTCTACGAGCATGGGGCGGCCGGCAACAACACCGGTGCGGCGATCGCCACCACCGCGATTTCGCTGGCACCGGCGGCCGATCTCGTGGCCTCGGCCGTGACCGGCCCGGCCACCGCCCTGGCCAGCGAGCCCGTCACCGTGCAATGGACCGTCAGCAACAACGGCGAAGCCGTGGCCAATGCACCGTGGGTCGACCGGGTCTACCTGTCGCTCGATGGCACGCTGACCGGCGCCAGCCTGCTGGGCACGCTGACCCACACCGCCTCGCTGGCGGTGGGCGAGAGCAAGACCTTCAGCCTGGCCGTCAACCTGCCCGCCGTGGCCGATGGCGACTACCGCCTGCTGGTGCTCAGCGACGCCAGCGGCCAGGTCTACGAGGCCCAGCGCGAGAGCAACAACCAGGCGGCGAGCGCCGCTGTCGTGACCACCCAGCACCGCGATCTGGTGGTCACCGCGCTGAGCGCGCCCACCACGGCCACCTCGGCCGCGGTGATCCGCGTCGACCGGCAGATCAGCAACAACGGCAGCGCCACCATCAGCGGCAACTGGGTGGATCGTTTCTATCTGTCGAGCAATGGCAGCCTCGACGGTGCCGACCGCCTGCTGGCCGAGGTGGCGGCCGGCGGCAGCTACGCGCCCGGCGCCAGCTATGGCGGGCCGATCGACCTGACCATCCCCGTGGACGTGTCGGGCGCCTGGTTCATCCTGGCCGTCACCGACGCCGCCAACGCGGTGGCCGAGGTCCATGCCGAAGGCAACAACCTCAGCGCCGTCGCCATCGACATCGCGCTTGCGCCCTATGCCGATCTGGTGGCCTCCAACGTCTCGGCACCCACGCTGCTGATCCAGGACCCGGCCCGCATCACCGTCGGCTGGACGGTCACCAACAGCGGCAACGGCATCGGCCAGACGCTGCAGTGGACCGACACCGTGATCGTCTCCACCGATGCCATCGCCGGCAACGGCGACGACATCGTGCTGGGCAGCTTCGACCACAGCGGCGCGCTGGCGGTCGGCGACTCGTACAGCCGCACCGAGACGATGTTTGCCCCGGCGGCGCTGACCGGGCACTTCAACGTCTTCGTGCGCAGCGATGCCGCGAGCGTGGTGTTCGAGAACGGCAACGAGGCCAACAACGCCGCGGCCGCACCGGCGCCGCTGGACGTGATGCCCATCCCCTATGCCGACCTGGCCGTGGGCAGCGTCGACGTGCCGGCCGCCGGCCGCTCGGGCCAGCCGCTGGCCGTCAGCTGGACGGTGCGCAATGACGGCATCGGCTCGACCAACACCACCAATTGGACCGATACGCTGCAACTGGCGCGTGATGCCGCCGGCACGCAGATCATCGCTACCGTCAGTGCCGATCACCTGGGCGTGCTGGCCGTTGGCGGCGCGTACCAGCGCAGCGCCAGCATCACCGTGCCCAACGGCTACTCGGGCCCGGTGTATGCCGTGGTGCGCACCGGCGGGCCGTTCGAGTTCGTCGGCCATGCGGCCAACAACGTGGCGGTCAGCACCGCGGTGCCGATCGCGCTGGCGCCGTCGCCCGACCTGGTGGTCAGCACCATCACCGCGCCGACAGCGGCCGATGAAGGCAGCACCATCGAAGTGACCTGGACCGTGGCCAACAACGGCGAGGCGCCAGCCGACGGCATCTGGCGCGATCAGGTCACGCTCAACCCATTCGTCGCGGGTGGCCAGGCCATCACGCTGGGCTCGTTCGAATACACCGCCGGGCTGGGTGCCGGCCTCACCTACACCCGCACCGAGCGCTTCCGCCTGCCGGCCAAGATCGAAGGCGCCTGGCGCGTCACCGTCAGCACCGACGTCGGCAATGCCGTCTACGAGGGCAGCACCGAGACCAACAACAGCACCGGCGACGACCAGCCCATCGTGCTGTCGCTGCTGGCGCGGCCCGATCTGCAGGTGCAGTCCATCGTGGCGCCCGACCGGGTGACGGCCGGTGCCACCGCGGCGGTCAGCTTCGTCATCGCCAACCGCGGCACGGTGCCGGCCAACGGCCACTGGCGCGACAACATCTACCTGTCGCTGGACAACAAGACCGGCGCCGACGACATCCTCATCGGCTCGATCGAGAACGGCGCTGCGCTGGCGCCGGGCGAGGCCTACACCTCGATCACCAGCAGCGTGATCATCCCCGAGCGCTTCCGCGGCACCGGCTACTTCCTGGTGCTGGCCGATGCCGGCAACAACATCGACGAGTACCCGACCGCCAACGAGACCAACAACCTGATCGCGCAGGCGGTCTACGTCGAGCCGCAGCCGCTGGCCGACCTGGTGACCAGCGCCGTGGTGGCGCCCACCCAGGCCGTCTACGGCAGCGAGGTGGAGCTGCGCTACACGGTGACCAACCGCGGCTCGGACACCACCAACCGCAGCGGCTGGACCGACACGATCTGGCTCACCACCGACAAGACCCGGCCCAACCCGGGCGGCAACCAGGGCATCCTGCTGGGCAGCGTCACCCACAACGGCAACCTGGCCATCGGCGAGGGCTACGACCAGGTGATCAAGGTGCGCATCCCGCAGCAGATCGCCTCGGGCATCTTCTACATCACGCCCTGGACCGATGCCTACGATGCGGTGTTCGAGGACACGCTGGCGTCCAACCTCAACCCCGACGACCCCAACGAGTTCGACAACAACAACTACAAGGCGCGGGCCATCGACATCCTCGGCACGCCGATCCCGCCGCTGCCCGACCTGCAGGTCACCAGCATCAGCACCAACGCCACGCTGGCCGCGCCGGGGTCGGTGGACGCGCCGTTCAGCGTCACCTGGACGGTGCGCAACCTGGGCGAGGGCGCGGCCAACGGGTCGTGGTTCGACCGGGTGCTGGTCTCCGACATGGCCGACTACCGCGCACCGGGTGCCCGTGTCTGGGACCTGGGCACCTTCGAGCGCGGGTCCGAACTCGAATCGCTGGGCCTGTACACGCTGACGCAAAACTTCGACCTGTCTCCGGCGGTCAATGGCCACTACGTGACCGTGCTCACCGACGCGGTTCACCCGCCGTCGCTGCGTGAATCGAAGGAGGACAACAACACCCGCGTCGTGGCCACCGAGGTGGTGGCCCGTCCGGCCGACCTGAAGGTGACCGAGGTCAGCGCGCCGGCGCAGAACTTCTCCGGCGAAAAGACCACGATCACCTGGACCGTGCGCAACGATGGCGCCGCGGTCTGGAGCGGCACGCGGATGTGGCTGGACAAGATCTACTTCTCGCCCGATCCGATCTTCATCGCCAGCCGCGCCACGCTGATCGGCAGCAAGGCACACGCCAACACCGGCGGCCTGGCCAGCGGCGCCAGCTACACCGAGACGGCCGAGGTCAAGCTGCCGGCCGGCATCGGCGGCGACTACTTCATCTACGTGGTGGGCGACGACACGCCGTACTACGGCCCCGACCTGAACCCCGAGGCGCGCAGCAACAGCAACGCCTGGTCCTACGCCGACTACGGCGTGCGGGTCTATGAAGACGCGGCGCAGGCCAACAACATGACCCGCGGCGACATCGCCGTCACCTACCGCGAGCCTGACCTGAACATCTCGCAGCTGGTGATCCCGCCAGGCGAGTTGCGCTCGGGGCAGACCATCAGCGTCACCTTCACCGTGGCCAACCAGGGCAGCCGCGACACGCGTGAGGCGTTCTGGTACGACCGCCTCTACCTCTCGCGTGATCCGTCGCTGGATTCGCGCGATCTGCAGGTCGCTGAATTTTCGCGTTATGGCGAGCTGGCCGCCGGCGCCAGCTACGACCGCACCGCCACCTTCACGCTGCCAGGTGATGCCGACGGGCCGTTCTACCTGATCGCCTTCACCGACGCCGACATCGTCGGCATCACCAGCCTGGGTGTGGCCTCGCCGGTGCAGATCGGCGAGGTGCGGCTCAGCAACGACCGCGTGCCCGAGTTCCTGGACGAGGGCAACAACAGCACCGCCGCGCCCATCAACATCACGCTCAGCCCGGCGGCCGACCTGCGCGTCACCACCGTGGTGGCGCCCGAGCGCATCGAAGCCGGCCAGGTCCTGCACCTCAACTACACGGTGGGCAACCTGGGCGGCGCGGCCACCAATGCGGCGCTGTGGTACGACAACATCTACCTGTCGGCCGATGCCTTCCTCGACCCGACCGCTGATCGGTACCTCGGCCAGATCGAGCACAAGGGCGCGCTGGCCGTGGGCGGCAGCTACAGCGTGGCGACCGACCTGCGCCTGCCGCGCGATCTGATCGGGCCGTACTACGTCTTCGTGCGCACCGACGTGCCCGGCGGCGGCTACGAGCCGCGTGGCAAGGTGTTCGAGTCGACCGCCGAGGGCAACAACGTCACCGCGTCGGCCAACCCGGTGCTGATCGAGCTGCCGCCGCCGTCCGACCTGGTGGTCGGCAGCATCGACCTGCCCGCGTTGGCGGCCAGCGGCGCACCGGTTCAGGTGGGCTTCACCGTCACCAACAACGCGGCCATCGCCGCGGTGGGTTCGTGGACCGATTCGCTGTACCTGTCGACCGATGCCAGCTGGGACCTGGGCGACGTGCTGCTCGGCAAGGTGGCACATGCCGGCGGCCTGGCGCCTGGCGCCAGCTACACCGCGCAACTGCTGGCCACGCTGCCGCCGGCCAAGGCCGGTCAGTACCGCATCATCGCCCGCGCCGACATCTTCAACGAGGTCTACGAAGGGGTCGACGAGCGCAACAACAGGACCGCCTCGCCCGACGTGGTCACCGTCACCGTGCCCGAGCTGCACCTGGGCGTGCCGCAGGCGCTGATGCTGTCGCCGGGCGAGCAGAAGCTGTTCCGCATCAGCGTGGCCAGCAACGAGACGCTGCGCTTCGAGCTGAACTCGTCCGATCCGGCGATGGCCAACGAGATCTACGTGCGTTACGGCGACGTGGCCTCGGGCTTTGCCTTCGACGCGGGCGCCATCGATCCGCTGTCGCCCAGCCCGGCCGCGCTGATTCCGTCGACGCTGGCCGGCGACTACTACGTGCTGGTGCAGGGCCGCTCGGGCACGCGCACCGACGTGCCGATGACGCTGACCGTCAAGGCGCTGCCGTTCTCGATCACCGACATCAGCCAGGACCAGGGCGGCGACAGCCGCTGGGTGACCACCACCATCACCGGCGCGCGCTTCCAGCCGGGGGCATTGGTCAAGTTGGTGCGCCCGGGCATCGCCGAGATCGAGCCCACCCGCTACCAGGTGATCGACGCGACCACCATCATCGCGATCTGGGACTTGAGCAACCAGCCGCACGGCCTGTACGACCTGACGGTGATCAACCCCGACGGCGAGGTGGCGGTGCTGCCCTACCGCTACCTGGTCGAGAGCGCGCTGCCGATCGACGTCACCATCGGCCTGGGCGGCCCGCGGGTGCTGCCGGCCGGCCAGACCGGGCTGTACGGCATCTCGCTGCAGAGCCTGACCAACGTCGACACGCCCTACGTCAAGTTCAGCTTCGGGGCGCCCGAGATCGGCGACAACGCCAAGGTCTACGGCCTGCCGTTCCTGACCTTCAACTCCAACGTGCGTGGCACGCCCGACGGCGAGCGCAGCGACGTGGCCTGGGCCAGCCTCGACTCCGAAGTCAATGACAACGGCTGGATGCTGGCCTCGGGTTATGCGCTGGATGTCAGCGCTGGCGGTTATGTCGGCATGAGCTTCAGCGTGGCCACCTATCCCGGCATGAAGGCGCTGGCCGACCGCGATTTTGAGGCCTTCAAGCGCGCGCTCTACGACGCCCGGCCCGACCTGGCCGAAGCCGATGCGCTGGGCGGTGGCCTGTCGTCGCTGGATCCGAACGGTGCCTTCGGCGAGGTGGTCGAGCTGTTCAACGATCCGAAGAAGGAGGTGCCCGACAAGTGCGCCATCCTGTTCATCCCGTTCCGCTTCAATGTGATGGCCGCGGCCACGCCGATGACCCGTGCCGAGTTCGTGGCGGCGCAGACGGCCGAGGCCAACCGGCTGCGCACATCCATCCTCGACGACGACAGCGCCAACCCTGCGCTGGTGAACCTGGCGGCCGATGCCGACACCTGGGTGGCCGCCTACCTGGCCGCGCTGGAAGACGGCGGCCTGCTGAGGCCCGAGGACCAGGCCGCACCGATCCGGCAAGACCCGAAGGTGATCTCGGTGCTGGGCATCCTGTCGTCGGGCGTGCTGATCGGCCCGGCAGGCAAGACCATCGAAAGCCCGTCCAGCCTGGCCCTGTTCTTTGCCAAGGTGCATGAGTGGTACGGCGACACCCCAGGCCAGATGGCCGAGCTGTCGGGCTACGACCACCGTGAATCCGACGAGTGCGGCGAGTACGACATCCCGATCCCGGCGCTGGCGCAGTTCGAGGATTTCGACCTCGGCCTGTCGCACGAAACCTACTTCCAGAGCTTCAACGTCTACTCGCCCTGGCTGGGCTTCGACACCAACGTGGCGCTGCCCGATTTCGCCTCGGTGGCGGCCGACAGCGACATCACGCCGCTGGCGCTGCAAACCCTGCTGCAGCAGGCGGTGCAGGCGCAGGGCGCCGCGTCGATCAGCGGCCCGCAGGGCTTCGGCAGCGAGCAGTACGTGCCCGCGGGCACGCAGCTGCCGTACACCGTGCGCTTCAAGAACCCGGCCGAGGCCGCCACCACGGCCAACGAGGTGCGCATCGTGGCGCAGCTCGACGCGGGCTTGAGCGCACGCAGCTTCCGCCTGGGTGATCTGAAGATCGGCGGCATCAGCATCACCATGCCCAGCGACCGGGCCAACTACCAGGGCGACTTCGATTTCACGCAGTCGCTGGGCTTCATCGTGCGCGTGTCGGCCGGCATCGACGCCACCACCGGCATCGCCAGCTGGGTGCTGCAGGCCATCGACCCCGAAACCGGCGAAGTGCTGCAAGACGCCACGCGCGGCCTGCTGCCGCCCGACAACGCGCAAGGGCAGGGCAGCGGCTTCGTCAGCTACACGGTGGCCAGCGCCTTCGACGTGCCCAGTGGCACGCAGATCCACGCCTCGGCACGCGTGCTGATGAACAACCAGGCGCCGATCGAGACCAACACCATCACCAGCCGGCTCGACGCCACGCCACCGGTGACCACGGTCACCGCGTTGCAGGTGGTGGCCGGTGGCGGCGACTACCAGGTCAGCTGGCAGGCCGCCGAAGAGAGCGGCGGTTCGGGCGTGCGCCACACCACCGTCTATGTGCGCGTGGACGGCGGCGACTGGACGATCTGGCAGCGCCAGACCACCGACACCTCCGGCCTCTACGTCGGCGCCGCCGGGCAGCGGGTCGAGTTCATGGCGCTGTCCACCGACAACGCCGGCAACCGCGAGCGCCCGCCCGAGGTGGCCGTGCCCGACGACGGCTCCAGCATCAACCTGGGCGGCACGCCCAGCGTGGGCAGCACGACGGTGGACATCGGCACGCCGCCCACGCCCAGCGTGGCGCCGTCGACCAACCCGCTGTTCGGCCAGGCCGAGCAGGGCGTGCCCTCGCTGCAGCCCAGCACGCCGTCGCAGTTCACGACGGTGCTGGCACCGTTCGTCGGCGCAGCCTTCGGCACCGGCATCACGCAAAGCTTTGCCGGCATCGGCCCGCTGGCGCTGCTGGAGCGCCCTGACGGCAGCTTTATCGTCTCGGGTGGCGGCAACCGCGGCGCGCTGTACCTGTTCGACCAGGACGGCGGCCGGGCCCTGGCGCCCGAAGTGCAACTCGATTCACCGATCTACGACCTGGCCTACGACGCCAGCGGCGGCCTGTGGGCCACCTCGGGTGGCGGCGCCTTGCTCGAACTCGACGCCGGCACGCTGCAGATCCTCAACCGCTACGGCGACGGCCTGACCCAATCACTGGCCTTCGATGCGGCGAGAGGTCAGTTCTATGTCTCGTCGGCCGGCGGCATTGAGCGCTTCGATCCGAACAAGCGCACGTTCACCCACTTCAGCGACGTGCGGGTCGACGACCTGGCGGTGGCGCCCGATGGCACGCTGTGGGGCAGCACCTGGCCGGATCGCGGCGACCTGGTCAGCTTCAACAGCAAGGGCCGGGCGCAGGTGCAGGTGCACTTCGAGGCCGGGCTGGATTCGATCACCTTCGGCCAGGCCGGCACTTCCTTCGAGAACCTGCTGTTTGCCAGCAGCCGGCGCCGCACCGGCGACGCCACCGCCAGCCTGTACCTGGTCGACCTGGTGACGCTGCGCAAGGTCGAACTGGCGCGCGGCGGTCCGGGCGCCGAGCAATTGATCGCCACCACCGACGGCCGCCTGCTGGTGGCCAACGGCCAGCAGGTCGACGTGGTGGCGCCCTTGGTGGCGCCCCAGGTCGTGCGCGTGACGCCGGCCGATGGCGCGCTGGTGCCGTTGCCGATGGGCGAGATCAGCGTGGTGTTCGACCACGACATGCTGGCCGCCAGCGCCGATGCGGCCGATTCGGTGACCAACGTCGCCAACTACCGGCTCACCCGCGACGGCCTGGCGATGGACGTGCGCAGCGTGCGCTACGACGCCGCCTCGCACACCGCCACGCTGCGGGTCGATGCCTTCGACGCCGGCGCCATCTCGCTCACCGTCAAGCACGGCGTGCGCAGCACCGAAGGCCTGGTGCTGGTCGACGACCACACCGCCGCCTTCATGGCGATCAGCGACTTTTCGCCCTACGTGCGCATCGAGTTCCTGCATGCGCGCTCCGACCGCAGCACCGGCACGGTGTCGTACGACCTGCGCGTGACCAACATCGCCGAGTTCGACCTGCTGCCGCCGCTCAAGCTGGTGCTCGACCCGGCGCGCTTCTTCGGTGGGTCGGCAGTGGGCGCCAGCACCACGGGTGGCCTGTGGCTGCTCGACCTCGCCGGCGCCAACGGTGGCCTGAAGCCCGGCGAATCGTCGGTGCTGCAGACCGTCACCTTGGTGGCGGGCCTGGGCCAGCGCGCCGATCTGGGCACCGGCATCTTTGCGCTGCCCTATGCCAACCTGGCACCGCTGATTCAGAGCACCGCGCTCACGCAAGCCGAGATCGGCCAGCCCTACCGCTACCAGATCGAGGCCATCGACCCTGATGGCATCGGCCTGCGCTACCTGCTGCTGTCCGGCCCCGAGGGCATGACGCTGGGCGCCACCAGCGGCGTGCTGGCCTGGATGCCGCCCACCGGCAGCGCGGCCACGGCCGGCGTGGTGCTGCGCGTGTACGACGCGCGTGGCGGCTCGTCGACGCAAGCCTTCGGCATCGACGTGGCCGGCGGCAACCGGGCACCGCAACTGAGCGGGCTGCAGCCGGTCTACATCCTGCGTGAAGGCGAGTTGCTGCACATCGCCTTCGATGCGGCGGACGCCGATGGCCAGACCATCGGCCTGGCCGCCGACCACCTGCCCCCGGGCATGGTGTTCGATGCGGTGGGCCGCACCATCGACTGGCTGCCCGGCTTCGGCGCTGCGGGCCTCTACCAGGATCTGCGCATCCTGGCCAGTGACGGCATCCTGACGACGCAGGCCTCGATCCAGATCACCGTGCTGCCCGCCAACGCGCCGCCCGAGCTGAGCAGCGTGCCGCCGCGCGCGGTGCGCGAAGGCGATGCTATCCGCATCGCCTTCAAGGCCAGCGATCTGGACGGCGATGCCATCACCTTCTCCAGCCCCAACCTGCCGTCGGGCGCCTTCCTCGACCGCAACACCGGCAACTTCGAGTGGACGCCGGGCTACACCCAGAACGGCGTCTACAGCGTGGCGATCTGGGCCAGCGACAACAAGGTGCGCTCCGAGGTGCTGCTCGACCTGACGGTCAGCAACGTCAACGCCGCGCCGCAGTTCGACCAGCAGGCCGGCTGGAACGTGCTGGAGGGCGAGGCGATCTCGCTGCGCGCGTTCGCCTTCGACGCCGACAACCCGGGCTACGCCATCCCCGACCGCCTGGTCAACGGCAACCTCACGGATCTGGAGAGCACCGCGCCGACGGTGAGTTATGGGGCCACGGCGCTGCCCGCCGGCGCCAACTTCGACGCCGACACCGCGCTGTTCAGCTGGCTGCCCGGCTTCCAGCAAGCCGGCACCTACACCGTCACCTTCACCGCCAACGATGACGGTGATGGCACCGGCTTGCCGCTGACCAGCACCATCAGCGTGCCGATCACCGTGCGCAATGCCAACCGGCCGCCAGTGGTGCCCGAGCTGGGCACGCAGACGGTGGACAAGGGCCAGGTGCTCGACGTGCCGATCACGGTGAGCGATGCCGACGGCAATGCCATCAGCGTGCGCTTCGACGGCCTGCCGCGTTTTGCCACGTACATCGCCTCGGGCAACGGCACCGGTGTGCTGCGCCTGGCGCCGGGCGACCGCGACCGCGGTGACTACGTGGTCACGCTGGTCGCGTCCGACGATGGTGATGGCGAAGGCGCGCGCGGCGTGTTGAGCGCCTCACGCACCTTCGTGATCTCGTCCGATGCACCGACCGAGCCGCCGCTGCTGGCCACCCTGGGCCACCAGGTGGCGGTGGTCGGCAGCCCGCTGCGCTTCACCGTGCGGGCCAGCGATCTGGACCAGGATGCGCTGAGCTTCAGCGCCACCGGCCTGCCCACCGGCGCCACACTGACGCCCGGCACGCAATACGGCAGCGCGGTGTTCCTGTGGACACCCACGTCCGGCGATCTGGGCGCGCACGACATCACCTTCACCGTCACCGACAGCGCCGGCAACACCGACCAGCGCACGATCACCGTGCGGGTGCGCACCAGCAATGCCGCGCCGTTGCTGCTGCCGGTGGGCGACCAGACGGTGGCCGAAGGCGCCACGCTGATCGTCGACCTGGCCGCCAGCGATGCCGACGGCGACGTGCTGACCTACAGCGCCAGCAACCTGCCGCCCGGCGCGCAGCTCGATGCCGCCACGGGCCGGCTGAGCTGGAACACCAACTACTTCAACGCAGGCGTTTACAGCGGCATCACGGTCACCGCGTCCGATGGCGCGGCCAGCAGCAGCGACACCTTCGGCATCACCGTTACCCCGACCAACCGCGCGCCGCTGCTGTCGGGCATCCCGCGTGTGGGCGGGCAGGAAGACCAGCTGCTGCAGTTCACGCTGGTGGGCACCGACCCCGATGGCGACCCGGTGATCTACGCAGCGGTGGGCACGTTGCCGGCCGGCTCGTTCTTCGACCAGGCCACCGGGCTGTTCGAGTGGACACCGGGCTACGACCAGGCCGGCGACCACACGCTGAGCTTCACCGCCACCGACCCCGGTGGCCTGAGTGATCTGCTGGCCGTGCCGGTGGCGGTGGCCGATGTCAACCGCAACCCGTTGCCGGTGTTCACGAACCACCAGGCCCCGCTGGGCGAGACGCTGCGTTTCCGCATCACCGGCACCGATCCCGACAGCAACGAGACGCTGCGCCTGGCCGCGCGTGGCCTGCCCGAAGGCGCCACGCTGGATGCCATCACTGGTGACTTTGTCTGGACGCCCGGCCCCGGCCAGGCGGGTGACTACCTGGTGATCATCAGCATCACCGACGGCAAGGCCACGGTCGAGCGCGGCCTGGCGCTGCGCGCCACCACCTTGCCGGTCGGACCCGACGTGAACATCTCGCTGACGCCCAGCTTCCCGGCGGTGCCGGGGCAGCCGGTGGCCATCACCGTGCTGGCCGACGCCTTCTCGGCGGTGGCCTCGCGCACGCTCACGCTCAACGGCGCGGCCCTGCCGCTGGACGAGCGCGGCCGCGCGATGTTCACACCACCGGCCAGCGGTCTGTACCAGCTGGTGGCCACCGCCACCGACCTGGACGGCCTGAGCTCGACCACGAGCCTGGTGCTGAAAGTGCGCGACCCGCTCGACAGCGCGGCGCCCTCGGTTGACCTGTCGCTGAGCCTGGAACACAGCACCCTCACCACCACCACGGCGATCCGCGGCCGGGTGGCCGACAGCAACCTTGAATCCTGGCAGCTCGAGATCAACCGCGTCGGCACCAACACCTGGATGCTGGTGGCCCAAGGGGCGTCCACCGTCGACGACCTGCTGGCCCAGCTGGATCCGGCGGGCTACGAAGCCGGCCCCTACCAGCTGCGCCTGACCGCCACCGACGTGGCCGGGCGCAGCGCGCTGACCCAGGTCAGCCTCGAATTGCGGGCCGCCGCCGATGCGGCGCGTTACCTGCGCGAAGACACCGATTTCAGCGCCGTGCTGGCCGGCCACACGCTGGACTTCACCCGCCGCAGCGATTCACTGGCGGCCGACCGCGCCGGCGCGTTCGGCGACGGCTGGCGC